>Ga0315899_10003593_pt1 | contig 16902 bp, 11 predicted proteins | sample LakEriMetagenome_2_FD_203518 | JGI IMG/M metagenome (GOLD analysis project Ga0315899, IMG submission 203518) | Freshwater fungal communities from buoy surface, Lake Erie, Ohio, United States - Buoy 4 MA112 | ecosystem: Environmental > Aquatic > Freshwater > Lake | place: USA: Lake Erie, Ohio... | reverse complement strand
GACGCTCGGTTCGACCATTATCCGCAAGGGAGTGAAGCTCGACAACCTTATACAGGTAGCGCACAATGTCGAAATTGGGGAGAACACAGTGATTGCAGCACAGACCGGTATTGCAGGTTCTACTCGAATCGGACGCAATTGTATGATCGGTGGACAAGTGGGCATTGTAGGTCACTGTGTAATTGCCGACGGAACGAAAATCGCAGCGCAGAGTGGCATCGCTTCTTCCATCAGCGAGCCGAATACAATTGTTCAGGGTTCGCCGGCATTTTCAATTATGGACTACAAAAAATCGTACATCGGATTTATGAAGTTGCCCGAATTGATGCGTCAGGTATCGCAAATCCAAAAGAAAACGGAAGGTCAGTAATTCCATGCTAAGCAATCGTTGGCATGAAGCAAAGGCTTGGCTGAAGCATTTCGTTCAAGCCAAGGGTCCACATGGTGTGCATTCGCCGTTCGTTTATCATCTTATTACACGGGTTCTTCGCAACAAGGAGAAAAGTCCTATCTACAGTGCCATTGAAAGGGAACGTAAACGATTGCGAAAAAGCAATGCCTCTATCGAAGTCCAAGATTTTGGAGCTGGTAGTCGCCACCAAAATGGAAGCCGACGTGAAGTTGGAGAAATTGCACGCACAGCGTTACAACCGGCCAAGCACGCACATGCTTTATCGCTGTTGGCGCGTCATTCAAATGCAACTTCAATTCTTGAATTGGGAACATCTCTTGGTATCACCACTGCGCATTTGCAAGCAGCACTTCCCAATGCCACGGTGCACACGATTGAGGGCAGTGCGTCTATTGCAGCAATCGCTTCGGAGGTATGGTCCAACGTTTCATTGCATACTATCCGGCACACGACAGGTTCGTTTGATACTGTGTTGGATGATGTGTTGGCTCGAATGAAGTCGGTAGATTTTGTCATCATCGATGGTGATCACCGCGGAGAGGCGTGCTTACGATACATCAACCGCATATTGCCGCACACACACGAGCACTCTGTAATCGTTGTAGACGATATTTATTGGTCGCCTTCTATGACCGAGGCTTGGCATGCTTGTGTGAATGACAGTCGCTTTACGCTTACGTTGGATTTTTTCGATTTCGGAGTGCTGTATCAGACAAGGGGCAGAGTCAAGGAGCATTTTCAACTGAGAAGGCTGTAGCTCAAGTAGAAAGTGTCGTTTAACGCTATTTATCATCGTGCTAATTACTTTTCCTTGTGTCAGTTGAACACAAGCTTATTTTTGCCCTCACTAATTAATGAAACCATGATGAAAAAGTTTGTAATGATTGCTCTGATGGCAATGCCTGTATTGGCTTTCGCCCAAGACAAAACCACCGCTGTAGCGCCTGCTGCTAAAGCACCCGAAAACAAGTTTGCAATTGCAAATCCTGAAATTATCTTTTTGGAATTGATTATCTCTACGAATCCTGCCGGTGCACAAACCATCCGTGCGGACTTTGGTCGCGAAATTTTGGCTTCTCTCTCAGACAAGGAACTCATCAAGCAACTTTCTGAAATGCGCTCGTTGGTATTCCCAACTGTGCCCGATGCTATGAACTACCTTTCTTCCTTGGGATATAAGTTCCAACAGAATTATGTTACCTACGATAAGGAAAACAAGCCGGATGCAACGCACATGGTGTTCGAGAAGCGCATGCCTCGTCGCCAGCCTGAGGCGAAACCACGTCCGGACGGTGCAAAGCCTGCTGAAGGTGACAATACGAAGGAAAAGCCAACTCAGGGTCCACAACCAAAGTTAGCTCCGAAAGAACAGAAGAAGAAGTAATATAGAAAGCCCCTTTCAAGGGGCTTTTTTTATGCGCATCTTTGCTGTTAAACATGTTCGCTGAATCGAATTGATGCTATGAGAAGGGATCGAATAGCCTTACGGGTGTTGTATGTGCTTGCGCTCTACGTGCTGCTTCAACTCATGTGGTGGGGATATCAATTGATTCAGCTCAACTCGCAAATAATCATAAGCCAAAAGCTGGAACTGCACGAGCACTATCTGCAGTTGCGCAGCAAGGTGTGGATGGTGGTGGGTGAGGGATTGGTTTTTTTCATGTTGCTGGCTTTTGGTTTTAGATACATCCAGCGCACGGTATCGCGAGAGCTTGCCCTAGCGCGCAAAGAGAAGAACTTCTTGCTTTCGGTTACACACGAACTCAAAACTCCCATTGCTGCTATCAAGTTGTTTTTGGAGACACTGCAAACACGAAGTTTAACGGAAGAAAAAAGAAACGAATTGCTGCAACAGTCGGTGCAGGAAACAAAGCGTCTGCAGTCGCTCACGGAAAATATATTGCTCGCAGCAAGATTGGACTCCACGAAGGATGCATTGTCGTCAGATGCGGTTGATTTGAAGGAGTTGACCGAGAGAGAGGTTAAGCGATTTCGTCAGATTTACTCGCAAGAGATTCTATTTGAATCAGCAGGCGCAGTGATGATTTCCGGTGATGAACAAATGCTTTCTGTACTGGTGGTTAATTTGCTCGACAACGCAATCAAGTATGGAATGGGTCAAGCCATTGAGGTGCATTTAAGCGAGACGGGTAATTCTATTGAATTGTCGGTTCGTGATGGTGGAGCAGGTATCCCGAAGGGTGAGGAGAAACGCATTTTTGAAAAATTTTACAGAGTGGGTAACGAAGAAACTCGCTCATCTAAAGGTACAGGACTCGGTTTGTTTATCGTGCGTGCTGTTGCCAACATGCATCGTGCAGAGGTATTGGCTTGCAATCGAAGCGGGGGAGGTGCAGAGTTTAAAGTTCGGTTTAAAAAAAGATAAGAATGAAAAAGAAAGTATGTCTGATAATTCTGGATGGCTGGGGAAATGGTGAGTTAAATGCCGGCAATGCAGTGCACGTAGCAAAAACACCGTTTGCCGATTATCTGTCGTCGCACTATCCATCGGCAACCTTGCGAACGGATGGTGAAAACGTAGGCTTGCCTGAAGGTCAAATGGGCAATAGCGAAGTGGGCCACATGAATATCGGAGCAGGCCGCGTGGTCTATCAGGATTTGGTGAAAATAAATGTGGCAATTCGCGAAGGTGAGTTTGCCAAACACCCTGTGTTGCGAGAAGCCTTTGACTATGCAGCCAGCAAGAAAGTGAATGTTCACATGATGGGCTTGGTAAGCAATGGCGGCGTGCATTCGCACATCGATCACGTAAAGGCACTATGCGATGTCGCTAATCAATACGGTTCGATAAAAACGTTCATTCATGCTTTTACTGATGGCCGCGATACAGATCCGAAAAGTGGATTGGCTTTTATGCGCGAGCTCCAATCACACATCGATTCAACGTCGATACAAGTTGCAAGTGTGAGTGGTAGGTATTTCGCCATGGATCGCGATAAGCGCTGGGAGCGCGTGCAGAAGGCCTACGATACACTTGTGAAGGGGGAAGGTGCTAAGTTCAATTCGGCGGTTGAGGTAATAGAGAAAGCTTATTCCTCAGGTATCACCGATGAGTTCATCGAGCCTTCAGTGATTGTTGATTCCAATCATAATCCAATTGCATGCATACGTCCAGAGGATGTAGTCATCTGCTTTAATTTCAGAACCGATCGTTGCCGAGAAATTACAGAAGTTCTAACGCAGGTGGATATGCCTGAGCACGGTATGATGAAGTTGCCGTTGTATTACGTCACGATGACCAACTACGATGATTCGTACGAGAACGTGAAGGTTGTATACGATAAGGATAACCTCAACCAAACCCTGGGCGAAGTGCTCGAGAACCAAGGAGTGTCGCAGGTGCGCATTGCCGAAACGGAGAAATATCCGCACGTGACGTTCTTTTTCAGCGGTGGAAGGGAAAAGGAATTCAATGGTGAGCGCCGCATCATGGTGCCTTCACCCAAAGTGGCTACTTATGACCTTCAACCTGAAATGAGCGCGCATCAAATTGCGGATGCCATTTGTGGTGAGATGAATCAAAACCCTCCGGGTTTTATTTGCCTCAACTTCGCAAATCCCGATATGGTTGGACATACAGGAGTGTTCGAAGCTATAGTGAAGGCCGTCGAGACAACCGACGCTTGTTTGAAGCAAGTAGTAGAAACCGGATTGAATTGCGGCTATTCATTTGTGGTTATAGCGGATCATGGAAATGCGGACTTTGCGGTCAATGAAGATGGGTCGCCCAACACTGCGCACACCACGAATCCGGTTCCTGTATGGGTTCTGGATAACGACGTTAAAGAGTTGCATTCAGGTAAGCTTGCCGATGTTGCCCCAACAGTCCTCAAACTGTTGAGTCTTGTTCAGCCTCCGGAAATGACCGGAGTTCCATTGTTTTAAATTACTCCTCCCATTCCAGGGTCATTTTTTCGATGCGATGAATGAGTTCCATGGAACTCATTTGTTCGCGCAGTCGATCGACCAGGATTGGAAAGGCGAGGGGAGTAGGCTTCGACGGATGCGTTACAACCATGCGTTGTTTCTGCATCCTTTCCAATGCTTCGCGTGTTCGTGTATACTCAAGCTGCTGATGCACGACTTCGTCCATCGATTGCCGAAGCAGCAAGTTGTCGGGCTCATATGATTCAAAGACTTGATAGATGAGTTGCGAGGAACTTTGCAAATGGCGGTCTTTAATTTTTTGACCCGGGTAGCCTTTGAAGACCAAGCCAGCGATGGCCGCAATATCTCTGAATTTTCTTTTTGCCATTTCACCTGCATTGATTCCCGAGAGAATATCAGACTCTAAGTGTTCGGTAGAAAGCAAGTCATTATTCAATAATTGCTCAATCGAAACCGGTTGGTCGCTTAGCAACTCGAATCCGTAGTCATTGTATGCAAGCGAAAAACTGATGGGCATTTGTTGTCCAATCCGATAGGCAATCAACGATGCCAGTCCCTCGTGTACGAGTCTTCCTTCGAAAGGGTAGAACACATGGTGATGCCCTTCTTGAGTGGTGAATTGTTCAATGAGCAACTCATGGGCTGCAGGCACATGCGAGCGTTGTCTTTGCAGCTCGAGTATGGGTTGAATAAAATGGAGTTCTTGGTGTTCGCTTTTAATACCGCTAAAAACCGAAGATGCTGCTTCCAGTTGGCGCCTCAGCATTACGCTCATTTGAGATGAAAGAGGTAAACGCCCACCAAGCCAAACCGGAGTACGGCCTTCCGTGTTTTTCGACTTCTGCACGAGCGCAGTCATATCCTTCACTCGAATGAGCTGCAGACACAACCCGGCAAACCAAAAATGATCGCCTTCTTCCAGTTGTGTGATGAATGATTCTTCCACATGACCCAGAACACCGCCTTTTTTCAGTTTAACTATCATGAGTGTATCGCTTACAATGGTTCCTATGGACATGCGATGTCGGTTGGCAATGCGTCGTTCCGTGACTTTATACAAGTTGTCCTGCAGACTCATTTTACGATAGTCGTCATAACTGCGAAGCGAATGTCCGCCGGTGGAAGCAAAGCGAACTACCCAATTCCATTCATCGATGGTCATGTCTGCAAAGCAGTAAGTCTTGGTTACTTCATTATAGGTAGACAGACTATCAAAGCCTTCGCCACAGCCAAGCGTAACGAGGTACTGAATAAGCACATCGAAGCAAAGTGTAAGTGGTGGTTTACTCTCGAGGTATTCTTCCTGAATCGCTTGTCGCAATGCCGCCGCTTCAATCAATTCCAACGAATGAGTGGGTAGGAAGTAAATACGACTTATCGCATTGGGACGATGGCCACTTCGACCGGCACGTTGCACGAAGCGAGCAACACCTTTCGGTCCGCCGATTTGGATGATTGTTTCAACCGGCGCGAAATCAACACCTAAATCGAGACTGCTGGTGCATATGACGGCTTTCAGTCGTCCATCATAAAGAGACTCTTCTACCCAGGCACGAATTTCTTTGCTGATACTGCCGTGATGCATGGCCATAACGCCGGCAAGTGAAGGGTCCAGTTCCAATAGTGTTCTGTACCAAATTTCGCATTGAGAGCGTACATTGGTGAATATGAGAGTAGACTGACTGGCTTGGATAATCGGCAAGAGTTGATCAGCCAGACGAATTCCCAAGTGACCCGCCCAGGGCATACGTTCGGGTTTCTCGGGCAGGATAGACATCACTTCGTACTGTTTGCGAAGCGTACTTTTTATTAAAACACCCTCTTTGTCTTTTCCCAACAGACAGTTCATGGCTTCCTGTAAATTGCCGATGGTGGCGGATATTCCCCAGGTAAGGAGATTGGGTGAGTATTTTCGAAGGCGACTAATGGCCAATTCCAGCTGCACTCCGCGCTTCGTTCCTATCAACTCATGCCATTCATCTGCAACCAATAATTCGAGGTGCTCGAAAAATGGATGCGCTCTGTTGGAACAGAGCATAAGGTGAAGGCTTTCGGGGGTTGTAATTAAGATGTTCGGAAGTCTGTCCAGTTGTTTTGTTCTGGCTGCCGCCGATGTATCACCGGTTCGAATGCCCACCGTTAGCGAGCTGTTCATTCCTTGGATAGCTCTCTCAGCCGAAAGTTCTATCTCACGCGCCAGCGCCCGAATGGGTGTAATCCATAATGCCCTCAGCCCTGTGGTCTTTTTTGATTTCCCGCTGTATCGAGCAATGATGGGCAATAGTGCAGCATAGGTTTTTCCGCTGCCTGTAGGAGCATTGATGAGTCCATGTTGCTTTTTTTCCTGTGCTTCCCAACTGTTGAGCTGATATTCTGCCGCACTCCAGCCCATGCTTTCAAACCATAAGTGGCAAGCATTTAATGAATCATTTCCGGAATGTGTTGAACTCAAGGTTTTTTGCTCATTTTTGTGGCCGGGTAGCATTTTGCGCTTTAGGCACCATTTTGGTATTCTACCCAACAAACAAAAGAACACATGAAAAAGTTATTTCCTTTTTTGATTTTGGCGTTCATGGCCGGACAATCGGCATTTGCGCAAACTGAAAACGATTACAAGGACCTCCTTACCTTGTTTGTAACCGAGAAGTACGAGAAATGTCTTTACAAAGCTGAAGGCTATACACTCGATGAGAAAACCAAAAAGGATCCTCTTCCTTACATGTTCATGAGTCGCTGCTTCTATGAAATGTCGAAGCGTGATGAGTTCAGAGAGAAGTATCCAAATGCGTTTAAGGATGCCATGAAGTACATTTCTAAGTATGGTGCTAAGGATAAAGAGAAAAAGTATCTTTCAGAATATGAAGACTACATCGCTCAAATCCGCAGCGCTGCTATTGCTCAGGCGGAAACCATGATGGATACCCAGAAGTATAGCAAAGCCAAGCAGCTGTACGATCAATTGTTGGATATCGATCCAAACGATGCGGGTGCACAGTTGATGATGGGCGTTGTGCAAGGTCTGATGAAGGCAAAGAAAGAATCCGACACAGCACTTGCTAAAGCCAAGGCAATCCTTTCAGAAAAGAAAGCCGGAACTGCTGCAGAAGAGCTCGTGTTGTTGAAATATGCATTGACCATGCATGCAACAAATTTGGCAGGCACAAGCAAAGATGCCGCTAAGGAATGGCTCGATTTGGGAATGGAATATTTCCCGGAGGACAAAGAATACAAAGTCACATACGATACAATCGTAGGATAAATAAAAAGAGGCGCCCAAAGGCGCCTCTTTCATTTAATCTCTAGGCGATTTATTGAAGAGGATGTATCCGAAGTTGAAAAGGAAACTCCACGGCTCATCCTTTTTGTCGTAATAATTGGCAGCCAAACTAAGTGGGCCGAGTGGGGTATGTAGAAGTAATGTGCTCGATCCTACGAAGTGTAATACGGGAGACAAATCATATTCAGCTTGACCGAATGAGTTATTGATGATGGCGCCAAAGGGTTGGAATGCGTAGCCTTCCAGTCGCCACTCAAAATTCTTGGTGAAGGTAATTACATTCATTATCCCGTAAGCCGCATATTGATGGGCTCGAAATTGAGGGAGAAAATAGGTTTTGCTCTCTGGAATGGGATTAAACGACGGTGCTGCGATGGAGGTTGATATGTAGTTGTGAAAGAAGTCCTGCGTACTAAAAACACCTTCAAGATAAAATCCGGTTTTTAGACGTTTGCTGTTGAAGAAGTAGTTCTGATAGTTGAGTTTAAGGCTGTGCCAGGCATGTCCTGTTTCCGTAGTATCGCGTATTTCAGAGGTTGAGCCCGGTATGGTGAATTCCTCTCCTTGAACGCTTTTGATGCTGGCTTGGAAAAAAGAACCGGCATTGGCGTATTGCTTTCTGTTAAACGTACTTCTCTCATAAGAAAGCCTACCAACCCAAGCGTTGAACTCCGTTCTATCGGCGGTATCGGTTGAAATGAAATTCGTAATCTGATAGTATTCATCGAACTGATGCGTGAAGTAACCTTCAGCGCGCAAAATACCTTTGGCACCGGAGGGAATGCTAATGCTCAAATTACCGAAGCGTTCGTTCATCAAAATAAACGAGGGCTTTACATCTTCAAAAAAGGTAGATAGACTCTTGTAATAATCCCATCGGTTGAATGTAAAACCACCTTGAACAGAAAGGGGTAATCGACCTGAAATGTCCCAGCGAATATCACCGTGAATAGAGCCATAGAATCTTCCAAAGTAGCTATTGGCAGAAATCGTAGTAGAGGTGAGGCCAAATAGGTTGTACTTCAATCCAATGAATCCTGTGTTTATGGAGCGCGACGAGAAGTTACCACCGAAGGCAAGCAATAAGTCCTTTTCTTTCTTAACATCCAAATTGAGAGAATAGGTTTTCGTTTGTTTATTGAAGCTCGTCGTAGGAAAAATGGTGCTGATCTTATCATCGCCAAATAGCTTGAAGTACCGTGATTTAAGGTCAGATAGTCCGACAGGCGCATCTTTCTTAACCATTATCTTCTGGACATATCGGCGTTGCGATTTCTTAAGACCTTCAATGGATATACGGTCTATTATAAGTGGTTGGAAGTTGGATTGAAACTTCCTGCGTTCAAGATTCTTTTCCTCCTGCGTTACTTCCTTTTTAATGGCTTGTTTAATGGATGGTAAATCGGCTAGCGTTTTTTGATAGCCAATCTCAATAGCCTTGTCTACTTTTTCGAAATCGAAGGTCGATATTTCGGAGAGTTGCGGGCTTACTACGACCATGTTTTGCAGCGGAGTTTGTGCGTTCGAACGATACAAAATCATGGCTTGCAGTTGAGAGATCAAATCGTCTTCGTTGGGTTTGGGGTTACTACCTGAAACGTTACACCCTATAATAACATCCGGCTTGAACTCGCGATAAGCCAAATCGACCGGGAAGTTGTTGAAGATACCGCCGTCGAAGAGTAACCTTCCATCTACTTTCCTGGCAGGAATGTAAAAAGGATAGGTGCAAGATGCCCTTGCCGCCACGTTGAGAGGGCCCTGACGGAAAATAATTTCTTGTTTGTTTTCAATGTCTGCTGCGATGCAACGAAAGGGTATATAAAGGCTGTCGAAGTTTCCGCCGCACGCTGCGTCGGGTTGACTGAAGCCTTCCATGAGTTTCCAGTCGAGCAATACCGGGTTGATGAGATTAGCCGGCAGGGCAGTATTCATAAGACTTCCGCTTGAAAGCCGAAGGGAACCGAACGAAGCATCGGGATCGGAATTCTTGAAATAGAAATCAAGTTGGTCATTTCTGCTGCCTGTGGCCATGTCCAAAAATTCTTCGGTTCGAACTAGGCTGTCGATAGTAGCAACGGTATAACCCGATGCGTACATGGCAGCCACCACGGCGCCCATACTCGTGCCGCAGATATAGTCGACCGGAACATCATTTTCTTCGAGAACTTTCAGAAAGCCCACGTGTGCTAAGGCGGTTGCTCCGCCCCCACTGAGAACTACAGCCACTTTTTGCGAACGCATCACACCTCCCTGGATAAGCATTGCAAGGAGCACGGACACTCGTAGACTCAAAGAAAGGTTGAACATGATTTGCACGCCTCAAAATTGCGAAGGTTCCTTATGTTTTCTGCAGATGCATTCCTGATTTTTACAAGTTTGCAGGAAGTTGTCGTTTTTGTTGCGGGTTGTAAGACAGGACAAAAAGTACGAATAGGTCAGTGGCAGTGTCAGAATTTTCGAGATTAGGCTATGAAAACTGACACATTTGCAGTTGTTCGGCAGTGAGTCTTGGTTGGCAAGGTGGTTGAAAAGCGGCCGCCGACAAACAAGAAGTCAAACAGAAAACCAATACCATGAGTAAAGTAATAGGAATAGATTTAGGAACCACCAACAGCTGTGTTGCTGTAATGGAAGGTAATGAGCCGGTGGTTATCGCCAACAGCGAGGGTAAGCGCACAACTCCCTCGGTTGTGGCATTTGTAGAAGGTGGCGAACGCAAGGTGGGCGACCCGGCCAAGCGTCAGGCAATCACCAACCCGACTAAAACCATTTATTCAATCAAGCGCTTCATGGGAAGCAGCTACGATGAATCTGCACGTGAAGCAGGTCGTGTTCCTTACCAGGTAGTGAAGGGCGACGGTAACACACCTCGAGTAAAAATCGACGATCGCAATTATACACCGCAAGAGATTTCTGCCATGGTTCTTCAGAAAATGAAGAAAACAGCAGAAGATTATTTGGGTCATGAAGTGACAGAAGCAGTTATTACAGTTCCTGCTTACTTCAACGATGCGCAGCGTCAGGCAACAAAGGAAGCCGGCGAAATCGCAGGTTTGACAGTAAAGCGCATCATCAACGAGCCAACAGCCGCGGCACTCGCCTACGGATTGGATAAGAAGGCTCAGGATATTAAAATTGTTGTATTCGACTGTGGTGGTGGTACACACGACGTTTCAGTATTGGAGCTTGGGGAAGGTGTATTCGAAGTATTGTCAACCGATGGAGATACTCACCTCGGTGGAGACGACTTCGACCAGGTAATCATCGATTGGTTGGTACAGGAGTTTAAGAACGAAAACGGTAATCAGTTCGACTTGATGAAGGACCCAATGGCTCTTCAGCGTTTGAAAGAAGCTGCTGAAAAGGCCAAGATTGAGCTTTCTTCAAGCACATCAACCGAAATCAATTTGCCTTACATCATGCCGGTTGATGGTATTCCAAAGCACTTGGTGAAGACGATGTCTCGCGCTAAGTTCGAGCAGTTGGCTGATAGCTTAATTCAGCGCACCATCGCTCCTTGCGAAAGCGCTTTGAAAAAGGCCGGAATTTCGGTGAAGGATATCGACGAAGTTATCTTGGTGGGTGGTTCTACCCGTATCCCGGCTATTCAGGACGCGGTGAAGAAGTATTTCGGAAAGGAGCCTTCAAAGGGCGTAAACCCTGACGAGGTGGTAGCCGTGGGTGCTGCTATTCAAGGTGGCGTTCTCACCGGTGAAGTGAAGGATGTATTGTTGCTCGATGTAACTCCACTCGCATTGGGAATTGAAACAATGGGCGGTGTAATGACCAAGTTGATTGATTCTAATACCACTATTCCAACCAAGAAGAGCGAAGTGTTCTCAACGGCAAGCGATAACCAGCCAAGTGTTGAGATTCACGTTTTGCAAGGTGAGCGCGCTATGGCGAAAGACAACCGTACCATCGGTCGTTTCCACCTCGATGGATTGCCATCAGCACCGCGTGGTGTGCCACAAATCGAAGTTACATTCGACATCGACGCAAACGGTATTATTCACGTAAGCGCGAAGGATAAGGCAACAGGTAAGGAGCAGAACATCCGCATTCAGGCATCTTCAGGTTTGAGCAAAGAAGAGATTGAGAAAATGAAGCGCGAAGCTGAGTTGAATGCAGAGAGTGATCGTGTTGCTCGCGAGCAGGCCGACACCATCAACCAGGCGGATGCACTGATTTTCCAAACGGAAAAACAGATGAAGGAATTCGGTGATAAGATTCCAGCCGACAAGAAGGAGCCTATTGAAAACGCTCTGGCAGAATTGAAGCAGGCACATGCTGAAAAGGATGTGGATCGTTGCAAGTCGGCCATTGAAAACCTCAACAGTGTATTCGGTGCAGCGGCAACAGATATGTACAACGCATCATCTGCTCAAGGTCAGCCGGAAGGACAAGGCCAAGCGCAGGATGGTGAAGTAACGGATGTTGACTTCGAAGAAGTGAAGGACGATAAAAAGTAATTTTTAGTTCTCAGATAAAATTTAAAAGGCTCGGAGTTCCGGGCCTTTTTTATATTTGGGCAAACACATCACTATGGTCAAAGAATTCAAACAGTTCGCTTTGCGAGGAAACCTAATCGATATGGCGGTCGCTTTTGTAATGGGAGCTGCTTTCGGTAAAGTTGTATCAGCTTTTATTGACGGAATGGTTCTTCCCTTGGTGGGGTTGATACAAGGTCGCGATTTTTCCAATCTATATTACCCTTTATCGGAAAAGGTTCGATTGGCAAGAGAGATTGCGGAGGCCGATGGAAGCGGGCTTTCATTGGAACACGCAAAGGAAATAGGCCCGGTGATCGCTTACGGGACTTTCATTACCGTTACTATTGAGTTTGTGATTGTTTCTTTTTTCATGTTCATGGTAATTAAAGCCATGAATAAGCTGAGGATGTCAGAAGAAGTTGCTCCCGCCGAGCCGAGTAAGTCGGAGCAATTGCTCGAGGAGATTCGTGATGCCTTGAAGAAAGGTTGATTTATTCAGCTATTACAGAAACTTAAGTCTTTCAGAATTGTTTGGCTATCGATAGCGTATGGGTAGGAAATCTTCGATAGCCGTTATAGCAGCTGTATTTGTAATCACGGCGCTATGTGCCTGGTCAACAACCAGCCTAAAATTCAGTTACGACTTTGAAGCGTTTTTTCCGCAGGATGATCCGGAAACGGATTTCTATATCCAATTGCGCGATCGTTTCGAGACTGACAATGACTTCTTTATCGTTGCCCTCGAAAATGATGGAACGGTTTTTCAGCCTGATTTTTTAGCCAAGGTGGATAGCCTTAGCAGGGTTTTGGCCTCTATTGAGGACGTAACCACTGCCATCGGGCCAACCCAATTGAAGCGGGTAGTTCAAGATCCATTGCTTGGCCAGGTAATGGAAGTGCCCATGCTGCGGTGGCAAAACCCGGAGTCATATGCAACCGATTCCACCGAGCTGGCGGCAACTACCGGTTTGGTTGGCTGGTTTTTTTCCAGTGATTATCGCTCGGTTGCCATTAACATCCGACACACCCAGAAGCTTTCTAAGGACCGTTGCGATATTCTAGCTACCAACATCGAGCAGGCGGTAGCACAGTTTGACTTTAAAACGACTCACGTAATTGGTCGTGCGCTGGGTCAAAAGCTCTACGTGGAGCTCATGATCCACGAGTTGATCTTGTTTATTTCCCTGAGCCTTATTCTCACTACGCTCTTCCTGTATATAGCATTTCGTTCGGCATGGGGTATCATCATTCCAACCTTGGTGGTGTTGATTTCTATCCTGTGGACGTTGGGTTTCATTCGACTTCTCGGCAATGACCTTGATTTGATGCTTACGGTTTTGCCCACCATCATTTTTGTGGTGGGTATGAGTGACTCGGTGCATGTTCTTACCAAATACATGCAGGAGTTGAGGAATGGTCGAGAGAAGAGAGACGCGATTCGGTATGCCTTCAAGAGCATTCGACTAGCGACTTTTTTGACGGCAGTTACAACGTCGATTGGCTTTCTAACGTTGGTATTATCCAACATCCAACCGATTTCCAATTTCGGAATTTACACTTCTGTCGGTATCATGTTGGCGTATGGTCTTACCTACAGTTTGTTGCCCGCCATTTTGCTACTGGCAAAGCCGGTAAAACTGAACACGTTTGCCATGTCCGACGATTTTTGGACAGCGAAGTTGCATACTTCTTTTCGTTGGATACTTCGCCGCAGGTACGCTGTGATGGCAGGCACTGCAGTGGTGTGTGCATTGAGCCTGTATGGTATTTATCAAGTAGAAGTCGATAACAAGATGCTCGAGGATTTGCGCGATGAGCACCGCCTCAAGCAAGAGTTTTTCTTCATGGAGGAGAATTTCTCGGGTTGCAGACCTTTCGAAATGGCCATCATGCTCAACGAAAACACGCAGTTGAACAATCCTGTTTTCTTGCATGACCTCGATACAATCAATCACTGGCTTCGTGAAGTATATGGGGTTGGATCATTGGTGTCATACACGGAAATTCTGAAGAACGCCAACCAGGCAACCAATGCCGGGTTAATAGATTTTTACACGATTCCATCAGACAGCATGGAGTTGAGGCGATTGAATAAACTTATACAGCGTAAGGAATTTGCAGAGGTCGTCGGCATGCATTACAACAAGGAAGGTGGTGTGTTGCGCATAGCCGGAAAGATTGGTGATTTTGGAAGGAAACACTACGAGAAGCTCAACGAAGAATTGAATGTCTTCATTCACGGAAACTGTAAAACAAAATTCGACTTCCGAGTCACAGGAACAGCTCACCTAATCGATCTAAACAATCGATATCTCGTGGAGAATATGGTGTGGGATCTATTATTATCCATCGTGGTGATTGGGTTGATTATGGGCATGGTCTACCAATCACCCAAAATGATCATTCTAACGATTATTCCGAATTTGATACCGCTCGTGATTGTCGGTGGAATAATGGGGTATGCCGGAATACCCTTGAAGGTTACGACCTCGATTGTGTTTAATATCGCTTTTGGTATCGCGGTCGATGATACGATACACTTTCTGGCGCGCGTGCGCACATTGCTGCGCGAAGGTCTCACTCCATTGTATGCAGTGAAGCGTACGTTTCTCACAACGGGCAAGGCGATGGTGGTTACCACGCTCATTTTAAGTGGTGGATTTTTAACGCTGATACTCTCAGATTTTATGGGTACCTTCTACATTGGATTGCTCATCAGCCTCACACTTTTTATCGCACTGATTGCCGAGCTGCTTATTTCCCCGTTGGTTATTATTTTCTTCTACAAGAAAAAGGGGTAATCCATCATCTTAGCGTGAGAGTGTAAATCTCGGTGAAAGCCTTGGCAATGGCTTCGTTGCTGAAGTGGTTGACGGCATAATTACGCAAACCTTGCTTGTCATATCGATTGATAGAATTCGAAAGTTCTTGTATGGCTTTTGTCAATCCGATTTCATCGCCGGCTTCAATTAAAATTCCTTTTTCTGCTGTAATGTGTTCGCTGATTCCACCAACTCGTGTGCTGATGACGGGAAGGCCACACGCAAGGGCTTCAACAATTACGCAAGGCAAATTCTCGTAGTTGCTGAACATCAACAGCGCATGACTTTCTTGCATTTTCTGGGCTATACCTTGCCACGATAGTTCGCCAAAGAAATCAATAGACTCCGGTCGAATGCCGAGTTTAATTGCTTCTTGCTTCCAAACTTCAATTGGGCCATCACCACCCAAGGATAGGTGAATAGATGAATTGCTATCAGATGAGATTTTCCATGATCTGAGGATTCCGCTGATGTTCTTGTGTTTGTCGATGAGTGAACTAACGTGCAGAAAGCGAACAACAGAGGTATCTGCTTGTGTGAGATTGAAAATAGATGTGTCTACTACGTTTGGTATGACCCTATAATTTCCCTCAATTCCAAAGGCAGTCATTTTATGTTGAAGGTCTTGGGTTACGGGACACAAATAGGCAGCTCCTTTTGCGCCGAATTTCGACATCCAGGGAAGAATCGGGTTGCGCTTGCCGGCGTGCGCAGGATCGTAGCCGGTCCAATGTTCCGTAACGATATACGGCAGGTTGAATTTGCTCTTGAGCCATCGTGCTTGCCACGCATGTGGCCAAAGCACGTTGTGGTGAACCAAGTCGAAACGAATGTTGTTCGATCGAATTAAATGGTAAACGCCTTTAATGAATGCCTTTCGCTTGGCAAAGAATCCTGGTTTACAATAAACGATGGTGGTGTGCACCCCTTTTTCTTCGTGTTCTTCAATACGCGGCGGCCCTTGCCAGTTGGGCATTGAAGCCATGTAAAGAACCCATACATCATGCAATGTGGCCACGGCTTCAGCATGCCGCTGCACAAAATTGCCAACGGTACTATGCGCTTTGCTCGGATACCAGCTGGATGTGAAAAGTATGTTTAGGCGACTATGCGACATCGTTTTTTACGCTGTGCAATCTAAGCGCAAATGATTACATGATTTTCTTGTTGTTTGTGAAGGAAAAAAGCGTTTAATTTGCACCCGCATTTTAGACGGTGGTCGTAGCTCAGTTGGTAGAGCCCCAGATTGTGGTTCTGGTTGTCGTGGGTTCGATCCCCATCGATCACCCTTCAAAAGAGGTCCCTTCAAGGGGACCTTTTTTATTTTAACAATGTGGGGTCGATGCCGTTTACAAAATCTTCTATGATGCGAACATCTTTGGCGGATGAACAACCGCTAAATCCAACGATGTCAGAGTAGCTAATTGTCGCCACATAAGCGTTCAGCATGGGTTTAGCAATGGGCATATAACTCCAATGCCAAGCTTCCTCTTCATAACCTGTTCTACCGTTTGTTTTTGAAGTATAGGTTTGGTAGAATCCAAAGTCAGGACCATTCTTAACAAGCCACTGATAGGTATTTAATCCTTGACCGGATTTAAAATAGGCAGGCTCCAAACTATTGATGTCGATGTCGGTTCCCCAGTGATGTCGGCTTGTGCCGGGCATGCTGCTATACTTCAGAATATCGCGCGTGCGCTCAACATCGGTTTTTCCTTCGTATTGCGGACGTTTCCACTTGCGTTCCCAGATGGCCTTTTGCGCTTGATAGTTGCGCGTTGCGGATAGGATGGTGAGTGCAACTCCTTCTTTCAGCGCTGCTGCATGCATCTTCTGAAAAGCAAGGTATGCCTCGGTGCGCAGATAGATACCTTGCTTCGAGGTGTAGCTTGATGCAATCAAAGTGAAATCCTTGTGACGCGCCGGTTCGAATTTTCCAAGCAGATCATCCATTGAATAGGTAATCGATGTGTCTACTAAAGAAAC
>Ga0315899_10003592_pt1 | contig 16906 bp, 7 predicted proteins | sample LakEriMetagenome_2_FD_203518 | JGI IMG/M metagenome (GOLD analysis project Ga0315899, IMG submission 203518) | Freshwater fungal communities from buoy surface, Lake Erie, Ohio, United States - Buoy 4 MA112 | ecosystem: Environmental > Aquatic > Freshwater > Lake | place: USA: Lake Erie, Ohio... | reverse complement strand
CCATCAACGACCTGACCCTGCATGAGGGGATGACCCCGGCCAATCAGCGCCGGTTGCTGGACCGCCTTGCCGAGAAGAACCACGAGCATCTGGCGACGCGGACCGACAACAGCGAGCTGGCGGCACGCTTGTCGAGCTTTGAGCTGGCTTACCGCATGCAGGCCACAGCCCCGGAAGTAGCGGATTTTGGCAAGGAAGACGCGCGCACGCTAGCGATGTATGGCATCGACAAGCCGCGCACCGAGGATTTCGGGCGCAAGTGCCTGCTTGCCCGGCGGCTGGTGGAGCGTGGGGTGCGCTTCATCCAGATCTACTCGGGCGGCGCCCACAACGATGACAACTGGGATGCCCACACCGACATGGTGGCCAACCATGGCAAGCACGCCGGCAACACCGACCTGCCCATCGCGGGCCTGCTGGCTGACCTGAAGCAGCGCGGCATGCTGGACAGCACGCTGATCGTCTGGGGTGGCGAGTTCGGCCGTCAGCCCACCGCCGAATACGGCCAGGGCAGCGGACGCGACCACAACGCCTACGGCTTCACCATGTGGATGGCCGGCGGCGGCATCAAGGGCGGCGTGAGTGTGGGCGCCACCGACGAACTGGGTGCCGCGGCGGTGGAAGACCGGTTCCATGTGAAGAACCTGCACGCCACCGTGCTGGACCGCCTGGGGCTGGACCCGAACAACCTGAGCTACTTCTTCGGTGGCCTGGACCAGAAGCTGGTGGGCGTGGAGCCGGTGGAGCCGATCAAGAAAATCATGGCCTGACCTTTTGGCCATGGCGTTTGCCTGCGATGTGCTGGGGTTGGGCTGCCTTGCGGTGGATGAACTGCTGGTGCTGCCAGCGTTTCCCGCGCCGGACACCAAAACCCGGCTGATCTCGCGGGACCGGCAGGGCGGGGGGCTGACTGGCAACGCGCTGGTGGCCGCCGCCCGACTGGGGGCCCGCTGCGCTTATGCTGGCCCGCTGGGCACCGATGCCGATTCGCAATTTTTGCGCGATCTCTATACCCGCGAGGGGATCGACCTCAGCCGGTCGCAAACCACGCCAGCGGCCAGTCCCATCCGCAGCACCATTTTGGTGGACAAGGGCACCAACACCCGCACGATCCTGTTCGATCTGGCCGGTTCGGTGGGGTGCCCGGATGACTGGCCCCCGGAGGAGGTGATCCGGGGTGCCCGGGTTTTGTTTGTCGATCATTACGGTGTTGAGGGGATGACCCGTGCGGCCCGCATCGCCCGGGCTGCCAGTATTCCGGTGGTGGCGGATCTGGAACGGAATGAATGGCCGGGTTTTGGGGACCTGCTGGCCTTGGTGGATCATCTGATCGTCACCCGCACCTTCGCCACGAAGCTGACCGGCGAGACAGACCCGGCGCGGGCGGTGGAGAAACTGTGGACGGCTGACCGGGAAGTGGTGGTGGTCACCTGCGGGGAGCAGGGGTGCCACTACCGGGACCGAAGCGGCGAGGCGGGGCACTGGCCGGCCTTCCCGGTGGAGGTGGTGGACACCACCGGCTGCGGCGACGCCTTCCACGGCAGCTACGCGGCCGACCTGGCCAGGGGATTGCCGCTGCGGGAACGGCTCAGGCGGGCCAGCGCCACAGCGGCGCTGAAGGCGGGGCATCTGGGAGCGCAGCGGGGATTGCCGACGCGGGAGCAGGTGGATGGGTTTTTCCGGGGGAGGGATGGGTGAGTGTATTTTTCTAGCACTTTCAAGGTGGTATAATTTGGAGAGAATGTGGCAACTGGGAGATGGTCATGAATCCGGAGGTGTTCGTTCCACTCGAAGCGATTGCCGCCTTCTGCAAGGTCAATGGCATCCGCCGGTTATCGCTCTTTGGGTCGGCCCTTACCGATCGCTTCCGGCCCGAAAGCGATATGGATGTTTTGGTGGAATTTGAACCGGCCCACACGCCGGGGCTTTTAGGGATGTCGCGTTTGGAGCGGGAACTCTCCGTCCTTTTCCAAGGCCGGAAGGTGGATTTGCGGACGGCTGAGGATCTCAGCAAGTATTTCCGCCAGCAGGTCCTTTCGGAAGCCGAGTTGTGCTATGCCGCCGGGTGATCTCATACGGATCCAGCATATGCGGGACGCCGCCTTGGAGGCGTTGTCTTTCACTAATGGCAAAATTCGGGAAGACTTGGACAGAGATCGCAAACTGGTGCTCGCCTTGGTCAAGGAAATGGAAATCATTGGCGAGGCAGCGTTCAAAATCAGCAAAGAGACCCGGGAGCAACTGCCGGGTGTCCCTTGGAATGATATTGTTGGAATGCGTCACCGCTTGATCCATGCCTATTTTGAAATCAATTTGGAAATCGTTTGGCAGACAATCCAAAAAGACCTACCGGGATTGGTGAGCGTCCTCAATTTGTTCTTGGATTCAGAACCCCAGCATTTCGGTGGTGGCCGATCTGGAGCGGAATGAATGACCCGGGTTTGGGGATCTGTTGGCGTTGGTGGATCACCTGATCGTTTCACGCACCTTTGCCATGAAACTGACTGGTAAGGCGGACTCAGCGCTGTCGGTGGAGAAACTGTGATGGCTAACCGGAAGTAGTGGTTTTCACCTGCAGGGACCTGGTTGCAGTTTTTGTAAGGTTCCGTTGGCGAAAAGACCCAGGGGATATTCTTAGTAAAAATGCGACTCAACATTCCGCGCGTGATCGCCAGTTTGCTCGCCCTGGGGGCCTGTTTTTGGGGAATTATTCTGTCCCCTGTGATTGCTCGGACAACTGAAAAGCCGATGGTTCTTCTGACTCTTGGCCCCGGTTATGTTGTCACGCTGTGTTACTTGATTTTGGTGTTTATTCCTCCTGCGCTGCCGGCCCGTCTGCTCATTTGAGGCCTATCAGTTCTGGTTCAGGGGGCGTGGTTGGTTTGGTATGGCATTGATTTGGTGCGGCACTTGGCCCAGGGTGGAAGTTGGAACGAGCCACCTTTGTTAGTAGGCTGGTGGCTTTTCGCTACCGTTGGCTCAATTGTTGGTCTGTTGCTGGAAAAGGAACCGGGTGAGAAAGGGATTTTTTGAATGTTCGATATGTATGGCGTGCGGCATTCTGGGATAAAAAGACAAATCATAAGTCCTAAAAATCTTAAAAAGAATGAATCTTGATTCATCCTCCGGAAAATAAATTCATGGGAAATTTAGACGTTTAGTTTAGCTTTCAATTATTTGGCAAAACAAGCCGGTTTTTATGTCCGTGGTGCAAGGTGACAAGTAAAAAAGGATAAAAATGTAGTTTTACTCAAAAAAAAGAGTGCACCATCGCCAAGCAGGATCCGTGCCGTTCGTTGGGATTTTGGCGTAGAGCCTTACACAGAGCCCGTATTTCCGGTTTGGACAATCCGGCTTCGGAAAAATGGCTGCCGAGTCTAACTGGGTCGTTTTTTATTTCCAATTCCAGGGGTGGTACCCCCCGCAAAATGGAATAACTCAATGCCAAAGAGTACTGGTCGGAATTTGGATGGTTGGCACCGTTTTCCGCTTCTGGAGCCATGAAATAACGAGTGACCCCTGGGGTCCTAAACAAATCCATTCCAGGAGTGGGACGAAAAGATCCAAGGTCACCCAATTTGCATCGCCCACCCAGGATTAGCAGGTTTCCTGGTTTCACGTCGCCATGTGTCATTACCAAATCCAGGGTTTGAAGGTAATCCAGACCCTCAGCGGCATCCCGAAACCAAGGTTGCAGGGAAGCGGGATCCAGACCGGTCAATCCGTTTGCCTTAGCCTTTTGCCACAGGGAATTAAGGTCTGTTTCAGCTAATTCGCTCACTATCACCATCCACCCATCCACTACCCAAATTCCAAGGAGAGACAGTAAATGTGGATGCCGAATGTTTCGGCAATGCTTCAAGCCATTCAATTCGATACTGGATTTGGGGGAACCCAGCCAAATGAACTTCATGGCAACCGGGATACCACCGGGGCCTTTTGCAGACCAAACGGTACCAAAACCACCATCCCCTATGGGTTTATTGAGGAAAAAACCCTGAATAGGCTCGCTGCCGGCTGTGAATGGAAAAGTTAGGGCATGGGGATTTTGGTGTTCATGATCTTCCATTTGGTTGGATGGGGTATTGATCGAGTTAGTTATAGAACGACGGGCCATGAGTTACCAAAACGGTGTACAGGGACTTCCATCGTTCTAAACGAACATTCAGCCTGGATTGGGCCATCCATCCTGAAAATTATTTCCCAACTGGGCTAGTGCCCCCTTCCAGCGCCTTTTTACGGTTCTAAGCGACGCTCCCAGCAGGTCGGCGGTTTCCTCAAAAGTTAGGCCACCGTAGAATCTAGCCTCAAACACCTCCCGCTCCTCACGGTGCAGTTTTTCAGCTTGCTGATGAAATAGTTCCCAATCCAACAGGTCCTCCGGCTCCCCTGATGGCACCTGGAGGTCGGGTATTTTCGAACCCAGGTTACCCAAGGGGTAAATTTCCTTCCTGCGGCGCATTTCCCTAGCCAAGTCCCGCAATGCCCATCGCGCATGTTGGAGGGCCAAGGCCATAAAGGCTCGGGTCGTGTCGGGCTTCAACTTCACCACGGCGTTGTGAAGCCGGATCAAGGTTTCCTGCAGCAAATCGTCGCTTTGCTCAAAATGGTGGAGGCTTTTGTGGGCCACAAACATCCGATGGGCCAGTTGCCTAACCCGCCAAAGGCATTTGGAAAACAGCAGATTGACTGCCTCAAAATCCCCCTCTTGAACCCGCACCAAGATCCTGCGCACACCGCTAGATGTTTTGAAGGGATTCACGAGCATGTTCCAAGAATAATAAACCAACATTTTTTAAATCGAACAAAGCCATAAAAAGGGGCCAAAAAAATAAAAGATTTTTTCTGAAAAAACAAAACAGGCCAAAATCAGGCCCAAAAGCACTCATCTGGACTAAAAAAACAACCAGCCTGCCTTTTTTTGAAAATTTTGGCACTTTTTTGCTTAAGTAGGCGATTTAAAATTTGCTTTTTATTTAAATAATTTAAAATAGTTTAAAGATATTTCAGCTGCATAACAACCGGAAAAATTGGCTTTTTCATTTTCTGAAAGTGTAAAAATGGGTAGCCAATAGCGTAAAAGAACTTTTTTACGGGTTCTGTCGTCCCTAACATTCATTGGCCCAATCTTCGTTGACCCTTCGTTTAGCTTGTTGGGGCTAATGGATGATTTGGCTCAAGCGGGTGGTTTCACCTGCTGAAGGATGCTTGTCTTCTGCTGACCACTGATTGTTTTTGAAATGGGCAGGGGATTCAGGCGTCAAAAGGTTTCCACCGGTCCAAATGCCGGATTGACCTGTCCTGATAAATTTCAAGGGGCTGAAAATGGGTGCCTGGACAAACAAATGGTTTTCATCCCGGCCGAAGTTCACCGACTGGAAAAAGGAAGCATCAGCACCCCGCAAGAAAAACCGGGCCATACTCGCTCTCGAAGGCCTGGAAGAGCGCGTGGTGCCTGCGTTGGTCACAACTTTGGAAGATGGCCCTAACCCCTCCAGCCCACTACCCGGTTCCTTGCGCGAAGCGGTCAAGGTCCTTGCCAAACCAGGCGAAACTATCACCTTTGACGCAAAACTATTTGTCTCCGGTCCAAAAACCCTCACCCTCAATGGAGCTGTTGGCGCTCTAAATATTGAACAAATTGGAATCAAAATCCAGGGGCCACAAGATTCTAATGGCAAGCCCCTTTTGACAATTCAGTCCGATATGGGCTTCAAATCGGTACAAGTAACCAAAGGCGGAACAGGTTACAAAGTGGGTGACATCCTTGATCAGGATGTCAGCGGCTTATCGGGCGGTGCCCGTTTTCAGGTGACAGCCGTTGGTGCCGGTGGCGTCATCACCCGCGTGACGGTGGTGGTGCCTGGTGCAAACTCTACCTTCTCCGGCAAACTGTCCACGATTGGTGCCTTACCATCAGCCACCGGCGTCAATCGCCTCAATCCAGTTGGCAACACCGTCGGCACAGGCGCAGAATTCAACCCCACCGGGTTAACCCAAGCAAGCGGCATCATCTTCCAGCAAAGTGCAGCCGCCTCTGTTAATCCACTGTCGATTGAAAATGTTGAATTCGGCCACTCTCAGGGAACCCCCGTCATCCAGAATCTGGGCTCTCTCTCCTTGACCAACTGCCTGTTCCAGTCCGCCGACGCTGATACCACCACCTTTGTGTACACGCCAAACGGCGCAAGTAGTCTGTCATTGACCAACACCACCATGATCGGCGGGGCCAATCAGATCCAGTTTGCAGGCACTGGTCCGGTATCCATTTCGGGTTTTCCGAATCCTTCAACACAGACCCGCCCATGGGCTTCATTTTCCGGCGCTTCCAACACTTTCCTGAACTACACCTCCACCACCGGTTCCCTCGCCATTTCCGGTGCGGATTTTGATGGTGCCTCAACCCAGGTCTTCTTTGCCGGCTCTGGTGGCACCACCATTACTAATTCAAATTTTGTCCATGCAGCCAGCCGCGCTGTTCAGACCACCAATGCCGCCGGTTCCATGGGCATTTCCAAGTCCACTTTTGCCGATGGCGAATTTCAGGTTTCGTTCGCCGGATCCGGTGCATTTTCAATCGCCGATTCCAGTTTCACCGGGGCCAAAGCCTCCACCGCAACCGGAACCGGGTACGCCGTTCAGGGTGGTGGCTCCGGCATGACCATCACCAATTCGGCATTCTATGGCGATACAAAAAATAGCCGACTGGAATCTGGTGTCAGGTCCTCGGCCGCTACCACCAAAGTCACCAATTCCTACTTCAAGGATGTCTCCAACAGCGCCCTCATCCTCAACGGGTCCGCCGCCACCATCACCAGCGCCTGGTTCGCCGACAACAAGGCCACCCGTCTGGCCATTGAACCCACCACGGTGAACAACACCATCACGGGTGGTGGCGCTATCTTTGCGTTCGGCGGCGGCAGCCTAACCATCGAGGGCTCACTCTTCGAAAACAACTCCGCCCTGGGGGTTGACAATTTCAATTCCGGCGGCGGTGCCATCCACAACCACAATGGCGCACTCACCATCAACCGGACCGGTTTCACCAACAATGCCGTGTCCATCACCGGCTACCCCAAGCTCGACCCGGCAAACGATCCAACCGACTTTTACGCCAATCCCGAAAAGGCCCCCTCTCCAGCCAATTCCGGTGGGGGTGCTGTCTATTCAGGCGGTGGCACCACCATCACCAACAGCTACTTCAACAAAAACCGGGTCACCAGCACGGTTGATTTCTGGCAATACTCCGGCACCTCCGCCATCACCCAACCCCAGTTCGGCGGGGGCGGAGCAATATACCTGACCAGCAACAATGGAGACGCCACGAATGCCATTTCCAACACCACCATCGCCCAAAACGAGGTGGTGTTTGACGCCGCCAACAAAACACTCAATCCCTACACGGGCACCTTCGCCACTGGCACCGGGCTCAACGGCGGGGCCATTCTGATTTCCTCGGGTGTATCCAATACAGCTTCCAACGCGGTTGCTTTTCGGGCTTTCAGTGGATCAAAAACGAGCACCAGTCTCACCAACAACACCATCACCTCCAATACCCTTGTCAATCCTTCGGTGGTCAGCACTGTAGCAGTCAATTCCAACAGCCTGTCCGCCAATGCCGCCAATGGCAGTGCGGCCTATCTGAACAAAACCGATACAGGTGGCTTGTTTAGCAACACCTCCGCAGGTTCGACAACCAGCCTTCTCAATTCCATTCTGGTAGAGAATGTCGGGGTCGTTTACTCCGGGTCAGGTGTTGGGTTTGTCAGTGAATCCAATACAGGTGTGGCACCAGTCATTCCAAATCCTAGTGGGGCCAACAGTGCCGGTATCTTAAGTACCCAGGGTTACAACCTTTGGGATTATGCCTACTCGCAATACAACCCAGGCTCCGCAGATTACCTGCTAAGCCCCGCTGTCGGCGATCTAGTTCGGGGCACTTCTCCGTTCACACCCATCTTTGCCCCCGAAGGTCTTACGGCAAATTTCTCCCCAAAGCCCCAAATCGGTTTAACTACCCCTTCCGCAATTGCGCCTGCACCTTCTCCACTCAGCCAAGCCAACATCCTTACCATTGCCCTCAACACTCTCAGTCCGGCGCGCGATAGCGGAAACAGTATCGTTTATCCGTCTCCCCTTGCTGTCGATGGCCGCGGCGTTCAGCGCAAAATCAACCTCGCCGTCGACATGGGCGCCTTCGAGGTTCAAAGCGCCACCCGCAGTTTCCTCACTGGGGTCAACTCAAGCCCTTACACCGGTGGCACCGTCAATGCCCAATGTGGTGTGCCTTTCACCCTTACCGGTGCCGTCTCCCTGAATGACAACACCGATCCCGGCACTCCAATCGACGGCACTCTCCTCCTTACCGATAACGAAGGTAAAGTGGTGTACGGCAACGGTACCATCGTAGCCGGCACACCTGCCACCCAAGGCACGGTGGTGTTTGCACTCAATCAACCCAATCCGGCAATACCATTGCCGGCGGGGCCCAATTCCTACGTCATCCGCTACTTGGGTAATTCGATCTACGCCCCGTCTGTGAGCAACGCGTTCACCATCGATGTGCAACCCACCACGCCGATAGTCTCCATGGGGGCGGGCTCCCCAACTGCCCAAGCTCCCAATCAGCCGGTGACTTTCAAAGGTTCGGTGAATCCCGGTCTGTCCAATGTTTTCAGCACCAGCAGCGGCACCATCACCCTGCAGGCCGCACCCGCCAAAAACGGGGTGGCAACGGGCGCTTATCAAGACCAAGTTACAGGTATCGTTCTTTCAGCTACCAACACCTTCACCGTAACGACCACCTTCCCGGACAAGCCAAACCTGAGCGACTGGTTGGTCCGTGCCGTGTTTGTCTCCGCCGACCCGGATTGCTTCAACAACTCAGCCCCGTCCGCACCCCCTGTTTACCAGGAAATCGGCTACATCCCCACCGTGACGGTTTCGCCGTTTATCCCAGCCAGGGTTGAACGAGCTCTTCCGGTTAGCTTCAAAGCAGTGGTTGGTTTCAATCCGGCCCAGGGGGTCCCCACCGGCAATGTCACCTTTGTGGATGCCAACGGCAATACTATCGCCGTCGCACCCAATCCAGGTGGGCCAGATGCCTCCGGCAACACCATCACCTACACCGTGACGCAGGACCCCACTTCCTTGCCGATCAATGTCACCAGCCAAATCTTTGCCCGTTACAACCGCAATGGTGGCGATTACCTCACCACTGTCTCCACCAACTCCCAGCCACTCACCATCACTCCCATCGCCACTTCGGTGCTCCTGGCCCGCGTCACCCCCAGTCCTTCCACTTACGGTACGCCAGTGGTGTTCACTGCTACCGTGAACCCCCAAGACAGAATCCCTTATTCATCAGTTTCGCCGGGCCCCGGAATGGTGACCTTTACATTCACCCCTTCGGCGGGCTCTTCATTCACAGAAGCAGTCCCCATCACCCTGTCCGCCGGCCGGCCAAAACCCGCAACACTGACCATCCCGCCCGACTCCAAGGTCTACTCTTACATCAACGCCGGTACCTATACCGTCACCGCAACTTATTCGGGGGATGGCGCCAATTACGCCCCATCCGCCGCTTCCAATGCCAGCACGCTGCAGATCACGCAGGCTTCAACCTCCATGACCCTGACGGCGAACACCACCCTGATTGAGGCTGGTGGCGGCAGGTCGGTTACCCTGTCCACGGGCTTGATGGTCCAGGCCCCGGCTCCCCAACCTGGCTTGCCAGTCAAATTCCTTGTCAATGGGGTGGAGGCTAGCCCGTCGCCTCTCACGCTGGATTCAACGGGCAAACTGAACTTCCCCTGGTCGGTCCCTTCCACACCCGGTAGTTACACCCTTCAGTTGCAGTTCCCGGGGAACGGTAACTATCAATCCTCGTCCGCCACAACTGTGGTGTCCGTCTACGCCAAAAGCAACACCACCACCACTTTGGTCTCCAGCACATCGCAAACGACATATGGTAATCCGGTCAACTTCACGGTTTCCATCAGCCCCTCGGCCAACCCTCCTGCCAATCCGCCCTACACTCCCGGCGGAAAGGTCACGCTCATCCTCAATGGTCAGCCTTGGTCAGGCTCATCCAATCCCAGGGTGGTCCCCATCGATTCCCTGGGGAATCCCCAGTCGGTGGTTTTCAGCCTACCCACGCTACCTGCTGGCATCAGCCAGGTTAGTGCTTACTATTCAGGCGATGGGGTGAGGTATCAACCTTCTGCCTCCAACCCGGTGACAGTTTTGGTTGACAAGGCGGCAACCGGCCTGCAACTGACCGCCAGTTCCACCTATTTGGGTGCCAATAAGCCCATCACCTTCACGGCCACCCTCACGGATGGGGTGGATGCTTCTTTGCCCCAGCCGGCAGGCTCGATCGACCTCTACCGGGATGACGTTAGAATTGCCTCGCAGCCAATCGTCAATGGAGTGGCTGTTTTTGATCAGCTCACCCCCCCCAAGGCGGGTTTCTTCCAATACGAGGCCCGATACACCGGGTCTGCCAACTACGGGCCTTCTGCTTCCGGGCTTGAAGTGGTCACTTTTCGAAAGGCCGATGAGAATTTCTACCTGGTGGCCCCGCAGCAGGGTTCGGTGATCCAGGTCTATGACCGCTTCACCAACACCCAAAAGGCTGTCTTCCAGCCCTTTGGCCCCCGTTACCTTGGAGGATTCACCGTCGCCAAGGGTGATGTGAACGGCGATGGTGTGGCCGATATTCTCTGGGCACCCCGCACCGGTGGCACCATCCAGATATTCGACGGTAGTAATTACAACCCGCTGGGGTCGGTCGCCCCGTTTGGCACTGCCTTGGCAGGCCAGTTGAGCATTGCCGTGGGCGACATCAATGCCGATGGTTTTGGAGATATTATCGCCGCACCAGCCTTTGTAGGCATGCCGCCCCATGTCATCGGTGTCAGCGGCAAAGATTTTTCAAAGGTCCTCTTCAGCCAGTATGCGTACGCGCCAACCTTCCGTGGCGGAGTGACGGTGGCGGCTGGTGAAATCAATGGTGATGGCTACGCAGACATTATCACCTCTCCCTTTGCCGGTGCCCCGCCTCATGTGGTGACCTTTTCGGGAAAAACAGGCAAGGTGCTTCAAAGTTACTACGCCTATAACCCGGCTTTCCTGGGCGGTTCGTGGATCACCGCGTCTGACCTGAACTCTGATGGTTACGCCGAAATCATATCTGGCGCGAATTTTGGCCCGCCCAATGTGGTGGTGGTGGATGGCAAAACAACACGGGTTTTGAGCAGCTTCTACGCCTATTCTCCCTCGTTCCAGGGTGGCGTGCGCGTCACCACGGTGCAGGATGCCAACAAGGATGGGTACGACGACATCATCACCGCCCCGGGCGTGGGTGCCTTGCCCAACATGATCCGTTTCAGTGGCAAGGCGGCCATGACAGGCTCAGTTCAGGTGATCGACAGTCTGTTTGCCTACGGCTTGGGAGCCAACCCAAGCATCAATTACACGGGTGGAACAATGGTTGGTTGATCCGGCCTCTACCCCGCATTTTTTCACAGAATCTCGTTTGCTAGGAACACGGAGTCAGGCACCATGGCGCGCATGAACAATTGGTGGATGGGCGTGAAGAATTGGCTGAAAGCATCCGGTACCCCGGCCAAAAGGCGAAGCATTTCCCACCGCCGCTGGATCGGTCTGGAAATTCTGGAGGAAAGGGCCGTTCCCGCCGTCATCCTGGTGACCAATTTAGACGATGGCACCAACCCCACCAGCCCGCTGCCTGGGTCGTTGCGTGAGGCGGTGAAAGTTCTGGCGAAACCGGGGGATGAAATTCATTTCGATCAGGCACTATTCGCCAGCGGAACACCCCAAACTCTCACCTTGAATGGGGCTGTTGGTGCCCTGCAGATCGAACAGAACAACATCACCATCGTCGGCCCGGGGAAGTTCACCTCTGGAGCCTTTGCAGGCACCTACCAGTTGACTATTCAGGCGGATTATGGGTTTCAGGATACAATTCAGGTGGCCAATAAGGGATCGGGTTATCGGGTTGGGGATTTGATAGACCAAGGTTCCACAAAATTTACAGGTGGTGCAAGATTCCAGGTGATGACAATTGACAATCCGGTTGGGGGAGTCGGTGGTGTGACTTCCGTAAGGGTTGTCAATCCTGGATCCAATAAAGATTTTCCCGTTACCGAAACGTTATCAACCGGTGGGCAAGGGATTTATAACCTTGCTCCAGTGGGTGGTGTGAATGGAACAGGACTGGAACTTTCACCTAATGGAAGTATAGGTTTAGCAAGTGGATTAATTTTTACCCAGTTGGTTTCGGCAATACCCCAAAACTTCACAATTTCTGGGTTGCATTTTGGAGACTCGGGTACGGTTTCCATCTTTCAAAATTTGGGAAATTTGGTGGTCAAGGATTGCCTGTTTGACTCGAAATCCAACAATACCTACATCGAAACAACAAGATTTGCAGGTTCGGTTACGATTGCTGACACTACCTTTGACAGTAAGCTTTCCAAAGTTGGAATCCACCTCAATGACAGTGGCACAGGCCCACTGGCTATTTCAAATTCAAAATTTGTTGGCGGCAGTTTTCAGGTGATTTATGCGGGTGGCAACAGGGCTTCTATTACGGAATCAGATTTTTCCAATGCATTCTATAATGGCTTGGGTTACGCATTCAGCGGCAATCCTTCGGCAATGACGATTCAATCCTCGAAATTTCATGACGGGGAAAACGGGGTAAGGGTTAATTCTTCTGGGCAAACATTGGTGGATAATTCAACCTTCCATTTGATCATAAATGGTGCCTTGGAATTCAAAGGTGGTAGTGTCCGGGTGACCAATAGTTACTTTGGCAGTAACAAAAACTATGCGCCTGGATACTTAATCGATTCCACCATTAATCCCAATCGTGGAGGCGCAGGGATTTTTGCTTACAGCGGTGCGGACCTTACTGTCAGGAAAACCATTTTTGAAAATAATACGGCGACAGGAATTCAGACATTCAATTCAGGTGGTGGAGCCATCTTCAATTACGGCGGGCAGTTGACCATTGATCAATGCTCTTTTACCGGAAATGCTGCTGAGATTACCGATTATCCAAACCTCGACCCGGCAGATGATCAAACCGATTTTGTGGCCAACCCAGAAAAAATGCCCTCCGCCGCGAATTCTGGTGGTGGAGCAGTCTACTCTGGCGGTGCTACCTCCATCACTAACTCCTACTTTACCGGCAATCGGGTCAGTAGTTCTGTCGACTTCTGGTATTACACGGCAAGCCCCCAGGGTGGAGGGACTCCTCCCCCATCGTTGCCGCAATATGGCGGCGGTGGCGCGATCTTTCTGACAAGCAACAATTCACAAAATGTTACAACAAACATTTCAAATGTGACCATTACCGAGAATTTTGCTGAAATTAAAACACCTAAAAGGAATCCCTATATTGGAACAAGTGTTCAGGATCTTGTTTCAGCAGACTTCAATGGGGATTCTTTTCCGGATATGATCGTAGCAACTAACATGGACTCTTTAACAAGAGACCCAAGTTCAACTAGAAACATTGAGGTTTGGCTAGGGACATCAACTGCAGGGAATTTCATAAAACCAAATGCTATTCGGATTATGAACGGACCTGTAAGAATTACATCCATAGGTGCCGGGGATTTTGATAACGATGGCTTTTTAGATTTAGTAGTAGGTAGTAACACTACTAATGAACCTTTTTGCATATTTTGGAATAAAGGCGGAACAGGGAATAATTGGAAAGGTTTTGATAATTACCAAGCGTACACTTTTGAGGCCCAAGGGAACCAATCCAAGCCATCAAATGTGCTGGCCCTAGAAACCGGTTTTTTAAATCAAGATTCCATTATGGATATTGCCTTTGTTTGCGATATGACTCAAGGAAACGTTTGGACAATTCTGGGGCGAAATAAAGATAGGCAACTTGATTCAAACATTGGCAAGGTGACTTATTTTGGTACCACAGTTGGGAACTCCTCTAATAAGCCAACCAGCCTTTCTATTGGAAAATTAAATGTTGAAGACGGTTTAAATGATATCGCTGTTGGAATGAATTCAGCGGCGGATAACGTATATTCTTTGATCAATAATAATTTTTCACCTGGTTACCAATTTGACAGCTATCCTCTTGGCGCGGCCGGATCCAGTCCAATTGTTGATATTGGAATCGGCAACTTTGACCCAAGGACAGATCCCACAAAAGGCGACATCGTCGCAGTTAATGCTGATAGTTCAAATAATGTTCAGTTACTTCTCAATTATGATTATACAACAAACAAAAATTGGTCCGGTTCAACCATAGGATCTAATTCAAGGTCATTAGAAGTTGCGGACTTTACCGGCGATGGAGCCGACGATTTAGGTATTGCACAATATTCAAATCCAAATAATCTACAAATTGGCAGAAATGATGGCAAAGGTATTTTTACGGCAAATCCCTATACATTCCCGGATCCAAATGATACAAGCGTTTCCCCCTATGCCAAAAATGCCAGAGCAAACGCCCTGACCCTTTATCAATTTGATTCAAATGCACCGATTAGCCTGTTATTGGGTAACTCTGTTGTTGAAAGAAATCTTGTTTATTGCAGAAATAATAATAACGGACTTTTTGGGTTTTATAATCTCATTGGAACAACTGAAAAGCCAGAAGCTACAGCAACCGGCCTCACTGGCGGTGCCCTTTTTATTGCAAGTGGCGTCAACCCATCATCGCCAAACGCGGTTCAAGAACGATCCTTTAATGGGACCACTACGGCAGTTTTGGCAAATACTACAATAACCAACAACTATCTCAAAAATCCGTATGTGTATAAGTACGATTCTTCTGGGAAGTTGATTCCTGTCATTAATTCTAATAATGGGACTCCTCACAGAGTGCCTCCACCATACGTTCCTGATTATTATAATCAAACGGATACAGGCGGAATTTTCTTCAATCTGTCAACTTCTTCTAAAGCGGAATTAACCAATGTTATTTTGGTTCGTAATATTGGAATCGTTTATTTAGATTTGGCTGGAAATCAAGATGGTATTCCCCGGGAAACATATTCAAATTCCGGTACGCGATATTCCGCATCTAATCCGGGACCTATCACATCCTTGGGTTATAATTTTTATGGCCAAACCAGTTCCTATGGGTTTCCGTCTCCTAATAAAGGCGACCTGCCCTCTTCCGACACCGCACCGGTATTTGACCTGTTCGGTCTAAAAAATAACCTAGGCCCCCAAATTGGTTTGTTACTTCCCAATCCTACCTTGCCAAATAAGGGCCAAGGCAACATTCTCACCATGGCATTGGATCGCCTGAGCCCCGCCCGGGATGCTGGAAATGACTTGGTTTTCACGGCTGGTAGCCCCGTGCAATTGAACACCGATGCCCGCGGCGTTCGGCGAAAAGTGAATTTGGCTGTGGATATGGGCGCGTACGAGGTCCAAATCGGCACCGCGACGGATATCGAAGGTTTGGCGACTGATTCCACCCAGGTAAATCCGTACCTGACCGGCACCTATGGTGTTCCTTTGACGGTTAAGGCGCTGGTTGAATGGAATGATGTGGTTCCACCTCCCGGCGTGATTTCCGGTACCGCCCAATTGGTTAGTGAGGATAATCCCGGCCTGGTATTTGCCACTGCCACTGTGACGGGTGATCCGGATAATGTTTTGGCTGGTGGAGAGGCCGTCTTTCAGGTCAACAACACTCTAGCGAATCTCCTTCCCGCCGGAGTGAATAATTTCCAGGTGGTTTATTCGGGTGATCCGACGTGGGCCCCAAGCCAGAGTAATTCATTCAGTATTGTCATCAGCCCCGCAGTAACCTCTACTAATTTGGCCATCGGTACACCCTCCGCCCAATTGCCAAATTCGGCCATTGTTTTTTCAGGTACGGTGGCTTCCCAATCGATTGTCATACCAAGCGGCCCCATCACCCTCCGCGCCCGCAAATTGCCGGGCGGTGGTTCACCCATTGGTTCTTGGGCGGATATCGTAACCAGTACCCTGGACCCCCTTGGCAACTTCACTTTTAGCAATGTGAAGTTCGCCACCCCGGGCAACTATGAAGTTCAGGCGATTTACAGCAGCACGACACCCAGCCAGTTCACTAGTTCCACTTCCACTTCCGCGGTTCAGGAAATTGGCTACTATTTCACCGCCGCCGCCCCCTTTTCCGCCTTCTCTATTGATCCCATCACCCGTGCCGGTACTCCAGTATCCACAGTGGAACGCGGCGATTCGGTCACACTCAAGGCAACTGCCCGGTTCAATGCCGCCGATGGCCTCCCACTCGGCACCGTCCAATTCCTAGCGCCCGCCGGGACCGTCATCGGCAGCGGCACCGGCAACCTGGTTGCTCCCGGTCAGATGGAGTACACCCTGGCCAATATTGACCCAACCATGCTGCCCTTGGGCAGCAGCCAGATCATTGCTAGCTACACCCGCCAATGGACGACAGCGGGTGACCCATACCTTTCCATGAATACCTTGAACTCACAGCCGCTCACCATCACTTCCATCGCCACAACCACCAGCCTGACTGCTGCACCCGCCAGCTTGATCTATGGCAACAACCTTTTACTCACCGCCACTGTCAGTCCCACCAAGGCTGGAGTCAATTACAAGCCTGGCACCATTGACTTCTACAGCGGCACACTGAAGCTGGCTTCAGTTCCTGTTACCGGCAATTCACCGTCCGCCACACTGAACACCAAGACTCTTGCCCCCGGAAGTTACTCCATTACAGCAGTTTTTTCCGGCGATGGCCTCAACTATGGTGCTTCCTCCTCTGCCCCCAGGACCGTGGTGGTGGACAAGGCATCTACTGCGTTGGCAATATCCGTCACCCCTCCCGCGACAGTCACGATTCCTAATCAGGTCACAATCACCGCATCGCTGACCA
>Ga0315899_10003589_pt1 | contig 16910 bp, 22 predicted proteins | sample LakEriMetagenome_2_FD_203518 | JGI IMG/M metagenome (GOLD analysis project Ga0315899, IMG submission 203518) | Freshwater fungal communities from buoy surface, Lake Erie, Ohio, United States - Buoy 4 MA112 | ecosystem: Environmental > Aquatic > Freshwater > Lake | place: USA: Lake Erie, Ohio... | reverse complement strand
TTCGGGGCTTCTTTTAGTTCGATTCTTTTATAGTTCTTGGGCGTGCGAATCCTATATCCCGAAATCGAAGAGTATTCATCGAGTCTTTGATCAAACTCGTCGCTCGAAATCCACTGATCATTGTGGCTAGTCTGCCCAAACAGAATGGGTGGCAGAAGAACAAGTGAAACAACGTAGACCAGCAATACCATCGAAAACGGAGATGTTCCCAAAATACACCTTTTTGATTGCGGAAAGACTACTAAAGTCAAACTAGTCCTTTAGACGGATCACCCAAAACCCCTGTAGGCTGCACCAAGGCAGCCTATTACGCAATGTGGGCACACTCGTGGGTCGATTGTATCCGGACTTGCGAGCCGATCAATCAATGGTTGGAGTGATACGCACCATCCCATGGTTTCAGGAGATCACCACTGATAGTTCGAATCCTACTGCCTCCACGGGCGTGGATCGGTACCAAATCGAAACATGCAAAACCCCAGAGTTTTGGCGACCCAGCGCGACTCGAAAAACGACTCGATTTTCGGTGCGCGACGCGAAATACAACGCCGCAGGCGCCATGCACCGAGTTGCATGGGCGCTACAGACGGCCAAAGCAATTGGCCAAAAACGCCGATCTTTCGCGCCTCCATCGCGCCGGCCATAACCCGGAGGTCCGTTGTCTTTGATGCGTTTCTCGGGTTATGAAGTAGAGAAAAAGCGACTATCGCGCACCGTAGGGATGCAAAAAGCCAATGAAATCGCTGACCTAAGGAAATTTTGATGCCCAAGAGCTAGCGGGTGTGACCTTCCGGTTATGAAAATGAGGCTCCAAAACTCGCGCTTTTGTCGCGCGGGGCATAACCGGCGGGTCATTTTGGTTTTCCAGTTTTCGTCCGGGTTATGAAGTTCGAGACTTTTCTATAACCCCAGGGTCGCGCGACTTTGAGACTCCCGAGAGTCGGGGTGCCAAAGGCAGAAAAAGCACCCAAGCCGATTCTCGCGCGGGTTGGTAGAGACATCGCGCCGGGGAGAGTTTGAGACAGGGCCAACGCGTACAAACCCTAGAAAATACTGCGTAGAAACGCAAACAGGCCGACGTTTTGAGGCGTCGGCCTGTTGCTATAACCAGAGGGACAAACTGAGTTCGATTTCCCTTATTCAGTTGCGGGAAACACACTCTCTTCGGAAACCATCCGAGACCTCTCCCCTGACACCATCATCGATGCCCAGGGTTGGTTCCGCCAGGGGGAAACCAAACCAAGTAGTTGGTCGGTCTACTACTTTAGCCTGGGCCGAGTTCTTTGGCGGCTTCGTACTCGCGGGAGAAATCTATACCAACATCGGTGCCAGGGGCGATCTGCTGAAAAGCGGTGTACATCATCGCGACCAAATGCAAACCCGAAAACGATCCTGGAATCGATCGGAGTGTGTATTTCCTGTCGGGATCATTGATGTCTAAGCCGTTCTGACCAAGCATTGCGATCTCCATTCCGGCCGCCTTGATCTCGCCAGCGTTCATCTTGGAGAAGCGTTCGAGCGACCCAGTGATGTACATCATCACATCCGGTCGCAAATCACCACCACGCTTGCGAAGGACTTTCTGGGCCAATTCCGTCCGTCGTGTTTTGGCAAGATCAACCCAGTTTGCAGGACCACCAACTTTGATTGCCTTGAGATACTGATCGTCGGCGTCTTCTGCGCGGTCGGCTTCTTCGAGTGCGGTTCCGTAAGACACCAGAATCTGAATGTCGTTAGGAGCTAAGCGGATTGCTTGCTCAAGCAACTCGACAGCGAGTTCCGCTTTCCCTTGCTTCATTCTGCAAGCAGCGAGGTTTCGCAGTGCCCACAGATTATTCGGTTCAAGCTCGATGGCTTTCTCAAGGTAATCGGCAGCTGCCGAAAGTTGCGAACCACGCATGTAGGCGACACCCATGGCTGCCAAGCCATGAACGTGGTCAGGAGCAATCACCGAATTCTTTGAGCAACAGTCCGGCAAAGATCTGAGCGACGGTGACTCCGACTTCCGTGTCGGCATGCAAATCGAAGGTCCGCTTCGCACTGTCCGTTGCGAACTGAAACTCCATCGCGACGCGAGGGATTCCGAAGAGTCCCTCCGCAGCAAACGTCGCAAGTTGCAGAGTCAATTCGACCTCATCGAGACGAACATCTGCATCCATCCAAAACCGGACAAAACCGTTGAACATGGCTAACTCCTGAGCAAGTGGTGTGACATTAAGTTCAGTGGTTATCTATGCTGTTGCGAATTCATTTCGCGCACTTGTAGTCAGGGTTTATTCCGTTTTTTTGAAAATGCTCTCGAATGAGATTCAGAGACGATTCAAATCTCCGTGGGGATACATTCCTCTGCTTCAAGACCTTGGATCGCTTCTCGAGCATCAACTGACCGCAGAGTTCGCGTAGATCACCGGGAAGCTCATCAAGCACAGATGTCACATCGATTCGCGTGCGGGTTTGACCAAGCTCGCATCCAGTGCCATGCGATGGGGTGTCGTGGTCGATGGAATGCTTCCTTCTGAGCCCACCACCTCGCTTAATTCGGCCACGATCCCGAATCATCATGGCTACAGAAGAATCGACCACCCGAGCCAGGAATGTGTTCAGTGAGCTTCGGTTGGAATCGTATTGAGCAATCTTCAGATGGATCTGAATCGCCAAATCCTGTTCGATGTCCTCAGTGTCTGCTCGAGAGAATTCGGGTCGTCGCACGAGCTGGCGTGCTTTGACACGAATGAGTGTTCGAGCGTAATCATTCAGATGGTCATACTTGTTCTCCGACATAACAACCTCCGAGAGCGGAGGCTGCTACCAGGCAGTCCAAGCGACCTGATGCGAAAGGCTGTGCTGCGATGCTCGCAGAAACGACACAGGCAAGGTGCTGACTACCGGGTTATGGGCCTCGAAGCCCTCGGAGGTCAGCTGCCGTGTCGCAGATTTCGAAGTTGCGCACCGATTTGCGACAACTCGAAATCGCACAATCTCAATCAATTGCCAGAGATTTCCTTTATCAATAAATTTCCCCGACTGTCGCGACACTGCGACGCGACACCCCGAACGATCGAATTGCTGTCTTGGTCATCGACGCAAGCATCAATTCCTCCCAAGCGATCGACCGCGCGCTGAACTTTGTCTTTGTTGATGAGCTGACCGGTTTGCTTCGTAAGAAAATTTGCTGCTTTCCGCATCGATCCTTCCTGGCGGTAAGCTCGCATGTACACCACATCGGTCAATTCGGTCTTTTGCTCAGCTTTGATCTGCCGACGCACCAAGAGTCTCAGATCCTCAGCGGTCGGCACTTCGATTGAAGATTCCTCGGGTTTGCTACTCTTCTCACCCAAAATGGCGATGATCTCATCAACATCGAGGGTAAAGCGGTCCAGCATGGAGGCAATCAGATCCAACGAGAGAGCAACCGGTGCGTTGCGCCAAGGGATTTCGGTTTTCAGTTGCCTGGATGTAACCAAGATCGGTTTTGAACACCGAGCGATCGCCGACCGTACTTGCTGCGAATCGCTCCATAGCAAACCCCGGGCGAAGACAACATCTCGGTTGGTACCGTTCCAGAGTGTTCGCCCCATCCGCCAAAGTCGTCCAGCTAAGAGTTCTTTCGATGAACCCTTGAGATTCATCGTTTGCGACACTGTCTCAACAAGTTGCGGAACGCTAACTCGCCACTGCCGACGCGCATCCGCAGCGATCTCGACTCTCCATGTGACTGGACAGTGAATGTAGAAACGAGGGGGGCCGACATCACCCTCTTGGCAATAAACCTCTTCGGTATGCTCGCCACACTCCGGGCAACGGATCGTTGCCGCATCATTGGTTACTTGCAGGAAACCGGCCTCTAGCAATCGCTGCAAAACGCCCTCTGGCCAACGTGATGTATGTTCCTTACGGATCAACAACGATTCGGTATCCACCAAGGGCAGTAAAAACCGAAGTGCGTCAGTCATCGATGATACCCCATCGAACCAAGCAGTTTCTCGCGATTGGCTGGAGTTCCTCTGGTTTGGAGCGAAGGTCGCACGAATTTGGGCACAGCACGTTGACGGTCATTTTTCGAGGTCTTTTGCCAGCTCCACCCATAAACACAAACTGAATGGTCACTTGGCTGACCTCGATTTGGTCAGAGTCCAAGCCGATGGCCTCCAATTGCCTACCGACCACGGCTCGAACCTGATCGAGGTTTTCCGTTTCAAAGAACTTCAGTTCCATGTGATCGATCAGCGGCACGTGTACTTTCGGCACCATACGAAGCCGAGTCAGATGTACTTCCGAGATCCGTTCTTCAGGCTTGGTTACAAACGAGAAGTCTGGATCGAGTAATTGATCGAGCTGGTACAGTCGTTTCAGAGGATCCTCATCCGGGACATCGATATCCAGCATCGACTTGCAAAACGCGCGTCGAAGATCCATTTGGACACGAAGTCCACCCTTGGCCATCAGCTCGATGATCCCAAGACTCGGCTCGAACACAAAAGCATTGCTGAACGCATAAGTGTATTCCTTGGGTGCAAGCTCTTCATGCTCATCGAAGTAGAGACGTTTATCTGGCCAGTCCGGTAGATATGCAAAGAAGTACTGGGAACCGCACTGCCGTTGGTAATGATGGATTTTGCAGACCTTGCCACGCATCTGCTTGTTCCAATAGTACTGCCGGATCCTGTCCTCGAGCATTTTGACTTTGCTCTTCGTGATTTCGATCGGTTGTTTCGGTAGGCTGTTCCACGCGTTTGATTGTTTGCTGTTCCGCAAGGCTTCGGCGCGAGCGAACATTGCTGCAGTCTCGAAAACATCGGGTGCGTGCAGATAAGCCCAAAGAGACTTGTCGGCGTGACTGGTTAGTTTCCAAAACTTCTCGATCATCGGAATCGGCTGTGCCTCGAGTTCCTCGACGAGGATCTTCTGTCCTTTGACATTCGATAGAAGATCCACATCCTGGAGAACCACTTGGTAGTGACGTTTTCGGTCTTCTTGCAAGTTTTCCCAAGCTTCGGCAATCGGCTCGATGTCGTTCTTTGGCGTTAAATACCAATCGACCATGCGCATCGCACGCTCTTTAGAAAACAACTGCCGAAGAAGCGAACGTTCATGCACTTTCAACTGTTTTTTCAGATCAAAACCGACCACGATCCCACCTCAAAACGCACACGCACCAATGATTAGTAAGCAGTAAATTCCTAGATAAAAAAGACTAAAACTATCGAACTGAACTCGATTAGACAATCAGCTCTAGTTCCTCAAGACGAATCCGCATCGCTTCTCGCGAAACGGCAAATTGCTCGGCCAACGGACCCGAGAAATCCTCTTTGATGGCCAAATCCCGTTCTTGTTGGGATTCCGGTTGCCGACCGCGAAACAGTGGGTCGCGCCCTTGGTACTGATCTCTGAGCGCTGCGATCTGAATTTCTTCATCGCTTCCAAATCGGAAATCGGCCCATGCTTTTCGGATCAACGTGCGTGGCATCAGGAGATTCGCTGCGAATTCATCCGCTTGGCGTTCGATCGGACGACGACGCGTTGTTGTCCGGCAAACCACGTCCGGAACCCGGCTTTGAATTGGTAGGAGCCCCAGTTGCTCTGGGGCGTCTTGTTGGAGAAATAAATGCCGATGCAAGCACCAATGCCCAACTTCATGGGCCAGCGTGAATCGGTATCTGCCCAGCATTAGTGGGTAGACTTCCGGATCGAGGCGTTCGTCGATCGCAATCAAGCCTTCTTCGAACCAGATTGCACCGTGAACGTCGGCAATCGGAAACATGGCCTTCATGTCTTTGAATTCGAGCACCAATTGAAGGTGGATCTCGGCGATGCGCTCGACCTGAACGGGAGTCGTGATCGCTTGAGAGAATTTCTTGGAGTATTCCCGAAGCAATTCGTTTGCAGCAGCTTCGATTGCCTGGGATTCGAGATGGGGAACCTCCACCTCAGCGTTCATGTTCTGGCTGTTCACGCTTTGGTTCCCTTCATTTTCCTCACTTGCTCTGTAATCTTCTTGAGCTGTTCAGGCGTAAGACCCTCGGCTTCACGAAGGAGTTCTGGGAACCCAAGTGGCTGCTTGTGAATGATTCGTTCCAGGTCATCTGGGACACGACCCGCAAGCGCAATCCAAGCGTCGGAGTTCTCACCCAAGAGCTCGGCGATCTTCGAAGCCCTCTCTGCGGTCGGCGGATCGATGTTTTCCTGTTCGAGCTGAGATATGTAGGTCGAGCTTACGCCAACCATCGTGGCAAACTCTCGCAATCCAAACCCTCGTTCAAGGCGTTTTTCGCGGAGTGTTTTGCCAAACGATTTGTTTTTCGGGGGCATTTCGAATCCTCGACTAATGCGAACTTGGGAGGCGGCGAGTTTACCGCTTGCTAAGCATTGCCAGGGGCAGCCTGGCGGTCAAGTATCGATCATGCCGAAAAGGTAGAATTTGCTAGCAAAGAATCTTTGCCAGGATCCGAGACTGGCTTTCCCAATCGATCACCGTGCATGCGAATCGCAGCGCCCGCTCGTGAATCGTTGGTTTTCCGCTGGTAGGCTCGGGCAGGAAGAGTAGTTTTTCCTGGACGCTTGGGCTCAGGAGGTTCAGATTCAAAATCTGCGACATCCGCGGCTGGGTCACATGGCAGAGTCTTGCCAGTTCGGTGACTCCGGACACTTCGCCGCGATCGAGCATTCCCTGGTATTTGATTGCCAAGGCCATCAGGCGAGAGATCCGAGGGATACTTCCCCGAGGTCTGACTGGGACCACAGCGTCCCCTGCTTGGAGTCGATTTCGTCCTTTGTTGGACTTAGTCAATGTGATGGTCTGCGAAACGGTGATCATGCGGAAACTTCCTTTCTCGTTCCTTGGTGCGATCGAAGTGCGTCAGGGTAAAATGAAACCGAAATCGAACTGTTCTCTGCGGAGAACTCAATTCTTGAAACCACCAGCCGAATCAGTCGACTTTTCTCTCGGCTCGTCAAGGCATTCCAGATCTCGTCAAAGTCCCGAACCGACTCGGCTGCCTCGACCCGATCGATGGTGTAATTCTCAATGCCTGTTAGGGAGGAGACCACGCGAGCCAAGTCTGCTTCGCATTTCGCGATGCGGGTATGCAAATCAGCGATGCGTGCGCTGGTCGCTCCCGTGGGATCGTTCAAGATCGCGAGTTTGCCCAACTCGGCATGGTCGCGGGAGAGTTGTCGCTGAAGTTGCTGGCGATTGGTTTCCAGCTCTTCGATTTGTTTGTTTTGGCCGGATTGGATTTGGGCGATGACCAGATTTTGTATTTCTGCGTCGGCCCCGATCGACCGGATTTGATCCAAGACGGCTTGCTCGATTTCTGCGGCTGGAAGATTTGGGGTAGGGCAGGCATCTCTGCCACTTTTGATCGCTTGGGTGCAGGAGTAATACCGGTAGATTTTCTCCTTCTTGCGAGTGAACGTGTGGACCATGGCATGGTCGCACGCGGTGCATCGCAAGATACCTTTGAGGATCGCCCCATGTTGGTTGATGAGCTGATTCCCTCGGCCACGACCATTCTTTTTCAGTTGTTTCTGGACCGCGTCGAACATCGAGGCTTCGATGATGGGTTCATGCTCTCCCTTGTGGAGCAGATCCTTGTGACGAATCAAGCCGGCGTACAGGGGATTGGTCAGCAGTGTGTAGATCGAGCATTTGTCGAAGGATTTTCCACCGCGAGAAAGGCCGCTTTTCGTCTTCCACTCTTTGTTTAGCCACCCACGTTGGTTGACGTCTTGGACGACCGGGAGCAAGGTCCCGAGTTCTTGGTAGAGCGAGAAAATACGTCGGACCCTGACCGCTTCTTCGGCGTTGACCACCAGCTTGGCGCTTGCGCTGGATCGATCCACATCGTAGCCAAGGATCGGGATACCACCAGACCATTTCCCTTTCCGTCGCTGGGCAGCGATTTTGTCACGGATCCGCTCGCCAATGATCTCTCGCTCGAACTGGGCAAAGGACAGCAAGATATTCAGCGTCAGCCGGCCCATCGAGTGGGTCGTGTTGAACTGCTGGGTTACCGAGACGAAGGAAACACCGTATTTATCGAATGTTTCCATGATCCTGGAGAAGTCCATGAGCGAGCGGCTGAGTCGATCGACTTTGTAGACCACCACGCAATCGATCTTTCCGCTTTTGATGTCTTCAAGGAGTCGATTAAGAGCAGGTCGATCGAGGCTTCCGCCCGAGAAACCACCGTCGTCGTATTGCTCAGGCAAGCATTCCCAACCTTCGTGCTGCTGGCTAGCGATGAACGCCTCAGCCGATTCTCTCTGCGCGTGGAGCGAGTTGAATTCCAGCTCAAGTCCCTCTTCACAGGACTTGCGGGTATAAATCGCGCAGCGGTTTTTTGCGTTTGCTTTCCGTGTTGGTTTCATGAATTGTTTCCTAAGCGAAAGAACTGGAATCCGTTGACGTGGGAGCCGGTGATCGCGTTTGCGACCGCCGTGAGGGACTTGTATAATTGGCCTTCGTATTCGAAGCCATTGTTTACGATCAGCACGCGGATCTGCCGGCCCTTGTAGTCTCGATGAAGCATCGAGCCCGGGGGTGGCAAGCGCTGATCCAAGGCAGGTCGCGACTGGACATCGGCCGTTACAAGTCTCGGTTGGATCGTTTTGCGTGGTGGTGTGACGCGGACTTCGGAGTCGAGTGCCAACTCTGCCGCGCGGGCCTTGGCTCGCTCCGAGAGGTCACCTTCGGCGTTGGCTTGGAGTCGCCAAGCGATACGTCGGATCAAGTAACGTTTGTTGCGGCTCCGGCATTTCTCGCCGAAGAGCGATTCGAATCGCTCGACCACTTTGGTGATCGTCATGGATTCGAGGCGTGCGATCTCGGACGCCGTTGCAGCGTTCATGGTTGATTCTCCAGTCAGTTTATGGGGTCTTGCCTAAGGCCTATCGCCTCTAGCCTAAAGTCTGCTTCCGACACAGAGAGCCTCAATCCGGAGAGAAGCTCAAGGCTTGGGTCGCGAGAGTTCGCAGAGATTTTGGACCTTTGGTCCAGAACGCGGGCCAGGCCCAGCGCAAGGACGGCAGCGATCCGTTCACGCCGCTGTTGGCTCGGAAGATCCGAGAAAGATTGATTCGACATGGCATATCCCACCGGGTTAGAGAAAACACGAGCTGGGACTCTCTCAGCTCACCCGGGTTATGTATGCCGTTTGGGAGAAAATGGGCGCGGAGAATCGAATGGGAAAGCAACGGAGATGAGCGCGGACCCGCATGCCGTGGTCGTGGTGGGAGGGTGCCCGGCAACGGGCAGGTTTACCCGATTTATCAGGATTTACCCACACTGGTTTTCCGCGTAGATGACGTTGCAGTTTGGACAAACTTCGTAGGTTATGTCAACGTCCGGTCCCCATTCCGAGTCAGACCAAAAGTTCATACCATCGATGAGGTCGCCGCGAAGGATCGTCAACAGCATCATTGGTCGGCCGTTGCAATTAGGCGAAGGGCATGCGGTGCGTGGCGGACCTTGCATCAAGCCCTCTATCAAGGAGACACGGTCAACGTCGTCGAGTTTTTGGGATTCTGAGGTCGCATGTACAAGTTCTTCGCGCAAAAATGGATCTTCGAAGTACCGATTTATTCCAACATGATCAGAAAGAGATACAGGGTAGTGAGGAAAGTGTTCAGGGTATTCATCATACGGAAAGCCAGGCGTGTAGTCGCGTGCTGGTTGTTGGACGATCACGATTCCATGCGGTCCATCTAACTTGTACGCAAAGCGGCTTCCGTCGTATTCAAACGGATAGAGAAGGGGAAGATCGGGACAGTTCGGTTGGGTAAAAGGAACCTTTGGATCCGAGAGGTCGAAGGTGAAGAGAAGATGAATCGGTGGGCCACCACACGCAGGAACAAGGCCGGAGTATGTGGGTTTGCCACCGAACCGATGTCGATATGCGGATCGCCGGCCAACGATGATTTCGCAGCACGTAGCGTTTTTTCGTAAATCCCAGAGTCGTGCCATTCAAGATCCTGATAACGGCCATCGTCACCGACTCGCGGCTAGGAAACGATCCATTGGAGTAAACGCCGAATCCGCGACTTCGGTGCACGATATTGTTCGTCGAGTAGTCGCCCTCGGTTTCGTAAAGGACCACGTATTAGGACCCTACCAGATTCTAGCATGCCTTTGCCACCAGGAAACGCTCCAGGATCGAGTTCGTCGGTTTCAAAGTGGCGGAATGAGCGGCGGGAATCAGTTGAGTAGTCCCACAAGTCTTTTGGTATTGGTATCTCACCCAGTTGCACCACAGCCCAGGTAAACCAGAACATGTCAGCGTCGATTGGGTTTTCAATCATAGCAACCGGACGTCCGTCTATTTGAACGTACCAGCGATCGGACTTGCTTATCGACATTTCGATTCGCGATTTGGATAGCCACGAAATATTCATTGCGCTGGCCTTGGTCCTGGACTCGACGAACGGCAGCATTGACCGAATGCGAGCGGAAAAATTTGCCATGTCAGAGCGCGTTGATCGAGCACTTCGGTCCAATGCTTTGTTCGTCTTGTTTTTGTTGTTCGATTTGTGATCTGAAATCGAAGATAGCAATTGCGATCCTCACCACTTGTGCGTCGAAGTATACCAAATAACGAAGCAGACGTAGGGAAAGCCAATCGTCAGGAGGCAAACGAATGACGACGTCCAGAAGTGAATCATTCCATCTAAGGAACGATTTTCCGGCAGCAAAAGCTTTCCATCGCCGTTCTTGCCAAATATCGATGCGTAGATTGAAAAGACAAAAATGCCAGTAAGCACGACGACTAAAAGTATGGTCAGAAACAATGGAAATAAGAAAACCGACGGGAAAGGGTACAGAACGAGCATGGCAAGATGGACTGCCGAGATGAGGCCCGAAACAATCAGGATCGGTTTCCAATCAAGATCACGCATCGATTGCGTTTACCTCCGGTCTCAGAAAGACGAACGCCTAAATTCATCGAGTGCGAGCAGTTGACTCAACGCGAGTCAAAACGGTCGATCGAGGGCTTCGTGTGCATGGTTTTGTTATCGGGTATTATTGGGTAGTGTTGAATCTCTAGAAGTGATCGCCAACCGCCACGCGACGAGTTGTAAACGTCCCAATCAGTATAGCGAAGCGGATCATGAACGCTATCTTTTGTCGGAAATCGTAACAAGCACACTCGTCCAAAATCTCGCCACGGAACTAGTCGGACATTGCATACCGTTCTCGTACGAATCGGTCCACCGGGAGTGACCAATCCGGCCCCAAATAGTGCACCCGCGAATTGACGGCATATTGATTCGTTTGCCCCACAGATACGCTGCGAACCCGTTGGAAACAAACCCAATTCACGCTGTGAGGTCGTTACATAACGCTCCCAGTTCGGTAGGCGTTCTTGTTCCCACAATGCACCACCTTCCGTCGAGAGCGAAAAGTACTCGTACGATTTGCCCGAGTGGATGTCCGTTTTACGCCAAACAAGACCCAAGGCCGAAGCAGCAGCAAGAAACTCCGCAAGTGCTTTGTCGTCTAACGAGTGAGTGTAAGGCAGGTTGAGTTGATATGGATAAGCGAACGATGTGAGGTTGGTTGCGTCTTGGAAACAATCGAAAATCGCATCGAAGATCAAGAGCTCATCATCACTCAACGATGTCGTGCGTGTCCGATTTGGTGGTTCCATCAAGGCTCGTAGGGCTATGTCTTTCCCCGATAACGACACCATTCAGCTAGTGGCGGCGAGTAAAGTTTCTAAAAATCCAGGCGGACGATCCGCCACTTAGCTGCAATGGATTGGTACGCCCGACATGGGCATTAGTTTATGGGGTTCAAGTCCCCTGTGCGAGATAGGTACCTCTAGGAGATCAGTATACCAAATGACCACTTCAAGGGAACAAGCGATCCGGATCCGACACGGCAAGAGTCGCAAAGGACTTTGGCATATGGCCAAGACGATTGCAAGTGGTGTCGGGATGACGAATGATTGGTTAGCTTCGCAGGGTGTCTTGAGTCTGAAAACCCTCTGGGCAGAAACGGCTCATCTTCGTGGAACCGCCGCCGCACTCTTGTGCGTTGAACCAACGCGTCCGGAGCCGCATGCTAGGTGGTGTGGGGAGGGTGCCCGGCAACGGGCATCCTTATCCGATTTCTGTCTTATTTCTTTTGACGTTCCATGTTACGTGACGGTGGATCCTCGATCTCGTCGCCAATGATCACATCGCATTCCTCGCCCGATACGAATGAATCGATCATGCTGGGGTCGAGGTAGAGTGTATTGAAAGTTAGTTCGTCCCCGTTAGCAAGACCATCGCCATCAGAATCCTGCCTGACGGTCACGATCTTTCGAGTTCCAGCGAATTCCCAGCGTGCGGGAACCGGGTAATATGGTGTCATTGAGTACCCATCGGATACATCCACGTCAGTCGCTCGTTTCGCTGCCATCTCCCAAATGTCTGCATCATACTCAGCTTCGAGTAGGATGATATTCTCCCAGCATAGGAGTGGCTCATCTACCGGTGTTTGTGGTTTCAATACCATCAAATTGTGAGCGGCAAACCAGGGCATCAGTGTGTGTACTTCTTCAAGAAGGCGGTAACGGGGCCGCCGCAAAAAAACAATGATTTCAAAACCCACGTCATCGGCGGCTCCCGTTCACCGCTTTGTTATCGCGAATTTGTCAGGTGTCGACCTCTCCCGTGACGATTCCACCAAAGCATTCAATCAAGGCACGCATGCATCCTGTGCCACCGTAAGGATACGCGAGAGCCTCGAATTGCATTGCACCAATGTTGTCCGACGTTCGAGTCACCGGCAACAAATTGTATTCTCCGTTGCGAAACGCTTCGATCATTGATCCAAAATCCCACGGCGTTTCCAGCGCCGGATCTGTGAATCGTTTCTCGACCGGCGTTGCCTGCCAGCGTCGAGTCCAGTCGGCCAGTTCCTCAGGAGTTGGATTCCAAAAGTGTGACAAAGCATCGTCGTCGAAGTACATTCGCCACGATTCGTCGTCAGCGTCGATTGCACTTTGGTTTTTCGCATCCCGAAGTGCGTCAAAGACGCGCTGAAGCATCCCGAAGCGGCTTGAGTCATCGAGTTCGAAGTTGACGCTTGATTCGACCATCAGCAATGTCACGAGAACTTGAAAGCGATAACGCCACCGATAACCCAGCGGCGGCCAAAAATTGTTGATTTCAGGAAACGCCCGATCCGCCGCTTGGGTTCATCGGTTTGTTCGCCGGTGTTTTGGGTACAGATTTAGACTCATCGATCGTCGAGGCGTGCAAGTCGAATCCAAGTTGGATGCATGCGAGTTCCCACAACGCTCTCCCGATCACCATCACAGTCAATCCGAACAGTGCCAATAGGATAGCAACCAAAGGCACCGTCACCAAGATTGCAACGGTAATCATTGCCAGTCCGGAACCACGGACAAGTATTCCGATTCGGTCAATCCAGTCGCGTCCTTTTCCCCAGCTAGGTATCCAAGCAGAGTCCGCCAAGTGAAACCAGAAACCTATCCATGTGATCGTAGCGAGTACGAGAAGCGGCCAAGGTCGTTCGGGGAGAAACGGAATCGCGATTCCAATAGATCCTCCGAGTGCAGCGGCATGAGCTAGTAGTTGAAATGTTCCGCTCATTTACGGGCTGCGTCTCTCACCGACGAACGGGAATGTTGACCGAGCCCCCGTCAACACGGCCTCTAAAATTTGGAACGGACCGACGGGGGCTTCGGTCCAACATTTTGTTCGATCCGTACGGTTAGTCGTTGGGGATTACTACTTCCATTATGTTGCCACTCGGATGTCCGTTAACGAAGAAGTCATCATGAATCAGTATCCAACATCGAAGTATCCGTTCGTTACAAAACTCAACGTAAACGTCGTACTGACCATCCGATCCATTTGGACTCAACTTGAACAGATCAGAGTTACCCAACGACATCAAGGGCCCATCGTAACAGCACATCTCTACTCGCTCAAATACGCCGAAAATCTTGCCCCATCTCTTGTAGAACAGAAGCTTATTTGGGTCTCCCAACTTCATTACTTCGATCGACTGATATAGACGGCGGTAGACAGACTCGCGTTCATCCGATAAGACTTCAATCCACCCATCAGACAAATGCTTAGTAACGAGCGAATGCTCATCTATCAGTTTTTGGGTTACAACAGTCCCACCTTCTTCCGTTATGAACAGAGGATCCGGTACACAGTCTTCGAGGTCTTGTTCGTCAGCAACGACGATTTGTGCCGAATCCACACCGACCAAACCGATTTTCCGTATTGAGGTTAGCCCAGAGGATTGGTCCGAAAATCGTATTTCAAGCGCTGCAATATCTCTTACTTTGACGCCCGGAACCAACTCGTGGGCGTAATCAGAGTCGCTCGACTCATCAATGAAGTAGAAATCACCATAGGTTCCGGCGGGTACCTCAAAAATTGGATCGTCTAAAGATACCGGATCACAAATCACGACACGTCCACTCCGAAAAAAAAGACGTCCAGCATGATGCCTTATGTACTGCATTTTCTGTTGATTCGATCGAACTATAGATTCTCCCCCAACTAGTGAAGGGGTAAAGATTATTTCTAGCGGCTGAGGTTACCATAACAGAATATTCAACTCAACTCAGGTGCGCATAATACCGCGACAAAGCGCGGCAGCCCTTTTGCTTGGCAGCGGCATCGAGATTGCTCTCAAGCGATCGGAGCTCCTGGGCAATTGAGTACTGCGACAACGCAGCGCTTGCGGACACCAGCGAAGTGCATGTACTCGACCGAGCTCGTCTCTTGTTTCCGTGCAAGGCTGCTTGGCAACGGAAAACCCAGTGTCTTCAAACGCCGATCACTCGCGCCTCCATCGCGCCGGCCATAACCCGGAGGTCAGTTGTCTTTCATGCGTTTCGCGGGTTATGAAGTAGAGAAAAAGCGAACATAGCGCACCGTAGCGATGCAAAAACCTTATAGAATCGTCGGCCTAGGGAAACCTGGACGCCCAAGAGTTTGCGGGCGTGACCTGCCGGTTATGAAAAAGAGGCTCCAAAACTCGCGCTTTTGTCGCGCGGGGCATAACCGGGAGGTCATTTTGGTTTTCCAGTTTTCGTCCGGGTTATGAAGTTCGAGACTTTTCTATAACCCCAGGGTCGCGCGACTTTGAGACTCCCGAGAGTCAGGGTGCCAAAGGCAGAAAAAGCACCCAAGCCGATTCGCGCCTGGGCTGGTAGAGACATCGCACCAGGGAGAGTTTGAGACTGGGCCGGCGCGTGCAAACCTTGGAAAATACTGGGTAGAAACGCAAACAGGCCAACGTTTTGAGGCGTCGGCCTGTTGCTATAACCGGCGGGTCGAACTGAGTTCGATTTCCCTTATTCAGTTGAGTGGAACCGACACCTCACGAAACTCCCCTGTTTTCTCTCGTCGGGGTTATGGCTCTTGGGCTGATTCAGCGAATAACCTTCGGACATTGCTTCAGAGAGTCTTTGGGCAGTACAAGTTCAGCGAGTCGCATGGAGTGGATTCGAAGGAGTTTTGGCCAATTGTTTCAGTCGGTCCCCTCGTCCAATCGCCTTGTATCAATTGAGTCGAACTCTCGATCTGAGAAGTCCGGGTAAAGAGTCTGCATCGCTGACTTTTCGATTTCTACCTGCACCTCCCGACTGATGCAAAGCTGGTATGTCACCACGTTGTTTCCGGCAAAGCACCGCGTGATAAAGTCGTGTTCACGTGGTTTCATCGCCGTCTCCGAACAGTCCCCTGGCTCGTAGATCCAGCAGGCAAAGAATAGTTTCATTATGCTTAACTCGGGATGGGCGATCAGCATAATGAACGGACATTCGAGAAACAATTTCCGAATGTAATCGCGGACCTCAGCTACCTCCCATAGTTCGCGTGGGTCATCGTCATATCCGTCCACCAATATGCCCACACGCATTCGATGTGCGAGCGCCATCTCACGATTGCGAACTAGTGCCCGCAAAGCGTCCACAGCATATTGAACGTCGCCTTGCTCTATGATATCCCGCGTCAGCGCAAGTATCGTCCCTCCGCTTTGCTCCCGAAGTAATCGCTTGGTATAGTCGTTGGATTCGTAACCGAACCTATTGGGAAACGCATCGTAGAGCTGACCAATACTCTGTGCTGCATGGCCCCAGTTGCAGTAGAGCTTCGAATATTCCGCGTCGGGGATCAATTCGACTGCGGATGGGAAAAGATTGCGAAACTCGATTATTGCATTTTGTAGATCAGTCGACCGTTCTTCGGATCGCGGGGCCGCGATGATTGAGAACGAGTACGAATTGATCAGAATCTGACGCTGCACGAGTTGCGTTATCGGGGCAAGTGGCAAACGCAATTGGCAGATCCGAAACCAACGCGCATGAATCACTTCGTCCTCTGGGTCATCTTCGATTGCAGGCCGTATTAGATTTTGGGTTTCGTCGGCTATCGAAGGCCCGATCAGATGACACGCAATGAAAAAATTCTGCCCTAAGGACTCTTTGCCAAGGATTGCGTCTCTGTATTGCTTTAGTACCGGCAAGTCGGTTCCATTCGCTCGTCCACTGTTGAACGATAGCTTTAAAAGCCATCTAGACAGTTGAATGACGTCGAACGAAACGTCTGTCACGTCTCCATAACGAGCAGTAACCGAAAACAATTCGTCGTAGAGCTTCTTGCCATAGGCGTCCAGCCTGCTGAGCACACCTCCATTGCATGTTGCGCAGACGTCCTTGACCATCAGGTCGCCCTTCAAATGCGTAAATGGCTGTCGGGCGTTGAATGTCTCAGAGTCTCCCGGTGTCAAGCTGTACCATCTCGGGACGATAGCTTCTGATCTTTATCAATCGCCAACATACCACCGTCCATGGGGCAAGCGTTGAGTTGCCATTTACTTTGCCCAAGTCGAACTGCATCACTAAAGGTTTCACCTCCGTCTTGTGATGAAACCA
>Ga0315899_10003587_pt1 | contig 16921 bp, 10 predicted proteins | sample LakEriMetagenome_2_FD_203518 | JGI IMG/M metagenome (GOLD analysis project Ga0315899, IMG submission 203518) | Freshwater fungal communities from buoy surface, Lake Erie, Ohio, United States - Buoy 4 MA112 | ecosystem: Environmental > Aquatic > Freshwater > Lake | place: USA: Lake Erie, Ohio... | reverse complement strand
ACTTAGGAAATCCTATAACAACCAAGGAGATCTGGAATGGTGGCTTTTTTTCCAGAGTAATTGAATTGTCCAATGGTAATTTTGTATGCTGTGGTTCTCATACTGGAACAACTCAACCTGTTGCAGCTGTCAGAAATGCATTTTATGCTTGCTTTGACGCAAATTTCAATTTAATAAATACTCAAATAATAATTGGAGCCTACACAACCAAGCCTTTTGACAACTTCAACGATTTGGTGGAAGTTGAAAATCATGAAATAATCATTACTGGAACAGTGACGGAGATAAGCAGCTCACTTGGTCCATTGTCCCGCCTGACAATTGCAAGAATAAACCCTAGTTCAGGTATTGTTTTATGGCAAACCAACCCATTATTATTGAACATCGGTTCACCAAAAATAGGTATATTGGGCGATACACTATTGATCTTCGCTAATGCGGAGAATCCAAATCTTTCATTTGTCATTTGTTTAAACAAAAATAATGGCAGCTTGATTACTTACGAATTATTTGAAGCTAATACAACAGCAGGTTGTGCGAATACCATATTACTTCATGTCCCATTTTTTACCGGAGTTTTCAAAAAAGACCAAAACACATTATTCATAACGGGGAAATTCAAAACACCCGCAGGAGAACATAATTTTATCGGGGAATTCGACAATTTAACACACACATTTAGCAATAATTTCGTTTACGAAACTGTTGCTTTTAATAGCTGCACTGACTTCACTTGTTACACTCAAGCTGGCTCAGGTCTGCAAACTCTAGCCATATCTAGTATAAACAATACGGCGCAAATTAACAGTTCTGAGTTATGCACCGTGACTTACAACACAAATAACTCCATACCATCTTCATCTAACGATAAAAACAAATTATGGATTTATAACAACCAGTCTTCGACAGTGCATGGACAAGCCTCATTCACATTCAATAGTTGGTCTGAAAATTTCCAAAGTTCAATACCTCTAAATTGGGAAAATTATTTCCTCACAAACATTAACTCAATCAGTACCAGCAGCAATATTATTTCGCTAAATTCATTAGATTGCAGTTTCAACTTTCCATGTCCTTGCCATGACTAAAAATAACCGAAAGTCCTTATTTTTCTTGTTGACAAATCTTGTTTTCTTATTTATTGATGCACAGAGCTTCAGCATAGGGGGTTATACAGAATATGAAGTTACTGATAATTCTAAAGTCACATTTACGATACATCGTCAAAAATGGCAAGCAGTAACCTTTTCAAATAAGGATACTCAAGGTTTAAAGCTGTATATCTTCATTGGAAATACCAAAAATGAGGTTTACCCCACCTACAAAAACTTCCAATACCCCCAACACAAATGCAAAACAACCAGTAGCACATACCCCTTCGGTCCCCCCCAAGGAAAATATCTCGAGCTCGTATATCAATACACCCTAGACATTAGTAAAAAACCATTCGATAGTTTAATCAAATCACAACCAATTGTAAGGATTTTTACGCAGACGGCAGATAAAACGGCCATGGTCTACACATCCAACCTCATCTACGAACCTTATCACGCTTGGTCTGCCGAAATCAATACCAAGATGATGGTTAAAGGTGATAAAAGCGTCTCCTTTAACAACTTAAACCAAACTGTATTCACTCGTAATCAAGCCATATACAGCAACCCTGGCATTGTTTACAATCCCAAGGATTCCGTTTTTACAGAATTGGTTCCCATGGAGACAGACATTTGGGGCACGAGTGTAATGCTGAAAGCAAATTTTTCGTACAAATATCCATTCACTTGCTATTGTCCAACTGGAGGCAACGCTTGTACACCCAAACCCAATAACAAGAACAAGCCCATTGGCTTTCATTGCGATCCCATTACTGGAGCCATTACTTTCTTTAGCAATTCTAAACCTACAATCCCCTATGATTACGAAGGTGCACCCCTTGTATTTAGAACATCCTGGTACTCCAAGGACGCTTCCGGCAATTGGCAATTCAAAGGCAGTATCACGGTATTATCCATGATGTTTAATTTTGACGACACAAAGCAATCGATCAGGGACATCCCCAATTTCGAAGTGCCCTCGCGGGTCGATATTTGCGAAGGGGATTCGGCCACCATCAACATCACCATGAGCGACACGGGCTATCTCGACACCATTTATGTCAAAATCGATGGTTCCCTCAATCCCAAATACTATCGCTACACGGTGGACTATTCTGTGAAATATTTGCCCAAAATCAAGCTATTCATCAAACTGCCCTTGGGCGCAGATTTTAGCACCTATCGCACACTCAATGTCAGACTTTCAACCTCACCCTGCGATGATATTCAGGTTAGTAGCAGAGGCATTGTGGTATACAATCAAAAATCCATTTCATCCAAAATCATCACCTACCCGGGGCCCTGCAACTCCTTCAAAGCCCAAATCAAATCCAACAACAATGGCATGTTTGTTTCCAATAGTTGGTCGGTCTACAAGGACTCTTTTGGTTCAAAGCCCATTTACTCTGGCAAAGGGGATGTCATCACGCTCACGGCCCTCGAAAAGGCGAAATACTACCTCGCCTGCACCGTTAGTTCACCAGCGGCCTACTGCAGTCAGAGAATCTTCCGCGATTCTGTAGACCTGGTCAAACTCTGGCCCGGACTCGATTTCTCGCTCAACCGCAACACACTTTGCGTTGCAGACACAAACCAATTTTACACGCCCGTAAACCTGACGGGCTTTGCCTCGAAAACCACCCGTGAATGGCGCTTTGATACCACCAAAATCGCCAAGGACACATTGCGAAAGAACTTCACATCAGCGGTAACCTTGCGATTGCGCATCATGGATACCGCAGGCTGCGATTTTAGCAAATCATTTGATTTACTATCAGATAGTATATACCAACTGGAATTACCGCAAGTACAGACATTGTGCGGGGCACAAAGCATCGAACTCTATGCCAGCAACCCCAAAACCGGTGGGGTGTGGTCGGGCGATTGGGCGATAAACACCGCATCAACCAACACAACACTCGGGACAGCCAAGCGCATTTCGGTATTCGTAGAAGCACCTAAATCCACTTTAACAGGGCATTTCACATCGCCAGATGGTTGCTCCGTGAAGCTATCAAGGGAGATCATTGTGGATACCACCACAATCCGATTCCCCAATGTATCGGTGGTCTGCAAAGCATCAGACAGTTTTGACCTCAATGGCATCAAGGCATCGCCCAAAGGGGGTGTTTGGTGGAATGAGGAAAGCGCCGGATCAACCCTCAAATTCAAATACGTCACCGCCGATTCAATGAAAGCGAGCTACACCCTGGCAAACGCCGATTGTGTGTTCACAGACTCGTTGTGGATCTCACTTGCCGATACTGCAAAGAAGGAATTCACCTCCCCCATTGCCGTTTGTGGTGAATCAGCGACCATTGATCTCAATACAATTTTCAACCCTTCAACTTCTGCCGGCACTTGGTATAGCAAACAAGCGAACGTTTCGATCAACAAGGGCTTGGTTATTCCAAGGAATACCACTGCCAATACGTATCCGGTGTATTATTTCAGCAATACATCGCCGTGCGGTCAGCTAGAAACGCATTGGCTCACGGTGAATCCAAGGATTATTGCCATTGATGCCAAATCAAACACCACTACGGCCCAAATCCCGGCCACCATTCTGTTCGAGGCTAGCAATTTATTGGGCACCGCGGGTACTACCTACCGATGGTTTTTCAACGACACAACCTCGGGGAGCAATGACAGTGCGCAAGCGAATAGTTGCAGCCACACCTATACAAAGGCAAGCACGTATTATCCTTTTGTAATTGCTAAGGTAGGCAACTGCGTAGATACGGGTTATTGCGCGGCCATTCAGGTAAATCCGCTATCGCTTGAAGAGAATAATAACTATTCTTTATTAATTAGTCCTAATCCCACGTTGGGAAAAGATATACAAATACACTGTGATAAGTTGATCAAATCGGTTCAATTATTGAATAGTCAGGGGCAAATGATATTGAATCAAAACTGCGATGTCAATAGTTTCTCTATTAACAACAAACAACTTAGCCCAGGCATCTATTTCGTCAAAATCCAGTTATATCAGAACACAAAATCGATCGTGAGACCGATTGTTGTAAATCACCCCTGATATTCACTGACATTAATTCTAATATTCCTGATGAGATTTGTCATATTGAAAACTGTCTTGACATAAATCAGTCCTCAATAATTTCATGAGGTAAAATTACAAATTGCTTTCAGCTGTAGCTTTCCTGCTGGTGTACATCGATTAAATACTTATCAAGTACAACAATCATCAATTATTTTAACAACACAATCATGATCATATGATTCCAAACAATTATCCACGAAATGAAAATTAATAATTTACTCTTAAATTCGGTGTTGAGCGTGCTCCACAGAAAAACACATTTCCACATGCTGAAAAAGCGCAATTTCAAAGGCATTATTCTGCTTACAATGATTGTTTTCACACTAAATCAAGCTCAAGGACAAGTTACAGTAACTTCAAATACAACATGGAGTAATTCCACTATCCCATCTGGAGCCTCAGGAGGGATTATTATCCAAGGGTGTACACTCACAATTGAGAATGTTATAGGTTTTTCAATCTCAAACAACATTACGGTTGATGGGACCAATGCTGTGCTCATAATTGACAATTCACATTTTATTTTCACATCCAATTCTGCAAAAATTCAGGTCAACAAGGAAGGTATACTTCAAGTAATAAATGGCTCTATTCTTGAGGCACCTTTCTCCGGCACATGGGAAGGTATTAATGCTGGTGAATCCGATTATCATTTTAGTATAGCACCAAGCATCGATAATACTGGAAATTGCTCCCCAGCCGAATGGGCGGGAGTACTAGATGGGAGTGCCACTCGTATTGATGTGATCGGCTCTTTCATTCGTAATGCAAAACATGGAATAAAATCCAATGCTTCTAACGATCACACCAGTGCAGTAGTGAGAGCTAGAGAAACCGAATTTAAAAACTGCGAATTCGGTGTTGAACTCTCAAATAACTTTTGTAATCGTTTCCCTATGCAATCAGGCACATACATAATGACTTGTGACTTTATCTGGGATAACGACATGCCTAACTTCGAGGGATTCCCGTCTGAGAATTATAGAGGTATCCACCTTTATAAATGCAAAGGAATAAACATTGGCGGCTGCACATTCACTGACAACATTTCAGGCAACTCTCGAAGCAACGGAAATGGATTTACAAGTTGTGGAATTTACGCATGGCACACCACCGTAAATATCTCTAAGGATGGTGATCGTTGTGGAATTTCAAATGGTGATGCTGACCCATGTCCTGACAATTCCTTTTCAAACCCCACCCTATCAAGAGGGTGTAGTTTTAACAAATTGGATATTGGTGTCGTATATACGACATCAGACAAAAACGACAAATTTGCAATCCGAAGTTCAACTTTTAACGACACCAAACAGGGGGTAGAGGTAGGTAAAACTTATAATTTCGCATTTGGTTACAACACATACAACTTCAACACTGATGCATACATTAATTATTATGGACCTGGACCTTGGTTTACTGGCGCACTAATAATTCATTCTTACAATGGAGTAGGAATTTATAACAATAGTTTTAATTACACACATGGTGGAGGCACTCAACAATATATTAAATTTATTGAAATGGGTAATCTAATTAATCATGGTTTATCATATATCAAGAAAAATACCTTTTACAATGATATTCCGTTAACAACTTGTGGCCGCTATGATAATGGCATATACATTTACGGAAACAACCAAGCACTCAATATCAAATGCAACACTTTTGAGAATTTAGCCTACGATATCAAATTAACAATTGATGGAAAATTGAGTGACATACCGTTGGATGGTGGAGGGTCTACCGGTGCGGGCAACATTTATAGCGATCTCCATAATTTGCCCTGTGAATATGCCAACATTGCCGTCCCATCCGGTCATCTTTCTAATATTGGTACAGTTAAATATGAAAATACGGTTCCATTAAACACTCCAAAACAAAATATCCCTGTGACAATTTGGGAAGATATTAATAACTATAAATCAATGGGGCTTGCGAACCCTTGCACTGCAACCGCATGCGAGGATTTACAAGTACTTGCAGTAAGAGATGTCAAGAAATATCAAATTGTCACCACCTTTCCAAATCCATCTTCAGCAGATTTCACAATTACTAATAAACAACTAATAAAAGTTGTATCATTATACTCTGCCGACGGCCGAAAATTACTGCAAGTAAATTCTGTTTCAACTTTAGGAAATGAATTCCTTGTAAGGAAGTCAGATTTGAATAATTATTCCGGTGTGATTTTAGTTAAAGTAGAATGCCTCAATGGTCAAATATTGACAGGTCGTCAAATTATCTATTAATACAATGAGAATAAGGCTATGTTTAATTGGATTTATTCTTGTCTTGAGCGGGCATGCTACTTTTGCCCAAACCAACAAAACATGGCAATTGGGCAGAAATTCGCATATTACTTTTTCGGATAGTGCGAATTATCAAATACGCTCCAATCCTCTGAAGAATTTGTCAACTTATAGGTTTTTCTCGAGACCTAATGGCAGTATTTGCATGCCATATACAACCTCTGGTGCAAATACGAGCTCGTCTTATGTCATGGACAGCAATTATTCTCTCCTTCAACCCCAACCATATATTCTTGGGTATGATTACCATAATTATTTCTGTCTTTTTCCTACAGGTTTCGATTCATTTACTGCCTTTTCTCATTTTCAGTTTGGCAACAATTATAACTGTATAGAATTTCATAAAAATTGCATGGGGAGTAACCCAAACATTAACGTTTGTGACTTTAATGGAAAATCCGGGTTGTATTCAAAGAATTTTGTTTTTCGAAACAACATGCCGGAAATGATAGAAGATGTAAAACGGATATTGCCTCTTCCTGAAAATATATACCCACCTAATATTCGAAGATATAGGAACTTTGAATTTGGAGGCGTTCGGGTTCAACCCATTCAAAATCGCATATTGGGATTTTATTCCTATAAGATTGGTCGTACTTATACTCAGCCAGTGGATTCATTTTTATGGAATCCTGATTTTTTGTTGCCAGCACAATACAAAGACACTGCTATTTTCAAGACTACTTACGGTACCCATGTACAAGCGATGAACAATGATTTATCACCCGGTTGCAATAAATTCGTTTGTATTCTGCAGATCAGTAGCAACCTGAAAGCCAAATGGGAAGCCAAAACATACTTTGCTGAATACATTGTTATTATAAATTTAAACCAGTTAAAATTCAGTGGTACTCCAGAACTAATTCAGGTTGACCAAGGAGAAACTTCAATGGTTCCTGGCGAACTTGTTGGCCAAGCACCTAAAGGAGACGTTTCACAGAATTATGCGTTTTCTCCTGACGGGCAAACATTGTTTGCAATTTTAACCCACAATAAATCAAATGCTACCAACAACTATACTTCGCTTGAAACCTATAGGGAAGTTGGTGGAAAATGGCTGAAACATGACAGCTTGTTTAGTTTCAATCGGATTTTCCAATACTTCATCAATCCATATGGAGGCCTCACAGTTTACGCCTATGACAGGGTTAAAAACAATTACCGTATCATCAATTTTGCCAGTGCCAACAATCCAACCAATTCATCATTGAAGGAGGCAAATCCGAAATATGGCATTCATACGTCAACGACTCACCATCCATACGATTACTTGCGTTTCGATCATTCTCTGGATTTCAAGGATTGTGGCGCCTACCTGAAATTCACCAACCGCTGCGATGAGAGTTTTGGAATAGATACTTATGAATGGTGGATCGCTCAAAACAAAGAACAATCAGATTTGGCATACTTTAAAGGCAGAATGCCACCGCCCGTCTTTTTCAAAAATGAGGGTGTGTATTTTGTAAAAGTGCATGGCACCAACAGCAAAGATCCAAATGGCTATGCCGAATGGTGGTGGGACAGCATTAAAATTACGATACCTGCAAAACCCAAGGCTGACTTTAGTGCCAATCCACTTAGTTACTGTCTTGGCAGCCAGGTGCCGTTTATAAATACAAGCAACCAAGGACAAATAAACCCTAACAAGCCCATTGATTATATGTGGCATTTTGGAGATGGAGATACCAGTAAACAGACATTCCCAAAACACATGTACAAAATGCCTGGGCAGTATGATATCGCTCTCGAAATCGACAATGGATATTGCCGGGATACATTGATTCAAAAACGCTACATAAGCATTGTGGATGCACCTCAACCGGGTATTACTCTTAATTCCACTGAGGGTTGCACTCCGTTTGATCTTGTTCTGGTTGAAAAGAATGTTCGTCCCGTAATCTCCAGAAAATATACGCTGGGCGATGGTTCCATTTTGATGCCTGATACTTCCTTTTTTAACTATACCTACACCAAACCGGGGCGGTATAAACTACACCAACTATTGCAAAGTGCTAGCGGTTGCGAAGCCAAGGATTCTGCCGATGTTATTGTGCACCGTGGATTTACAGAAGCTGACAGTAGCCATATCTACATTAGCTCATATATAAACAACCAAAACATCAAACTGAGTTGGTTGGCAGTACCTGATGCATACAGTTACAATATTTACGGTGGTATTTCGTCCTCAAACAAACTACTTGCAACTTTGCCTGCATCAGTAATGTCGTACACAGCCGCAATCCCGGAACCTGCGCGATATTCATTCAAAGTAATTGCACTCGATAGTTGTCAAAAAGAAAGCAAAGTTGGCAGGTCAGGAATACCCGTTTTTCTTACCTACACCCAGGACGAAAATCGCAGCGTTACTTTAAACTACACAGCTTACAAGCAATGGGAAGTGCCAGTAATTAAATACGAGATTTATACCCTACCCGCATTGGTGTCTCCCATCAAAGACAATGGAATTGCTTTGAATTACACAGATCATAATTTTGCCAAAACCCAAAGTGGTCTAGAAGATACCATGCGGTGCTATGCAATAAAAGCAATCGGACTAGACGGCAGGGAAAGCTGGAGTAACTCTATTTGCGCCAAACGGCAACCGGAAGTTTATTTGCCATCAGCATTCACCCCAGACGCCAATGGATTAAATGACATTTACTTGCCAGCAGTCATCGGGATGCGCAGTTATGAATTATCCATTTATAACAGTTGGGGTCAAAGAGTATCTAAAACCCAAAATTCCGGATGGAACGCAAATCTTGTTTCTTCCGGTGTGTACGTTGCCGTTTTCATTGGCACTGATATCACTGGGCGAACCATCAACGTCACCCAAACCGTTCATTTGTTGCGATAGAAAATACGCTTTGGTTAAATCTATACCGAGCGCTTTCATTTGACAACCCTATTTAGTATTAGATTACTTAAAAATTCAAGTTGCGCCCAGTAGCAATACCGAGAGAATTAATATTAATTTAAAAATGACAATAAAAGAACTCACCATAAAATCAACAGAAGCCATTTCACATTTTAAAGACCATGGTAATTATCCCAAAGAAAATAATCTTTTTGAATATAAAATGGCACTGAATACTAAGACAGGAGATTCTGAAATTGAAACTTTTTTCAAAAATTTCGCAAAAGACGTTATTGCATTTGCAAATGGAAATGGCGGTATAGTTTTAATTGGATTTAAAGAGGATAAATCCACTGGCGAAATTGAGGATTCAGGATTAAAATTACTAGATATTGACATTCTGAAGAAATTAGATTTGAATGCAGTTTCTCAAAAGTTCAAAAAGATACTTCAAACAGGCATTTCAATAGATTTACAACCGTTTCAAATTACCACACGAAAATTTTATTCACTTCTGATTCAAAAATCAAATGATATTGTAATACCACAAAATGATTTTTTAGATTACAAACTCGCAAAGGGTGATATCTATTATCGAGATTCTGCTAAAACTGAACATGCTAATAGTTCTTCAGCAGAATTCAATAGGTTTTTACAAATTAAAGCGAATGAAAAAAGTAAAGAATTTATGTCTATTTGGTCAAACCTACTACCCGAAATGATAGATATCAATCCTAGAGAAGTCTTGATTGTAAATCCAAATCAAAATAAGATTTATGGTTTTAACGGAAAAGACAATACTTTATCAGGAAGTTCTGTTGAAATCGACAAGTCTCAAGATGGAATTTTTAACATTATTTTAAACGCAATAAGTGCGGGAGAAATAGGTAAAATTAGTGATACTGAGGGCAAACCTATTTATAAAATCGTTGGAGAAATCAGTCAAGGAGGAACCCACATGACAATTAGTAGCCTCGAAAGTGTAATAAAAGGCAGAACCGTATATAAGTTCACCAACGTACAGATGAAAATTGTAATTCATAGTTTGGGCTGGGTTAAGGATAAAAAATTCAAAATTGAAAAGCCTCCCAAGGGAACAATTATTGAAGGATTTGATAAGTACTTATGGGAGGAAGTTTTAGATCAACATACAAAACACAGCAAAATAGTATTTACTCAAGCCTCTATTATGGAGATAATTAAAGTAATTGAAGATGAATCTATGCACTTAGAATTGTTTGGAAAATTACTGATTAAAAAATAAAATCAGTGCGAAACAAACAGTCCCTCACCTATACGAACACTTTTGTCATTAATACTTAAAATGGGAAAGTCGAATCTAACCCAGTTCGAAAAAGGGAGTACTTACACACAACACAAACATTAACAGAATAAAAAATAAAATTTCGAATGGACAATCAAGAAAACAACAATGGCAAAGAGACAAATTGGTTCGTAAGAGGAGGACTAATCCTACTTGTTGCGCTAATTATTTCAATGATAATTTACAAGTTCTTTTATAAAGAGCCGATTGCAGACATTTCATCAGGCATTATTGTATTGCTGGCGTTTGCAATCATTTTGGCATTGTCAGAATCCTTTGACAACTTTTCTGTAGGCAAAATTTTATCTCTTTCAAGACAAGCAAAAGAGAAAGACATAGTTATCGCAAAAAAGGACACTGAAATAAAACAAGTTGAGACCGAAAAAAGAGAATTATTAACGCAAATCATTTCGCTTTCAAATAATTTTTCACAAAGACAATCCAACACAAATATTTATGGACTGCCACCAGAGGCAATGAAACAATTTACTGTTCAAAAGGCGGAAGAACCAGAAGTTGAGACTTTAAAGCAAACAGAACAAGAGGAAGAAAACAAAACAACAACAGAGAGAAAAAGTATTGACTCTAGGAAAGTTGAAGAAATTGCATTGCAGTATTTCATAAGGGACAACGCCATTGACGTTTCAAAAATGTTTAAAGAGGTTAAACTTCAAGCATTCGAAGGCATTGACCCAATAAGCGACACAAGTCCTATTTATGACGGCTACATAAATGACATTGATAAAGAGGTATTTATTGAGATAAGGCCAACACCTATCATGGGTTCAATGTTTACTGACAGGCTTTACATGATGTTGAGTAAAATTCATCACTACCGCCAATTTAAAAAATCTAATTGCTACTTGAATTTAGTTTTAGTTGAAATCCCCGAATCAGACAGAGACAATTCAAGGTTTTTAAACAGAATTCTTGACTTATATAGACCTGCATTAAGTTGTGGACTATTGAAAATTACTACTGTAAAATTGGAAGTTTCTGACTTAACTAGAATTTATCGTGAGGAGTAATTTTATTAGGCTTCCTTTCCTAGACGACAAAAGCCCAGCCACTAACACCTTTTGGCTCAATGTAGGGTGAACGGGTTAACTAAATATTATAACACGCAGCAACTTTTATGGTGTATTGACAATTTTGTGCATCAAAACCAACCCGAGAACAAACAGCGAAATCAATACTGGCAAGTCTTTTATTGGAACACTTTCCTAACAAGTTTTCACTTGTTGAAATTTATCGTTTATTACTTTAACTCGCCTATTCAAAACACACCCCGATGAACATTGAATATTTGACCATTGAGCAAAAGGTTTTGGAACAATATTTTCGTATTTTTTGTCTAAATCTGTCTTAATTCATCTAATCTACTATATCACAGTGTACCAATTTGTTCGCACCTTTTTTCTTTCGAAATAATGATTTTAATTTAGTCGCCAATGGGACCAAATACTGCGACACAAATCACCAATGAAATGCTCATGGAACAGTTGATGGAAATGAAATCGATGATCATGAATTTGCAGTCCGAAATGCAAAGCTTGAAGAATCCAGTGGATGATTTCACAACCAAATGGGTAAGAACTTCAGACGTCATGGCGATGCTTCGTGTGAGTCGCAGAACAATCGACAATTACATCAAAGCGGGCAAGCTCACCCCCACTCCGATTGGAAAGCGAAATTACTTCACCATCACCCAGGTAAAGGGATTGATGTATACTCCTCCAATTCCTGAAACCAGGTCCTTATATGACCAAGTTCAAATCATGATGCAACGCTTAGCCCAAATTGAAGAAGCCGGCGAGGACTGGTAGATCACCATTTAATCAAACAATCCACCATTCAACAACTTTACCCTAAATAGGTATGTTTACTGCCATTTATTTGGCGTGTTATTCTTTATCATTGTCACAGCACATTTCCTCAAATGCAGGACTATCGTTTAGCAAGTGAAGAGGTAGGCGCATATGAAGTTAACATTTAGAAATTTTAACGACACATCAACACATACAACATGAAAAAATTTCTAGGCCTACCCGATGAATTTAAGCAAGCAATTGAAACTCTCGGTCAACGTGGATCGTGGGAAGAAGTTGAATCAGGACCCCGTTTTAAAACAATTGACGGTGGTACAATACAATGGTATCCGTCTACTGGAACAATATTGGTGCAGGGTAACCAGAAGGCAAAAGAGCGTTTGACACAACTTATAGATGGGCTCGAACTCGACAAGATACAATTTGTTCCAACCGAAGATTTTTCTGTTGTAGTAGAAGCACAAGCGAAGTATTTAAAGTCAGGTAGTAAAATTTTCGTAGTTCACGGTCACGACACAATTTCAAGAGAACAATTAGAATTGGTCTTACATAAACTTGGGCTAGAGCCTTTTGTTTTAGCAAATACAAGCGGTGGTGGATTGACAATCATAGAGGCTTTAGAAGAGGAAATTGGCAAGGAAGGCAATTCCAAATTTGGAATTGTACTCTTGACACCTGACGACATTGGATATTCAAAAATTGATGGCGCAGATAATGCCCAACCCCGAGCAAGACAAAATGTAGTTCTAGAAATGGGAATGTTAATCTCTACGGTTGGCCGAAAGAATACAGTTATTCTAAAAAAGGGACATTTAGAAGTTCCGTCAGACGCAAGTGGGATTTTATACTTAGGGTTTAATGATCACGTTAAAGAAATCGTCCCGAAACTTGTAGACAGGCTGAAAGCATCTGGCTTTGAAATTGAATCAACCAAAATTACAAATGCCGCGTCTTAGACACGCCCCTTTGCTGTACAGCAGACAACCATTAACAGTTTATATGTAGAACTACAATTTGATTTATTTTTTTATAAATTGAGAAGAAGGAATATATAAAAGTTGGCGACAAATTTAAAAACTATACAGACTGAAAAAACTATGAGACTAGAATATTTTTACATCAAAGGCTTTAGAAGAATTTTTGAGACAACTATCTACTGTGGTGACGCTACCTTTCTTATTGGAGAAAATAATATTGGAAAAAGTAGTGTACTAAAAGCATTAGAAATATTATTTACAGAAATAGGGAAATTATCTGATGAAGATTTTTTCAAAATAGACGAAATTGATTATCAGGCGACAGAGGTAATACTTGAAGGAAAGTTAGTTGACCTGCCCGATGAAGCAAATGAGTGGCGCGGCTTCAAGGGAAGAATTCATAAAGAAAATATTAATGGTAAGGATACCAATTGTATTTATTACAGAAAGACTTATTCAAAGGGAGCAACAAATCCAAAGCGTGAAATGAAAAGCTTTAACAAAGTTATTTCTCTAAACTACACAGACTGTAAGACTTTAAATGAATTCATTGCGAAAGGGATTTCTGAAGTATTAATTTCAGAAATTTTCCAGGATACAGTAAGAGACAAGACAATACCTTCAAAGGAAAAAGACAAATTGGAACTAATTACTGAATTATGGGAAGTTCAACCAGGAGAAAGTGAGTGGGCTAATAATCCAGGTGGTATCGAAGGTAATATTACCATCCGACTCCCTAAATTTCTGCTAATTCCAGCAGAAAACAGAAAAGAAGAGATAGACGGAACAAATGGAACATTACAGAAAACAATGAAAGAGTTGTTTGAAGATGTACGTGACACATCTGAAAATTATAAACAAGCACAACATTATCTAGACCTTCTCGCCTCTGAATTAGATCCAAAAGATGAAAATAAGGAGTTTGGGAAAATGATACGAGATATTAACCAAATAATAAGCGGAGTTTTTACAGACACTAAAATTTATATTGACACAAATCTGAGCGACCCTAGTTCATCTATTAAACCATCTTTTGACATTGAGATGAGCAGTAATGTGCGAACTAAACCTGAAAGACAAGGTATGGGTTCAATTAGGTCCACAGTTTTTGCTTTACTAAGATATAGAGAACAATTTGTTCAAAGAAAACAGGCAGAAGGTGTATTAATAAGACCTATAATAATTGGCTTTGAAGAACCGGAAATGTATTTGCATCCAAATGCTGCATCGTTAATGAGAGACAAAATATATGAGTTAGCAACTTCAAGTAATTCAAAAATTATTTGCACTACTCATTCACCTTATATGATTGACTTAAGTAAGCGGATTGATAATGAAAATTATCCAAAACAAGTTCTCAATTTATTCAAGTTAGATAAGAATAAAGAACTAAATCATAATGTTAGTAGGTCAATCGCATTTAATACTTCAGAAGCATTTTCCGCTTTGCAGGGCGAAGACAAAGATTTTATTAAATTCATTTTGAAAATAGACGACTATGTTGCTAAAGTTTTTTTCTGCAAGCGTGTAATTGTAATTGAAGGTGATACTGAAGAAATTCTTTTAAAGGAAACTGTTAATAGACTTGAAGTTGGTAAACGAAAGAAATTTTTATCAAATTACCAAATTGTGAAAGCGAGGGGGAAGGCAACAATAATTTCACTTGTTAAATACCTAAAGGCAGTTTCAATAACTCCGTTCGTTATTCACGACCAAGACACCGAAAACGGAGCAACCAAGTTTAATAGCCCTATCTTGGAAGCCTTAGACAATAACGAAAATAACCGATTTATGGCAGTTAACACTATTGAAGATATTTTAGGTTATCCTGAACCTAAAAGTGAGAAACCTTATAAAGCATATAAACATATTACAACAAATTGGGGGGACAATTGGGAAGACATTCCAGAAAATTGGAGGACTGTATTCGAACAACAAATAGCAAATGACTTATTTGAAGAATAGAAAATCTGCCGCCAACAGCACATTAGCGTCAGCCAATGCATGGCTGAACTGCCAAGACGCGGAACGTTTTAGTGGCAACTTAAAGTGTTGTAGATTAAAACGAAATGATAATTAAAATCTAAAATAATGGCTGACGACAATAACGAAATAGAAGACCAAAATAATGCGATTCCTGAACCTCAAGAGCTTTTGCCAAACAATTCAAGTGTAGTTGACATAAGTAAAGTTGACGACTCGCCTGAACACAAAAGGGAAACAACAAGAAGTGAGATTGCAAAATTTTATGTTTGTGCCTTCTTCATGACTATAGCATTCACGTTTTTTGTTGGCTTAATAAAATGTTTTGAAGTAAAAGATTACCGTGACATGCTCATCACGGTTTCAGGCATTCTTTCTGGACCTTTAGGATTTATAATTGGTTATTATTTTAAAACAGCAACCTCTAAAGACTAAAAAATGACGACGAAACTTATTACATATCAACTCGACAATTATAACCATGACTACCCACTAATGAGGGACGCTATCAAAACATTTCCAAAATGGGCAAAACTTATGGACAGAACTTGGGTAATCAAGACAAACAAGTCCGCCGGAAACATACGGACGGTTTTAAGCGAGACAATAGGAAATAGAGGTAAAATATTTGTTATCGACCTTGCGACAAATTCTTGGGGGTCATACGCAGTCGACAAGAGAGTGACAGAATGGTTGAAAGACAATTTGAATGAATAAAGACATAGATGAAAAAACGCTGTCGTTGAATCCCGTTTGTCGCTTTAATGTCCACACTTCGCCGGAGTAATTTGACCCCATAAAACATTCAATTGGGTCTATATTTAACTGTCTCATAAAAATGGGGTAAATTTTAGCCCGCTGAACAGAGGTCATTTTGTTCGATTATTCCACCAATAATGAACAATAAGTTTTTTTAGACTTTCAAATGATCTTAGACTAATTCGGGTCAATTAGTGACACATAAACTATTTCTTAGTCTGAATAATTTATCCCATTTGCATGAATTTTACCATTTTTTGCATGCATTTAAAAAAAACACCTTTACTTTTGTATCAAAGAAATGGATTTACTCCGTCAACATATCAAGCAGGGTGAAGTATATCGCCGTTCTGACCTGGAATATTACTCCACGGCCATAGATAGGCATTTGGCGTCGCTCACCAAAGACGGAACATTGGTAAAATTGAACCAAGGTTTATATTACGCACCAAGGCAGTCAAAATTCGGTTTTGTCCCTCCCGATGACCGTCAAGTAGTAGAAAGTTTTATTAAAGACGATGACTTTCTTTTGGTGTCCCCAAATACATTCAATTCACTGGGGCTTGGCCTTACGCAGCTATACAATACAACTTGGGTGTATAACCATAAACGAAAAGGCGAATTTCAACTCAACGGTAAGACATTTGAATTCAAATTGAAGTCGTCGTTTCCCAAGACTATCACAAGAGAATACCTACTTGTTGATTTATTAAATAATATTGAAG
>Ga0315899_10003586_pt1 | contig 16921 bp, 16 predicted proteins | sample LakEriMetagenome_2_FD_203518 | JGI IMG/M metagenome (GOLD analysis project Ga0315899, IMG submission 203518) | Freshwater fungal communities from buoy surface, Lake Erie, Ohio, United States - Buoy 4 MA112 | ecosystem: Environmental > Aquatic > Freshwater > Lake | place: USA: Lake Erie, Ohio... | reverse complement strand
CGCCCACCGAAAGTAATGGAAGATTCAAAATATCATCACCGGAATACACGGGAATGCCACAACGCTTGATTACCCACGACGTTGATGCAACATCACCTTTAGCATCTTTCAACGCAACAATATTTGGATGCTCAGCTAACTTCACGATGGTATCGGGTTCAATCTGCGCTCCAGTACGACCTGGGATGTCATAGAGCATGACTGGTACATCCGTGGCATCTGCCATCGCTCGAAAGTGCGCTTCAATTCCAGCTTGAGGAGGTTTGTTGTAATACGGAGTTACGACAAGAAGTCCATCAGCTCCTGCTTTAGCCGCCATTTCTGCTTGCTCAACAGAATGCGTCGTTTCATTGTTTCCAGCACCAGCAATTACTTTGGCACGGCCGCTGACTACGCCGCGCACAACTTTGATGATTTCAATCTTTTCGTCATCAGAAGTAGTGGGCGCTTCACCCGTTGTTCCATTAACAACGATTCCATCGTGGCCAGTTGAGACTAAGTGCGATGCGAGTTTTTCTACTCCGGCCCAATCAATAGATAAGTCATCTTTAAAAGGCGTCACCATCGCGGTCAGCAAGCGACCAAACGGTGGTGTAATGGACATGCGCTAAGGCTACTACGCCAGCCCTACGGCGCGACGCGACCGGATTTTTCAAAGGCCGCATAGGTAAGCGGCATTAAACGAGCGAAATGCTCTTCCATTTTCTCGGCAACCATCTCGATCTCGCGCTGCGGATAGCTTGGGAAATGCGAACCTTCGCGGCTCGTGCGGAGCGAGAGGAAATTCATTAAAGCGCGAGCATTCATTGTCACATACATTGATGAATAGAGCGCGACTGGTAAAACTGCGCGCGCAACTTCTCGAGCGATTCCAGCATCTAGCATTTTCTTGTAATTGGCATATGCAAGAGTGTATGTCTCTTTCATGGCCGCAACAGAAACTTCGTATTGTTCTGGTGTTCCATCAACGAAGACGTAGTGTCCCGTCTTCCCTGTTTGAACTAACTTACGTTCCTTATTAGGAACATAGAAGACTGGTGAAAGTTCACGATAACGACCGCTCTCTTCGTTATATGACGCGATGCGATGGCGCATGAATTCCCGGAAAACAAAAATGGGTGCGCTAACAAAGAAAGTCATTGAGGTATGTTCAAATGGCGAGCCATGGCGCTCGCGCGCCAAATAATTAATGAGACCAGCCGAGCGAGAAGGGTCGGCGTTGATTTCATCGAGTGAATTCTCGCCAGCAGTTGAAACACGAGCTGCCCAAATAACGTCAGCATCGTTGGCGCTTGCTTTTACCAATTCGACCGTGACATCGTCGCGAAAGACAATTTCTGGGTGCTGCGCTGGATTATTCGATTCACTCACGAGCGCGACCTTATCTATTGACCGGCTTAGGGTTGGGATTTTCTACGGCAGAATTGGCGCGTGTCATTGAGCGGAGCTCCCTTCAACAAGCGGACTGTGTTGCGCGATTCACTTGCCGTCGCAATCCCGGTCGGGACCTATGGAGCCGCATTTGGAGCAGCATCCGTTGCCGCTGGATTCTCGATACTACAAACCTGCTTGCTTTCATTACTGCTTTTTTCTGGAGCCTCTCAATTTGCAGTTGTTGGCGTGATGGGCGCTGGCGGTTCTGCGCTGAGTGCGATTGCAACAGGTTCTCTACTTGGATTTCGAAACGGGCTTTACGGTTTAAAAATGGCCCCAATTCTCAAGTTACGTGGCTTGAAGAAAATTGTTGCTGCACAGCTCACGATTGATGAATCCACAGGTGTGGCAATCGGTCAAGAACCACGCGGTATAGAGGCCAGCCGTTACGGATTCTGGGCAACCGGTATTGGCGTGTACCTCTTTTGGAATTTCTTTACATTCTTAGGTGCAATTGGGGCGCAAGCAATGGGCAATCCTGCTGCTTGGGGACTTGATGCCGCAGTTCCTGCAGCTTTTCTTGGACTTGTCTGGCCCAGACTTATTGATAACAAAACTCGCTTTGTGGCTATTTCAGCAGCGCTACTTGCAATAACACTTACTCCTATTGCACCTGCTGGAGTCCCAATCATCGCAACGGTAGCTATCGCTGTGATTTTCGGATGGAAGCGCTCATGACTCCAATGTGGATCGCGACCTTAGTGACAAGCCTGATCTGTTTCATCTTGAAGGTTCTTGGATATTCGCTTCCAGAATCAGTTTTGAACAAGCCACTTGTACAGCGCATAAATTCTCTGATACCTATCGCTCTGTTGAGCGCACTAGTAGCAGTACAAACTCTAGGTCATGACGAATCTGTACAGATTGACCATCGATTAGCTGGCGTTGTTGTCGCAGGTGTTGCCTTACGACTTAAAGCAAGTTTTCCTTTAATGATGCTCGTGGCTGCAGCCACATCAGCGCTTGTCTATAACTTGTGACTCACACTTCGTTTGATTAGCACATAACTGCATTCATTATCCTAGAGGCATGTCGTTGACAGGCTTGAGCAGCGCCGAGGCTCACTCTCGCCTATTGGCAGAGGGCGAAAATCTCATCCCTAGTGAAAATCAAAAGACTCTCGCCAGGCAGATTCTCACAATCATCAGCGAACCCATGCTAATTCTCCTTATTTCTGCTGGCGTCATTAATTTCTTCTTAGCTGAAATTCTTGATGCTGTTATGTTGATGTGCACTGTCGTGATAGTTCTTGGAATTTCAATTGTCCAATCACGACGCACTGAAAACGCGCTCTATGCTTTGAAGCAACTTGCTGCCCCATTTGCAACGGTCATTCGTGACGGTTCAGAAATGCGAATTCCAAGTAGCCACATAGTTGTGGGCGACCTACTTCTGCTTTATGAGGGTGATCGAGTATGCGCCGATGCAAAAATCATTCGCAATGTAACTCTTGCGGCAGATGAATCAACCCTCACTGGAGAGTCTGTGCCGGTAGAAAAAGAAGTCGAAGATCTCGTCTTTTCAGGAACACTTGTTACTCGGGGTCATGGCCAAGCCATCGTTGAAGCAACGGGCGTTAATTCTGCCTTGGGAAAAATAGGAAAGTCGCTGCAAGAAATACCTTTTGAACGCTCACAAATGCAGCGAGATGTAGATCAATTAGTTCGAGTAATCGGAGTACTAGGCATTCTTACCGTTGTCAGCGTTGTGACCATTTATGGAAGCACTCGTCAGAACTGGCTTGAAGGTGGATTGGCAGGAATCGCTGCCGCCATGGCGCTGATCCCGGAAGAGTTTCCAGTGATCCTCACACTATTTCTAGCAATTGGAGCTTGGCGAATGTCACAAGTCCGGGTAATTGCGCGGCGACCTTCAGCGATCGAATCTCTCGGCTCAATATCAGTGCTCTGTGTTGATAAAACTGGAACTATCACAGAAAACAAGATGGCTATTGCAGAGGTTCAGATTGGTGAAAATCGATATCCAATTCTAGGTGACAATATTCCTTTGCAGGTACGTGAATTGCTTGATATTGGCGCTCTAGCTTGCCCAACATCGGTTTTCGATCCTATGGATCAAGCCTTTCAAGAGTTCACTTCACAGAAATCTTCAATAGAGAGCGCTGTTTCCGTTAAAGAATATCCTGTTGAAAACACACGTATGGCCTACATACATATTTGGAAATTCGAAAACAAATATCTCATTGCCGCTAAAGGAGCACCCGAAACTATCGCTCGCCTCTGCCGCCTAAATCAAATCGAGAATGATCAACTTACAACAAAAGTTCATGATGCGGCTGATTCTGGTTTTCGCGTCTTGGCAGTTGCTTACTTAGAACTTCCATCTCACTACTCACTACCAAATAACATCGAGAGCCTCACGCTAAATTATCTCGGATTGACATTCCTTCAGGATCCAATACGAGGAGGCGTTATCGAATCGATTCAAGACTGTGCTGCTGCAGGAATCAGAACCATCATGATCACTGGCGATCATCCGAATACTGCGCTCGCAATTGCGAAAGAAATTAACCTTCCTAATTCACGAGAGTGCATTACCGGAGCTGAAATCGAGGCGAGTAGCGACGAAGAACTTAAGCTCTTGATTCCACACATCTCTGTCTTTGCCCGGGTTATCCCTGAGCACAAGCTCAGAATTGTCCGGGCCCTGCAAAGCTCCGGAGAGATTGTTGGGATGACAGGAGATGGCGTGAACGATGCTCCTGCTCTGCGCGCTGCCGATATTGGCATTGCTATGGGAAAGCGTGGAACTGATGTCGCTCGCGAAGCTGCGTCACTAATCATCACCGACGATAACTACACATCAATTGCTCATGGAATTCAACGTGGAAGGGCAACTTATGCAAACTTGCAGAAAGCAATGTCCTACGTCATTGCGATTCATATTCCCATTTTTGGATTAGCGCTCTTGCCTATCTTTTCGACAAACTGGCCACTCATTCTTCTTCCTGGCTTGGTTGCTTTCCATGAGGTCATCATTGATCCTGCGTGTTCAATCGTCTTCGAAGAAGAAAGTCCTGATCCCGGAATTATGAAACGGCAGCCGCGAGGTATCAAAAGCAGAATATTCTCAAGATCTGAGTTGCTTATCTCTATAACTCAAGGGTTAACAGTGCTGGGGGCGATTCTCGCTCTATTCCTCACCGCATTCAATTCTGGACGAAGTGAGAGCGAGATTCGGTCGTTAGTTTTTGGCGCTCTCATGATGTCAAATGTTGGACTAATTCTCACAAATCGATCACGAACGTTGACAATTATTGAGACCTTTCGAGAGCGAGAGAATCGAGCTGTGAAGTGGATTGTCTGGGGAGCGCTCCTAATTCTTGTTTCTCTTCTTAGTTTTGCTCCTCTTAGAAGCGTCTTTGATCTCGGCGCAATTTCTCTCATGGACTGGCTAGTCATCACGATTACCGCTTTTATCGGAATTGGTTGGTATGACTTCGTTAAGTTTTTTAGAGCTTCTCATCTATGACTCAGAAATCTGCAATTAACTTCAGTCCTGTCAATATCTAGTCAATTACTCTTCAATATTTGAATTTTACCTAGCATTACCTCTCCATCATCACATATAGAAAGGTAATATCTATGGTAAAAAACAAAATGGGAATTGCGCTTTTTGCGACTCTTCTCTTGGTTGCAGGATCCGGCCCGATCCACGCCGATTCCAAATCAAAGAAAAAGATAGAACAATCAACTACTTTCACAATCATTCACGCGATTCCAGCCACTTTTGGGGCAGATAAAGTTGATGTCTATTCGAATAAGAAGTTACTGATTGATAACGCAGTTCCAGGGGCATCTAAATCATTTAGCGTTGATCCTGGAATCCAGGAGATATCAATCTACGCTGATGGGGTTTTGCCAACATCAGAAACCACTTCTGTGCTGGCTTATAGACCTATCTATCTGCCCAAGTACACAAATGTAACTTTTATTGCACATCTCGATGCTGCCAATAAGCCTGTCTTGTCACTCTTTAAGAATATGAATACAGAGCCAGGAAGTAAGCGATCATGGTTGACAGTCCGACATGTTGCAGGGGCGCCAGCCGTAGATATTCGCGCTAATTCCAAAGTTCTCTTTAGCTACTTATCAAATGGGAAAGAAAGAAAAACTTCACTTCGATACGGAACCTACCCTGTTGATGTCGTGCTGGCTGGAACTTCCACAGTTGCAATTCCCAGTGCAAATATCGCCGTGAAGAGCGGTGTAAATACCATTGTTTACGCTTGGGGTTCAGCCAGTAAGAGCAATCTGCAGTACTTTGTCCAGGAGTTAACTCCCAAGAAATCTGATGACTAACCGCCAGTAAACCAGCGTTTTGGCTGGCGATCATGCCAGGTAGCGAGTTTGCGAAAGTTCTTCTCAAACCACTGCCTGGCATTCATCGTTATTTGATGATCGCTCATCGCATTGAGGTTCACAGCTAAAGTATCGAGAACTTTACCCGCGAGGTGAGGGTGTTCTTTTGAGAGATACTCCTTGAATTTATCAACTGCCGAACCTTTTCCTTCACCATGTCCCAGGAGCAAAACAACATCGATCTCGCGAAGCATCGTTGAGATAGCTTCGTAGTACTCGGGATACTCGTGATTGGTGTCATGACCGTGGTGATATTGACCAGTTCGCTTGTGACGGTGATCTACTTCGATTGGCGCTGTTACCACCTCAGGCAAATCTTCAGGTCCAATTCCATGCCGCCATACTTTGGCTTCGTCGCGGGTGACTGCAACAACCGCCAATTTCTCAGGACTCGATACCGAAGATTGCATGACCAGTCCTTATGCCAAAGGAGTACGGACGCCGTTGTTCCACTTCTCAAAATAACCTGCCAGCACGATGTACTGGGTTTTATTCTCAGACGCCAACACGACATTCACTCGAGCAATCAAGTACTCAACTGAAGAAGCTCCTGGATAACTCTTGCCGTAATACGCCTCATTCAATAATGCGGCCGACGCTGCGCGCAGCAGAATCTGGGCTGCCCCTTTCAGAGTCGTGCCACCTTGATACGTCAGTGTTGACATCAACGTATCTTTGCCAGGAACCGAATCATTATCGAGAATTCCATCAGTAAGGAGAGAATTTGGAACGACAAAAACATCTTGGAGGAAGTTCGTTGGAGCAAATGGCGTGGACCATTGATCCGAACGATTCTTCCAATATCCAGGAATGCGGCCATGCCACCACAAGTCAATCGCAGCAGAAGAGATGAAATTTGCCTTGTTATTTTCTGCTGTCACAGCCTCTAAAGTCGTCTTGGCTTCGTACACGCCAGCAGGAACTCCAGAAACCAGAACGTTCTCCTTAGAACAACTAAGCGACTCTGATGGTGCAAGAGTTCGGCCCGTTAGAGCCTGGCACTCTGCTTCAAGATCCTTTGTTGTACTCACTAAGCGTGAAATCTGCGCAGGCTCGGTACCCACATTCTTCACTTCTAATGTGAAGTTAACGTTTTCACCCGTGTGCAGGGCGCTGCTCTTGGAAGCAACAGTGCTCACTTCGAGGACTGGTGTAGCCGCATTCGACATTGAAATGGGCGGTAGCACGATTGCAGCTAGAGCCACAATAGTTCCAATTCCCCCGAATGCAACAGCTTTTTGGTTCTTCGTTTTCATGATTCTACCTTTCGTGGGTTATTAGATTGCTGTACCGAATTTGATGTTGGTGCCAGTAATGACGAGTCTCAAGCGTGATCCTTTGAGAAGTGCTCGAGCGCCTTGATAACTAGCGTCACCATTGGAATCAAGAACTACATCTGTGAGCTTCCGATAAACCAGACGACCCTTCACATAAGATCGAAGTTGTAATTCCGCTTTAGAATTAGCAAAAGCATTAGCTAGATTAATGGTGACGAGATACCCCTCGTCTTTTCTGGTGTAGAACAGTAGATTTCGCAAACTATTGCGTTTGGCAATCGACTGAGCGCTCTCCTTGACTGTAAAGCTGACAGAATTTGAAACTGCTGCAAGATAGCGAATAGAGCTCTCTTTGGTTATGTAGATGTTGCACTCTCCAGCAGCAACTGCTGTCACAACACCTTCTTGGGTAACAGTGCAGAAATTCAAATCATCCGAGATGAAGTTGAGTTTTCCATCTCCATTACCACCAGCAAAGTCAAGCTTTATGCTCTGACCAATACGTAGCGACCGATTCTCTGTTGAAATCAAAAGATCACTCTGTGGGAAAGCAAAAGAGAAAGTTGAGAGCGATCGAGTGAAAACTGAATAAGTCTTATCGGGATAAACATAGAATGCGGCATCAAGAGGCGTAGGTAGTTGAGGTGTCAAAACCAAAGGCATCGGGGACCAAATCACTCCTACTTCTTGGAGCGATGGAATTGAACCGATATATGGCGTCCAATAGCGAATATCTATTGCCTTATTAAGCGCAGAGACATTGGACCCGTCAGAGATCTTGGTCATGGTTATGTCGATGACTACTAAGCCAGCCGAGACATCTTCTTTTGAACTAATTGGCGTCACATCAATCCGAACTGGTTCAGATGTAGTGCCAGCTGGGACTGTCAACGTCACTAAAACATTTCCGGTGAGTGACGGAATATAGAACGAGTAAACAGCGTCAGAGTTGCCACCATAAATGAATGATGTTGGCGCGATTGGATAGGACGGAGCTGTGGGGACCACTCCTCCGCCTGATGTGCCTCCACTGCTAGTCGTTCCACCAGCGCCGGTTGTTGATGTGGTTGTTGTAGTTGGTGATGGTGTGGGAGTTGGTGTGGGAGTTGGAGTTGGTGTGGGAGTGGGAGTTGGTGTGGGAGTTGGAGTTGGTGTGGGAGTTGGAGTTGGTGTGGGAGTTGGAGTTGGTGTGGGAGTTGGAGTTGGTGTGGGAGTTGGAGTTGGTGTGGGAGTTGGAGTTGGTGTGGGAGTTGGTGTGGGCCCACTACCAACTATGTAAGTCAGAGATCTGATTTTTACACTTCCAGAAGGAGAAGTGGTGGTGACTGTGACTGTACCGACGCTTGTTGGCGTGAATGTGAAAGTGACTGGGACGCCGCCTTGAGTATTAAATGCAAGCGGCGCGGAAGCTTCTGAATTGTCGGCATTCTTAAAGACAACCGAGAAGTCCCAGTTTGCGTTTCCGTTTCCAACAATAGTGAAGACTCCGGATTGCACATTAACTAAGCCTCCAGTTGGCCCGGAGAACTCAAATTCTGCTGCTTGGCTTGCGGTCGGCGCTAAAACTCCAAAACCTAGGACAGAAATTGCCATTGAAAGCAGGATCGCGACTTTCTTCTGCTTTTTCAATAATCCTGAATACATGCATGCTCCTACTCATCTGATGAATTGAGGTGGGAAGATTTCACAGATACCAAATGCATTTTCATCAATGTCCGAACAATGTTTGAACAACAATTAACGTGAGAACTTTGTAGCTAGTCAATGACGACAATTAGACTGAATTGACCTATAGACCATTCAAAATCCGTTTTACACTTTCACTCACAATTCCCCACAGAGATTGGAAAATGGATGCTTTATCGTCAACTCGCTGAGGTCAGTACATATGTCACTGATCCAAGCCACAAGTTTTCTGATGTTCTGCAGATGCTCTGCATCAAAGCTCTATCTACCTTTAAGACCGATGCTTTGGTCTATACCGAGATTGACCACAATGGTCATGCCATTCCTCATACATCTTTTGGAATAGACATCATCGACAAGAATGGTGACCGCCCCACCTTTGCTATTTCTGAGCGCACACCTTTCACTGATGCAATTCGTGAAAATCGAATCATCTGGATTGATTCATTACCCACATGGCCGAAGCAATATGGCAACATGTCAAGACTCCAACTGCCTAAAAACCTCAAAACAATGATTTGCTGCCCGATTGATGTTGGCGGACTTCCCATAGGAAGCCTCACCGCTTTTTCGCACGCAAAACTTGAATTTGAAGAGGCGACTGCTCAGTACCTTGAGGCAATTTCCTTAATACTTTCTAATGCAATTCGTAATCAAACGCAGTCCCGCAAGAAGTCAAGTCGAGATCGTGATGAATTGAGCAAGACAGAAAATTTCTCATTTGATCCATCAGAATACGAGAAACCTCTAACCGAGAGACAGAACCTTATTCTCAAACTTATTGCAGAAGGGCGAACGAACGCCGCAATTGCAGATGTCTTAGGATATTCGGAGTCTCTCATTAGACAAGAGACAATAAAAATCTACGCAAAGTTGGGATGTTCCGGAAGAAATGAAGCGGCTCAGATTTACAACCGCATGCACTCTCACAGTGCTTCCGTAGCCGTATAGAAGTAGGCGCTGAATCCCCTCGAATCCAGCGCCAAAATCGATTTCCTCGGGTTAAATCGTTGGGTAAATCAGCACCGAAACTTTGCGATCATTTAGGTTAACCACTCCGTCTCTCGATGTTGATAGGTACTCACCCATGGTTTCAGTCTTGATGACCGGATTCATGACTCCTAGGCCAGCTAGCTTCTTTTTGAGGTATGCGGCCGCCGCGTCGGCACGCTTTCGGGCAAGAACCAAATTTGCACTATCTCCTCCAGCGCGATCAGTCCTGCCGACAAGATACGCGCTTGTGAGATTGGTATCTGCCATCTCTTTTGCCATCAACCTTAGAGCTGTTTTTGCTTCAGGCGATAAGGTTGAAGAGGATGTATTGAAGTGGACATGTCCGAGGTTTATTGGTCCCTTAATCATGACTCTGACAGGATCTGCAACATTTTCTACGCTCGGGCCAAAGTAGACATTCTCTCCCAATGCAATGTGAGAGTTAATAAAGTACTTCTCTCCTTGCTTTATAACGCCAAGGTTCTCTCCATCTTCTGTCCTCAGAGCGAACTCTTCATCTCCATTTGGGAATTTGACCATAAAGTAATTCACAACGGGGTACACAATGTTTGAATTCTCTTTGTACATCGGAATGGTTTCGCCTTCGATGCTTACTGTCATACCAGTCGGAAAAGTGTAGTCCACAGCACGAGCTGAAAAGATGCTTAACCCTGTGCACGCGACTGCAACTGCCGCCACTGCTTTTTTCTTCATATATTTTCCTTGTCTTTTTTACAACGAATGATTTCTGTATTCATGGGAATACGGATAAACGATATTGCTCACATGGTTATAGGAATGCGGTATTTCGGTCTAACAAATTCTTGGACCAGTCTTTGAACATTCAATATCAATTATTGCGATTTCTTACACATTATGTTCGCCGCATGATTACAAATAACAACTCAGCACTGATTATCGAAAACAACCCAATTGATCGTAAATTCATGCAAAATACCTTGGAATCCTGGAATTTCAATGTACGAGCTGAAAACGACCTCGCCAAGGTTCGCGACCACTTCGCCCTCTCTGACTTCAAAGTGATTCTCTTCCATTTAGCCAGTGACTTCATGAAATCACTTGACCTCCTCGGATGGATGAGGTTGCAGTCCAATGGAGCCCTTATTCCGCTCGTTGATCACGGTAGCCCTGTAACCGAAGAGATGTGTATTCGTGCCGGCGCTGATGAAGTCATTAGTAAGCCTATTGTCCAGAAACTCTTTATGCAGCGAGTTAACTATCAGATTGATAAACAAGCAGATCGCAATGCACTTCTGGATGAGGTCTATACCTGGGGCAATATGAGTCTTGATGTCCCCCAATGCGAGTTTCGAATTGGAGAAAAGATTGTTCCTCTAACGAAAACGGAACTTCTGTTAACCCAGGCTTTCTTTGCAGAACCAGAGCGGGTTATCTCCCGTCCAGAACTCCTCAACGTAATCAAAGTTAAGGATGGAATCGGGTCGAGCCATCTCATCGATACCCATCTATCCCGACTTCGCATCAAGATTAAGGAGAACGGCGGTGGCGATCACATCTACTCTATTCGTGGACTCGGTGTTCGTTTTATGGCGCCATCACATCTCGCACGCAAGTCTTCGTAATGCACGACTCTCAGAAATAAGAAACGGGACGATGCGGCTAGAACGCACCGTCCCGTATTACCTTAAGGGCAACTCAATTAATGGAATCTCATCCATTCCTTATCTGAATTGCCACGTGTTTCTTTGGTTCCGGGAGTTCCCTTTTGATATCAATCTCCAGGATCCCGTTCTTCAAAGATGCATCGAGGACGCGATCGTGTTCAGCAAGCTGAAAGCACTGTTCGAAGTCTCGCGAATGTATACCTCTCTGCAGGTAATCTCCTTTTTGTTCTTTAGTTTCCTTGCTCGCATGGCCTTGAACCATGAGCGTCTCATCTTCTAATTCGATTTTAAGATCTTCCTTATTGAAGCCCGCCACGGCAACTTCTATTCGATAATGATCATCGGCAATTCGCTTGATATTTGATGCCGGGTATTCATGAAAACCATCAAATCCGTCTTCCCATTTCTCAACAAGGCGGTTGAACATATCGTCAAAACCCACCATCCACTTCTCACCATCTGAAAGGACAGTGGCAAGTGGGGATCTGAATTTACTTTCGCGTTTCATTAAGTCAGACATCTTGTTTCTCCTGATTCGTTGTAGCGCGGGATGACGTGGATAGACACGTCATCCCGCTATACCTACACCGACGAAAGTTCGCGCTATAGAACTATCCAGCACGAACCCAACTCGACTCGGACACCACAGCTGACGAATCTGTCCGATCTATTTCAACCTGCAAGATTCCATGTTGCAGATTGGTATCACACACGCGGTCACCTTTACCCAGCTGATAGCTACGTCTAAAGCCCCGCGCACTGATTCCTCGTTGTAGGTAATTCTTGTTTTCTTTTAGGGCGTACTCATTCTTTGAAGCTGTGATAACTAGGAAGCCATTCTCAATAGAGACCTTAGGTTTTTGCTGTGCAAAGCCATCTAGATCTAATTCGATGGAGTAGCGAGACTTGTCGTAGGCGCGAATCCTGGCTGCAGGGTAGTTATTAAAGCCTTCGAATTCGATCAGAGAATCATTCGACATATCATCGAAGACCTCATCAAAGCCGACCAGCCAATCTTCACCTTCCATGAGAATGGAGACGAGAGGAGTTCGCAAGTAACTCTGCGATTTAACTACGTAGATCACTGCGTTCTCCTCTCGTGTAGAGGAATATTCGCAGTGCAATGAGCTTAATAAATCCCGATTGGCTCCCGAACTAATCGCACATCTATCGCGATTACTTTAAATAATCTTGAGCGCCTCGAGCTTAGCCTTTAAATCAATATCGGATGGCTCGGTTAAGTGAGTGCCATCTGAGAAAACAATGACGGGAATTGAGCGCTGTCCACCATTAATCTCAATAACTTTCTCTGAAGCAGACGCGTCAGCTTCAACATCAATGAGCGTATATTCGACGTTGAGTGAATCCAATAGGCGCTTAGAACGACGGCAATCTCCGCACCAATCTGCGCTATACATTGTGATTTGCGATGACATATCTGCTCCGTTCGTAGTTTTCTTATAGTTCCATCAAGTGTTCGAGCCCAAAAGTAAGGCCTGGACGATTCATTACTTCTCGCACTGCCAGCAAAACTCCGGGCATAAAACCACTGCGGTCAATCGAATCGTGTCGAATGGAGAGGGTTTCGCCTTGATCACCTAATAGAACTTCTTGGTGTGCAACAAGGCCACGTAGTCGCACAGAGTGCACGGGAACATCTCCCACTTTGGCGCCACGAGCGCCATCGAGCGCGCTAGAGGTCTTATCTGGCATCGCAGCGCGATGCGCGGATTTTCTTGCTTCGCTAATCATCTCTGCAGTTCGTGATGCGGTTCCTGAAGGGGCATCAGCTTTATCAGGATGATGTAATTCAACAATTTCTACCGATTCAAAATAGCGAGCTGCTTTGGCCGCAAACTGCATCATCAGCACAGCGCCGAGTCCGAAGTTTGGGGCGATGACGGCGCCAACTTTTGGATTATCAGATAACCAACTCTTGATTTGAGAGAGTTTCTTCTCATCAAATCCAGTGGTTCCTACAACTACGTTTATTCCATGTGTAATTGCAAATTCTAAGTTCTTCATGACTGAGTCAGGATGGGTGAAATCAACAACGACTTGGGCTCCACAAGATGTAAGTAGGTCAAGAGAATCTCCGAGATCGATCTGGGCTACCAACTTCAAGTCAGAGGCGCTAGAAATTGCTTTGACGGTTTCTGCACCCATACGACCTTTAGCGCCAAGAACAGCAACGTTGATAGTCATAATGCCTTCACCCTTACTTCATCACTCGATCAAATACTGAACGCTTGGAGAATGGTCCCACAACAGCCAGCGTCGGCGCTGCATGCAGAATCTCATCGGCTAAGGCGCGGATTCCTGCGCTGTTCACCTCAGATACCTCTTTGAGGATCTGGTCAAAACTCATAATTTCGCCATATACCAACTCGCTCTTACCAATTCTGCTCATGCGCGAACCAGTATCTTCTTGGCTTAAGACCAGCGCTCCACTCACTGCACCTTGTGCGCGGGAGAGCTCTTCATGAGTTAAGCCATTCTGTGCAACATCATGGAGAACATCGCGCATAATCGAAACAACTTCGGGAGCTTTTGTTGGATTACATCCAGCATAAAATCCGATGAATCCACTTCCAGCAAACTGCTGGGCATACGAATAAACCGAATATGCCAGGCCTCGTTTTTCTCGGATCTCTTGGAAGAGACGAGATGACATTCCTCCACCAAGCGCTGCAGAAAGTACGCCCATGGTGAAACGACGCTTATCGTCACGTGTAACTCCCGGCATACCAAGAAATAGATGGGCCTGCTCAGTTTTGCGATTGAGAATTCCGATGTTCTTCTTGGAGTTCTTACGTACCGAGGTGTTGGCTCGAAGGTTGTAACCACTCTTTGGATGATCCAAGAAACCATCTCTAGACATTGCCTTAATTACCTGGTCAACGACTTTCTGGTGCTTCAGATTTCCAGCTACTGCAATCACAATATCTTGTGGCAGGTATCGCTTCTTGTAGTAATTGAAGATCGAATTTCGAGTTAAAGATTTAATGGATTGGGTGGTTCCCAGGATTGGCCGGCCAAGTGTTGTATCTCCATAAAACGTTTCTGCGAAGAGTTCGTGCACGAGGTCTGAAGGGTCATCATCACGCATGGAGATTTCTTCTAAAACTACTTTGCGTTCTGCATCAACATCTTCGGGACGGGCGACTGATGAGGTGATCAGATCAGAAATAACGTCGATTGCTAGAGGTAAGTCGTTGTCGATGACACGTGCGTAGAAGCAGGTGTATTCCTTGGAGGTAAAAGCGTTCATTTCGCCACCGACGGCTTCGATCGATGATGAGATATCAAGGGCGCTACGAGTCCTAGTACCTTTGAAAAGCAGATGCTCTAAGAAGTGAGATGCACCAGCAACTTTGGTGGATTCATCACGTGAGCCAACATTGACCCAGATTCCGTAAGCGGCTGAGCGGACTCCAGGAATTTCTTCTGTGACAATACGAAGACCGCTCGGAAGAACGGTCTTACGTACAGTCATAAGTTAAGAGTTACTCGCTTGCTGAATCAGATGCGGCGCCATCTTCAAGGACTGGGATGAGTGAGAGCTTGCCCTTTGGGTCAATCTCACCGATCTCAACATGAACCTTGTCGCCCACCTTCATAACATCTTCGAGATTCTCGATGCGCTTTCCTCCATGCATCTTGCGAATCTGCGAGACGTGAAGGAGTCCATCTTTGCCAGGAAGAAGATTTACGAATGCTCCAAATGTTGCAAGCTTTACAACAGTTCCGTTGTAGCGCTCTCCCACTTCTGGAAGTTTCGGATCTGCAATTCCAAGAATCTGTGCCTTCGCAGCATCAGCAGCGGTGCCGTTGGTGGCTCCGATAAAGATTGTGCCGTCATCTTCAATTGAGATTTCTGCGCCAGTCTCTTCCTGGATTTGGTTGATGACTTTGCCCTTAGGGCCAATCACCGCGCCGATTTGATCGACTGGAATCTTGATGGAGATGATGCGTGGAGCGAGCGGATTCATATCATCCGGACGATCAATTGCATCATTCATAACATTAAGAATCGCAAGGCGCGCTTCTTTCGCTTGGTGGAGCGCAGCAGCAAGAACGCTGGCTGGGATTCCATCTAGTTTTGTATCAAGCTGGAGCGCAGTTACGAAATCTTTTGTTCCGGCAACCTTGAAATCCATATCACCGAATGCATCTTCAGCGCCGAGGATGTCAGTAAGGGCGACATATTCTGTCTTTCCATCAACATCATCAGAGATGAGACCCATTGCAATACCTGCGACTGGCGCCTTCAAAGGAACACCAGCGTTGAGGAGCGAGAGCGTTGAAGCACACACTGAACCCATTGATGTTGAACCATTGGATCCAAGAGCTTCAGATACTTGGCGAATTGCATAAGGGAACTCTTCACGCGCTGGAAGAACTGGCAAGAGAGCGCGTTCTGCAAGTGCGCCATGGCCAATTTCGCGGCGCTTCGGAGAACCTACGCGACCAGTCTCGCCTGTGGAATATGGCGGAAAGTTGTAGTTATGCATATAACGCTTATGGTCTTCAGGATTCAAGGTATCAAGTTGTTGTTCCATCTTGAGCATATTGAGAGTGGTGATTCCCAAGATCTGAGTTTCGCCACGTTCGAAAATTGCAGAGCCGTGTACGCGTGGGACAACTTCAACTTCTGCGGTCAATGGACGGATATCACGAAGTCCACGACCATCGATACGAATCTTGTCGCGTAATACACGCTGGCGAACGAGCTTCTTGGTAAGAGAGCGGAATGCAGCAGGAATCTCTTTTTCGCGACCTTCAAATGAAGAAGCGAGTGCTTCATTGACTGATGCGGAGATGCGATCGATTTCTGTTTCGCGTTCTTGCTTTCCAGAAATTGTGAGCGCTTTTGCCAGATCAGCTTTAGCAGCTTTTTCTACCGCTTCGAAAGCATCAGCTTGGTAATCAAGGAAGACTGGGAATTCAGCGGTCGGCTTAGCCGCAACCTTTGCAAGCTCAAGTTGTGCTTCGCATAGCGTGCGAATAAATGGCTTTGCAGCATCAAGGCCCTGGCCAACAATCTCTTCTGTTGGAGCAGCAGCGCCACCAGCAATAAGTCCAATGGTTTTTACTGTGGCTTCAGCTTCGACCATCATGATCGCAACATCATCGCCAGCAATGCGACCAGCAACGACCATATCGAATACGGCGCGCTCCAGATCGCTGTGATTAGGGAATGCCACCCATTGTCCATCGATGAGTGCAACGCGCACGCCACCAATCGGACCTGAGAATGGAAGTCCTGCTAACTGTGTTGACATCGAAGCTGCATTGATAGCAACAACGTCATACATATGGTCTGGATTGAGTGCCATGACAGTCACAACAATCTGTACTTCGTTACGTAGACCCTTAATAAAGGATGGACGAAGTGGGCGATCGATAAGGCGACAGGTCAGAATCGCATCCTCTGATGGACGACCTTCGCGGCGGAAGAATGATCCAGGGATCTTTCCAACCGCGTACATACGCTCTTCAA
>Ga0315899_10003585_pt1 | contig 16922 bp, 17 predicted proteins | sample LakEriMetagenome_2_FD_203518 | JGI IMG/M metagenome (GOLD analysis project Ga0315899, IMG submission 203518) | Freshwater fungal communities from buoy surface, Lake Erie, Ohio, United States - Buoy 4 MA112 | ecosystem: Environmental > Aquatic > Freshwater > Lake | place: USA: Lake Erie, Ohio... | reverse complement strand
GTTGACTACAAGCAAATCGCAGTTGGCAAATTTCAGCTTGTTATGAATCTTACAAACAGCACATATCAAGGCTTGATGAATAATTCAAACAAGACTGTAATATCAGAAGATCTAAGAAGAAAACTTGAAAATGGCGAAAGACAAATACCTCTAGACACAAATTCTGTTAAGGTCTTCAGCTATAAAAAAGACGATTGGTTGCTTTGGGCCAATCCAATGATATACGCCATTCTCGACGATATCATGATGCTAGAAAAAATGAAGCTGGCTGACTTGGCGGCTCTTGATGGGGCTATATCAAACATAAGATTGTGGACTGTCGGAGACTTGGAACATAAAATAGCTCCTAAAAAAGCTATTATAGACAAACTTAGAGACATACTCGCCAGTAATGTTGGTGGCGGAACGATGGATCTTGTTTGGGGGCCAGAGCTTAAATTTCAAGAAAGTAATTCTCAAATATATAGATTTTTAGGTTCAGAAAAATATCAGCCCGTATTAACAAGTATATACGCAGGGCTTGGAATTCCACCTACTCTAACTGGTATAGCTGGCTCTAGCGGTGGATACAGCAATAATTATGTATCCTTAAAAACATTGATCGAAAGACTTGAATACGGAAGAACTATTTTAAGTCAATTCTGGATGGAAGAAATAGAAATAGTCCAAAGAGCTATGGGCTTTAAAACTCCCGCTAAAATTCATTATGACACAATAGTTCTATCTGATGAAGCCGCTATGAAGAATCTAATGGTTCAGCTAGCAGACAGAGATATAATCAGCCAAGAAACACTTCTAGAAAGATTTGGCGAACTATCTGAAATAGAAAAAGTAAGAATCAAGAGAGAAGAAAAGGCTAGAAATAGAGATCCAGAAATGCCAAGAAAAGCTAGTCCATACCACAATCCAAACCACAAGTCTGATATCGTCAAGCTTGCGGTCAACAATGGGGTTTTGGATGCCGAAACTTATTTCGAGGACATTGGCCTTCCGTACAATAAAAAGAATATGGTTTATTCTCCACCTCCAGCGGTTGCCCCAGGCCCATCTGGATCGGCGGCTCCTCAAGCTGGCAAACCAAAAAAGACCTCCAATCCTGCCGGTGGAAGACCTTTATTGTCCCAAGACAAAACAAAGAGAGCAACAAAAAGAGTGCTGCCAAAGAGTGGAGAAGCTGCGGCCCTGTGGGCTCTTGGCGCTCAAAAGTCTATTTCTTCTTTTGTTAATACAATTGGTCTTAATCATTTCAATAAAAAAGATGTAAGAAGTTTAACAAAGCAAGAGCTTGCTCATCTAGAAAACTTAAAACTGTCTATACTAACCAGCTTAAAGCCACTCGAACAAGTTAATGCTGAATCTATAAAAACTGCCATTGAAAGAAATAAAAAGCCATCCAAAGAGTTTATGTCTTTAGTAGAAAAAACAAAAAAAGAATTTACATCTTCTTCTCACGCTACACCAACAGTAGAAGATCTTCGATATATATATGCAATAAGTTATGCTAATTTTTGCTAAAAAGATCTAATTTAAAATTAATCTGTGTATTAAATTCTTAGATACTTTTAAAAGGAAAAAACATGAAAATATATGCGCAAGAAATAGAAGATGGATTGGTAGAGGCTCTCACCGAGCAGAATACCGTTGCGTATTTGTCTCCAGCAATTGAGACTTCTAGATTTAATCTAAGCGAAAAATCTATAGCTTCTATCTTGCAGGCTTCCAAAGCAGCAACAAGCAACCCCGATCAGATAGATCTCTTTTATTTGAGTTCTATACTTGTTAGCACCGGATGGAATAAAAATGATGATGTTTTTAGCCCAGCAGACACCTGGGCCGCCAGGAAAACGCCCGAAGACAAGCAGTTTAATTTTATGCACAATGAAAAAGATATCATTGGTCATATAACAGGATGCTATGCGGTAAATTTTAATGGGGATATGATTCCCGATGACATAGAAACTGCCCCAGAAGAATTCAATATAGTCACAAGTTCGGTTATCTACAAAAGCTGGTCTGACCTAGAACAAAAAGTAAGAATTCAAAAAATCATAGAAGAGATTCAAGAAGGCTCTAAATGGTTTGTCTCTATGGAATGTCTGTTTCCTGAATTCGATTATGCCCTAAGAAATTCTATGGGCGAAACAAAAATTATAAAAAGACAAGAGGCTTCGGCCTTCTTAACAAAACACCTTAGATCTTATGGTGGTAGTGGCGAATATGAAGGATATCAAGTTGGCAGAGTTTTAAGAAATTTATCTTTTTCAGGTAAAGGCTTGGTATCAAAACCTGCTAATCCAAAAAGTATTATTTTAAATAGTGATCCGGTTTCAACGGAACCAAAGGAGAAAGATATGTCAGTTCAGGCAAAGGCAGACGATCAGCTACAAGCTGAGCTTGCAGAAGCAAAAGTTATGAATGAAAAAATGAAAAAAGAACAAGAAGATGCAAAAGCTAAAATTGTTGCATTCGAGTCGATGCTGGTTGAAAAAGATCAAACAATAGCATCTTATCAAGAACAAATAAAAGATCTTCAATCTACTCTTGCAGAAGTTAAGTCTTCACTAGAGCAATTGGCTCAGGCCAAGAAAGATATGGAAGATCAATTCATGGAAATGAAGAAAAAATCCAAGATGGAAAAAAGAAAGGCTTCTTTAACAGAAGCTGGCGTAGAAGAAACAGATCTAGATGCTACTCTAGCTTCTTTTGATTCAATGGCCGACGAAGCTTTTGACCATGTTGTAGCTCTTATGAAGAAAAAAGCTAAGAAAATGGAGCAATACAAAGAAGAAGCTTCTACGGAAGATTCAGACTCTGAAAGCGTAGCAAAGGATACTCTAGATGCCGCACAGCCGCAACAAGACTCTGTTGAATCTACTCTTGCTAGCCTGAACGAAGACGCTTCCGATGAAGAAGAATCTGAGCAGCTACGAGCAACTGCCAGCACATGGTTTGCTTCTTTCCTTAACACAGCAAAAAAAACTAACTAAATTTAATAACCAAGGAGAATTATAATGGCTTTAAAACCTGATAGATTTGAATTTCAAACTGATATCAGCTTCTTCATGAACGAAGTTGCTGAGCGTGGCGGGGTTGCTTCTTTCAGCACTGGGGGTTCTGGTGCGGCTATGGATCAAAGCGCTGCTTTAGTTACATATGCATCAACTGGTTCTGGAAAAACTCCAGTTGGTATTCTTTTGAACGATATGGTAAATATTGACCTTACTCGTCAGCATTTAAACCAGTACAAAAACGAAGTTCAAAAGGGCGGCAAAGTTACCCTTCTTCGCAAAGGTTACGTTGTTACCAACAAAATTCAAGGAACTGCGCCAGCCGCAGGAGATCCTGTATATGTTGCCCACAGTGGAAACATGTCGAAAACAGACCTTGTTGGACAAGGAACGCAACCAGCTATCGGTACTTGGATGAGCAGTCCTGACCAAGACGGTTATGCAAAGGTTGAAATCAATCTACCTGTAACACGCAAACAATAATCAATAAATAATCAAAGGAGAATTTTAATATGGCTAAAAGAAAACGTCCTTCAGACGAGTTTTTAGAACTTCTTAGAAAGTCTGGAGCGTCAGATAAGCCTGTCGCTATAGCTGCTCAAAGAGAAATTGCTAAAGCTATCGAGACACCGCTTCGTGAAGGCATTCAGTTTGGTGATGTTGTTACCGGAATTTATGAGGCTATGCCTATGGAACCGGGAGCATCTCCAGAGTTTCCTCTTGACCTACTAGCTCCGGGAACCGAGCTAGAGCATGTGGCCTTTACCAATCCTGGTCACGGTCGTATTCCAGAGAAGTCCGTAGAAAGCGATTACGTTATGATCCACACATACGGAATCACTAGCTCTATTGACTTCCTACTAAAATATGCTAGAGAAGCAAACTGGAATGTTCTTGGAAGAGCTACAGAAGTTCTAGAAGCGTCCTTCGTTAAGAAAATTAATGATGACGGATGGCACACTCTTCTAGCGGCTGCTGTTGACAGAAACATCCTTGTTTATGACGCAGATGCTGCTGATGGTCAATTCACAAAGAGATTGCTATCTCTTATGAAGATCACTATGCGTAGAAATGGTGGTGGTAACAGCGTTACAGCCAAGGGCAGACTAACAGACGCCTATATGTCTCCAGAAGGCATCGAAGACGTTAGAAACTGGGGTATCGACCAGCTAGATGATACTTCTCGTAGAGAAGTTTACCAAGCCGCAGACAACGGCGCTCCTTTGACTAGAATCATGGGCGTTAGTCTACACGACTTGTTCGAGTTTGGCGATGGCCAAGAGTACCAAGATTACTTCATCAGCGATCTTGGCGGCAGCTTGGCAACAAATGACGTTGAGCTTATCATTGGTCTAGATCAATCTGCTAACGACAGCTTTATCATGCCTATGAAGAGAGAGGTTGAAATCTTTGAAGACGAAACTCTTCACCGTCACCAAAGACAAGGCTATTACGGATGGGCTGAACTTGGATTCGGCGTTCTTGATAACCGTAGACTTATCGCTGCTAGCTACTAGTAAATAGTATCAAAAGCGTTAAAAGTTAAAAAACTAACGGGGTGTAAAAGCCCCGTTTTTTTTATATTATAAAGTATGAATAAGTTTTATTAAACTAATAGCGTGATGTAATATGACTAATGTAAGAAGCGGATATATTTATAGTATAAACGAACAAGGCAAACCTATATGGGGGCCTCCTGTTGGGGGTGCTGGCTCTATGGGTGCAACTGGGGCTACAGGCTTAGCTGGTGGTATTGGCGCAACCGGCGTTTCTGGAACAAACGGTGCAACTGGAGCAACCGGCGTTTCTGGAACAAACGGTGCAACTGGAGCAACCGGCGTTTCTGGAACAAACGGTGCAACTGGAGCAACCGGCGTTTCTGGAACAAACGGTGCAACTGGAGCTACAGGTTTAACTGGTGGTATTGGTGCAACAGGAGCAACTGGGTCTGGAGCAACCGGAGCCACTGGCCTAGTTGGAGCCACTGGAGCCGCTGGGTCTTCTTCTCTCCCATCGCCTGTAACCTCTTATTTAGCCACCGATGTTACAATGACAACTGCCAATACATTTTATTCTGGCCCGTCTGTATCTTTATCTTCTGGCACTTATTTAATTATAGCCAGAGCTACAGTCGCCTCAAATACAAATACGGCCCAGAGAGTAACAGCTAGATTGAGCGATACTAGCACCACCTACTACGCCGAATCAGAAGGAGCCACTCCAGCCGCTGGAACTGGGCTTAGAGGTAGCGTAACGGTTGTAGTGACTGCTATCGTAGCTTTTGCTGTAACTACTTCTGTGGGCATTTCTGCTACTTCCACAGCCGCTAACTCTATATTAAAAGCAGAAGCCACCAATAATTCAAGCTTGGCTGATACTGCTACAGGTGTTATTGCGATCAAATTAAACACAGACACTAGCATAGGAATTGGTATATAAAGTGTTTAGATTTCATTTATTGGGCCTTCCGCATACTGTCTCAAACAAAGATTACGTGGCCTGCGCCTATACTCAAAAAGTAGTTAAGTTTGGCAAAATGATGAAAGCTTTGGGCCATACTATAATTCATTATGGTCATGAAGATTCTGATCTTGTGTGTGATGAACATGTTACAGTAACCACAAACAAAGATTTAAAAATTGCATACGGCAATTACGATTGGAGAAAAAGCTTTTTTAAATTTAGCATGTCTGATCACGCCTACTCAATCTTTTATAAAAATGCAATTCTAGAAATAGAAAAGAGAAAACAGCCGCTTGATTTTCTGCTTCCGTTTTGGGGGGCTGGAGTAAAGCCGGTTTGTGATGCCCATAGTGATATGATTGTTGTAGAGCCAGGAATAGGTTATGGAGATGGGCACTGGGCCAGATGGAAAGTATTTGAGTCTTATGCAATTTATCACGCTTATTGTGGACTTAAAAATGTAACAAATTGTAATCAAGATTGGTACGAGGTTGTTATACCAAATTATTTTGATTTGTCGGAATTTGAATTTTCTTCCGATAAAAAAGATTATTTTCTTTATTTGGGAAGAGTTTATGATGGTAAGGGCGTCAACATTGCAATTCAGGCTACTAAAATAGCCGGTAAAAAATTGATTATAGCCGGACAAAAAGAAGATGGATATAGTATTCCAGATCACGTTGAATACATAGGATATGCCGACTTAAATACAAGAAAAAAGCTAATGTCAGAAGCCAAGGCAAGCTTTCTTCCGAGTATGTATGTCGAACCGTTTGGAGGGGTTCAGATAGAAAATCTACTTTCTGGCACTCCCACTATAACTACCGACTGGGGGGCCTTTACTGAAAATAATATTCATGGGTTAACTGGTTTTCGCTGTAGAACAATGGGTGATTTTGTAAATGCTATTCATAGAATAGACGAGATAAAGCCACAAGATTGTAGAAGGTTTGGTGAAAATTTTTCTCTTGAGAAAGTTGGAAAAATGTATGAAAAGTATTTTCAAGATGTTATGAATGTTTATACTGTAGGAGGTTTTTACGAAGAAATTTCTTCATGCTCACTGGACTCTTTAAAGAGGGTTTTATAAAAGTCTTTTTGTGTATTGAAAGATGTACACACACACAAGCGGAGATGCTAATATGCCTTGGAATGTAGATTTAGTCACTATGGTTAGAAGTCTTATAGGAGACATGTCTAGCTCTAACTACTCAGACAATAGACTGCGCCAAGTCATTGCTATAGCTGCATTTGAGGTTAACAATAGCGCTGGGATACAAAAAACTTATGAAATCAATATATCTCAGATTTCTATATCGCCAGATCCAATAGAAGAAAAAGATATAAATTTCTCTGTTATGACTGCCTATAAAGCCGCTGTCCTTGTGCTGCAAGGAGAGGTAAGAAATCAATCTTTAAATTCTATATCAATAAATGATGGAACCTCTAGTATAAACTTAACAGATGTTACAAAATCATTGCAATCTCTTTATAAAGATCTTTCTGCTAGATATGAAGATTTGCTAAACACATATATCATGGAAGAAAGCTCTTTAAACGGTCAAGCTATTCTTGGGCCATATTCTCCAGGTGGAGATTTGATAAATTGGCAATACCATTCCGACTACAGAGCAAATAATTTATAGCGAGGGGGTGCATTTTGACTTTAAATGAACTAATTCAGTCTCTACCAAACTGGTTTGAAAAAAATCCTCAAGAAATTTTTGAAGAGTTAAGTACGCCATCTGTAGAGTTTGTTGATAAAGAAAAGTGGACATGGGGCGGCATAGCAGATGTTTATATCCCAGAAACGGGAAAAAGGTTCGGAAGATCTGGGAACAAACTATTGCAGGACGCTATGCTAGCCAGCGGTGAGCTTTGGACTGTAACCCAGCTTGGAGCAGGATTTCCTTTGTATGACGAAGAAATACTTGAGTTATTTAGGCAGCTTGACGCTTCTGGCGTTGTTCCTGGAGCAAGGCATATAGCCAACACTATAAAAAGAATCATCAGTTTATTAGAGCATAATAATTTAAATTCTTCTCAAGAAGAAATATTTGCATCTATTAAATACTGTAAATTAGAAAAAATAAAGCAAGACAAGATTGATAAAGTTTTAGACGCTGTTCAAGTTTATAGAGAGGCTATAACTTCTTGGGATGGAAACCCAGGTACGGAGCCGCAGTTATGACAATCGCTCTGCAAGCATCAAGTACAGTTAATGCCGCAACAGGAACAATGCTGACTCACGCAGCAGGTGACCTATTTCTGTGGTTTGCGTACCGAGACAACAATGCTACGCCACCGACCATACCATTAGGTTGGGTGACGCGAGTTAGCTTGGCGGTGTCCAACGGGTCGTTAGTAATAGCTTACAAACATGCACAAAACTCATCTGAGGCGTACGGAACATGGACAAACGCAACGCAAATCTTTGCTTCGGTCTGGCGAGGCGATCCGAACACGCTAATTTTCCCCAACTACATCTCAACCAACAATGCAACAAGTACGACGATCAACTACCTATCGCAAACGGCGAACACGTTTCAAACGAACGCAAGCGATCAAGCGTTAGTCGGCTGGGTTGCAAATCGAAACGCAGCAAACACGCTATCGAGTCCGAGCGGTATGACATTGGCACAATCCGCGACGGATGGTTCGGTATGGCAAACGAGGCTTGATTATCAACTAAGCAGGACAACAATCTGGCCTTCGACAAACGTAACAGTAACTAACTCGTCAGCATGGCGTACATTTGTTCTGTCGCTTGTGGAGTCGCCTGTATATGGAGTAACTTCAGTTTCAAAAAAACCACCGCTAGTAAACCAATATATAGGATAACAGATGAATAACTACATCGGAGACTTTAAAAAAGGTCAAGTAATAAGGATAAAATTCAACACTTTCAATCAGTCTATGGTTTCAACTGATGCTTCGGTGGCTCCACAGGTAGCTGTGTATAAAAACAGTACAACTGAAATAACCACTGGCATTACTCAGCCATCAGCTAACTACGACTCAAAGGCCGGTTTATATTTATTAGTAATAGACACTTCTGGAGCAGACTATGTTGTTGGCGATGATTACGACGTTGTATTTACACAAGGCACTGTTGATGGAGTAGACTTAACTAGATCTATTTTAAGAACCTTCTCTATAGAAAATAGAAATGAAGATGCTAATGTTATAAATATAGGCGGGCAGCTTGTTTCTGCGTCTGCTACTATCAACTTTCCTGCCGATATAGCAAGTACAACTAATATTACATCTGCTAGTGGCGTATCTTTAACGTCTGCTTACGACCCTGCAAAAACTGCTGCATCGCAAACAAGTGTAAATGCTATACCAACAAACCCATTATTAACTAATGATGCAAGATTAAATAATTTAGATGCTGCCGTATCATCTAGATTAGCGTCTGGAACTGTTACAGTTGGCGCTATTAACTCCGATGTAATTACAGCAGATTCAATCGCGGCAAGTGGCATAGCAGAAATACAATCTGGATTAGCTACATCTTCTGCTTTATCTGCAATAGATACAAAAATTGATACAATAGATAATTTTATAGACACAGAAATTTCTGCTATCAAGTCAACCACAGATAAGCTTGACACTACAGTAGAATTAGACGGATTGGTTTACCGCTTTACTGTGAACGCTGTTGAAAACGTAAGCACTGGTGGCGCTGGCGGCACTGACTGGACTACCGATGAAAAAACTGCTATAAGGGCCGTATTGGGAGTGCCAACATCTGGAACAGTACCTTTAGATCCTACATCTGGAATATTAGACACTATTCGTGATAAGATAGATGCTGTAGATGATCTTCTTGATACAGAAGTTGCTGCGATTAAAACGGTTGTTGATGCTATAGAAGTAGACACTCAAAACATACAGTCAAGAATTCCATCGGCTTTAGTTGGCGGTAGAATCGACTCAAGTGTTGGCTCATTAGCAAGCGGTGTTATTACAGCGTCTTCTATCGCCGCCTCGGCTTTAGATAACAAAGGTAATTGGAATGTTGGTAAAACTGGGTATGCTTTGACTCAAGCTTTTCCTTCTAATTTTGCTTCAATGAGTATTGATGCCTTGGGACGCTTGCTGCTTCAGGCAGACCAAGCAGGAGTAACTATACCAACTGTTACAAATATAGCTAGTGGAGTTGTTGTAACTACAAACAATGATAAATCAGGCTATAGTTTAACTTCTTTGTACGACGCAGCAAAAACAGCGGCAACTCAAACAAGTGTTAACAATATTCCAACTAACACTCTCTTAAGCGATGATGCTAGATTGAACAACTTAGATGCCTCTATTTCATCGAGATTGTCTTCTGTTTCTTATGTTCTTCCAGACAATGCCTCTGTTGCAGCAATAAAAACAAAAACAGATCAGATTACTTTTACTGGTGGTAGAGTAGACTCTATTATCACTCAGACATTTCCTTCTAACTTTAATGGCATGTCGATAGACGTTGATGGAAAAGTTTTATTGAGATCTACTGATATAACTACTATAAAATCTGGACTATCTCTAGAGACAACATCTCAAAGTATATTAGCAAATACCGCTACTATATTGTCTAGACTAACTTCGGCAGTATACGCCACCTTCCAGGATTTGGCAACGATGATACAAAATTCTGGAACTGGTCTTGCTAAGTGGACAGCCGCAGCTTTGAGTTTAGCCCCAAGCGGCGGTGGAGGCGGTGGCAATGTAAGCATAACTGTTTCTCCTGAGGCTTTCATAAACACGGAAAATGAACTTCTAGAAGAAAATACTCTAGTATTTTTTAATGATGAAATTAGAACCTATTTGATAGCATTAGAATCCGGCGTTTTTGACGGAACTTCGATGACGTTCTGTATTGAAAAATCAGATCATACAACTCTAGTGGCTGTAACTGGACTATTATCCACTACAAATTCTGTAGCTGTAACAGTTCCCGCAATATCAGAGCAGTCAGACGAGTCAATGAGATGGTCTTTAAGAGAAACATCAACAGGAAAAATAATTCTTTATGGGCGAGCAACCCAAAAGTATGTTGCTATTAATGATTAAATATGCTTAGTGTGTATTTTTTATAGAAAGAATCACACTTTCCCTAAAGGAGAAAATAAATGCCAGATGTAGCAAAAAAAATAGTTTCAGGTAAAGCTCAGACAACAGATGGAAGGGCCATAGTTGCTATCGCCGGACTAAAAGGAAACAGAAGCAACAATGCGATTGTGACTTTAGATCCGCCAGTTATCAAGGGGCAGTCAGTTGCTTCTATGGAGGCAAAATTAGATGCTAGGCTCGACGAAGTAAGATACTATAGCGGAGATAGTTCCAGCTAACTATGGATTCTAATAGCCCAAAGCATAATCTTCCATCAAATGTATTTACCTCTTTTAATCAGATTGTTTCAGACATTCTTGAAAGAGAGGCAACGTTGATTTACCCTGAAACAAAGCAGGAGTGCGACAACTGCTATTTAGACACAATGGCGGGAGGCACTAGGTCTACCAGCATATACAGGGTGGGCGGGCCGCAGCGATTTGATCGTGGTCAGCCCTGTCCTTATTGCGGTGGAAAAGGTTATAAAGCTATAGAAAAAACCGAAACAATAAAAAGCAGGCTTTATTTTGATAAAAAAATAATCCTAAAAAAATTAGGTAATTCTTCTATTAATATAAAATCTGTTGATTTGATGACTATCACAAATATGAAATATTTGACAAAGTTAACTCAGGCTAAATATCTTACCCCAAAGTATGACGGAATAGAAAGTTATTCTATACAGAAGTTTGAAAGAATCACAGAGAGTTTGCCAAATGGGTTTCAACAAAATCCTGAAAAATACGTCACTACATTCTGGAAGCTAAACAATGGTTAGTAATGCTAGACTAGAAAGAATTATTCTAGAAAAAATAGTTAGTGCGGCAAAAAAAGAGTTTGTTAAAAAGTCTCGACTCATAAAGCTTAAAATAGCCCCGGTTGTATATTCTGCTGTGTATGATTCGCCAGAAATGTCTTCTGTTAGAAACGGAGTATTAAAATTTGATTTTGGCCTTACCAGCGATCCAACTGTTCAAATAGCCAAAGCTGTTGCAGCAAGTTGCGAAGTGAAAGTAGGCGATGTGAGACTAGCAGGAAATCAAATACTCGGAGGTATAACCATTGGTATTCAGCCGCAAGACTATTTGAATGTTTTATCTATACCGCAAGCCGTTAATGTAGTTGAAGATGGCGCTAAATTGCCGTGGCTTGAATGGTTGACACTCAAGGGCAATAGCATTATTATAGTTGATTTTGGTGTAAGCTATTTTAGTGGATTAGGAAGAACGGGCGGGGCTATAATGACAAAAGGCTCTAGGCCCTTTAAGGTTAACTCCATGTATTCTGGGGATGCTGGCAATAATTTTATAACTAGATCCATAGAAAAGGCCATTCCCAACATTTCCAAGGCTATAGAACAATCCTTATGACAAATCCAAATAAATTAAGAGGTTTTCAGAATAGTCAAGATGCCACCTTGTCTAATATTTTATTGAAAAATTTCATTAGTTTTTACGACTGGGGTTTTTCTGATAAGGGTGGATTTGTTAATGTAAAGATACCCTCAAGCGGAATGTATGGTGGAGATAAACATAAACTACAGCCTGTTACCACTCCGAATTATCAAAATGGTAAAGCGTGGCAGGCTTTTAAGTCAAATTGGCTTTGGGAAAGTGGCGTTAGTGTAGGGTCGCCGGTTTCAATTTCTGGCGTTTATGTAAATGGAACTTTTAGAGCTGTTGGCAATAACATTCAACCGTATTATATAAACTATCCGCAAGGACAAGTAGTTTTTGACACTCCTATAGCCACAACCGATAATGTAACATTAGAATATACATACAAGTGGTTGAACGTTGTGCCCGCCGATGGAATTCCTTTTTTTAGGCAAATACAGCAGTATTCAAACAGGCTAGAAACCCAGTTTACCTCTAAAAAAGGCGAATACGCTCAATTGGGAGAGACTAGAGTTCAAACTCCTGCGATAGCTGTAGAAGTAACGCCACCCAAAAGTTTCAGAGGTTTTGAGCTGGGCGGCGGCCAATGGGTTTACAACGACGTTGTTTTTTATGTTGTTGCGGAAACCTTGTCAGAATGTTCGAACATATTGGATCAAATAACTTTTCAAAATGAAAGAGTTATATCTCTTTTTGACCCTAATAAAATTGCTGAATCTGGAGCCTTTCCTTTGAACTATAGAAACGAGTTGACCCAGGCGGCTTTTTCTAGTGGAACCTACCCATCCCTTGTGCAAAACTTTAAATATCGTGATTGTTATATTTTTGACTCTAGGGCTCAGGGTGTAACGCAATTGTCTCCAGACTTATATATTGGTACTGCTAGCTGCACCACAGAAGTAGTGGCAATATAATTTTTTGTGTATATTCAAATAACCAAGCCTTAAATTTAAAAATAACGGGAGTTAAATATGCCAAATAATAGAATATTTTATGCTTGCCAAGCCATAGCCATAGCTAAAACTGGTCACGGATCTACCGATCCATTCACACAGGCAGACAATACATTCAGAGTTATGCACGGTGTTCAAAGCGCTGGTCTTAACGCCAACTTTACTCTAGAACAAGCTTATGAATTCGGTCAAGTTGAGCTTTATGCAAACGAAGAAGAAATTGCAGAAGTAGAAGTAACAATAGAAAAGATTATCGACGGAAAACCTCTTCTTTATTTGCAGGCCGTTGGAGAAACTGGAAAAACAAACGTTGTTGCGGCTAGCAACAGTAGATGCGACGTTTATTTGGCTATTTTCAACGATAGCGTAGCTAGCATTTCTGGACAAGACGCTCAAAGTGTGGGTTATTGCTCTGGTATGTTCCTGAGTTCAGTTTCTTACACCTATCCAGTTGATGGCTTCGCTACCGAGTCAATTACACTCGTTGGCAACGATAGATACTGGAATACAATCGCAGGATTCAATGCCGACGCGCTTTTTGGAAGTACCGCCACAGCCGAGCAACATCCTTTCAACGGTAGTGACTCTGCCGAAGACGCTAGAGCAGGATTCTCTGCTGGTTCCGGTGTTGTCCGTAGAGATAGAGTTGATATTGCCGGTTCGACACTTCCAGCCGAAGTTAGCCTTCAACAAAACACAGGCGGCGGAAAAGGTATTCAATCTATAACTGTTAGTGCAGACTTTGGTAGAGAAGATCAAAGAGAACTTGGTCGCCAAGGGCCATACAACAAATACGCTACATATCCATTTGAGGTTACATGCGAATTTGAAGTTAATGCCGTTAGCGGTGACTTGATTTCTGTGTCTGGAACAAACAAAAACCTAACAAACAGAACAATTATTATCAAAGACTTGGCTGGTACAGTTATAGATCTTGGAACAAAAAACAAATTGTCTTCTGTTAGCTATCAGGGTGGAGACACTGGTGGTGGAGTTTCTACTGTTACTTATTCATACTCAACATTCAATGACCTTAAAGTAAACGGCGGTGGCTCGTATTGGAGCTAAGCGGATTTTAGCGAGTAAAGGCAACCTCGCTATTTAAAAGATTTAGGACTTGGGACACAGATGGACGCTAAACTTCATAGTTTACTATATAGAATATTGAAAGATCGCTTATGGGTTTCCGTAGGCGGTCTTTCTTTTTTTATTAAAGAACCGTCATTGAGCATCGTAGAAGAGTCGTACCATATCTATGAAATGGCTTACGAAAAAGCTTACGCAGAAAATTCTATGACCGATAGTGAGCTTGTAAATTTCTTGGTTGAGCAAGATATTTGGAATCCTTCTGATGATCGCACCCTAGAGGAAACCAGAAAAGAAATAGAAGAAGCTAAGGTATCTGCTTATAATAATTTTTTTAAATCTAGAGAACTTAGATCTGCAAAGCTAAAAATAAAAAGACTCTCAAAAGAGCTTATGGTTTCAATAGCTAAAAAACACAGTATGGATCATTTATCGTGTTCTGGCGTTGCCGAACAGTCTAGGTTCAATTGGATCGTTTCTAGAACTTGCTTTCATTCAGATAAAAAGCCCGTTAATTGGAGTGAATTTAATCTATCTTCTTTTATTGATTTGTATCGTGAAAAAATAATAGAGCATTCTGATGTTAGGGCGATCTCTAGGAACGAGCCGTGGAGGTCTATGTGGGGCATTTTCAAAAAAGGTGGCGAACTTTTTGGCAGGCCCGCCATTTACTTGTCTCAACCAAAACAAATTTTGTGCTACTACTCAACTATGTATGACTCTGTTTACGAGAGTCCAGACTCTCCAAACGAAAAAATTGTAGAAGACGATGACTGTCTTGATGGATGGTTTATTGTCCAAAGAAGAAAAAATGAAGAAAGCAGGAAAGAAAAGAATTCAGATGATGCAATCAAAAACTCAAAAATTAAAAATTCAAAAGAAGTATTTATAATGGCCCGAAGCAAAGACGAGGCTCAAGAGATTCTCGATTTAAATACTGGTCTTTCTAGAAGTATAATTCAACAAAGACAACAAACCATCGCTCAAAATGGAAAAACTACTGATCTGGACTTTGCTGACGTTAGGACAGAGTTGCAGATGCAGCAAAATCAGGCTTTTGTTAGTAAGATGAGAGGAAAATAATGGAAAACGATGATCATTACGAAATGGCCAAAAGGGCCGCCGAGTTCAGAAAGCTCAGAGAAGAAAAGATTAAAGATGTTTCAAAAACTAGATTATTGAAAATAGCAAAAAAGAAAGTGCAAACAACTATGATCGGTGCGTTGTCGGCCATAGAAAAACATTTATCTTTTTTATTGCAAGAAAATGATGAAAGGCTAAATAATATATTTGATGAATTAAGGTCGGATATACTGGATAAAGGAAACGCACAAATCAGAAATTTAGAAAATGAATTCAATAATTATGAAGTAGTGTGGAAGAAGAATACAATTTTTTTACCGTTCAAGGGAGATAAATAATGTCAAAAGACTTGGTTGTTGGATTAAACGCGGAAGGAAACACTGTGAGAGTTGTTGTTAAGCACCCATCCCCAAAGGATTATAGGGACGCTCAGCTTGTTTATAACAAGGCATTCAGAGAAGCTCTTGAAAGCGGAGCTATGCTTAAACAAAAATTGCAAGACTATATTGTTTCTCAGGGGATATGGGACGACAAAAAGCAAAAAGAGTATGAAAATCTTGTAGAACAAATCAATTCATCTGAAGACATGATAAAGGCTGGTGGATTTAAGCTTGGTGAAGCTAAACAAATAGCTCTAAAACTAAGGGAATTAAGGGGTCAATTTAGAGCCCTTATTTCCGAAAGGCAGTCTTATGACTCGGTTTGCGCGGAAGGGCAGGCAGACAACGCTAGGTTTAATTTTCTTGTTACTAAATGTGTTTTCAGGGAAGACGGAGTTTCTAAAGTTTGGGAAACAGCCGAAGCTTACGACGAGTCAGGATCTGAAGATTGGGCAATAAAAGCTGCAAGCAAACTAGCAGAAATAATGTATGGCCTTGATGCTGACTATGACAAAAAGCTAGAAGAAAATAAATTCTTGATCAAATACAAATTTGCTAGAGAAGACCTTAGACTTGTAAACAAAGAAGGGCACTTGGTTGACGCAGATGGCAGACTAATCAACGAAGAAGGAAGGTTCGTAGCTTATCGAGAAGACGGAACTCAATATTTTGTAAATAGGGACGGTCAAGAGGTTAGCGACACTGGAGATAAAAAAATAGAGTTCAAGCCGTTTCTTGATGACGATGGAAATCCTATCGTTGAAGATGAGCAAGTGGCTTGTGAATCCGGCGAAGCCGAAGGTCAAGAAAAGTCGTCTAAAAAACGATCTAAAAAAGCAGATGAGTAACACCTGACTTTGTGTATTACAAGTTGGGAAAGATTCATGGGGCAGCCGAGTTAATAATTGTGGCTGCCCCGTTTTTTTTATGAGGACACGATGGCTAATAAATTCGTATTAACTGCTCAGGTAGCTCTACAAGCTCCAACAAACACAAGACAAGTTCTAAATCAGATACGCAGTCAGATCGGCAAAATATCTGTAGATTTGAGCGTTAATGCCAATGCATCGCAACTGGGCGCCGTTAGCAATCAGTTGAACACTGTAAATAAAAATGCCAAAGCCGCCAATGCTTCTGTTTCGGAGCTTGGAAAAACAATTGGTATCGCGGCTAGAAGGTTTGGAGCTATCTCTTTGGCCACTGGGACTTTTTTAAGTCTTACTAGAGCCATAAAAGGTTCGATTGGGGACGCTATTGAATTTGAAAGGCAAATGATAGTGTTGGCTCAAACCACAGAAAAAAGCACAAAAGACCTTGGTGATCTTTACAAAGAAATAAATAGGCTGTCAACTGGGCTTGGTGTTTCATCTGACGGTCTATTGAAAACTTCTATTATTCTTGCTCAGGCGGGTTTGGAAGCTAGAAAAGCCAAGGCCGCCTTGGAAGTTT
>Ga0315899_10003584_pt1 | contig 16922 bp, 14 predicted proteins | sample LakEriMetagenome_2_FD_203518 | JGI IMG/M metagenome (GOLD analysis project Ga0315899, IMG submission 203518) | Freshwater fungal communities from buoy surface, Lake Erie, Ohio, United States - Buoy 4 MA112 | ecosystem: Environmental > Aquatic > Freshwater > Lake | place: USA: Lake Erie, Ohio... | reverse complement strand
ATAAAAACATTTTAATGTAATTGTTAATTTTTTGTCACTTTCTGCTGTCTGTTTTGCCATTGACACTGTATTGCGCGTATTTTTGTACAAATGAACAAACTTTGAAGGGGATACGCACCATTTTGTTTTTCTTTTTTTTGTGTGGTGTCTCGCGTCAGTTTCATGCCCAACAAAAAATTGGTGTAGTCCTGAGTGGAGGTGGGGCCACTGGCTTAGTGCATATAGGGGTGCTGAAAGCATTGGAAGAAAATAATATACCCATTGATTATATCTGTGGTACTTCTGCCGGTGCCTTAGTGGGGTCAATGTATGCTTGTGGGTGGTCACCCAAAGAAATGGAAGCATACGCAACATCCCCATCGTTTCAAATGATGACCACTGGGACAATTCCCTCGGGGAGACGATATTTATACCGAGAAAGTGATCCTGATGCCAGCATGTTAAATTTGCCTTTTAGGCCGGATTCGTTATTGACCACTTCTATCCCAATGAATGTAATTCGTCCGCGGTTTTTAGATATTGAAATGCTAAGAATCATGGGTGCAACTGGCGCCTTGATTGGGAAAGACTTTAATCAGTTATTGGTGCCATTTCGCTGCGTAGCAAGTGATGTGATCCACAAGAAAAGTGTGGTTTTTGAATCTGGGAATTTAAACGCTGCGGTAAGGGCTTCAATGACTTACCCCTTGTATATTAACCCAATAAAGATTGATGATATCATTTATTTTGACGGGGGGTTGTATAACAATTTTCCGGTCAATGTGCTTTACAATGAATTTAATCCTGACTTTATTATCGGGAGTAATGTTGCAGATAATGCGGGTATACCAGATGAGCATAATTTTATTGGCTTGTTGGATCATATGACAAGAACCCCTACAGATTATTCCTTGCCTTGCACTCAAGGGATATTGATTCAAGCAAAAAGTAATGTTGGGACCTTTGATTTTTCTAAAGTTCAACAAGCCATTGATAGTGGATATTTTGAAACGATGAGGCTTATGGATTCGTTGAAAAAAACGATTTCAGTTCGTGCTGACTCAGCCTTGTTGAATCAACGAAGGGCTGCGTTAAAGTGCCATATTGATTCAAAGTTAATTTCAGAGATTAACATTTCATTTCATGAAAATAAATCGTCAAGTTATGTGAGTAATTCCTTGATGAAGTCTCGGACGCAACAAGCAGTCACATGGGAACAATTTGAAAATAGGTACTATCGCTTGTATGCCTCACAGCAAATTGATTATATATATCCGACATTCACTGTAAATGCAGATAGCAGTTTCGATCTAGACTTATATGTCAGAAAATCCCCTCCCTTTCGATTGGAGGTTGGGGGACATTTATCTTCGCGTCCGATTAATTCAGGGTTTTTGGGGCTTACTTATCGGCGCATGGGCCGTTCTGCGATGATTCTTCATGCAGAGAGTTATTTTGGTAAATTTTACGGCTCAGTAAAGGGAGAGGCAATGATTGATTTCCCTAGTGTATTTCCCTTATCGGCATCCACCTATTTTGTTATGAATCGTTGGGATTACTTCCGAAGTTTTGCCACATTTTTTGAAGATGTTAAACCTTCATTTTTAGTTCAGAATGAAATGTACTTCGGCCTTAAACTCAAGCACCCAATTTTAAACAACTCGAAAGGCGTTTTGGATGTGCGTTGGTTTAATTTGGAGGACGATTACTATCAAACACAAAATTTTTTAAGTATCGATACCACAGATGAAACCCATTTGAAGGGAAGTTTAATTTCCTATGAGATGACCGATAATTCTCTAAATAGAAAACAATTTGCAAGTGAAGGTCATTTTTTCACCATGAAAATTAAATACCTCACCGCACTTGAAACAACGGTCCCGGGGTCAACGGCCCTCTTTGATAGCACCGTTAATAAACAGCACGATTGGTTGAATCTTAATATCGAAGGCCAATATTATTTTTTAACCAAACCACATCTTCATCTTGGAGCTCACGCTAAGGCAATGTTCAATTCACAGTCTTTATTTTCAAACTACACCGCAAGTTTATTATCAATGCCGACATTAAATGTGATTCCAGATTTAGAAACATATTTCTTTAAGGAATACCGCTCTCCGCAGTTTATTGCGTTGGGAGCCAACTTGGTGGTTCCTATTTTCAAGGGCTTAGAATATCGATTCGATGCATATTATTACCAACCATTTATAACCTTACAGCAGTTCAATGATGGGAGTATAAAGTACTCTAAACCTTTCAAAGGGAGTACCTGGTTGGCTTCTACCAGTTTCTTGTATCATACGCCGTTTGGACCAATTCGTGCGACCTTGAATTATTTTCCATTACAAGCCATCCCACTAAATTTCCAAGTTAGCTTTGGTTATGTGCTGTTCAACGAGCGCGCAGTTCGCTAGAAAAATTAATTTTGCATAAAATTTATTGAATGAAACCAATAATCTGTGGTATACAACAAATGGGAATCGGGGTACCGAATGTCCAAGAAATATGGGCATGGTATCGAACCATGTTTGGGATAGATGTTCGAATTTTTGAAGAGGCTGCAGAAGCGCCTTTAATGACCAAATATACCGGTGGCGTAGTGCATGCACGTACGGCAACACTAGCGCTTAGTATGGATAGTGGAGGTGGATTCGAGATCTGGCAATTTACCAGTAGGAACACAGAGAAACCAAAATTTGAGGTGAAACTTGGTGACCTTGGATTGTATTCGTGCAAAATCAAATCACGGAACGTACGTGAATCCTATCGACACATGAAATCGAAAGGAGCTAAGGTACTAAACGAACCTACGGCAACACCTGATGGCACCCTGGCGTTCTTTGTCGAGGACCCAAACGGTAATATTTTTCAGGTCGTTCAAGGACTGGGTTGGTTCAGTAACACGGGACATCCTTCGCATTGTGGCGGTGTTGCGGGAAGTATTATAGGTGTTTCAGATATGGAAGCATCGCTTAAGTTATACCAAGAAGTCCTCGGATATGAATCCATTGTATATGACGAAACACGTCAATTTGATGATTTTGGTGTATTATCCAATGGCACATTTCGCAGGGTGCGATTAATTCACCGAGAAGACAGAAAAGGTCCGTTTGCAAAATTGTTAGGGCCAACCTCCATTGAACTCGTACAAGCTATGGATCGTAGCGACGTCAAACGTATTTTTGAAAACCGTTTTTGGGGAGATTGGGGCTTTATTCATTTGTGCTTCGATATCCAAGGAATGGATGAACTTAAAGTACGTTGCGAAAAGGCAGGGTTTCCATTTACCGTAGACAGCTCAGATACCTTTGATATGGGAGAAGCAGGCGGTAGATTCTCTTACATCGAAGATCCCGACGGTGCATGGATTGAATTTGTTGAAACCCATAAAGTTCCCGTGATCAAAAAGTTTGGCTGGTACATTAATTTGAAAAACCGTCCCGCAGGGAAATTTTTACCAAAATGGATGCTCAAAGCAATGGCCTTTAATCGGGTTAAATAGGGGGGGGGTAAGATATTTAGACGTTAAGACACTAGGACGTTTAGATAATAAGACATTTAGATATTAAGAGAATTTAACTTCCAAAAGTCCAAAAGTCCAAAAGTCCAAAAGTCCCAATGTCCTAGCGTCCCAATGTCCGGATATCTACTTCCCGTAACGCGCATTGACAATCTCATACACTACATGCTGAATGTTTGTACGAACCCCCATGTCGCGTAGTTTCCAATTGTCCTGGCTTGGATGAACCCGATTGGATAGAAACACAAACACCACCTCGTGTTTAGGGTCCGCCCAAGCTAATGTTCCTGTAAAACCGGAATGACCAAAACTCTGCTGAGAGGCTAGTACATCACAGGTTCCACCACCTGCCGCTGAAGGCCTATCAAAACCGATTCCGCGCTTATTCCCTGTATATTGAGCTTTTGTAAAATATGTTACCGTTGATTTATCGAAAAAATGTTGTCCTGCATAGGTTCCGTTATTCAAAAACAATTGCATGATACTCGCCAAATCTGTTGCATTGGCAAATAAGCCGGCATGACCACCAACTCCGCCCAACATCGCAGCGCCTGGGTCATGTACATGACCTTGCAACAATTGCTTGCGAAAATATTGGTCGTTTTCCGTTGGGACAATTTGGTTCTTGTTGTAATATGAAAGCGGTTTGTAATTTATGTAACGAAGTCCCATGAGCGAATAGATGTGGTTTCGGACGTATTGATCTTGTTTCTCACCGGTTATTTTTTCAAAAATAGGTTGCATGAAATAATAACATAAATCAGAATACACATATTTCTTTTCCTTTAACGGATTGCGTAATATTCGAGCGTACATGCTGTCCTTATATGCCGTTTTTAGAAATAATTCATTCGCCACTTCTAACCCGTGTTCTTCATCCTTTGCATTACTATACCAAGGGGCCAAGGGTTTCTCTTCGGTTAAGGTACGCTTGTAAAATGGGATGAATGGTTCAAGTCCAGCTTGGTGGGCCATCATCTCCCGTATAATGATGCTTCGGTAAGGCGTTTCTCCCGTGACTTCTGGAATATATGCACCAAGCGATGCATTTAAGTCCAATTTCTTTTCATAATGTAACTTCATGGCAATGAGGGTGGACGAAGCAATTTTTGTTATCGATGCAATGTCATACACGTCCTCATTCTCTACCTTCTTTGACGTGGATTCGTAGGTAAAATTCCCGAAGGATTTACGATAGATTATGGATCCTTTTACGGCGACTACTATTTGACATCCCGGATAAGCCCCCGAGGTTATTCCGTTTTTAGCTAATTGATCGATGCGGTTAAAATCTGAGCTTTGCATCTTTAACTCTTCCGGAGTACTAAAGCGTAATCGACTATTTCCAGGTACTTTTATTCCTGTCCCACGCTTGAACACCCCAAGACCTTGCCTTAATTTCCCTTCAATTGGAATGGCGCCCATTACCTGCTGAGAAATCCGATCTTGCATGTGCGTGTGATTTTCTGGTACCATCAGAATTCCATCGAAGGTACTGATCAGCGAAGTCATTTGCGAAGGGATTTTACCAAAGGTTAACACGATTCGTTCCCTTGCGGATGGAATTCGCTGTAACGCTTCCCAAATCCATTCATTTATCGTAAGCGAATCAGGATGCACTGGATGTAAGCTCAGAACAATGCGTTCTGTCTTTAAGGTATCCAATTTTGCCAAGTCTTCCTCAGCAAATACTTGAAGGAATCGCCCGTCTGAAAAACGTTTAATTCCTTGATGTAAGGCATCAGAATTTCCTCCAAGACTCACGTAAACAGTGGGTACATTTAAATTATTTAATGGCAAACACTGGTTGTTTTTTAAACAAACCACATGCGTGTCAATGGCTCGCATGAGTTCATCATAAGCTGTTATACCCTGAAATGGCTCGCTTAACCATTGATTTTGCGCTTGCGGTTTAATGGGAGCGTCAAGGCCCGTCAGTGCAAATACACCAAGTAATGCAATGCATGCAACGACGATAGTTAACAGCGTTCGCTTTTTCATGACTACGAATTTAATCATTCTATTCGATTCAATCAGGCCTTGAAAGTGTATGTTTGACACTTACTTGAATATACAAAAAAAATAGACACTTCACAATTTATTTTCTCCACAGAAATATAGAGGCTGTGTTCGTAAATACCGATGCTTTTTAACTTTTTTCTCTGTTCAATTCTCGTAGCTTTGCAAAGAATTTTCAATAAAAACGACTATGTCGAAATTTGGTACGCTCGGAACACATTCCGATTTAACAAAATCCCTAGGATTTGAAAACGCCTCAGCAGAATTTTGGAATTTAGCACCGGACGAATTGGTTCGTGCCACACTTGAGCGCGGACAAGGTAAATTAGCTACTAACGGTGCCTTAGCCATCGACACAGGAAAATTTACTGGGAGATCTCCAAAAGATCGCTTCATTGTTAAAGATGCGCAAACAGAAGATGCAGTATGGTGGGGTAATGTCAATATTCCATTTGCATCGGATGCCTTTGATCGCCTATATGATAAAATGCGCGCTTATGCTGAAGGTAAGGAGCTGTTCATCCGTGACGCCTATGCCTGTGCCTCTCCAACGTATCAATTAAACCTTCGGGTAGTTGCAGAATACCCATGGTCGAATTTATTCGCATACAACATGTTCTTGCGTCCCTCAGCAGAGGAATTAAGCTCCTTTGATCCGGAATGGCATGTCATCTGTCTTCCTGGGTTTTTAGCGGACCCCGAACTTGACGGAACACGTCAGTCTAATTTTGCGATTCTGAATTTTACCCGCAAAATGATTTTAATTGGAGGAACGGGTTACACCGGAGAGATTAAAAAAGGAATTTTTTCCGCCTTGAATTTTATTCTTCCACACCAAAAGAATGTGCTTTCTATGCACTGTTCTGCCAACATTGGTAAAGACAATGATACTGCGATTTTCTTCGGCTTATCCGGAACCGGAAAAACTACACTTTCTTCCGACCCGAATCGCCGCTTAATTGGTGACGATGAACACGGTTGGGCACACGATGAGGTGTTCAATTTTGAAGGCGGATGTTACGCAAAAACAATCGATTTGAGTCGTGAAAAAGAACCTCAAATCTTTGATGCCATCAAGGCAGGAGCACTTTTGGAGAACATTGGGTTTAATGAAGGAACCAACGAACCGAACTATGCCGATGGATCTATTACAGAAAACACTCGTGTTTCGTACCCGATCTTTCATATCGATAACATAGCACGTCCATCCATTGGAAGCGCACCCAAAAATATTTTCTTTCTAACCGCGGATGCCTTTGGTGTCTTGCCTCCAATCTCTCGCCTAACAAAAGAGCAGGCAATGTATCACTTCATGTCGGGGTACACCGCGAAAGTAGCAGGCACGGAGGTTGGAATTACCGAACCTACCACTACCTTTTCAGCAGGATTTGGAGCAGCTTTCCTTCCACTTCATCCCGCAAAATATGCAAAACTTTTAGGCGATAAATTAGCAGGAACGGATATTCGCGTTTGGTTAATCAATACCGGTTGGACCGGTGGTAGCTACGGGGTAGGGAGCAGAATGAAACTTTCTTATACCCGTGCAATGATTACCGCAGCCTTAGAAGGTAAACTTGATCAGGTCGATTTTGAAACACTTCCAATGTTTGAATTAGCCATTCCAACGTCATGCGATGGGGTGCCTTCCGAACTTCTTAATCCAAGAAATACCTGGGAAAATAAGGAGGAATACGATGCAACTGCCGAACGACTTGCGGAAAAGTTCATAGATAACTTCAAGAAATTTGAGGCAGAAACAGCGCCTGAAATTCTTGCTGCTGCACCTAAGGCCTTAAATTAGTCCATCAACCAACCAAGATATAGCCCTGCGCAAGCGGGGCTTTTTTTATTTTTGTAAAAAAACCAATTGGACCATCTCCATTACCTCGAAACAGAAGCCATAGAAATTTTACGCGAAACTGCGTTTCAATTTGAACGCCCAGTGCTACTGTTTAGTGGTGGTAAGGACAGTATATGCATGGTTCATTTGGCGCGCTTGGCTTTTGCTCCGAATCCCATTCCTTTTACCTTATTGCACATTGATACCGGTCATAATTTCACCGAAACCTTAACCTTTCGGGATGAACTTGTTCGTTCCATGGGGTTGTCAATCGAAGTTCGATCGGTAGTTGAAGCGATGCGCAAACGTGAGATCCCAGAACCAAAGTTGAAATTCCCATCACGGAATGCGATGCAGAGTTTTGCCCTCTTGGATGCCATTCAAGAATTGAATATCGATGCCTGCATTGGAGGAGGCAGACGGGATGAAGATAAGGCACGTGCTAAAGAACGGATTTTTTCCTTTCGCGATCACGAAGGAACTTGGAATCCCTTGAGCCAACGCCCGGAACCTTGGAATATGTTAAACGGAAGAATAAATCCCAGGGAAAATGTGCGTGTATTTCCGCTCTCGAATTGGACCGAACTTGATGTGTGGAACTACATACAGCGAGAACAAATCGCCTTACCGAGCTTATATTTTGCTCATGAACGACTCTGTCTAGAACTTCCCGACGGCGCATTGATGGCGTGTAATCCCTATGTGCGCTTAGAATCAACGGATGTTTTGGTAGAACGCAATGTGCGTTTTAGAACCATCGGCGATATGACCTGTACTGCGGCAATTCCAAGTATGGCAGGTTCGGTGGAAGAGGTGATTGCTGAATTAAATCAAACACAAATTTCTGAACGTGGAGCAACCCGTTTGGATGACCGGATCAGTGAAGCTGGAATGGAAGATCGAAAACGTCAAGGATATTTTTAAGGAAGAACGAATATGCGAATACTTAAGGTTTTTACATGCGGGAATGCGGATGATGGGAAAAGTACCTTACTGGGGCGCCTGCTCTTAGACAGTGATTCCATTTCTGTAGATATCTTACATCAGCTTACGGAGCAGGGTGGAGGTGTGCCCAACCTTGCCTTGTTAACGGATGGTTTACGTGCAGAGCGCAGCATGGGAATCACGATTGATGTTGCCTATAAATTCTTCACCACGAAACATACAAAATATATTTTAGTAGATACGCCGGGCCATCAGGAATATACCAGAAACATGTACGCGGGGGCTTCGGAATGTGAAGTAGCCGTTGTGCTTATTGATGCGTTGAAACCAATCGAAGCACAAACGAGAAAACACCTCGAAATCATGGAAACGATTGGGGTAAAGCACCTGATTGTTGCGGTAAATAAAATGGATGCGGTTGGGTTTGAACAGGCCGTCTTTCTCGAGCGGCAATCCGAAGTGAATGCGGTCCTTAACCCGCAAGAAAATCAACGCGTTCATTGGATTCCGATTAGCGCCTTAACCGGGGAGAATGTGGTTGAAAGTACCCAGGCGATGCCGTGGTATACGGGTCCAACGATTCTTGAATGCCTTGAATCAATCCCACCAATCATCGATACACACAGCGCCTTGCCATTAATTGAAATCCAAGGAATGTATAAGGGTGCAGCCTATGGAAAAGTGCTACAAGGAACAATGGAGGTAAAGAGCACATTGTATCGCGGAACTCAAACCTTGGAAATTAAGGAATGTTATGTTAACGGAATCTCACAGGCTGTTGCAACAGCGGGAGACCAAGTCACCTTGCTGGGATCCGACATCAATATGATGGAACGTGGTCAGCAATGGGGCATAGAAGCACCCTTACAATGTACTGCATGTACCGTTGAATTGTGTTGGATGGGGGATGCCATGGAGCCTGGTACCATGGAGTTCATACTTCGAAGAGGTGCGGCGGAACGCATAGCGCAAGTGGACTTACCAACCCGAATCAATCCGAATGATATCCAAATCCTTACAATGAGTTTATCGGCACCCATTGATGTGCTAACAGATCGAATCCAGGCTAAAAAAGAGCGCATTATACTCATTGATAAAACAACAAACGCGACGGTCGCGGCGGGAATAATTAAACAGATTAACCAATGAAAGCAACAACGGTAGATCAATATTTATTAGACGGATGTGGGCGCTGCAGTAAAGGCGGCACCCCGAATTGTACGGTGCATAAATGGCACCCGATACTTGTAGCTATGCGGGAATTAGCTACGGAATGCATGCTAACAGAAGAAGTGAAGTGGTCGGTTCCCTGTTATACCCTGAAAGGAAAGAATGTCCTCATGATTCATGCATTTATGGAATATTGTAGTATCATGTTTATGAAAGGTTCCTTATTAACGGACCCGGATAATATACTTCATCGGCAGACAGATAATGTAACGGCGGGACGTCAATTGCGCTATACGAGCTTAGAAGACTTTTTAGCACAACGTAAACGAGCCAAAGCCTTTATTATAGAGGCCATTCAATTGGAAGAGGCGGGAAAAAAAGTTGAAAAGCGCACAGAAGAAGAGCCAATGGTTGAAGAATTGAAAGAAGCCTTTGTACAAGACAGTGCATTTAAGACAGCCTTTTATCAACTTACACCGGGACGGCAACGTGCGTATTTATTGCATTTTGCACAACCTAAACAGGCTGAAACTCGGGCTTCACGCATTGAAAAATGTATGCCTATGATCTTGCGAGGCGAAGGCTTGCACGATGCGTATCAGAAAGGGAAAAAGTAAATATTATGAAAATCATACTTATTACATTTTGTTTACTGGCAATCATTGGATTCGCCTTGTCCGTTTTTCTTGTAATATGGGCGTTCGCAAAGAAAATCACATGGGTTAAATCGATACTATTTGTTTTTTTGTACGGAGTCCTTTGTATTGGGATTCTTCTTTTTATGATTGATAGACGAAAGCCGGATTTAGTGAAACGAATTCCTTTCGTACGAACCATTAAAAAAATCGAATCTAAGCGAAATTGCGACTGTACATGGTCTTCGCTGGCTTTGCAGAAGGATGATTATCCAACCAAACATAAACCTACCGCAAAACGAATTACCAATGGGATGTACATAAAAAATGAGGCGTCTAGGGTGAAATGTATTCGAAGACGAAGGTTAGTTCCCGTAGACGAAGCGGAAGGCTTTGGTATTTCCAATCTTGACTACAGTTCTGCCCATTTAACCCCCTTGGCTAAAAAGCGACTTTATGAACTCGGTGAGCGTTTCAGGGAGCGTATTCAAAAACCTAATGAAAAAAAGAGCTATTTTATTGTGAGTTCCATCACACGAAGTCAAGTTCAGCAAACTCAAATCTGTGACCGATACCCAAATGCATGCACCAGAGACCATTCCCCGCATTCTTATGGGGTGGCATTTGATATCTATAAATTAACGAGTTCCGATAAAAACTGTAATATCGGTATGAGTGCCTTGCAGGAAGTGCTCACGCAAATGCAACGCGAAGGTAAAATTTTACTTTGTCCTGAATCGAAGTGTATACATGTGACGGTGTGTGGGTGACCCATCACCTGTGGTGTTCAACTGGCTTGTTTTAGCAGGTTGTCTATGATTTTCTTGAGATAGGCGACCTCTTCCTTTAGCGTCTCAATTTGTAAGCAGAATAAACGATTAAATAAAGGAAATGAAGCGTATTCATTTGCCATAGAATCTTCGCCCAATAAAGTTAAGTTTTATGTGAATGATCAAGAAATCACCAGTTTTGATAACGACAACGAACTCGGGGATATGTTTGGGGTATTTGCTTCCGGTGACCTTGCTTTTGCCTTAAGGTCCATTGAGAGTGTGGAGTTTTTTAATAAAGAAGAATCTGAGAGTTATACCAATTTTGTTGAGAAGAAAGTTGTGAATTATAACCCCATTGAATATGATGGAAATGGGAGTGGGTTTTTCATTTCAAGGCAAGGTCATATCGTAACCAATTACCATGTGGTGGAGGAGACGTCTGAATTGTACACCAAACTCAACCTGAATGGACAAATTGAAAAACTTCCACTTAAAATTGTCGCATAGGATAAAGTTAATGACCTGGTTATCTTAAAGGTAGATAAGGCTGGATTTGACCTTGGAAAGGAAATCCCCTATGGCTTAGAATTCAATACTATGGATGTTGGAGAAGAAGTCTTTACGCTGGGTTATCCAATGGTAGATGTGATGGGCGAGGAATTGAAATTTACTGACGGTAAGATTTCAGCCAAAAGTGGCATTGATGGGGATATAACTACCTATCAAATTACAACCCCGATTCAATCTGGTAACAGTGGCGGACCCTTGTTTCAAGAAGAAAGCGGCAACATTGTAGGAATCGTGAGCGCTACATTGAATAGAAATGAGTTTAACGGTGAGAATGTAAATTATGCCATCAAATCAAACCTTTTGAAAACCTTAATCGAATCCCAAGCGATCCAATAAAAATAAATACGGTGGCGCCCGCCAAAGAAATGAAGTTATCTGATCGAATTAAATTGTATCGGGAATTCATGCCCGTAATTTTCTTTAAGGAGTAGTGATATCGTTAACCATTGAATTAACTGATGGTTAATTCAGTTATTGGTTAATGAGCAATATAAATAACTTCACTCTACGGAAGTATAAAATTTATATTTTCCTGAATATTAATACAAAAGTTCCTTACGACAATCTTAACCTCTAAACATTTCCCTCTCTATTGTGTTGTAATTTATTAATTATCAATAATTTACAATGTTTTTTACCGAAAAGTTTAAATCGCGCTTTGAATTGCTCACGCTTTATTTCGGTATCAGTACGTTTATTATTCACGCGGCCATCATTTTTTTGCTGAAATGGGGTTGGTTGGATTCGACGTATTTCCCAAAAAATCTTTTCGGAAATCCTTTCTCTGCGTTATTTTCTCCCTTTAGCTCTTTATTGGTTTATGAAGTGTATTTATTGATCTATTACTTGCGTAAAAGCTACACCAAAAGTATTTCTAAGCAGTTAGAAATCATGGCCTTAATTCTATTAAGAAACTGTTTTAAAGATGCGGGTAGCCTTACAGATGGCACGAATTTGCTTTTTCAAAGCGAGTTAATAAAAGACCTTTCCGGTTTTGTGCTGCTCATGTTTCTTGTTTGGGCTTTTCATTACCTCGATGCAAAACGAGTAGATTTTAAAGTTCAACTCTCGGAGCGTTTTGTTTTATTGAAAGACCGCATGGCAACTGTGTTGATGGTAGTGTTTTTTGTGCTGTCCATATATTCATTTAGCGATTGGATAATTGGACTTTTTCGCTATTCTTCTTCTTCCTCTGTGTTGGAAGATCCATCCCATATTTTTTATAAAGAGTTTTTTACCTTGCTCACCTTTGCTGATGTGCTATTGCTACTGAGTAGTGCTAAAAACCTCAAAAATACCGTGTTGATTATTCGGAATTCCGGGTATGTGTTAGCCACATTTTTATTACGAATTTCCTTCTCCCTTCATGGGTGGGAACGGATTTTTATCCTTGTGCTGGGTGCTGGAATGGCGGTTTTTATGCTTTGGATTAGTCGAAGACAAGCCTTCCTGGAATTAAAAGAGGAATAGGGGTCCATCTGACATTTTTTTATGTGTTCTCCCAGATGCTAAAGGTATTATATCTGATTGTTGCGTGCTTACTGCAACTCCTTCCTAATCTTAGGCATTACCTTCCAAACCACCGAACCTTTCTTGGGTTAGATTCCAAATGCATCCCATATACAATTCGATAAGCTTAGCGCAATGTTAAATTAAAAATTAAATTAATATAAGCAAGCTTAGCGTCGTAACTTTTGAAAACCCTTATTTTCACTACCTTTGCGCTAATGATGAAATCTATACTGCTCCTTTTTTTTGTTTGTTCAAGCTCCTTATTTTTCGGTCAAGCGTACAATTTCTATTATGGAAATATTCATGCACATTCAGGATATTCGGATGGGAATAAAGACAGCGTAACGTCGGGCATGTTTACACCATACCAAGATTTTCAATACGCGAAGGAATCTGAACACATTGATTTTTATGGCATTTCGGAGCACAATCACAGTGCGGCTGGTATGGCAAGCAAGCAAAACTATTATAACGGTGTAGCCGATGCAGAATTAGCCACCATAGAAGACTCGTTCATTGCGCTTTATGGCATGGAGTGGGGTATCATTTCTCAAGGAGGACATGTGCTGATTTATGGCTATGATAGCTTAATCGGCTGGGAAAATAATTTGTACGATGAATATGTACAGCCTACTGATTTTCAAGGGCTCTGGAATGTGATTAACAGCAAGCCCAATTGTTTCGGCTACTTAGCGCACCCACAAGCGGCTGATTACGATTCGCTTATACTCAAGCCTTGGGATTTCAATGCAGACCAAGCAGTGGTAGGTTTACCATTCCGTAGCGGTCCTGCCTTCTCACAAAACTTTACCTACAGCAATCCATCCACAGGATCCTATTGGTCGCGGTATACCCAGTTACTGAAGCAAGGGTACCATGTTGGGATTGGTCTAGATCACGACACCCATTACAGCGTGTTTGGTCGTTCACAGCAGGGGAGAATGGGCTTGTTAGCACCAAACCTTACCAAGAATGACATCATGTACGCCTTGCGTAAAATGCATTTTTACTCCACCGACGATTGGAATTTTAGACCAGATTTCCGCATCAACGAGCAACCGATGGGTAGCATCATTGAACAAGCAGGTAATCCTACAATATTCATTGATTGCATCGATTTGGATATTTCTGAAGCCATCAATTACATTTCCATTTATTATGGAGTTCCGGGCAGTGGGCAACAGGCAACCTTACTCACTCAAATTGGGGCACAAAATACGGCATCTTACAATCACAGCATTCAAAATGGAGAAACGTATTATTACTATGCTCGAATCGTACAAATGGACGGGGATGAAATCTTTACTTCGCCCATTTGGTATACGCGCAACGATGGTCAAACTGAAGTGGTACCTGACGTTCATTTTTCTGTGCTTTCAAATCCGGTATGTGTTGGTGAACCTGTTGAATTAACCTACGACGGCACGGCAGGAACGAACGCATATTTTTGGTCTTTTTCTGCTGGAGTAACTCCTGAATATTCCACTCAAGCGAATCCGCAAGTAACCTTTGCCCAAGCGGGTACCTACCATGCAACCTTGTACGTGGAGAATAGCGCAGGGTCTGGTTTTTACACCATGCCAATCACGGTAGAAGGATGTGCCGGTGTGCTTGATCATGGCCTAGGGTATAAAATTTATCCAAATCCGGCAACAAGCCAACTTACTATTGAAGTGGATGCTGTGTTAGCCTTAGAAGAAATCGCCTTAGTTGATGCCATGGGAAGAATGGTCTTGCACCAGGCGCTTGAAAATCAAGGAAAAAATACCATAGACATCAGTGCATTACCTTCAGGAATGTACGTGATTCAATTGTTGGGATCAACACAACGCATTACAGAATCGCTATGGATTCAGAAGTAACGCGATATGCTCAAAAGTTAAATTTATATCACTGGGTGCGGATTTAAATCCGCACCCAGTGATTAATTGCACCCAGTGATGATTTTGCAATTATTACTACTATTACCAACCTTTTCAGTCATTCAGTTGTTCTATTTGTAAACCACCCCTATGAAACGTATCTTTACATGGTTCACTGTTGGAGTATTCCTGTTGATTGGGCTTAATTCATTTTACATGTCACGAATAGAAAAACCATCATACACCGTAGAACGTGTGCTAGAAAATAAGGTAGAAATCAGATTATATTCTGCAATGGTTGTTGCTAAAACATCCCTCGGTGGGGCATCTTATGATCAATATGGATCGCAAGGATTCCGAAGCATTGCCTCATATATCTTTGGCAATAATCAAAACAAGCAAAAAATCGCTATGACCTCTCCAGTAATTATGGAGCAAGGATCCGAGGCGAGCATGTATTTTGTTATGCCTAAACAATATGCGAAGAACGAGTTGCCAAACCCGAACTCCTCGAACGTAAACATTACAGAAGTAGGGGCAAAGCGCTTAGCGGTTATTCGCTTTGGCGGATGGGCAAACGACATACGCATCGAAAAGCATCAGCTTAAATTGAAACAAATTTTGGATGAAGCCAAGATATCCTATAAAGAACCCTTCTTATTCATGGCCTACAATGCGCCCTGGGATATCATCGCGAGACGCAACGAAGTGGCTGTGGAGTTGTAAATAAATAGTTGCTGATTTAATCACTGGGTGCGGATTTAAATCCGCACCCAGTGATTAATTTCCCAGGTGTGGGTTTAAACCCACACCTGGGAATGAAAACGATTCAACTATTCCTTGTGATGCGATTTTTGATTTTCAATGTATGTTTTCACTACTGGCAATACACCTTTAGAGACGCTAAAGGCTGAAAATCCGCGTTGCCATATTACATGCTCGTTTTCATAGTGATGGTTTAAATAATGAGCGCTGCTGCCTTTAATTTGTTTCATGACATCAATTATTTTCAGCTTAGGATTTAACTGAAATAAACAGTGTACATGATCGGACATTCCATTGATCGCGAAAGGTTCACAGTGTAATATTAGTAGTTCTTGCCTTACGTGTTCATACAGTTCATTCTCTATTTCAGAAGTAATTAAGGGCATTCTTCTTTTAGTAGACCACAAGGCATGAATATAAATTCTCGAGAGTGATTTTGACATATAGAAATGTTGTCAAAAACGAATTAATGCAATTATATTGTTCAATCACTGGGTGCGGATTTAAATCCGCACCCAGTGATTAATCACTCCCTCACCGGCAAGCGATAATATTGTCCGTTCAAGCAGATGAATGCAAATGAAGTTGGAAGTGAGAAGCGTATGGCGTCCTTCGATGCATTTTGTAGTGCTAGGTCAAGTGCTTTTCCTGAATAATCAAAGGCTTTTATGTCGCATTGATGTATATTATTGCCTTCAATGACCCATTGATGTTCATCAAGTGCTTTGATTGAAATGTGTGATTCAAGTGCTGAAATACCATTTGCTCCAACGCTTATTTGTATCGAATCTGTTGCTTGACCGCATGGTCCAGTGACCATACATGTTACCCAATAGGTCCCGTTTGCAAAGGTATGTGCTACTTGTTCCCCTGTACCAATTTGATTGTCTCCGAAATCCCACGTGATTTGATCGCAATGACTGCAGTTTGCTTCAAAAAGATAGCCACCAGGAATACCACCGGCTTGTGCGCTAATCGCTACCTGAGTTAAAGAATCCGGATGAGTTAACATCCACGTATCGATGCTATCCAATACCACTAAGTTGGCGGCATCCACTAAGTGTTGAGCTGTTACCGCATCCAAACCTGCCGTGTAGGCTAAATTTGGTGTAATTGCTTTGTGGAATAAAGAAACATAAAAAACTGAGGCTGCTAAATACGTACCCGCAACAGATGGGTGCGACCCATCGCCAACATACAGTTGAATGCTGGGTTGTGTATCTCGAATATAACGCCATGCCACGCCCACTGGACTCACCGAAGCCATACTCGAATCGGCAATTCGAAGGTAGGCATCCCGCAAGCGCGCGTTCATTTTATGAAAGGTATTGA
>Ga0315899_10003580_pt1 | contig 16927 bp, 12 predicted proteins | sample LakEriMetagenome_2_FD_203518 | JGI IMG/M metagenome (GOLD analysis project Ga0315899, IMG submission 203518) | Freshwater fungal communities from buoy surface, Lake Erie, Ohio, United States - Buoy 4 MA112 | ecosystem: Environmental > Aquatic > Freshwater > Lake | place: USA: Lake Erie, Ohio... | reverse complement strand
CCACCTGCACGGCCACCTCCACCAGGGTGGCATCGGCGTGCCGCACCACGTTCGACAGCGACTCCTGCAGCCCGCGAAAGAGCGCGAGGTCGGCGTCCCCCGAGAGCACCGGCAGTGTGGCTGGCGCCGAGAAGGTGGCGCGCACGCCGCTGCGCTCGGTGAAGTCGGTGACGAGCGAGTGGAGCGCCGGACGCAACCCCAGATCATCGAGGAGCGTGGGGCGCAGGTCGCTCGTGACCTGCCGGATGCTGGCAATGCCGGTGTCGACGAGGGCGAGCAGCCGGTCGAGTCGCGGCGCCGCCTCGCTGGTCAGCGCCCCGCGCAGCGCCTCGAGCTGCATCTTCACCGCCGAAAACACCTGGGCGGTTTCGTCGTGCAGTTCGCGCGACAGACGTCGTCGCTCTTCCTCGTGCTGCCGCAGCATGCGCGCCGAGAGCTGTTCGAGCGCGCGCGTGCGATCGGCCAGCTGCCGGTCGAGTGACCACTGATCGAGCGCGGCGCCCACCTGCTGCCCCAGTGCGAGCAGGAAATCGTCATCGAGGGCCGTGAACGGATTGCGAATGTCGCCGGCCATGATGAGGGCGCCCACCAGATGCGCGCCCGCGCCAACGGGGAGCACGGCCACGAACGGCTGTTCTCCCGCCGCGGCCACCACCTGCGGGCGCCGCGAGACGCGCATGCGCGTCAGGGCGGCGCGCACATCGGGCTGCAGGTCGCTTCCCACCCAGCTCTCGCAGACCCCCGCGCCACGCAGCACGCGCCCCTGCAGCGTGGTCGTGCCGGCAGCGATGACCGGCGGGCGCGGCTCACGCGCCGCCTCGAGCACGCGGTCGAGGGCGTCTGCCGGTTGTTCCTCCTCACCGTCCGCCTCGACGCGTGCGGCGTCCGGCGCAGCAGGATCGAAGATGTACATGGCGGTGCCGCGCACGCCGGGCAACGCGAGGGGGCGCGAGAGCAGCACGTCGAGTGGCTGCGTGTCGCTGGTGCGCCGCTGCAAGTCCCCCGAGAGCGCCGACAGCGCCTGCACCCCACGCCCGAGATCGTCGAGCACGAGCAGCACCAGCCCCGCGGCCACCAGCAACTCGAAGCTGATGTCGAGGTAGTACCCCCAGGGCGTCCAGGCGCCCTGCGCACGCAGGAACGGGTAGTCGAGGTGGTGCAGCCCCCAGAGCGCGAAGGATACGGCGAGCAGCTTCGCGCCCATGGAGCCCGTGATGCGGTGATGGCGCCAGAACACCCATCCGGTCCACGCCGTGGCCCCACTGAGGAAGAGCACCGCCGGCAGCGCCGCCCACAGGAAGTGGTCGAGCACGTAAATGGCGATGTACGACCAGAGCAGCGGAAAGAGCGCCAGCAGCAGATATGCGGGGCGCGCACGCGGTTGGCGCAGAAACACCAGCGCCGCCCACAGCAGGGCCAGCGCCGTCCAGCCGGTGGTGACCTGATGCCAGTAGAGCCATACCCGCTGGCCCGACAGCAGGAAGCTGAGGATGCACAACAGCCGTGCCACGTACACGCCCCACGCCACCGCGAACCATCCGAACCACGGCCGACGGTAGCGGGCGTACAGATGCACACAGAGGACAGCCACCCCGGTGGTGATGGCGCCCTGCAGCAGCGTGGCCGCCAGCTCGGTCGCCACAATCGGCGGCGCGTCCACGGGCACGTCCACCTGCCACCGCGCCATCGCGATCGACAGGGAGACCGGCACCACCGTCAGCCGTCCACCGGCGGCGTTCCCTGCCCCGGCTGCGTGACGTGGTACACCGTGCGCGACGGGAAGGCAAAGTGCGCGCCGCCTTCCCCGACGATGCGCATGAACTGCAGCAGCATATCGTGGCGAATCTGGAGGAACTCAGTCCAGTCGGTCGTCTGGAACCAGCTCACGACATTGAGGCGCACGGCCGAATCGGTGAACGCCACCACGTGCACGCGCACCGCATCGGGCCAGATCTTCGGATGCGCCCGCAACGCCTCTTCCAGCGCGTCGCGAATGCGCTGGATCTGTTCGGGGGCGGTGTCGTAGGTGAGGTCGATGTCGGTGCGCAGCAGAATGCGATCGCGCTCGCCGAACGTCTCGATGCGTTCGTCGGCGAGGCGACCATTGGGCACCCGCACGACGGTGCGGTCGATGGTGCGGAAGCTCGTGCTGCGCAGGCCAATCCGCTGCACCTCGCCTTCGGTGGTGCCGGCGCGCACCCAGTCGCCCACGCGAAAGGCCTTGTCGGCGGCGAGGCTCACGCTGCCGAAGAGATGCTCCACCGTTTTCTGCGCCGCGAGTGCCACGGCGATACCGCCAATGCCGAGACCGGCGAGCAGGGTCCCCACGGGGTACCCGAACTGGGCCAGGGCCACCAGCAGCGCAATGATCGCCAATGTGACACGCAGGAAGTTGCCGAGCAGCGGCACCAGCGTGCGGGCCTGAGCGCCCTGTCCCGTTTCCCACGCCGCATTCTGCAGGCGGGTTTGCGCAATGCGAATGAGCCGCAGCAGCGCCCAGAAGATCGCGATGAGCGCGAGCCCGCGCGTGAGCGCCGCCACGAAGGCGTTCGCGCGCGGATTGAGTTCGAGCAACGCAAAGACCGGCCCGCCCGCGAGCGCCGCCGCCCACAGGCGGAACGGGCCACGCAGGTTCTCGAGCAGGACGTCGTCCCAATCGGTCACGGTGCGCCGCGCAATGCGCCCCAGGAGAGTGCGCAGCAGGGCGCCCAGCCCCCAGGCGAGCAGAACCAGCACGGGAATGGCCAGACCGAGCCCGATCCACTGCCACCAGTAGACGTTGAAAGGGCCTTCACCCATGAGCGTGGCTGGCAGCCGTTCGCGCACCCACGGGTTGCCCAGGGCCTCGAACCATCCATCCACGTGATTCACCGTGGCCTGCGAAAAGACCCACCGCACCGGCGGCCCCCCGACCCGCACGAGACGCAGGGATTCTTCACGACCGGTGGGCCCCAGCAGATCCGCCACCTTGTCACCGGTGAGGTCACCGTCGAGCGTATCGCCGGAGACGAGCGGCGACAGGGTGTTGGCATCCAGCGCCAGCCGCTGGTCGATGACCGTCTTGAGCCGACGCGCCAGCAGGGGCGCGCGTTCGCGCTGCGCCGTGGGCACGGCCAGAAACTCGGCGGCCCCGTCCCAATCCGCGGCGTTGGCGTGGCGGAGAAACGCCTGCAGCGCCGCTCGCGGCGACGCGGGCGACACAGCGGTCGGCACGCTGTCCTGTGGGGGCCGGCTGCCGAACCCGAGCTGGGCAGCCGCGGGGCTGGCGACAAGCACCAGGGGCAGGAGGGCGCGCCGGAGAGATCGCATGCGGAGCATGCTCAATGATAACGGGACACTCTCGACACCGGTTGACCGGCTGCGCCAGATGAATGATTCTTCTGGCGTGTTCCGATACGGCGGTCAGTACCGGGCACCGGTCGACCGGGTAGCTCAGTCGGTAGAGCAGCGGACTTTTAATCCGTAGGTCGTGGGTTCGATCCCCACCCCGGTCATGGTCCAACGCAAACGGAGCGCGCCGGGTCACCCGACGCGCTCCGTTTGGCTTCTGTGGCAACCGCTCCTGCGCCCGTGGACCACGCCGCGGGCGATGCCCGGCGGACTTAGCGGCTCGCCGTCATCGCGGCCACGGTGGTGGCACCGGCACCAGCCGGCGTCTCCACCACGAACGTCACGCGGCGGTTGAGTTCGGCCCCTTCGTCGGCCGCGCGGGCGCCCGGACGCACAAGGCGCGACTTGCCATAGCCCACCGTGCGCAGCTGCGCGCCGTCGAGTCCCCTGGTCACGAGGAAGTCACGCACCGCGTCGGCGCGCTCGCGCGAAAGACGCAGGTTGTACTCCTGGCTGCCGGCCGGATCGGCGAAACCTTCGATGGTGATCGTCGCGCCCTTGTAGTGCGCGTTGGCCACCTGCGCGAACTTTTCCAGCGCCGCCTGATCCTGCTGGCGCACCGCCGCGTCGTCGAAGCCGAAGTGCACCGGCATGGCAAACTTGACCTGGTCTTCCATGGCGGTAATGCGCGCGCCGAAGTCGTTGCGCAGCGTGCCGAGGTCGTTGCGCAGCGCGTTCAGGTCGGTGCGCAGCCCATTCACATCCGTGCGCAGCGCGGCATCGCCCGCTTCACGGGCCTGACGCTCGCCGTCCAGCGCCGCAGACTGCGCCACGCGCTGCGCTTCGAGCCCCTGGCGCACGAAGCCCTTGGTCGCGCACGCGCTGAGCGTCGTGGCCGCAAGCGCCATCATGGCGGTATACGGGATCTTTCGCATATGTCACGTCCTCACGTTCCTGATGATGATGACCGAATCGTCGGGCGGGTTCGGCACACCGAGGCGCGAACCACGATACCAACATCACCATGACGCTCGTGCCAGCGCCGTGACGGTCATCACCCCGACGCACCGTGGTGTAATCTGGCGCACCAACGCCGCGTTACCGGGCCGGCGGCCCGTGCGTTCCCCAGGGTTGGTGTTGCGCGGCCGGCAGCCTCAGCCGGGGGTCTTGGCCAACCACTCCCCGCCGTCGACCACGAAGATGGCGCCGGTAATCCAGTCGCCGGCGGGAGACGCGAGAAAGGCCACCATGTTGGCAATGTCACGCGGCGTCCCCCATCGCCCCAGCGGAATGCTGGTCCGCGCGTACTCCGCCATCTTCTCCTCTGCCGCGGCAAACAGGTCGGGCACGCCGCTGTCGGCGGGCGGCGTGAACGCCTTGCGTACCCCGTCGGTGGGAATGGGGCCCGGGGCAATGGCATTCACGCGAATGCGCTGCGGCGCCCACTCCACTGCCAGCGTGCGCGTGAGCGCGTCCACTCCTGCCTTGGCGGCCGTGGCGTGTGCCATGAGCGGCCAGCCGCGGTAGTGCAGCGTCATGCTCGTGCTCACGATGCGCCCCCCGCCCTGTCGCGCCATGATGGGGTACACCGCCTGCGCGCAGTAGAACGTGCCGTAGAGATCGATCTCCACGACCGCCTTCCACGCATTGGGCGACAACGTGGCGCTCGGCGCGTAGAAATTGCCGGCGGCATTGTTCACCAGCAGATCGATGCGGCCGTGCTCGGCGGCTACCTCCTCCACGACCGCCCGCACCCGCTCCGGGTCGCGCACGTCGAGCGGCACCACGCTGGCGCGATGTCCGCGCCCGGTGATCTCCGCCAGCGCCGCCTCCAGATGCTGGGGCTTGCGGCTGGCAATCACGACGTGCGCGCCAAGCTCGGCCAGCAGCGACGAAATGCCAAGGCCGATGCCCGTGCCACCGCCGGTCACCAGTGCCACCTGTCCGGCCAGCAGACCGGGCGCGAAAACGGCGGGGAGCGATTCAGCGGCGGGGTGACTCATCAGGCAACTCCTCGCGAGGCGATGGCTCGCGCACTGGGGGGGTGGGGACAACGAGATCGGAGAAGTCGAGACTCCCCTGCGCCTCGACGCAGAAGCTGCGTCGATGATGCGGCGTGAGGCCGTGCACGGCGAGGGCGCCGCGATGCACGTCCGTACCGTACCCGCTGTTGCGCTCCCAGGCAAAGTGCGGATGACGCCGAGCCAGCGCCGTCATGAGCCGGTCGCGGGTGACCTTGGCCATGATGCTGGCGCAGGCAATGGCGTAGCATTTCGCATCGCCCTTCACCACGGCGGTGTGTGCCACGCCGAGGGTGCGGAGCGGCTTGCCATCTACCAGCACGTGATGGGGCGACTGCCCCAGGCGGGCCGGCACCCGGTCGAGCGCACGGCGCATGGCCAGCACCGTGGCGTGGTAGATGTTGAGGCGATCCACCTCGCGCGCGCTCGCCGCCCCCAGAGCAATGACCAGCGCCTGGTCGCGAATGCGCGCAGCGAGCGCCACGCGTGTGGCGCGGTCGAGCTGCTTGGAGTCGTTGACCCCGGGAATGGCCCGCCGGTCCGGGGGCATGACCACGGCACATGCGACAACGGGGCCCGCAAGCGGGCCCCGTCCGACTTCATCGACTCCGGCGAGCAAGGGACCGTACTGCTCGCGCAGCGTCCGCTCGATGGGGCTCCAGCGAGCCACCGCCGTGCCGCCCCCGCGCCGGTTACTTGGCGGTCGGGCGAATGACCTTGCGCTCCTTGATGCGGGCCGCCTTGCCCGTCACGTCGCGCAGGTAGTACAGCTTGGCGCGACGCACAGCGCCACGACGCACCACGGTGATGCTCTCCAGCATGGGGCTGTGCACCGGGAAGATGCGCTCCACACCCACGCCGTTCGACACCTTCCGCACGGTGAACGTCTCGCTCACGCCGGCACCACGACGGGCAATGCACACCCCTTCGAAAGCCTGGATGCGTTCCTTGTCGCCTTCCTTCACGCGCACGTTCACGCGCACCGTGTCACCGGCGCGGAACGGGGCGACGTCCTTCATCCACTCTTTCTGGGTTTCGATAAACGGATGCATGGCATACTCCCGGGCCCACGTGCGACGGCCCGAATTCGGGGTGCTACGGATGCCGCTGTCCACCGCGCTCCGAATGGTGCGCGACACGGACAACCGGTGCGAGAGGCCAGGACGTGGACTCGGAAGCGAAGTCTTCCGGCCGAACCGACGTGGCATCGCCAACCCGGCGCTCCGTACCGGAGGAACCGGGCGACTGCTGCAAGCATCCCGGAATTCCGGGACAGCTTTGGAACATAGCCGTACCTTGGCGGCGGTGGTAGGGGCAGGATCGGCGCCTCCGGATACTCCCCACCGGCGCCCCCCCGCCCGTTAGTATCCCGCCATGGCTCCCCTGACGTATCCCATTACCAGGAAAACGGACCAGGTCGACGACTATCACGGTACCCTGGTCGCCGACCCGTACCGCTGGCTGGAAGACGACCGTTCCGACGAAACCGCCCGCTGGGTGGCGGCCCAGAACGCCGTCACCTTTGGCTACCTCGATCGCATTCCGTGGCGCGACGCGCTCCGGCAGCGCCTCACGGCGCTCGTTGACTATCCGCGCACTTCGGCGCCCGAACAGCGGGGGCCCTGGCTGCTCTTTGCGCGCAACGACGGGCTCCAGAATCAGCCGGTCTACTACGTGCAGCGGGGTGAGAACGGGGAGGCCGAGGTGCTGCTCGACCCCAATGCCCTGTCTCCCGACGGCACGACCCGCGTGGCCGGCCTCACCTTCGACCGGCAGGCGCGCTACATCGCCTACATGGTGAGCCACGCCGGTTCCGACTGGCAGCAGATCCGCGTGATCGATGTCGACACGCGGCAGGTGCTCCCCGATACCGTGGACTGGGTGAAGGTGTCGGCCATTGCCTGGCACGGCGACGGTTTCTTCTACAGCCGGTATCCCCAACCGGGCGCCGACGAAGGGGCCTTCTCCGCGAAGAACGACGACCATCAGGTGTTCTACCACGCCCTCGGCACGCCGCAGGAGCACGATCGTCTGGTGTACCACGATCCTGAAAACCTGCAGCGTTTTCACGTGCTGGGGACCACCGAAGACGAGCGCTTCGCGGTGCTCTCCGTGAGCGACCGGGGGAAGGGCAAGGATGGCAACGCGTTGCTGGTGAAGGATCTGCGCGATCCGCACGGGGAGTTCATGCCGGTGTGGACGGCGTTCGACGACCAGTTCACCGTGCTCGAAAACGATGGCGACGCCCTGCTCATTCTCACCAATCACGATGCCCCCAATCAGCGGGTGGTGCGCGTCCATCCACATGCCCCCGCGCCAACGGCATGGACCACGATCATCGCCGAGCGCGCCGAGCCGCTGGAAGCCGTGGGCACGGCGGGAGGTCGCCTGTTTGCCCAGTACCTGCACGATGTGACCTCACGGGTACACGTGTACGGCTACGACGGCACATTCGAGCGCGACGTGACGCTCCCGGGGCTGGGGACGATCATGGGCTTTGCCGGCGAACGGGACGCCCAACAGCTGTTCTACACGTTCACCTCGTTCACGGCGCCCGCCACGGTCTATCGCTACGATCTGGGCACCGGCACCAGCACGCTGTATCGCGGCGTCGACCTGCCCTTCGACCCGAAGGCGTTCGAAACCACCCAGGTGTTCGTGACCAGTCGCGATGGCACGCGCGTGCCGGCGTTCATCGTGGCGAAGAAGGGGCTCACGCTCGACGGCAACAACCCCACGCTGCTGTACGGCTACGGCGGGTTCAACGTGTCGTTGCCACCGGCGTTCAGCGCGCTGCGTGTGGCGTTTCTCGAGCAGGGGGGCGTGTACGTGCAGGCCAACCTGCGCGGCGGCGGCGAGTACGGCGAGGCGTGGCACCAGGCCGGCATGAAGGAGCACAAGCAGAACGTCTTCGACGACTTCATTGCCGTGGCCGAGTGGCTCATTGCGCAGGGGTACACCCGCAACGAGCGCCTGGCCATTCAGGGAGGCTCGAACGGCGGGCTGCTGGTTGGCGCCATCATGACGCAGCGACCCGAGCTGGCACGGGTGGCGCTCCCTGCCGTGGGGGTGATGGACATGCTGCGCTTCCACACCTTCACCATTGGCTGGAACTGGATCGCCGATTACGGATCGAGCGAAGATCCCGAGGCGTTCCGCTATCTGTACGCCTACTCGCCGCTGCACAATCTGCGCGACGGGACGTCGTATCCCGCCACGCTCATCACCACCGCCGACCACGATGATCGGGTGGTACCGGCGCACTCGTTCAAGTTCGCGGCACGCCTGCAGGAGGCGCACGCGGGAGAGACGCCGGTCCTCATCCGCATCGAAACCCAATCCGGCCACGGCAGCTCCTCGCTCACCAAGCAGATCGAGGAGATGGCCGATGTGTACAGCTTCGTCTTCCTGAACATGGGCGTGGAACCCGTGTTCTCATGAACGCCGCGGGGCGCCGCTCCGGGTGGCGCCCGCTGCTGGTGGTCACGGCGGTGCTGGCGGCCGCTGGTGGTGCCATTGGCGTCATGCTCCAGCGCGGAACGCCCGTGCGGGTGCTCACGCGACCCGGCATTGGCAGCGCCCCCGCCAGCACCCAGGGCGGCGAGCGCATGTTCGTCACCCGCGACAGCATCAATCTGTCCGCGCGGCAACTGGTGATGCGCTCGCGGGGCAGCGTGGTCATCGTGCACGGACTGGGCGAAGGGGACTCCCTCTTTGCCCGCTGGAACGAGGCGCTCGCCGCCTCCACCCAGATGAACGTCATTGGCCTGTCACTGCGCGGCAACGGTCGCTCGCGCGGCACCGAGGCGCGTGACGATCCCCCGGAGGCTTACGCCCTCGATCTCGCGGCGGCGGTGCAGGAGCTCAAGCGTCGTCAGCCCAGCGGACCGGTGCTCTTTGCCGTTGCGTACGGTGGCGCGGGGATCACGGCGCACTACGAGCGCGTGCGCGCGACGCGGGAGCTGCCGGCGGTTGACGGCATCATGGTGTTCGACGTCGCGCCAGACGCGAACGCTCGCGTGCCAAACGGACGACCGGTCACGCTGTATCCGCAACGCCTGGCGTCGCTGGCCCTGCTGGGCAAGACCGGGGCCCCGTGGTTCGGCCATCTCGAGGTGGCCATGCAAAGCGGTGACGGGCGCGAGCTGACCACCCGCTGGACGCACGGCCACTGGCATCTGGCCTCGCCGGCGCTCGAGCCTTTGCTTGCGACTCACGGCACCTCGCGCACACCGCTGCTGGTGCTGAGCCCGCGTGAGCGTCCGGCCGCGACCGCAGAGGCGGCGCAGCCCACGGAAGTGGAGTGGGTGCGTGTGGTGGGGACGGCAGACCCCACCCTGCCCACGGTGCAGGCAGCGGTCTCGCGCTGGAGCGCGGCCTACGCCGCCGATGCCTTCGACCCCATTCCCCCGCGCCCCACGCAGACGCTCGACGTACTCGGCCGGCACTGACGCACACCGGCCACCTGGCCAGTCGCGATCCGGCTTACCGCACGGGGAACGGCCGGTGCGGCGGCAACTGCTCGGCAAAGCGCCACGGCGCCGCACCATCGCGCGTGAGCGGCGTAGCGGCCACCCGCGCGCGGACCATGGCAATGGGCATGGGCCCACCGCGATAGAGGGCATCGTGGAACTCGCGGTCCTTCATGCGTCCGCTCTGGACGAGTTCCTTGTAGAGCGCTCGCAGCTGCAACCCGCCCAGCATGTACGCGGCCTGATAGATGGGCGAGTACGAGCCGTTGAAGCTGCGACGCACCTCGGCCTCACTGTTGGCGCGCTCGAAGGGCACCTTGTCCACGAGGTACGCGATGCACTGCTCCGGCGTCATCTTGCCCAGGTGGAAGCTGAGCGAGAACACGATGCGCGCACTGCGGTGCATGCGCCACGCCAGCGCACCCAGTCGGTCTTCGGGGCGCACATGAAAGTCGTGATCCCAGAGAAAGAACTCCCAGTAGAGCGCCATCCCCTCGTTCCAGAAGGGCGTGTTGAAGAGTCGGCGGTGGGTGTTGTACCGCGCCGTCATGAACCCCTGCAGGTGGTGACCGGGGTTGAGTTCGTGAAAGACCGTGGCGCGCGAGAAGTGCGGATTGTTGCCGCGCATGCTCATCATCTTCTCTTCGTCGGTCATGTCGTTCGTGGGATACGACACGAGAATGTTCTCCCCGCCCAGGAAGAACGGACTCACCCGCTGCCGCTCGGGGGAGAGCATTTCCATGCGCCAGTCTTCACGGGCGAGCGCCGGAATGGTGACCCAGTCGTGCTTGCCGAAGAACGCCTCGGCTTCGTTGGCCAGATCGCGAATGAGATCGGGTTGCCGCCCCGGTTCCACATAGGCGTTCTTCACCTTCTCCATGGCGGCCTTCCAGTCGTCGCCGAAGCCCATCTGCCGCGCGGCCTTCTTTGCTTCTGCCTCGTTGAAGGCGTACTCGCGTTCGGCAATGGCAATGAGTTCGTCGGCGGTGTAGGGCACCATGGCGTGCCGCAGATCCATGGCCAGCCCTTCGGCGCCAATGGGGTCACCAATGATGGGCTCATTGGCGGCGGCCGCATTGCGCGGCGGCGGCGCGGCGGCGCCGGCCCCACCACCCGGAGCGGCCCCCGCCGCGGCCATGGCAGGTGCCGCGTTGGCGCCCTGAATGCCCACCACCCGCTGTCGGATGGTTTGCGCGTACCGCCGCATGGCCTCGTCGAGCTTCTGGTACGGGTTGGCCGCCCACCAGGTGAACAAGGGGTCGTAGCCGCTGTAGAAGCGGTACCACTGCCCCACCGTGGCGCGAATCCGGTCGAGGCGTTCGGCCGCCCGGTTGCCGGCGGTGCGTGACACAAGGGGCGCAGCGGCCCGCGGGACGCGCGCACTATCGCCGGGGCCGCGCGCCGGTGCTGGCTCCAGCAGCTGTCGCAGGCTGTCCACCTGCAGCGTGACCATGGCGAGCGTGCGCGCCGACTGCTGCCCGTTGATGGTGAGCAGGTCACGCCGGGCTTCGTGCAGGGCCAGCAGCGTGTCGGCAAAGGGCAGCAGCGGGGTGACTTCCGCCAACTGCCGCTCCTCGCGGGTCATGAGATCGAGCTGGTAGCGCAGGTGGTTGTCGAGCAGCACGTAATCCACCTTGCCTTCCTGCGACAACCGGTCGAAGTCGTGGGCCGCCAGCTGCTCGCGCCACGCCATGAAGAAGGCCCGCAGGCGACGGCGCTGTGCCGGTGAATCGTCGCCGTCATAGCGACGTTGCAGCGCCGCCTGATCGGCGGCGAAGCGCGTCACGACATCGGCGAGTTCACTCGTGGTGCTGCGCATGAGCTGCGCAACCGCCGGCACGCTGGCCTTGGGGTCGGCCGGAAACTGCTGTCGCGTGCTGGGGGGAATGCCCGGCCCCTGCGCCGTGAGCACCGCAGGGAGCAACAGACCGCACGTGAGGAAAGCCGACGACAGCGGACGCTTGGACACGAGGAGAGACTCCGAGGGCGAGTGGCAGAACGGTCACGAATCCGCCCAACCTTACGCCCTGGGCAGCGCGTGCACCACCCTCGTAGCGCACTACTCCGAGGCGATCGTCTCCAGCGTTTCCCAGCGCGTCATCGCGGCCAGCAGGTCGTCTTCCAGCTTGGCCAGTGTGGCATGGATCTGCAGCACGCGCTGGCCGTCGCGCACCACACTCGGGTCGGCCAGCAAAGCCAACGCCGCGTCGCGTTCTCCCTCCAGTGACGCGATGCGATCGGGAAGGGCCTCGAGCTCCTTCCCTTCCTTGAACGTCAGCTTGCGCTTCTTCGGCGTGTCGGCCTTGGGGGCGGAGGTCGCCACGTGCCTGGGGGTCACCGGCGCCTCCAGCGGCGCGGGGCGCTGGCGCACCCAGTCGGAGTAGCCACCGGCGTACTCCTTCACCACCCCCGGCCCGTCGAAGACGAGGGTGCTCGTCACCACCGCATCGAGAAACGCGCGATCATGCGACACCAACAGCAAGGTGCCGCTGAACTCGACGAGCAGTTGCTCGAGCACGTCGAGCGTCTCCATGTCGAGATCGTTGGTGGGTTCGTCGAGCACCAGCACGTTGAACTGCCGGGTGAAGAGCCGCGCGAGCAGCACCCGGTTGCGTTCACCGCCACTGAGCGCGCGAATGGGAGTGCGCGCCCGATCGGCGGAAAAGAGGAAGTCGGAGAGATAGCCGTGGATGTGGCGGCGCTGTCCGCCCACCTGTACCCAGTCGGTCCCGTCACCGACCGCCTCGATCACGCTCTGCTCGGGGTCGAGCTGCTCGCGCAGCTGGTCGAAGTACGCGATCTCGAGATTGGTCCCGTGACGCACCGACCCCGCCTGCGGCTCGAGCTCCTTGAGCAGGAGGCGGAGCAGCGTGGTCTTGCCCGAGCCGTTCGGCCCCACGAGCCCCACGCGATCCCCACGCATGATCGTGGTGGTGAGATCGCGCACGATGGGGCGATTCCCATGGGCAAAGGTGAGCCCCTGCGTTTCCAGCACCAGCCGTCCCGACCGTTCGGCCTCCTGGATCTGCGCGCGCGTGGTGCCCACCCGCTCGCGGCGCTGCGACCGCTCCACGCGCATCGCCTCGAGCTGTCGCACGCGCCCTTCATTGCGGGTGCGACGCGCCTGGATACCGGTGCGAATCCAGGTTTCCTCGATGGCCAGCCGACGGTCGAAGTCTTCCCACTCCTTCGCCTCGGCATGGAGCATCTGCTCCTTGCGCTCGAGGTAGCTGTCGTAGGTGGTGCCGTAGTCGGCGAGGCGGCCCCGATCGAGTTCGACGATGCGCGTGGCCACGCGGCGCAGAAAGGCGCGGTCGTGGGTCACGAACACCAGCGTGATGCCTTCGTCGATGAGGAACCGTTCCATCCACTCGATGGCCTCGATGTCGAGATGGTTGGTGGGCTCGTCGAGCAGCAGCACGTCGGGCGCATTCACCAGCGCGCGGGCCAGCAGCGCCTGGCGCGTGCGTCCGCCACTGGCCTGCTCGATGCGCGCCTCCGGATCGAGGCCGAGGTGCTGCAACGCGGTTTCCACACGCCGATGCAGCTGCCAGGCGTTGGCGGCGTCCACCTGCCGGTGCAACCGATCGAGCTCCTGCAGCGCCTTGTCGGAGTGATCGGTGGCCACGCGCAGCGAGGCCGCGTGATAGCGGGCGAGCAGTTCGCCCGGCTCCCCGAGGCCGGAGGCCACCACATCGAACATCGATCCCGAGAGGGTGCGCGGGACCGCCTGCTCGAGACGCGCCACGGAGACGCCCCCCTGTCGCACCACCAGGCCATCGTCGGGAGGCAACGTACCGTCGAGCACCTGCATGAGCGTGCTCTTCCCTGCCCCGTTGCGCCCCAGCACGCACACGCGCTCGCCGCGTTCAATGGCGAAGGACGCCCGATCGAGCACCGGCGGCCCGCCAAAGGCCACGCGCACCTCCTGCATGGACAGCAGTGCCATCAGCGAGGCGCCCCGCGCAGCGGCAGCGGCATGCTTTCACGCCCGTTGCGGTGCACCGTCCGCACCACCACGTCATCGGCCGGGGCACTGTCGGCGCCGCCAATGACGAGCGACCGTTGCGCGGCGGGCAGCACCCAGCTGCGCCACGCGTTGCCACGCCGCACCTGCACGGTGATCCAGCGTGCGCCCGACGCCGACATCACCCGCACCACCTCGTCACCCGATGCCACATCGCGCGTCACCCGCGCTGCGGGGCGCGGCGGCCGCTGCGCGCCCAGCCACGGGGAGGCGGGGACAAGCGCCGGTTCGCCGTACAGCTCCGCCACCAGCTTGTCGGCCAGCGCCTCCGCCTGCGCGGGTGGTGGGGGCTGCGTGGCCACGCCCACCGACTGCGGGGAGCGCGCTGCCCCCTGCACCGGCATGAGCGAGCGCATGCTGAAGAAAATGTCGCCGGTGGCGCCCTGCCCGTTGGCCGTGGTGGCGCGCGTGGCCCGCACCTGGTTGTTGAGCTCATCGGGCCCCCACTCGGCGCTCCCCGCCGCCGCGCGGCTGGAGTTGTGCCCCGGCCACATGTGGCGTCCCTTCAGGTTCTCGCCAATCCACCAGTCGAGCAGTACCGGATAGCTCTGCGCCGTGCGCGCGATGGGCCAGTACAGCTGCGGCGTGAAGTAGTCCACCCACCCCTCCCGCAACCATTTCCGCGAATCACCGGCGAGCTTTTCAAAGCTGTCAAAGCCCTGAATGCTGGCCGGATAGCCCGGACGCCAGATGCCGAACGGGCTGATGCCCACCTTCACCCACGGCTTGAGCCGCTTGGTGCCGACGTACACCCGCTGCACGTAGCGATCCACGTTCCATCGCCGCCAATCGGAGAGGCCAAGCGCCCCGCCCTTCGCGCGATAGCGCGCGTACGACACGCTGTCGGGAAAGGGGACCTCGGCCTTGGTGCTGTCGGTCTCCGGATACGGGTAGAAGTAGTCGTCCACGTGAATGCCATCCACGTCGTAGCGCTTCACCACATCGAGCGCGACCTTCACCGAGTGCGCCAGCACACCCGGTTCGCCGGGATCCATCCACTCGTACTTGCCGTAGCGCCGCACCCACTGCGGATGCGTGACCGAGAGATGGGTGCGGGCATGAGGACTCGTGGCGCTCGGATGGCGCGCCCGGTAGGGATTGAACCACGCGTGCAGCTCGAGCCCGCGCGCGTGCGCCTCCTGCACGGCAAACGCGAGGGGGTCGTAGTACGGCTCGGGCGCGCGTCCCTCCACGCCCGTGAGGTAGGCGGACCACGGCTCGAGCGTCGACGCATAGAGCGCATCGCCGGCGGGGCGCACCTGCAGCAGGATGGCGTTGAGGCGCAGGTCGCGCGCGCGATCGAGGATGGCCACGAGCTCGGCCTGCTGCTGCCAGGCACTGAGCCCCGGTTTGCTGGGCCAGTCGATATTGGCCACGCTGGCCACCCACGCCCCGCGGAACTCGCGGGGGATGGGGGGTGGGCCATCGGGGGACTGGGCGGCGGCGTTCGGCGCGACGCCGCCCATCGCCGCGATGAACGCGAGGGCCGTGAGAGAGCGAAGGAGGTGACGCACGGGGAGGGTGGTGAAGGGTCGCCGAAGTGTAGCACCGCAACCCGCTTCGCGGACTCGGCTCCTAGCCGCGCCTGGCGTCCACGACCGGCGTCACCCCGTCGGCAATCGCGAAGTCGATGATCGCGCGGTCGGCGGTGACCAGCGGCATGCCCTCGAGGCGCGCGAGCGCAATCAGCATGCGGTCGGCAGGGTCATTGTGCACCGTGTCGCCGAGTCGGGTACTCTGGAGCAGCAACGAACGGGTCAGCGGACGGCATCGGATGCCCGGCGCCTGTTCCGCACGGTGCAGCCACACCATGGGGTCCACCGACAAGTGCAAGCGCCCCTTCGCGGCCTTGATTGCGACCTCCCAGAACGACACGTCGCAAACGACCAGTCTGCCAGCGGAAGCGGCATGCTCCAACCGGTCGCGCACCGTTTGTCCGAGTGACTCGGTCGCGCCCTCCAGATACCAGATCCAGATGTGCGTGTCGAGCAACAGGAACCCGTCGTACGTCGTGAGGTCACGTGGCATCCAGACGCGGGTGCGTGCGAGGGTACGGGGCGACTCGCGAGAGATCTGGCGGCGCGTCACCCGAACTCCCCCCAGGCCTCCGGGTCGGGGCTCACGAGGTCACCGTGCGACACCACCGTGCCGCGCATGAAGCCGAATCCGGTGGCCCCCTTGGACTCGATCGGCACCAGGCGCGCAACCGGCTTCCCGTGCTTGGTGACCACGATCTCGAACTCCTGCTGCTGTACCTGATCGAGCAGTTGGAGGCAGGTGTTCTTGAAGGTGCCGGCCGGCACTTCGCGGACGACCGCACCGGACGATGCGGGCGCGGGGTACTCGTGCGAGGCGTGGCGTCGTCCCATAGGAATCCTCGAGAAGTGGACGTTTTGTACGGCTATAGCCATATTAGTACGGCCACTTTACCGGCACAAGCGGTCCATGGCCTGCGACGACGACAGTTGCGGTTTCTGCGCCCGGAGCGAGGCGGCGTTGTGCGTGCTCGCGTATCCGGGTGGCGCGTGGCGCGCGCTGGCGGCGCTGATCACTATCCCGACCTCCAAGCGGGCAACGTGTGTGTTGCCGGCGAGAGCGTTGCCCCGTATCGCACCCTGCGGTCCGGGTTCATGTCGCCAACCGGTACACCAGTTGGACCGCCACAGCGCGTAGCTTTTTCGGTGCGGATCACCGGGGCTACCCAGATCGTGGCCGGTGACTCAGTTCCGGTGAACACCCCGTGCGAGATTCAACGGGGGCTGAGCTGAGCTCGGATGGCGGGTCAGCTGGAGCACGCGCGTTCCACAGCTGGGTCACCGCTTCAGCGTCGCCCCCACCAGCTTCCCCACCGCGCCCAGCGTGGTCTGCGCGGCATTCAGCCCCAGACGGAAATCCGCGTCGCTGAAAGTCTTGAACAGGTCGGTGGGCTGGTGCCAGTGCGGGTCCCACCCGCTGCCCACCTGGGTGCCACGTTCATTCTCGCGCAGACTTACGGCGGGGATGAGATCCTGGAACGGCCCCGAGTCGGTGTTGGTCATGTGCGGCCCCACCTGTGCCGGATAATCGGTGGCGTACCT
>Ga0315899_10003579_pt1 | contig 16928 bp, 33 predicted proteins | sample LakEriMetagenome_2_FD_203518 | JGI IMG/M metagenome (GOLD analysis project Ga0315899, IMG submission 203518) | Freshwater fungal communities from buoy surface, Lake Erie, Ohio, United States - Buoy 4 MA112 | ecosystem: Environmental > Aquatic > Freshwater > Lake | place: USA: Lake Erie, Ohio... | reverse complement strand
GTGTTGGTTTCGATAATACACGGAGGTTTATTTCAACGAACTAGCGTTTTTTATTGACTCACAATTATCATTTTTTTCTCAGGTTTGTACGCTTTTCAGCGTTCCATCAATCTGATACTCTATTTTTCACCAACTAAAATTATCAAAAGAACTATTAAAAATTGTGTTGGGTGTATCTATTGAATACTCTATCCACCCAACAAACAGAGTATACCATACGCTAACCCCGCAACCAAGAAGTTTTTTAAGAGACTTCCAACTCTAGGGGCATTTTGGTTATTTGCCCTCCACCAGAGTGTTTTTCTTGCTGATACACTCAAACAATTGGTAGCGTTAAGGGGAATCGAACCCCTCTTACCGGAGTGAAAGTCCAGTGTCCTAGCCGATAGACGATAACGCCATTAAATGGTGGTCCCGGTGGGACTCGAACCCACGACCTAAAGCTTAAAAGGCTTCAGCTCTAACCAACTGAGCTACAAGACCAAAATTTTAAAAAGAACTTATTACAAACTCATCTTACCATACATTCTTAACTTGTCAACTACTTCTTTGTTCTTTGTTGGTGACCCCCTTCGGTTAAAGGCCGAGGCAGTTCCGCCATACGTAGATGTTCTAGAGGAGTGCTTCTCCCACCGTGCTTAAAGAACAAAGAATCGTTTACTTACTACTTCTTCATCTTAACATTCAATTTTCAAAGATCAACAACTTTCTTTCAAAAGTTTTGAGGTAAAATATAAATATAATCAAATATTTGTAAAATTACCAAAAAAATGGTGTCCCCACCAGAAATCGAATCTGGATCATCCGCTTAGAAGGCGGATGCTCTAACCATTTGAGCTATAGGGACACTGAGATTACTTACCGTTATCAAGTTCTTTCCGAACAGCTTTGCCAAGTTCAGTTAAATTGAACAGTGGCTCTCCCTCTTCGTTGTAACCTGAGATATATAATAGACCATCTTTTACCATGCCGTCAACAACTTTCTTTGTTTCCGCCAAAGAAATTTCATTATAAATGACTTCAGCTTCAAACTCATTGCATTCAAGCTCTTTCATAATTACTTGAATACAAGCTTCTTTTTCTTCCGATTGAACTTGTTCTTCAACTTTATCAAGATCTAAGTTGGAACAATGATTAAGTAGATCATCAATAGATCCGCTAAAGTTGTCTGTGATATATTTATCCATGGTATGGTCTTTTATTAAGCTACCCAGCCGAATTCTACGTTCTTGTAATAACGAACGGATCGCTTTGCGATACTATCAAGTGACTTACTAACATTGTGGGGAACACGAACATTCTTACCCCAACCATTTTCAGCTCGGCCTAGAGCAATAGCGAATCCCTTGCGTTTATCAAAACGATCACCAGCTTTGGTATTGGTATAACTCCAACCAACACGAACTGAGTCATTAATAACCGTGGCTACCACATAACCACGGGGTTGACCATTGCGATCACGTACCAACTGCTTGAGTGTAGTGTCTTTCATATAACTTTTTATTTAGATGTTTAGTTTAATTTCCCTCGACGTACCGAAGTAGACTACGATCTGGCTCAACGCCAATCTTTTCATCTACAGCCTGCTTGATAGCAGCTTTATAATAATACTGTGCGTATAGATCTGTTAGTTGTAGTTTGCGTTCAGCAATCTTTTCTTTGAGATTATTAATAACTGTTTGAGTTGTCTTCGTCTTCATATTTTGAATTATAACGTGTCGGCTTCACATCAGAAGCCTGCCACTTCTTGTTAGACTTTTTATTTGCCTTGTTGCGCCAATTTCCTTCGTTACGTGAACGACGATCTTTAAATGACTTTCCCATATACTACTTTTAAAAATAAATAGTGTTTAAAAAGGGATTAATATATTAATTATTAACCCCTATTTTATATACATTTAATTTGCAGTAGACTCAGTAACAACTGGGGTTGAAGTTGCAATAGTATTGTAACTATACACAATGCTTGGCTTACCACGCTTTCCAGTCTTCTGGGTACCAGCAACGGTATAACGTCCAGCCGTTACACTGCGCTTGACGTGCATCCGAAGTGTCGGAGCCTTCACGGTAGTGTTAATGTTGATCAAATCAACAATCGTAAAATTACGATCAGTGATTTCATTTACTGCGGTTGCCTTGCGGCCTGTCTTGTTCTTATTCATGTTTTTTATTTTTTGTTTATGTTAACCGACTACAAATTCATCTTACCACGGTTTTAAAAAATGTCAAGCGACTTTCCTTTTGATCCAACTTCTATCGTTGAAAACTTGATCAACTGTAGATATTGTATCTTTAATAGCATCTTGTACGGGTTTATAAGGATAATCATGTCCACCTAAAAATCCATTTGGTTTGATGATTTTAAAATAACTTTCAATATCTTTTTTTACAAAATCATATTGATGATTTCCATCGATATAAACAAAATCTACAGATTCGATAGCTAAATCTTTAATAGCTTGATCAGATGTTTTTCTGATATGAGTTATATTGTGAAATGATTTTGTGTTAAATAAAAATTGTTTGTATACCATTTCAAAAGGAGCTTGTTTACAAGCATGATCGGTTGGGTCGTAGTTGTCTACATATGGATCTACAGATATTACTTGTTTAAATGCATCTGCAAATACAACTGTTGATTCTCCTATATAAGAACCAATTTCTACCATGATAAGTTCATTCACAGGTTGAAACTGATTAATATAAGAAATTAAATCTCTCAGTCCATTAATCCCACGTTCATTTCGCATTGGATAAAATGTATTGTTTTGCATATATTATTATCGAGTTTTTTTAGAATTGCTGAATACCAATGCATCTGTCAAATTTCCAATACCAAATCGCTTTCCATTGTTGTCAAACGTAGCGTTTGCAGATTTGCTATAATAACCAATGTTACGACCATTTGAATTATGTGCATAAACAGTGCTGCCCATATTCTTAGTATAGCCGATGCGTTGATTGTTTCCGTTATATACATTATTTGTACTCATATTTCTTTTTTAGTTATTATCAATAAAGTTGCGATAAAATCCCATCACAATTCCACTAGTAGTACCCACATTAAGTGAACGCACACTTCCATAAGCGGGAATAGTTACAATGTAATTAGCGTTGTCAAGAATGTAATCACTCAACCCACTCTTTTCTTCACCGAATACAAACATTGGCTTATCCACACCAGTAAACACCCAGTGATTGAAAATAGATACAGTCTTGTCACTATACTTGGGAATATTGTTTTCTACTGCAATTAGTGTATACCCATTATCATTTACATACTTAACAAAGTCGTCCTCCGTCTTGATATGCCTAAGATCGGTATAATGATGTGTACCAACAGTGCCACGACGATCCCACTGCTTACTTCCTCCAACATACATAGCCTCCTTGAATCCAAAGAAATTGGCATTACGTACCAGAGTGGATAAATTAAAGTCTCCATTAACGTGCATCATAGCAACGCCAGCATCAACACAGGTATTCTTGCAATACGACTTGATATCGTCCACACTCTTGTTCTTCAGATGATCCAAAACATTCATAGTAAGATTACTCTACCACGAACTTTATAATAAGTCAACTCTTTTTCTTAATTGTCTTTTTGAACTTATTCTCGGATTCTTTTACATATTCTACGGGAGTGTTTGAAACCGTAGATCGGGAGTTAGCATATTCTTTTTCCGCTTCTTCAATTACAGCTTTAACAAAATCTGTAAGTAGACCGCTCCAATTATTTCGTTCACTATCTTCTACGATTGCCAGTTTTTTCCATCGTGGCAATTCGTTGAATTTGCGCTGATATACTGTTTTATAGAATGATGCAGTCATGTTATATAAATATTAAAATGAAGTACTCAAACGACTAGCATATGCCATGTTGCTAGCTTTTCCTTTGCGGTATGACACTTTAACATAATTGTCAAATGCTTTCTTCGAAGTAATCACAATGCTACCCGCTGTTTTGTGTCCAAAGTGTAAATAACCATACTTTTGGGTACGTTTAGCGACTGATTCGCCACACGGCAAACAAATCTTGTAACCAAGTTCATATCGTTCAGGATGAATATCGTTTCCACAACCACATTTGTTCATATATAAAAAGTATACCTCAAGATGTGGTTGTGGTCAATAAAAAAAGCGTACCGAGTGGTACGCTTGTTGTTTTTAATTGGTTGGTTCGTGATCGTAATCGGATCTAAGTCGAACTAGTTCAGCATGTAGCTTATTAAGTTCAGATTCGTAAGTATCTAGTTTACGTTCAATATCACTAATTTTTTGTAGTCTTGCGTCGAGAATATAATCTGGATCTGAATGTTCTCTATTTTTGATATCTTCTTCTAGAACACAACCGATGTGATTTGTGCCAAAAAGATAATCAATATCGTCATTATAGGTATTTTTACCACAATAACTACATACCCACTTTTCTTTTCGTTCATCTGTGATGATTTTCTCCAACCTAGTTAGTGTTTCTACGACTTCAGCGTTAGATTCGGCATTAAGAATATCATATGCCCAATTCAAAGCATTATCGTCACGATCTTCTAGCTCAGGATAGACTTTAATTAGCTCTTTCTCAATTAGATCGATGTATGGATCGATTTGATCTTTTTGAATTGCACGCAATGCTTTTGCGTATGTAATTATGATGTTTTTACTTATTGTGTTGTTCATATTATTTATTTATTAAAAATTTAAGCACTTCTCTTAGAGAAAAATAAAATATAAATGGAATTAATACCACGAAGAAAATTGCTAATATTAGCAATAGTCCTATTGCAAATATACTACCAAAAATCAATCCAATCGTCAAGTTTATAAATTTATATAAAATGTTCATTTTTTTAGAAATCGGCTATAGATTAACTTGCCTAGATTAGCAGCAAATTTACGGGCTTTCTTCTCTGGTAAATCAAACAAATGTGCATGAAATACTTCTTCAATTAAGACATTAAGTTGTCTACGTGTTTTTAATGTAGGATCAACTGTTATTGAAGGATGTTTAAGATTGGGATTGTCACACAAACCAGCAGCGTTGTATTTTGCCAATGGTTTGTTATAATTAACAGTATATTCTTTACCTTCAAAGTTCTTGAATTTCATTATTCACCTTTCACGAAACTCTTCTTTGCTTCTTTGAGAAGAATACTGATATCATCAAGACTACGTACTCGGTCACGATATAGTATTTCAGTCTTGACACGTTCTTCGTCAATAAGTTTAATTAACTCATTAATCTTTTGCATAGTAATCACAGGTTTTGTACGTTCAAACTCACTTACATTCATTTAGAAACTCCTTTAATTGTTTTTGATTTTCTGTATTTAAAATGATATAATCCGACCATGGTTTGCCATGTCTGAGTATTTGCCAGCACCATCTTAGTCTTTCTGACCAACATAGGGTTCTGCCTTTAAGTCCTCGTTCAAACAAGCTTAAACTTACTTCTTCTTCATCATGAAACTTTTCTACAAGAAGTCCATGTTCATAACAATCGCAAATCAAAAAGATTGAGTCTTGGTCTTTCATATTTTTAAAAACTTTTCTACTTTCCAAATCTTATAAGTTATCCATGTTGCGGATTTATGAATGTTCCTACAGATAAAAGTAATTGTTTTGTTATAATATTTGCCAAATAGTCTATAACAGACCGTTTGTTCAAAGTTCCGTCTCTTTGTCCAATATTCAACGTCGTTACGGTGTTGTTTTTTGCGTTCACTATTGTCAGTAGCGGTAAATTCTACCAACTTAGCTTCAGTTACTTTACCATCAAGAAATGTAAGATTGTACTCAATCCAATAATCATACTTGTCATTTGTATCACAATCATACGCATACAATTTGACCGTATTTGTTATTGGATAGATTCGTTGCCACCAAACTTTGATTTCCTTACGGGTTGGCAACTTCTCCGACAAAGACTTACCGTTTGGGTTACCCTCTGTGTATTCATACATAGCATCATATACCCACAATGTACCATCTTCACGGATTTCATACAAATCCATGACGTTATCAAAGTCTTTGGTTTGATACTTGTTGTTACAATAACCCTTTGGATCTTCCGGTAGTGGAAGGGGATACTTACATACTACGTCGTCAAACATTCCCATAAATTAGTTTCCTCCATTTTTGTATTCTTCAATATCAAGTAAGAAATTACGAAATGCAGCATGATCGTCAAGATCCGCTTGAGATAACTTTGATAGATTATAATCAGCAATATACTCCAAAAGCACACCAACATAATATCCTGGAATAGTGATATTCTTGCCATCAAATTTTAGGTCATCGTGTTGGATGATGATTGGGTTAGTTACTTTGTCTTTAATAGTTAGTTCTTTTTCCATAAAGGTATCCTAGATTAACTATCAAACTTTGTCAATATAAAAAATTAAATCTAATTATAAAAAATAGATATATTTGATGAAAGGAATAATTCTAGCTGGAGGAACTGGTAGCAGATTGTACCCATTAACAAGTACAATAAATAAACAGCTTTTGCCTGTTTATGATAAACCCATGATTTATTATCCACTGTATACGCTAATTACATGTGGAATTACAGAATTTTGTATTATTTCTTCCCCGGAATATTTGCCTTCATACGAAAAATTGTTTGGGGATGGCAGTCAGTTGGGTTTAAAAATAACTTATAAAGTACAATATAAGCCAAGAGGAATTGCTGAAAGTTTTATTATCGCGGAAGACTTTATAAAAGATGATACAGTTGCGCTCATCTTAGGTGACAATATATTTCACGGAATGCCTAGAGTCAAGCCTTTACTTGAAGGAGCAATTATATTTGCTTATGAAGTAAATGATCCTAGCTCATACGGCGTTGTAGAAATTGATGAAAATAATAATGTTTTATCTATAGAAGAAAAACCCAAAGAACCAAAAAGCAAATTTGCAGTTCCAGGCTTATATTTTTATGATAACAAAGTGGTTGAATATGCTAAAACATTAAAGCCTTCATTAAGAGGAGAATTAGAAATAACAGATTTGAATTTAAAATATCTTGACAAAAAGCAGCTTACCGCTGTAAAATTTGCAAGAGGCACAGCGTGGTTAGACGCTGGTAGCGCTGAAACGCTTTTTCAAAGCAGTGCTTATGTACAATCAATTCAATCAAGACAAGGTATAAAAATTGGATGTATAGAAGAAGAGTGCTTTAAGCGCAAATTAATTAATAAAGCACAATTTCAAAGCTTAGTAGATAAAGCGCCTGTAAGCGAATACAAACAATATTTATTAAAATTATTATGATTATATTATTTGGAGCAAATGGTTATATTGGCAGTGAATTTAAAAAGCAGCTAGCTGAACTTAAGCTGCCTGTTTTTTATTGGCCAAATACTAGAGTTACAACATTTAAAGACTTAGAAAACTGGTATGAACAAGCTGGTTATCCGGTCATAGGCGGTGTAATTAATGCGGCGGGATACACAGGTAAACCAAATGTAGATGCTTGCGAATCACATAAAGATGATACTATTCATGGCAATATTATTTGGCCTCAAATACTCACTGATTGGTGTATTTTGAACGATATACCACTAGGTCATGTTTCCAGTGGATGTATTTATGCTGGAAAACGTGATGATGGAAAACCATTCACTGAAAACGATGAACCTAACTTTTGTTTTAAATATAATAATAGTAGCTTCTATAGTGGTACAAAAGCGATTGCGGAAACTATTGTGGGTCAGTGGGAAAAGAGTTATATCTGGAGACTTCGAATTCCATTTGAAGAATTTGATAATCCAAGAAACTACATTAGCAAAATCCTAAAGTATCAGAATTTGTTAGATGCTGAAAATAGTGTAAGTAATAAACAAGAGTTCGTAAGCGCTTGTATACAAACGATGACTAAGAAAGTTCCATATGGAATTTATAATATCACAAACGGAGGGTATATTACAACTAAATCTGTCACAGAAAAGTTTAAGCTAACAATTGCCAAAGATAAAATTTTCAATTTTGTAAGTGAAGAAGAATTTTATAAAAACATTGTTATTACCCCACGATCAAATTGTGTGATGAGCAATGAAAAATTATTGTCAACCGGAATTAAAATGAGAACAGCAGACGAAGCCTTCGACTATTGTTTAAACAATTGGACTATATGAATATACTCGTAACTGGCGGAAGAGGTTTTATTGGAAGTCACTTCATTGAAGAAATTCTTAAACGTGATGATGTAACACAAGTTTATAATGTAGATGCAAAAACATATGCAGCTAATAAAAGCCTGCCTTTTGATAAGAATCCAAAGTATCAACAACTTACTATGGATATATCAGCTGCTTATTTTCCAGATCAAAAGAAGTACTTTGAATCTCTAAATCTAGATTATGTAGTACACTTTGCTGCGGAATCTCACGTTGATAACTCTATTAAAAACCCAAAGAAGTTTATTGATACAAATATAGTAGGCACATTTAATCTACTAGAAATTTTCAAAGATACAAATATTAAGAAGTTTATTCATATATCTACAGATGAAGTGTTTGGTAGTTTGAGTTATAAAGAAAGAGAATTTAACATTGATAGTCCGTATCGACCAAATAGTCCGTATGCATCAAGTAAAGCAGCTAGTGATCTATTGGTAAGAAGTTACGTCAAAACATATAATTTTCCAGCTATTATCACCAATTGTAGCAATAACTTTGGTCCAAGACAATTCCCCGAAAAACTTATCCCCGTTTGTATTGATAAGTTGAAAAAGAAAGAAAAAATACCTCTTTATGGTAACGGAGAGAATATTAGAGATTGGATCTATGTTAAAGACCACGTTAATGCGTTAATTAATGTTCTATTAGATGGTATTGCGGGAAAACAATATTTGATCGGGGGAAAGAACGAAATATCTAATATACAATTAATATATCTCATTGTTGCTACTTATGAGAATATTACAAACCAAAAGGTTGATTGGGAATGGTTCGAATACGTAACAGATCGTAAAGGCCACGACTTTAGATATGCAATTGATACCAAAGACTTTGAAATGGAGTTCAAGAACTTCAAACTCACGGACTTTAACGAAAGCTTAAAAGCAACTGTACAAAGCTACTTATAGTGTTTTGGCATATATGGCTAGTTTTGGATTTTCATATCCAAACTTTTTAACCAATTGTCCAGCAACACTATTAGCTTCATCTTCAATTTCACCACCGATATCTTGAGTTGGTTGTTCTAACTTACCTAATTGGTTTTGTTGGTGATGTATTAGTTCATGAGCTATACTACGTAATACATCAGCTAGCCCCCTATCTTTGCAATACACTTTTACATCTCCATTGGTTGGATTGTAATATGCATAGGTACGCAAATCATCATCACGATTCTTTACCAATTTAACTTTGAATGGAGTATTAATGTTTAATTCATCGTTGATGAACTTAATAAACTTGACAATTGCGTATTTACTTAATTTATCCATATTAGAGTCCAGCTTCTTTGTAAGACATAGCGACTTTACCTTCATCGATCAAACGTTTACGATTTTGTAAATGAAGATTTTTAACATTGTCTTTATTTTCCCCAAGATACTTTACAGCAAATCCTTCCTCAACAAGCGAATTGTTTAATACTTCTTTTGATTCTGGATTGATAATTTCTCCTAAAATTCTACCGAATTTTTCAGCGTCATCGCTTTTATGAGTGCGCACAATGACCGCTTTCTTACAATTTTCAACAAAAGCTTTAGTATATTCTTTACTTGCTAAACCAAAAACTTTTTCAACTTTATCACTGGTACGACTTTCTGGAGTATCAACGCCGAGTAATCTTACACTTTGGTCAGATAGTACTACATTAAAACCCAAGTCAATATCAACAACAATAGTGTCGCCGTCTACAACTTGGGTAACTCTTGCATGATATTCGTATGGCATATTATGATAACGTTAATAGATACTTTAGTTTATTTAGTTGACCCAACATTTCGTCACGAATGTTAAGCATATCGGTATCAGTAGATTCTAATCCTTTTGGAAGCTCATTTATCAAATAATCGATATACTTGTCACAGAAATCCATTGCGGATAAATCTTTATAATTGGACAATTCTATTTTAAATCCATCACGACTTTCAATTCTACCGTATTTACCCATGAAGACTTCGATAAATTCGTCGATCAGATCAGAAAACTCGTCGTATGCACCACCAAGCGCTTGATGTTCAGCATAACTTTTTGTTTGCCAGTGATGAATCTTTAATTGATTGTGTAAAGTGAGAAGATTAGTGACTATCATAATAGATATAAATATATATCAAATCATGTAACCACTTCCACTTTACATTTTTTCTTATCAAAGATAGCCTCGTCTATCAAATATTTAATAATGCAGTCACATCTGTCTTTAAATTCGACGAAAGATAGTTCATCAGGCTTCCATATACGAATAGTGCTGGTATCTTTAATTTCAAAGCGAATACCATTCACTAATCCTTTTCTTTTGATGATAAGATCCATGTCTATAAATATATCATGATGAACGCATTACGTAAATATAAAAATTTTCAATAACAAAATATTGTAACGGTCAACTATATATTGAAAATGAAAGATGAGTTACAAAGTTATTTAAAGAAAAAGTTTCCACAGTTATACCCATCTCAATTTTCATTTGAATGTGGAGATGGTTGGTTTCGCATAATACTTTGGTTAAGCAGATATCTCGACATGTATGTTGTGCAACAAAATGAATATTCACAAAAATATCCACAACAATATCAACCTGTAAAACCAATAGTAGCTCGTCAAGTAAAACAAAAGTTTGGAACATTACGATTCTATTATGAAGGGGGAGATGAACATACTCGTTCTATCATTAGCTTTGTAGAATTTATATCCGGATACATCTGTGAAACAACAGGCAAAGAAGAAAACGTCGGATACAACCGAAAAGGATTTATACAGACATTACACAGTGATCTCAAAAAAGATACACACGATTTTAACTTCGTTGATGACGAAGAGTTACGAACAATACTAAAAACATATGACCAAAAAACTAATGATTAACAGTGATGATATATCTGATGTATCACACGATAAACAAAAATTCGTATCTGTCATTGACAACAACGAGTTATATTTCTACAACGACGTTAATACAGAATCGGCACTAGTATTAAATAAAACATTAAGTGATCTGTCTAGACAATTACTAATAGCTCAAATAACATTTGATTTACAAGAAACGCCTCATATCAAATTACATATAAACAGTGACGGTGGAGAAGTATTTGGAGCTTTAAGTATTGTTGATAGAATACAATCTTCTAAAGTACCTGTTCATTCATACGCAGAAGGATTAGTAGCAAGTGCTAGTACGTTAATCAGTGTTAGTTGTCACAAACGTTATATACGTAAAAACACAATTTTATTGATTCATCAAGTTCGTAGTTGGTTTGAAGGTACTTATGAAGACTTCAATGATGAAAAACAAAATATGGACTTGATAATGAAAATTGTTAAAGACATATATCTAAAACACACAAAATTTACAGAAGAAGAACTCAACACACTATTAAAACGTGATATATATTTAAATGCCGAAGACGCTATCAAATATGGACTTGCAGACGAAATCGTCTAGAGATAAAGAAGGATATGTATATGTCATTAGCAACTGTAACTTCCCAGGTTATTATAAAGTGGGAGTTACAAATGATATAAAATCAAGATTACGTACATATCAAACATCTTCACCTCTACGTAACTATAAAATTGAACACTATATTCAGCATCCAGATTGTTATGAAGCTGAAAAACAAATAGCTGAGAAATTAAGGTATTTTGCTACAGAAATCAAAAACGAATGGTTCAAATGTGACCTAGAACTTGTCAAGGGAAGAGTGGATGAAAGTCTTGAACCCGAAGAAAATGTGTTGACTTTTATAAAAAGAAGTGTATAGTTATAGTATAGTTATGAATACAATAGCTAATAAATTGATCTGTCTGAGTCTAAACTCTAGCTGGCAACCAATTGGTTTCAAAACCGTAAAAGATGCAATTATTGATCTTTGTGGTGCTGAAGTCGATGGTAAACCATCTAGTTTGGCCCTAGATATTGATTATGAACTGAACGAGAATGGAGAACCAAATCTATCCGTTCCTACAACTATGAATCCTGTTAGTTGGAGTGAATGGTTAAAACTCCCAATTCGTCCGTGGGATCTTGTGATCAATTCAGCGCACATGTCAGTTCGTGTACCAACTGTAATCATTGCGGTCAACTTTAATAAGATGCCTGTAAAGTCATTTAAAGGTAAACCCAGCAAAGATGCGATCTACAATCGTGACAACGGCATTTGCCAATACACTGGCAAAAAGATTGATCGTAACAGTGCTACGGTTGACCACATTCTACCTCGCAGTAAAGGTGGAGAAGATACTTGGACTAACCTAGTATTGTGTTCACGTGACATCAACTCTAAGAAAGGTAATCGTTTGAACAGCGAAGCTGGACTAAAGTTGATTAAACAACCACACATTCCACAACCAGTTCCAGTATCAGCTTTGATTAAAGAAGCAAAACATAGAGATTGGGAACACTTTTTGATGGGTGTTTAAACCACAAAAGATATAATCTTCGGATTATATCTTTTTTTTATTTATATTTATTGCATGTGGATCAATACAATAAATTTCTATTAGAAGCTTATCGGGGGGGACTACGTGCTTGGTTTGGTAAAGGACCAGTAGGCAGTTCATCTGGTGGGGGATGGGATCGTTATGACAGTACTGGTAAAAAAGCCGGTAAATGTGGCGATGCAAAACAAGGATCTAGTTATAGTGCCTGTTTAGGTAAAAAATATGCTGCTAGACTAAGAGCTAAGGGTGGTAAGAAAGCAATTGCTAATTGGGTAAAAAGAAAGAAGGCAGCACAAAGATCTGCTGGTAGAGGAGAAAAAGGAAGTGGTGGTAAAGGACAATCTCCAGTAAGAGTAAGTTATAAAGAATCTCTGAGTGAAATATTTGTTATTAACCACAAGAACCAATTAAAAGCAGATTTAATACAGTTTTTAAAACAAGAATTTAACAAAGGTGAACTTAAACCTATACACTTGGGTGTGAGTACCACTGAATTTAAACCAGATGATTGGTTAGACGAAATGGCTGAAAACTTGGTGAATCATTTAATCGGTTATTTTGAAACGATTAGAAGTCAAACTGAAAAAGATATGTATTCCCCTGTTACGGTTGCGGAAGAGTAAGAATATAATATTAAAAACCTATTGAACGTTACATAGTTATATAGTACTATAAGAAATATATGAGTTACTATATCAAAGATACAACAAAAAATAAAGTGGTCACATTTACTGACCCAAACGAAGTCGTTAGTTATTTAGAAAATCTATGTCGTACTAAACTTCGTAAAACACGCAAAGAATTAATGTTTGAAATGGAATCATTGGGTCATGGTCACGATGATCCACAAGGTGTTAATTTTACAACCATGATGGGCGAATACTTTGAAGTTGGCGCTCTAAAGAAAGACGGAAGAATGGTTCGTACCAACATTCATGAGTTGGCAAGAAACTTGAAATATCGAAACGAAATGGGCGATTGATTTATGATTAACTTGGATATCAAGTGGTCAGATCCAGTTCAAGTTGAAAAAAACGGAGATGTAACATTCCAACGTGAATGGACAATTTCTCCCGCTTATTTAAACCAATTCTTTGCTTACTGGAAAGTAAACAAACTTGCATTAAAAAGCAAAGGTTATGGTGTTATTAAGAGAAACGAAGACTGGGTTCTTACAGAGACCAAAGATAATCCAACACTATTCAAAGATCCAAAGAAACCCAAACAAAAAGTAGACGAGTCACTACCAGACTACGAAGTAAAAAATCCAGATGGATTGCGTCCATGGCAAGTTGGTGCAGTAAGTAAAATAGTATCATCACTCAAGAAATGGGGAGCTGCAGTTGATGGTAGTGACGTAGGCATCGGCAAGACGTACACCGCAACCGGCGTTGCAAGAGAATTAAATATGGACATTATGATTGTATGTCCAAAAGCAGTTAAAGAATCTTGGAAACGTGTTATCAAGAACCACTTTAAGATGTGGGGTAAGTGTGTAGGTATTACCAACTACGAAGCTCTACGAACTGGTAAAACTGATAACATATTTGCGTCTTATGTAAAACGTAGAGATACCCATCGTAAAGAATTCGTCTGGAAAGTTCCTAAAAACACTCTTATTGTTTGGGATGAAGCACAAAAGTTAAAGAATGCAAAGACCAAGAACAGTGAGATGTGCATGGCAGCCCTCAAACAAGGCTACAAGATGTTGTTTTGTAGCGCTACTATGGCAACCAATCCATTAGAATTACGTACAGTTGGTCAATGTATTCAGCTGTTTAAGAACAATAAACAATATTATGAATGGGCATATGCACATGGTGTTACTAGAGGTAGATTTGGATTAGAATTTCGTGGTAATACAGATGCTTTAAAGAAACTAAGTAATGACATATTTGTTAACAGAGGCGTTCGTCTCAATCGTGATTCCATTCCTAACTTTCCAGAAAGTCAGATTATTGCTGAATGTTATGAAATGGAAAAAGAAGATCAAGACAAGATCAATTCAGCTTATGCAGAAATGCAACTTGAGTTGTTAAAGATTGAAAAACTGCTCAAGAAAGATAAAAAGAGTACAGAACTTACTGCTATTCTAAGAGCTAGACAAAAAGTGGAAATGATCAAAGTTCCATTGTTTGTAGAAATGGTTGAAGAAGCTCTTGAAAACAACATGAGTGTTGCGGTATTTTTGAATTTCTCTGAAACTATTGAAGCATTGAGTCAGAGATTGAATACCAAATGCATTGTTAACGGTGAAGCTAAATATGCAAAAACTCGTCAACAAAGCATAGATGATTTTCAGGCAGATAAACAAAGGGTTATATTAATAAATCTCGCTGCCGGTGGTGCTGGTTTGAGTTTGCACGATGTTACTGGTAAGTATCCTCGTTTGGCTTTGATCAGTCCATCCTATTCAGCTGTCAATATGAGACAGGCTACTGGTAGAGTGTGGCGTGATAGTGCGAAGAGTAAAAGTATACAGAAGATTGTGTTTGTGTCAGGCACAGTCGAAGAAAAAGTATGTAACAGTGTAAATCAAAAGTTAGCGAACTTGGATTTACTTAACGACGGAGATATGAACTATGTCTAAAGAAAATAATAAATATATGGTAAAGTCAGCTAATTGGTCTATGACTATTAGTGTAAACGAAGAAATATTTGATGATCCTCATATTGAAGCGTGTACCAGATGTATTGAGGAAAAAATAAGAACACTAGAACCAGAAGAAGATTTTCTAGTTAATCCCATCATGTTTGTTAAAAGTCTTAAACGAAAGAATAGTAAAGAAAAGATCGTTAATACATACAAAGTACTTTTGAATGCTGGTTTTCCAGGCAGAGCAGAAACTTTGCGCAAAGTATTTTATGCATCTACAGATGTAGATCTAGCAATAGAACCGTTATCTTCATCTAAATTCTAATGGATACTATATTTGACCAACAACAAATTGCAAAGAAGTTAGAAGAACTTGATGCTTTAAAAGCAAAAGTTGAAAAATTGTTGTCTTTAAGTGAGATTGGTCAAGATGTAAGAAAAGAATTGGAAGAATTTAAAGAATTGCGTTCTAAAGGAGTAACTATACCCCACTTAGAAAAGCAATTTGCTGATCAAATATATCCTAAGAGACCTGACATGGGCAGGTATAGTAAACCCATAACAGAATCAGAAATACGAGAAGCTCAAGAAAGAGCGCCATCTGCTAAGATGGCAGCTAAACTGTTGGGAGTTACTTATAATACTTTTAAGTCATACGCCAAGAAGTATGGTATCCATAAAACAAAAGGATGGCCAATTGTAAAAGGTAAATCTACCGCAAGAAGTTTAAGTAGCCCACACGTAGGAAAATATCCAATAAATGATATTTTAGCTGGTAATCATCCAGACTTTCCGGTACACAGACTCAAAGACAAATTAATACGATCTGGCATTAAAAAATCTGAATGTGAACAATGTGGATTCCATGAACGCAGAATTACAGATGGCAAGTTGCCTCTATTGTTGAACTTTGAGGACGGTAACAACAAGAATCATAAACTAGAAAATATGAGATTGCTTTGTTATAACTGTACATTTACGAGCGGCAAAGGATATATCAGCAAAGGTCCAAAGATATTTGATCCGGATATTCTACAAGACAGTAAAAAAATATTGAAACAACGTTTCTAAAGATATTTAATATAGATGGATGACTATCAACATTTATTATCAAAGCACGGAATATTAGTAAATTTTAACATTGCTAAGAAAATAAAACCGGCTCAAATAAAAGCCATTCGTAAAAAACTGGAGGATAAATATTCAGATCCAAAAATTCTCGAAAGAGAAATAGACAAAGAAATAAAGTCAAAAACAAAAAAGTTTTTGGAAGAAAATGAAATACCAGGTTTGATAGACAAACGTGGAAATAATTTTGAAAAGATACATATAGATAAAAAGATACAACTCAAAATATTAAGTTTAGCAAATAAAGCTGTAAAATATTGTAGAGATAATAATTTTACAAAAGAACACGTTATATTTTTTATACAAGCAACTCTTCATTTATTGAAGATAACCAACGAAGATATGCAACGGTTCAAAGAAAAATATAATATTAATCAAGACCCTCCTGACGACTATTTAGATGAAGAGGACGATGGTTACGAAGACGAAGAATAATGAAATTTCTTATGGATATATTAAATATTAATGATGTTGAACCTTTTATCAAAGGTAAAAAAGTTGTATTTGTTACAGGTGTTACTGGACAAGATGGCAGTTTCATGGTTGACTATCTACTTAAAAATACCGATTATTTTATAATTGGCGGTGCT
>Ga0315899_10003578_pt1 | contig 16928 bp, 13 predicted proteins | sample LakEriMetagenome_2_FD_203518 | JGI IMG/M metagenome (GOLD analysis project Ga0315899, IMG submission 203518) | Freshwater fungal communities from buoy surface, Lake Erie, Ohio, United States - Buoy 4 MA112 | ecosystem: Environmental > Aquatic > Freshwater > Lake | place: USA: Lake Erie, Ohio... | reverse complement strand
TTCACTCCACCCACATGTGCAACAGCAAACGGATCCGATGTTCCACCGCTGTCTGCAGCCTTGAGGTCGCGAGCTTCAAGCGCAACAACTTGAAGCTTGCGCTTTGGAAGCGGGGGAGCAGGTGGCGTGATTCCTTGCAGCTCCATCGTAACCCGAACCCTCAAATCTCCCGTAGCGGCACCGAGCTTCTTATTCGCTCCGGTCAGAGGGAGCCAATCGTCAAGAACTTTGTCCGGATTCTCGAGGAATACTGTCAGGTCGAGAGCAACCGCGCCCAAGAGCTCGTGCTTGCTCACCTTGTTGTGGTCGTATACCTGCATGAGCAACTGCCCCATTTCGCCTCTTGTCGCGATTCGGAATGTCTGGTCCCACTGCGGGTCAATACAGTTGTTGTCAATCACTTTCGACTTGTGCCTCTTCTTGTCTGCAGCGCCTTGTACCACCAGAGTGACGTAGGGATCCGAATCTCCTCCTTTGTCGGCTGCTAGCATGTTGCGTCCAGCAATCAGGTCAACCACAATTACGCGCGTAAATTGCTCACGGTTGCGTCGTGATATTTTCAAATGGACACTCCCCAGGTTACGTGGCCTTCGTGTGACCCTCAGATGCACTGACCCCGTGATACCTTCCTCCGGGCCTCGCAAATAGTCGAGCCCACGTTCCACCAGTTCATGCAACTTATCACTCAATCTGCTCAAGACTTGAAAGACACCTTTGACCTGCCGCGGCTCTGGCCCATCGAGGGAGTCTGCCTCAGTCGACGCAGTCGCAGCAGTTTGCGCAGTGTCAGGAGCTTTGTCCACATCTTCCTTGCGATCTCCCTCCAAGACTGCCCCCTCAGGCTTTCCCGCCCCTGAAGACTGCGGTACAGCGACCGACTCGAGCGTTTGGGCAGTCAGCGTTTTGGGGGCGCTTTTGGCGTGCTGGGGTTCGTTTTTGTATCCCAGGTCTATCCACTCATCTATGCTCGAATTCGGCTGCAATGACCCAATCTGCACTTTCGCACGACCCAAAAAGTCGTTCATACCGACAAGATCGTAATCAAAGACGTCGACGAAAATCTCTTGAGGATGCGTGTCCAATGATTGTACAAACATCTCATTCCAAACGGGCTCCAGTGTCTTATAGATAGTTTTGGTATTTTGGCTTTTGAGACGCGAGTCGCCTCCGCAAAATGATACAGTCGCAAACGGATCTGAAGTCCCCCCTCTGTCTGCAGCCTTGATGCCTCTTGCTTCAATAACCTCAATGACAACCTCTTCAGACTCCTCCCGCGTGTCATCATCCATCGACGACAGCGGATACCACTTTTGCTCTACTTGCCCGTTGACAATGGCATCTAAAGGCAGCGACACGCGCCCCAAAAAGTCATTGCCGCCCAGGATATCGTCATCAAAGACTTCCAGGACGAAGGTCTTGGCAGTTTCTTCTAGATCCAACACGAACCTCTCGTCCCACATCGGCGTCAATGTTTTGTCAATGACTCGTGTCTTCCACGTGTTGGTACAGCGAGATGAGCCCCGAAATTTTATCACTGCGAAAGGGTCGCTAGTTCCTCCCCTGTCGGCAGCCATAAGACCCGTCGCCTCAATCACATGAAGATCAATTTCTTCAGGAATCACACTGCCTTGTGCCCGCCTCTTCACCCTGAGTTCAACCTCGCCCTTAATCGCACCTGTGGAGTCTTTTTGGCCGTCCTTCTCACACAGCTCCACCCACAACTGCTTTGCATCTTCAGAGATATCGGTCAAGGGCAAAAATGCACGGCCCAGAAAATCATTACTTCCGAATCTGTCGTAGTCGAAAATGTCAATGATCAAACTCTTGGCGCCGCGCTGCTTCGTAAGGACGAACATTTCGTCCCACACCGGGTTTAAGGTTTTTTGGACGACGCGCGTCTTCGCGGTCTCCCCACCCTTGTTCCCACTCCCGCCGTGGAAAGTCACAATGGCAAAGGGGTCAGAAGTGCCTCCACTATCAGCGGCATGAATTTCACGCGCTTGAAGAACCTCAAGGACTATTTCCTCTGGTGCAACGTCCTTGAATCTCTTTTCCACCTTAAGCGTCACCTCACCACTTACAGGTTGGGGGTCCCACTTTTCTGTGACTTTGAGTCCGAGTTTCACCATTCCGCTCACCGACGCTTTATCTGCCCCAGCGCGCAATTCGAACCAGTCTTCGAACTCGTCGCCCTCGGCCACGAGGTGGAGCGGAAGAACGACGCAGCCCAGAAAATCATCGGGGTTCGGGCCCAAATCGTGATCCCAGATACTAAGCGTCAGATACTTGCTTGAACCTTTGAGAATGTCTGAAAAGCTGGTGACCATAGTGCTGTTGGACATGTTTGAAACATGAGTGGAGGCAGACTTGATTCGATCAAGCAATGCCTCTTGTTCTGGCTTCATGGACATTTTCCCTGCATTTTTCTTGCGTGCCTTCTTCCAAAGGGAGCGGCATTTGGTCTTCTCCTCTTCAGCGCGCTGTTTTGGGAAGAAGCCGAGTTGAAACCGAAAGGTTTCTCGCCACTTCGGCTTCAGAGTCTTCTTTTGCACGGAGCTTGTAAATTTCTGCGTTTCCACTTCCAGCGTTGCGTAGGGGTCCGAGGTACCACCGCGATCAGCAGCCAGTATACCTTTGGCCTCAATCAAGCGCACGAGAATCTGCAACTCCTGGTAGGGACTTGCAGAGGTGTCCTCAGGTTCACGCCTCCCCTTAACCAAGGGCAGTGTCATCTCGCGCACTTTACCGACGGCGAGCATACTTGCGTCAAATTCCACCTTGCCCAAAAACCTGGGCGCTTGCTTTGGCATATTATCGAAGAGGGTGATATGCAGTTTGCTTTCACGTCGTATCGTGTCGAAGATACAATCCGTGTCCCATTGCGGGTCGTGCTCGCCTGTGACGGCACTCGCAAGCACTTTACGGCCATCGAGTGATACGAGCGCAAACGCGTCAGGCTGCTGGTCTGTATCGAGCCTTGCGTGAAGGTTTTGCGCACCCGCCAGAGTCACTGTCATAGAATTGAAGGTTGCGAGGGCGAGACGGATGAAGGGAGGGTGTGTGTGTGTGTGTTAGAAAGAGAACCAAATGCATTCAACTGACCATGGTGGTGTGCGCACATTCTCTTGTCCCCGTCCTGTTTGTTTCCCACGCGTACGCTTTCACGCACAACACATGATCATACCTTCGAGCTCAGTAGGTCGAGCTTCCTTAAGAACTTTGACTCGTTGCAATTGGAGCAAAACACTGGCAGGTTTTTCGGGCTTGCTCGAGGTTGTTTGGCTAGAGTCGTTTTTAAACCGCGTCATTATCTTGAGGCGCACTTGCCCGGAGACGACGTCCTTGCCACGGGATTCAGTGCGCGGCTCGAGATCAAACCACCTTGAAAAAGGTATGTTTGTGTCATGTGCGCACAGAGATGCTGGTGTCATATGACACAAACATGAACATATGTATGCGCAAGGCATACGAGTACATGGATCCTACATGCATGATTGTTCGCAGTAATCTCCGGACAAACCTGTCGCAAGTTTCTTGGGGCGCAACCAGATTCAAGGGCAGCACCACCTGCCCTAGAAAGTCATTGGTGCCAAAGGTGCCCAAGTCGTAATCCCAGACCTTGAGCTCAATGCACCGAAACGCCTTGAGGATACAACCCAGGCACACCCCACGCACGCACGCACGCAAATATGCACGCACGCACACACACACACACACACGCAAATACGCACGCACGCACGCAACGTGACAAAGGAAAATTTAAAACTTTCTGTTAGCTACTTTCACACACAATCGGCACGGTGCGATGTAAGTGTGACAAAAAATGGATAAGTTGCGTCACGAGTGAGCATGGATGTGTTGTGTCACTCGTGACAATGCAAGCAAGGCACCTTTGCTGCGATTGAGCCTCTACTTTTTTGGCCACCTTCCCTCTTGACGAGTTCATAGCTCAGGAGCACATTGCCCTGGCTCTCAGTTGTTCCCTCTTGTGCCAATGCATGCCACTTTGTGGGAGGATCTTCCGAGTGGGTGTAATGCAAGTTCAGCAAGGATAGGTCTAGGGTGAATTTCCCAAGCGAATCGTCTTTGCCTATCACATCCTGGATATGTTCACGAGTACGGGTTGCATTGTGGTGCCTCAGTCTGACTTGCAATGTATCAAAATATTTTGTGGTGAAACCTTTTATCATATATTTGTTGTGAAATCTTGTATCATATGAAGATTTCACAACAAACCTTGACGACACATTAATGATGTATCGTCTAGAATCCACAGCATCCTTCATTACAGCATTCACACACACACACACACACACACACACACACGCATACATATATGCACGTTCGTGAGCGCGTGCATATCCATGCACAAGTAATCAGGATTGTATGTATCAAATCAAGTGTATATACTTGAATGCCTTCGTGTGTGCGTGTGCCCCGAGAACTTTGGGGAGGGGGTCCGAGGGAGACCTTGTCAAAAACTTCAATGGTGAGCATGTCTTTGCGCTGTTTTTCGCGAATGTTGATTTCAAAGTGCTCATTCCATTCAGGGTTCAGCGTCTTCTTGATCACCTTTGTCTTTTTGCCGTTGGCAATTTCGCTTCCCACGTGAATACGCACATACGGGTCGCTGGTCCCTCCCGAATCGGCCGCAATCAGGTCCCTGGCCTTCAACACGCTGATATACAAGACAGCCGGCGTATTCGCGTCCTGGAGAGCTTTATGGGCCGCATTCTTTCGTTCTTCCTCTTCATCGCTGATCGCTGCGAGAGCCGCGACACCATGCTGTGCTATGTCTTTGAAAACATCTGGCCGTGAAATTTTGTTCAAAACCTGGGAAGAGGCCTCTTTCAGCGAAACCTTTTCGTGTTCGACGAAGAGGCTTCCATACGTGCCTAATACAAACTTGAAGGCCTGGCCCCACTTTGGGTCTAGCGTCTTCTTTTCCACCCTTGACTTGTACTTTTGCTTCTCTAGCTCAAGCGTGCAAAATGGGTCAGATGTGCCTCCTTTGTCGGCAGCCGCAAGACCCTTGGCTTCAACAAGCTGCACTATCATTTCAACTTCTTCGTCGTCTCGATTTATTTCGCGATCCGATAACTCGATCCACTGCTCCGTCTCTGGGCCAAGGGCTTCGAAATACTCTCCTTGCTTATTCTTCTTGGGATCTCCTAGCGCAAGAGACTGCACAGGAATGCTGCTCAAGCCCAGATTGTCCTTGCCGAATTTCAGTCGGTCGTTGACTGCCTCCACGCGCAGCTTTCTGTCACCTACCTTGTCGACCAAGAGAGCAAACTCCTCATCCCAAATGTGCGTGGTCCCAGAACCTATCTCGGTAAAGGCCTCGGTGAGGATGTCTTGATTGTTCTCGTTCTTTCCCATCCCAATGACCCCCGCCGCACTTCTTAATGCAGAAAGGAAGCCGCCGGCCTTCTTGGCCGGGGAAGTTGCCGCCTTTCTGACACCTCGCTTCTTAGCCTTGGGCGCGGTAGTAATCCAGATGTAAGGAGCTGGCGCATCCTTGGCACTGGCTTCGTCTATAGGGATGTCGCGAGCTTGTATCACTCGCACAATTATAAGCTCGATGCTCTTGCGCTCAAACTCTTCCAGCGCTCGGCGCTCGCGCTCTTGCGCCTCGCGCTTCAGCCTCGCCAACTCCTGCTGCCGGATAATCTCCCCCACAACGTTCACCACACTCTTGACCACGGTCGCGGCCGTCGCTGCTGTAACCTTCACAAGCGCATCTTGGTACAATTGGCGTTGTCTCGCACGGACTATCGCTGCTTGTTTCGCGTCAGTCTCGTAGTCATACTCCATGTCAAGGGCTCGGAATTGGGCGGCAGGTCGCAAACTAGGACGGACGTACTCATACATTTCGGCCCCCGGCTCTTCCTTCTTGCGCTTACTTTGGCGCGCAAGTTGTGCCTGATTCTTAAGCGTTTCTGCGCCCAATACAGGCTTCGTTCTCATTTCGGTATCCTGAGACTCAACTGCAGTGTCTACAAAAAAACTGGTCGTTGCATTGAGTGGAAGCATCTCTTTGCAGCCCAAACGTCCAGTGACGTTGGCATTGCAAGTCTGGGCTGCATCAAAGAGATGCTTCGTCACTGCAAATCCAGCGCCAACGGGTGGATTGTGTGTCACAAGACGGCTGATTCGAGGCGACTGATGTACAGAAAACTTCGCAATTCCCGCAGCCTCCCGCCAACTTCGTGCCGCCGATACTGCAGGTTCCAGTCCCTCTATTTCAAACGGCGCTTCGCGGCCCCTTTTGTAGGTATCTGAAGGGTGACACTGGCCTAGTCGCTCCGGCGATTTTGCCTCAAAGCCAACAGACAGCCGACGTGGGCTCCGCGGGGTGCGTGCCCGAAAATTGTGCGCCTGTGTATCCGCAGCAATTTATTCGGGACTTTGGCATGTATTCGGCCAAAGACATCGAGTGCATCCACTGATACATGCAGGAGTATGCAAAAACAGAACAGACATACACATACCTCGTGGCCCCCGTAGAAGTAGGTTTCCGGTCGAGTCGAAGGGAGGGCAATCGGCATCTCAATGGCCCCACCCGCAAGCAGCACGGTTTGCTGCTCCTTCAGTGCCCTGATCTCTGCCTCGACCTGAAGTAAAGCACCAAGATGAGCTCATTCAATCAAGCATTTTAGCCCAACAGTTGATCTCCTGCAACTGTTTCATGCCTCAGGAATACGACATCAAACCACACAAATGCCGGGATTTACCTGATGACTGATGGGACACGCCTGCAGCTTGGCAAGATGCGCATCTATGTCTGGAAGCCGTTCCCAGGGCCATTCTCTATTCTTTTCACTGCTACTTAATGGCAATTTGACATGATCGTCGTAGGAGATTTTGCGAGCCGGAGACTGCAGTGATGACTGTGTGTTTGTGTGTGTGTGTGTGTGTGTGTATGTGTGTGTGTGCACGCGCGCTATCACAGAGGTAATATTTGTGTTGTGTTTTCGTCATTACCACACCCACACCTACCGGATTCCACAGCGGTATCGTAGGGGGGTAAATTCTCAAGCGCGGCGTTTCCGGCCGTCTCGGTGCCTGTCTGACATAGTATGGATCACACGATATATGGTCACACGATCATCACACGATATATGTTCCTGTGTTCCTGTCGATTTGATATGGGCTTATTTATGTGCACGCAATTCAGTCTCATGTGCTGGCAAGTACGAACCATGCCCGTAATTGTCCAAACTTGTTGGTACACCTCTGGCAGCAGGGGCTTCGGGAGTTGATAGTTGATTTGCTTCTCCAAGTTGTTGATTTGCTTGTCAAGAGGCGGGGCGCGAGGGCCTTGCGAGCTACTATGCGGACGGCTGCTACTAGCGCCGCTGCGCGCCGTTGCCACGCGCTCCTCTTCATTTCGCAAAAAGTGAATGCCTTTCTTACTTGCCCTGTCGTCATCATCTTTTGCGACCACGGTGTTGGCCGGAACCTTTTCAAAAAGATCGTTGCGCTCATTTAACCACTCGTTTGAGGGTACGCGTTGAAATGTCAAGCCGTCGAACCCAAGGACCCTGCTCTCAGTCTTTTCAGGTGGAGGCGGAGACTCTTCAAGGCTTCTGCCGCGAAGGGAGCGCGGGAGGCGCACGTCGCCAGAGCTGCTAATCAACGCTTGAATCCCCTCATGTACTTCCCCCAAGGATGCGACCGCAAGCTGCTTGATCGCACTAAAACCCCCACCTCTTTTGTACGACATGCCATTTGGTTTGTCAACTCTGATGGTCTTGGGAATAACTTTGATGGGCTCTCGAGTCGGAGTATCTTGTTGCGCACCCGAGTTGCACGCATGCGCCGTCTCTGCGCCTTGCGCAATGCTGGAATTTTTGATAATTCCTCGCCCCGTAGTGCTGCTGCTTGCACTTGAGCCAGGACTCCGTCCCCTCGAAGATTTTTCTCGTTCTGTATTAGACACGGCGCAGAGCAGTCAAATGCTGAGGCTCTCGTGCCGCCATGTCTAGCAAAACATGTCTATGAGTCTAAAAAGAAAGAAGAACATGATTGCCTCGATTGGAAATGTGAAAGAAAAATGCTGATTAACAAAGAATCCAACCCCTACAAAAGGAGTTGGGATGCTCAGACCTGATCCTATGCTTGCCCGTTGTGCAATCGACAACGACTTGCTTCCTGCCTGTCGTTGCGCCCCACGGAAGCCATTTGGCGTGGACGGGGGCAAATGTTCTGCATCTCCTCGAGTGCTTGCTTGAGGCGTTGACTTGGAGTCGCGAGCCTGTCCTCGGGGACCGTTGTCGAGTTGCACGTTGGCCAAGGCCACATTTAGACTCTGGCCGTTATCCTGTCATACGAATGCGATAGCGTGCAGCCCGTGGGGTTTGCGCAGGTGTGAGCATGGTCGCACGACTTCGATGGCCCATCAGGCTAGAGATCAGGCGCAGGCAGGCAGGCAGGCAGGCAGGCAGGCAGGCGCGCACGCACACACACGCACACAAGCGCGGCACAAGCAAAGCGTTCGAAATTACCAGCAGCACCCACACGCGATTTTCAGGGAGACTTTGCTTTATCCTACCCAAGCTGCCATGCATCTCGTCTGCCCGCAAAGCACCACCACGTCAAAATCAGCGCACGTGGGAGCACAGGCAAATGCGCGATGCCGGATGCCACCGGCGCCAACCAGCATACCGTCGGCGTCGTGGATGCGCACACGGCTGCCCACCAGCTTCTGCGTTTCGAGCTGCGAGGCCAGAGTCGACATGCTGCGCGCCGCGTGCGAGAGGTCCACTGTCCAGCCGCGCGGCAGATGCTGCAGGCAAACCGGGTCTAACACGGCTCTCTCACCCGCAGAGTGTTTTGAGTTTGTGAGAACTAATTATTGACAGGAAACTGCCAACACTCATTTTTTAACGGTCCCACGCAAGGAGGGATGAAGGCGTCGTTGCGAGCCCCGCCCTCCCGGCAGGAGGCGTGTGACGGTAGCGGGGACGGGAGTTGGTCGCCGCGAATTCTGCCCGACCTTCCGCAGGCGCGCACACCGCGGCCGCCCCAGACCCCGCTGCCCCTCCGCCCTCTCTCAAGCCGCCTCTCTGGGTCCTCGCCGCGCCCGCTCTTTGGGTCCTCGCCGCGCCCGCTGTCGGCACGGGCTCCGTCGTCGTTGTACGATCACTCGCCCCCGTCTCAACGCCCAGTCCCTCCGAGCGGGCGAAGCATGAGACTCTCGCGGCTGCAGCGCCCTGCCAGCGCGGGGGCCGTGCCAATGCCACCCCACGCCCCGAGGAGGGAAGAGCTAGAGCGTAAGGCGCAGCTGTGCGTGTCCCCGGGTCCGCGCACGGTGCAAACGTGCGGCTCCAGATTCGGCGGCAAGGGGAGCCCGGCGGAGGAGGCAGACGCGGTGGTCAACGTTCTGCGGAAAGAGGCCTGGGACCTGGTCGAGGGCGAGAAGTACGAGACGGCCATTGGCAAGTTGAGCGCGGCGATTGAAATGCAGCCATCAAACGCAGCCCTATTTGCGAGCCGAGCGTACGCGCGCCTCGAGTTGGGCCTCGTGGAAGGAGCAGTCGAGGACTGTGAGACTGCCATATCTATCGCGCCAGGTATTAGAAAGGGTGCTGAGTGGGCGCCGTCTCGAGATTTTAGTCTCGAGATTTTATGCGCATGCGACTGTCACAAGCGAACTTGAACAGGCTTTTCAATTGTTTTCTGTTGTTTTCATGCATTGCTGCAGCCCTACATGCCCATCGCGTGCATAAGGATAAGACTGCGATCAATTTGTGTCTCGGACTCAGTGTTCTCTGGTCTTTGGCCTGTGCAGACGACGTGAACGGATACCTCAGGATGGCTTCGATGTGTGCCACCGTTGGGAAGCACTCTCGTGCTATCGGCAAACTGCGTTTGGGCCTAGAGCGGTATCCTACCTACGCTTGCCTGCTGTCTTGAATCGTTGAAGCAAGAGTGTTAGATTCAAAGCGTTTTCTTGCAGCTTTGAGTTGTTACAAGTTCCCGGTTTGAGTGAGATCGATCCCGTGCGCAGATTCCCTGGTCATGAAGAGTTGACCAAGGTGCTGAAGGAACTGGAGGCTCAAGAGTCCTCGGAACAATTTGAAAGGTCTTGCGAAGGGTCAGCCACTGACTCCCTGGGGCCGTATTTGGACGTTGCTGCTGGGGCTGTTGAGGAGGCGGTGGATGCTGCAGCTCACCAGGCAGTGGCTATGCAGGAAGACTTGGGACAGCATGTGTTTCCTGTGGATCCTGGCCTCGGTGCAGACGAGGAAGAGGTGCAAATGGACATTCGTGTGGACTTGGCAGCAGCGCAGTTGCAGTCTGCGGAAGCAAAACAAGAGGGGGCATCGGAGCAAGATGGGGAAGGCAGATCCGTGCCGCTCGAGATGCAGGCCCAGCAGCATCAACTGGAAGAACGCGGGGAGAGAGGGGAGTATGATGTTCAGGGCGAGGCACAGATCTTAAGTCTTTGCGAAGAAAGTGACAACGATTCATGCCCCATGCCGCCCCCACTTCCTGCAGACGACGATGACGAAGGGTCGCGGCCTCCTACCCCTTACGAAGGATCACGCCCTTCTACTCCTCCAGTGCGCCTTGATGCGTCAGAGAAGAACGGGACCATGCCGCCCCCACTTCCTGCAGACGACGATGACGAAGGATCGCGGCCTCCTACCCCATCACGCCCTTCTACTCATCCAGTGCGCCTTGATGCGTCAGAGAAGAACGGGATGAACAGTAGCAGGGCAGGAAGCGCGAAGAGCACGCGCAGCAGGACTTCTGTCAAAATGGTCCGATTAGCCTCGAACAGCACTTCAACGCTTCTTGTTCCCGTGATGCTGTCTGCTGATGCACACGACCAAGAGGAAACGGAACAATCTGAAAGGTCTTGCGAAGGGTCAGCCACTGACTCCCTGGGGCCGTATTCGGACGTTGCTGCTGAGGCTGTTGAGGAGACTGTGGAAGCTGCAGCTCAGGCTGTTGAGACCCGCGATGCTCAGGCGGTTGAGGCACGGGATGCTGCTGCTCAAGAGTCACAGGAAATGTTCGCGAACGATACTGCAGCGAAACCAAGTGAAGATGTTGCAAGTAGCGAGCCTGCCCAGTCTGTCAAGGATGGAGCTGTAGACATGGCACACCAGCCAGTGGCTATGCAGGGAGACTTGGGGCAGCATGTGTTTCCTGTGGATCCTGGCCTTGGTGCAGACGAGGAAGAGGTGCAAATGGACATTCGTGTGGACTTGGCAGCAGCGCAGTTGCAGTCTGTGGAAGCAAAACAAGAGGGGGCATCGGAGCAAGATGGGGAAGGCAGATCCGTGCCGCTCGAGATGCAGGCCCAGCAGCATCAACCGGAAGGACAAGGAGCGAGAGGGGAGTATGATATTGAGACGTTTGAGGATGATGGTGATGGGAAAGGAGGACGAGGAGGAGGGGCACACCAGGAGGAAGAGAATGGTGAGGTCTACTCGGATGATGCAGACGTTGCTAATGAAGCAAGCCAACCAAACATTCAAGATGCAGACGAATACACTGATGACGAATTCGAAGACGTCCATGAGGTTGAGGGCGAATTAAAGGAAGCCCACGCTCGACAAGTTCGACTTCAAGGGCACGAAAAGGACCCAGCAGTGCAAAGCGAAACAAAGGTAGGCTCACCCGACTATGAAAACGAAGAATACGATGATTTTGGAGATGATGCTGCCCAATCAACCCTCAATCCTAACATCAAGGAGTATGCTTCAGATTACTGCTCGGACACGGACGTAGAGAGTCGAGGGAATACAGCATTTAGTGGCGCAACGACGCTTCCTCGAACTCGCAGGGGTACGCAGCCAGGCTCGCGAGTACGAACGGGTGGCTCAGACCTTTCCAGCGCATCTGTCAGCACGTGCACCTTTCCTCCTCACCGCTCGTATCTCGACAGCGTTGACGGACAATTGATCCGTGGCCCGGGATTCCGTGAAATTCAGTGGGAGCTGCCCAAGGGCGAGCAAGAACTTGAAGAGTGGCCTCTTATTTCAAGTTTCTACCCAGCGTCAGGAGTTTCAGCCTTTCCGTCTGTTGATACTCTCCTGATCCCAGAAAAGGTTGTTGCGTCTGACGAAGCGTTTCAGCAGGGGTCTCCTGCGCGAAATAGTCGAGAGCAAAAACCGAAAGACAAGTTGGACCCACAGTACCGAAAGCGAATCAACCTGTTCCTTGGTATCAACGAGTGGCCTCCGCCTCCAGTTCGACTGCCAACGCCGCCCGCCCCTCCCGTTACTCATTTTGTTGCCAAGTGGTATGAAATTCTGAGCAGCGGTCTGCATTCTAGATACCTGAAATGGACTCGACAAGGAACTGCTTTTGTGCTGCAAGATCCGTTGGGATTTCAATCGTTTGTTCTGCCAACTTACTTTAAGCCTGCTACGAAAACACGGTCAGGCATTGGGAGCATCGACGGATACAACTTCCCCAGAGTGATCAAGGCGCTAAGAGATCATGGTTTCACAAGAGTGGATCCGAATGATACTGATTCACTTGAATTTTGGCACAGATTCTTTGTGGCTGGAGCCCCCGAAAATCTTCACATGATTAAGTTTCAAAACAAGCGCGCACTGATTGGGGGTGAGCTTGAGCTTGTATTGCCTCGGCCATGGACTCCTTGCCCTATGCCCGGTGATAACGTGCCACTTAATCATCCGTTCCATCACATGACCTGTCCTGAGAGTGCCCCTCTCCCACATGGTGCGGAATATTCGAGGTCGTACATTTTTGAAGATGTCGCACGTCCCGGTACCACTGCAACAAGACCATTGCCAAAAATCAAAGTCCTTGAGAAGCACCATGCAGAAGTGAAAGCAGCTCTTCGCGCGGACAACAACAAGGGCAAATTGGCTAATCTTTTTTCTAACGTTGTTCGTGATGTCCACGCAACGAAGGTCAATGCCGAAGCTGCCAAACGTGTCAAGCAAGTGAAAACGGGAAAGGTCAAGCTTGAAGCGGTGAAAAAAGAGGAGGTGCTCGTAGGACCAGATCTATTTCCAGCAATAGTTGGCATGCGAGTAAAGCTCTCCACCGCGGGGCAAGAAAATAAGGAACTCTCTTATGATGCACACCTCGATATTGGCATGATCATGGAAATCGAACCCGACGGTCGATTGTGTCAGGTCAAGTGGCAGACTGGGGAGGAAGAGTGGTGCTGCACAGGTTTCAGCAACAAGTATTATCTGCAGGCCTTTATTATTGCGAAAGAAGACGGCGCGGCAAACTCGGAGCTTTGGCTAAAGGCCGCCAAGTTCTCACCCAAGTGGGATTTATTGGACGGTGTGTGGAAGATGAATCGTCTCAAGTCGCGGGTGAAGATGAGCACACACAGCCTGCGCCAGGAAGCATCTCAGGACAAGTTGCTCAAGGGCATACGAGAGGAGGTGCGAAAATATCACGTCAAGTTGCGCGCTGAGGAGATGCGCCGTCTGGAGGCCGAAAAAACGGCCAAAAAGCAGCAAAAACAGAAAAAGGGCAAGACTCGAATAATGTCCGTTGTCGATCAGGGTGCCCCAAAAATAGGTGAGGAATTAAATCCTGGGTTGCATGATTTGAAATACAACTTCGCGTTCTGTGTTGTGTCAATAGAACAAGCTTCTCTCCCCCTGAAATGGAAATTCTGAAAACGTGCGTGCACTGCTGACTGTTGGATTGTTGGAGCAGACAACATCGAGTACGTTGGAATCTTCAAGAAAAAGTGGGGTACCTTGGCAGCAGTGATCGAGCAAGGGCAACTCATCAACTTGAATTTAGTGCTTCGCAATGCATTTAATGACATGGACAAGTTGCCGTCTGGTCACGTTGCTCTCGAACATCTCAAATTGCAGGTTCACAATTCAGTGACATGCTGCTTCCTGGCCTGCGTGAGCTTATGTATGCGTGCGTGTGCGTGAGTGTTGCCCCATTCAATACCCGCAACAATTCTCTGGTTTGATATGCAGTTTTGTGTCCTGGTAACATCGCTTGACAATACTGCAGTTTCGAAGTATGGGCTTGGGCAAGGATGCAAAGACCATCAGTTTAGCAACCTCCGTCCATGTTGCAAGAGATTTTGCGACCTTTGACGAGGTCTATCTCTCGACTCGTCTTTGTGTTTGCATCAGTTGTTCACAAGTGTTTGTGTCAATGCATTAGTGGTGCACACGTGCCGGAGTGACGCAATGGGTGCATGTATCTGTACTGGCATCCGAATCCATGCGCGCATGCATGTATCCCGTACACTTCCGTGCATGCATGTACCTCTACTCGCATCTGCACACTTGCATCTGTACACATGCTTGTATATACACATGTGGAGTATGTTTTGAACTGACATGGAGTGAGTGATTGTTGCGCAACTCTTTGCATCCTCAAACCATCCTCCAAACCATTTGCTCGCGACTATTGGGCATTTCACTCCATCTCTATGATTATTCGGATTCAGTTCCTGGACGTCATGTACTGCATTTTTGGGGCGCCAGACAAGCGGCCCGAACATGAAAGGCGGTCAACGATGAAAAGAACAGCTTCTTTTTTAAAAAGAACACCTTCTATCAATCGGAGGTTTTCAGATTCGGAAGGAGGAGGTCAAAGCCCATTAGGCCGAACACCCAGCGATGCAAGCTGTGCTTCAAGTGTACAAGGTGCACAGTCACCCATTGCTGCAATCGCATAAACACATTACTATTGAATACACATGGATGAACTCGGTTGCCTAGAGATTCGCGGTTGTTGGCGGCAGGCGGTGAGAAAGACGCCTGGGGTTGTGGGATTTGCGTCCCGCTCGACTCTCTGCGTGCCTCCCGTTGTCTGAGAGCCGCATCCGATAGACGCTGGAGGGCCTCGAGGTCCAGGTCATCATCTTCTACGCTCCGGGGCATGCACAGACGCGTTAGCGGATAGCGCAGGAGGACCCTGTTGGCACTGTAAAACAGGAACGGTGTCGGAACGGTCATTTTCCAGTCGTTGCCTTCTATCTTGTTTGTTTCTGTGGCCTTCGAAGGTCATCGTGCGCTTGCAGAGCAGGTGAGTGTATTGAATTGATCAAAAGGAGCCACCCGACGCCCCCATGTCCCCTACCTGCAGAAACAAAAATTAGCCAAACGCTATATACCCCCGCCAAAACAGCCCTCAAACTATTCGGTTTTAGCAACCGCCTCCTTAGCTTCTTCCGGAAGAGAGAGAGAGCGAGAGAGCGAGAAAGAAAGCGAGAGTATTCGAAACGATTCTCGATATACGAGGTTGAACTTTCTTGGTATCACCCCAAGTCATCACGGCACCCATGAGGTTAGCAGGAGCAATGGGTGCAGGATGATGCCTTGTAATGGGAGGGGGAGGGAGAGAGCGAGGATCAGGAAGATGCACGAAGGTGACCTGCGGGTGAGGGCATACAGACGGGAGTGTGAGCTTGTGGGCGGCAGTCTAGCTAGTCTCAAGAGTCTGCACGCCACCAAGTGTAGAAAAGGACAGAAACAAACATTTATACATTCATGATACAGTGCACCACACGCCACACACGCCACACACGCAGTGGCGTGCGCATACCAGGTCGCGAAAAGACGCGTTTCGCAAAAAGACATGTGCGACCAGACGCTTGCGAAAAGACACGTCATTTAACGGAAGTGGCATGCGCCCACAAGGTCGCCACAAGACACGTCTGACCATCCTCGCTTCCACCCGCCACGCCCACCATCTCCCGTCTATCCCCGGACCCAGCAGCAGCGGCAGCGCCTCGCCCCCCTCTGCCATCCCCCCCCTCCATGCCAGCCACGAACCCACCCAGTGCAGTAGCAGGGCCACTAACTAAACCACTAACTAAACCACTAACTAAACCCATAGCCTGTCGCGCTGTTTCGAGTGGGTGCTGCGCTGTGGCGGGGGCAGGCTGTGTTGGGGCACCGGCGCCCACGAGCTTCCTCCATGGTGAGGAGAACGAGAAGGAGGAGTAGGAGGAGGAGGAGGAGGAGGAGGAGGAGAAGGAGGAGGAGGAGGAGGCGCGCGTCCATCTCGCGACCACGAGAGCTATGGGGAATAAGACCGCCCACATCTGCAAGATAGGCAGGACGAGAGAGGGTGGCGGGGAGAGGGAGGAGGCGATGGAGAAAAGGGGTTGGGAAAAGGGAGAGAGACAGAGGAGGCGAGGGGGCGGTAAGATCATGAGCGAGATAAGAAATTTCGGGGTCGGGAGGGTTGAATATGTATATACATATAGAGGGGCTAGGTCCAGGTGCTAAAACAGGAGTTGTGGCTACCATACACGCGGTATACATACACGCGCTTTACATCAGCCTTGCCCAGCCCTTCTCGTCTTTCCGTGGGTGGGTGGGTGCGTGCGTGCGTGCGAGATTATTTGTGTGCGCGTGCATGCGTGCGCGTGTGGGTGTGCGCAAGGAGATGCACGTATGTCTGCAACTTGCACTGACGCATGCTATGTATGCAACTTGCACTGCCGCATGCACGCACGCACTCACGCATGTATGCATGTGTGTGTATGTGTTGGTGTTTGGTTGCTTGAGTGCATGCATGCGCGTGTATGTGTTGGTGCTTGGTTGCTCCAGCTGCTCCAGGATAGCACTCAATTGTCAAGTGCTGCTCATTGTCAAGTGCTGCTCCTGGATAGGACCAGAGTGCCAGAGAGAGGAGGACCATATATATATATGTGTATGTCTCTCTCTCTATCTCTCTCTCTCTCTCTCTCTCTCTCTCTCTCTCTCTCTCTCTCTATATATATATATATACAGAGAGAGACAAACACGTCAGACCGCGGACACGAGGGGAGAGAAGGAAGCAGACAACCCATGAACCCGAGCAATTGCAGCCTCCCACCACACTCTTGAACGCGCACCCTCCCACCATACACTTTTTGTATGGCCAACCACTGCCGCAACGGCTGCATCACGCCTCTGCCCATCTTCTTTTTTTAATATATATATATGTATATA
>Ga0315899_10003576_pt1 | contig 16930 bp, 11 predicted proteins | sample LakEriMetagenome_2_FD_203518 | JGI IMG/M metagenome (GOLD analysis project Ga0315899, IMG submission 203518) | Freshwater fungal communities from buoy surface, Lake Erie, Ohio, United States - Buoy 4 MA112 | ecosystem: Environmental > Aquatic > Freshwater > Lake | place: USA: Lake Erie, Ohio... | reverse complement strand
GGCCGACAGAAACGACTTCGTTCGGACGGAACGCAGGTTGAAAGGGCGTCACGCATTGCGGGAGAAACCCCTCGCCGGTGAAACGCTCGGGGCTCCCAAGTGCGACGCTTGGATTGGTGAAGCCAGCAGCGGCACCAGATCCGGCGGTGTATGCAATCACGGTTGAAGCGAACGGCGAGTCAAGCGCCGACTCTGCGTGCGCTGCGGTCGTCGTCGCGAGAAAGCAAACACTGCACGCGATACGCGTTGCGCTGCGTTCTGTCTTCGTGTGGGCATCGTCGCGAACGCGCCACTTCGCGAGCGTTCTCGCAAGTTTCACTGCACGCGCATGGATCGCGTTGAAGTCGTGTGAAGAGCGCGCGGCGAAACGCGCGGCAGGGGAATCGAAGGACACAAGCAAACCGCCCATCATGCATCCTCCGGGAGCTCGCGCCCGGTTCGGAACGCGCTCCATCCTGGAGCGCTCGGAGGTGTCCGCGTGGACACCCGACGCTTGGGTAGGTCTTCCGACTTCAGGTTCCGCGTGCGCGGAGATTCCAACACCTTCCCAGCGCAAAGGCGCCAGTGGTTGCCGCCGAAACGGCTGTTGAAAGTGGAGTTGCTCGCGCAACTCCGACCTGTCACGGCGGCGCGACCGTGGCGGATTTTCACCGCCTTCCCTCATCGAGCTCGAAAGTTCGATGCCGACGCGACGCGCGAAGAGGATTCTCGCGCAATCGTCCGGACGCCCAAGCGGGGGCGAGTATACGGATTCCCGCGTGCGGCAAACGCGCCCCGAACTCGAATCGCAACTCGAATCGTGACTCGAGTTGCGGGAGTCCAGCCGTACGTCGGTCGTGGCCGATCGCATGGTGTGGGGGCGAATCCTCGGCGCGAGGTAAACCTCAGGTTGACGGGTTCCACGCGGGACCGATACATTCCCCGCTTCCCCCGAGGCGCCATTGACGGCGCTCGGGAGGTGCTCGGTCCATGTTGGCCGAGTGCCGCTCGGCAGGAACCGCATTCCTGCCTCACCTTTGGAGATCCCGATGTCGTCGAACGCGTTCCTGCCGACCTTCCTCGCGTCCCGCAAGCAACTCTCGATCGTCGCAGCATTGCTTGCGACCTCGCTTCTCGCTGGTGCACCATCTGCGCTTGCTCAAGACGAGGGTGCGTCGGGCGCCACTGGCGCGGCCGCCACGGCTGATACGGCCGCGGTTCGCAAGAACCTCGATGACTTTGTCCACTACGTCCTCATCGGAAAGCCCGACCTCGCGCAGGCGGCTGGCGAAGCGTTGCTCTCTGCGCAAGCGACCGACATGGATCTCGCATCGGTGGTGGACGAGGCTGGTCTCGCAGATCGCCTGGCGAAGGCCATGTCGCGCAGCCGCTCGATGACGGGTGTTGCGGATATCGCAACGAAGATCGAGCACCGGGTTGAGATGGGTCGCAAGGCTCTCTCGCGCGACCCGCAGCGCATCTCGCAAGCGATCGACATGCTCGGCAAGACGCTCCGCGAACGACGTCTCGGCGAAGAGCGCATCCAAGCAGCGCAAGAGTACGCGGTTCCACAACTCCTGAAGGCGCTTGTTGATTCGAACGATCCGCAGGCAGCGCTCAAGGTCGTGACGTGCCTCCGCGCGCTCGGCAACGACGCAGTGCTCCCGCTCGCAATGTCGCTCCGCGATCTCCCACCGGAAGCGCAGCGCGAAGTGGCATCGATCCTCGCGGATAGCGGCCGAAAGACTGCGTTGCCCTTCCTCCTCGAGGTTGCAAACGACGCGAAGACCACGGCCGACGTCAAGGCTGCTTGTGAAACAGCGTTCGAGCGTCTCGGCGGTACGTCGCGCGACGCCAGTGCGCAGTTCGCGGCACTTGCGCGCAAGTTCTTCGATCTCGAAGAGACGCTTGTGACCCAGCCCACCGACGCCACCAACAACCTTTGGGCGTTCGATACCGCTTCGGGCGGCTTCGCTGGCCTCCAAGCGACGCCAGTTCCAACGGCTGTGTTCTGCGACATGATGGCGATGACGCTTGCGCGTCGATCGCTCGCATTGGACGCTTCGAACAGCAACGCGCTCGCGACCTACGTCGCAGCCGATCTCCGTCGTGAGAACACGTTGGGTTCGGACGCGCAGCCTGGTCGTTACAGCCCGCAGTTCTTTGCGACGGCCTCTGGTGCGTCGATCTGCAACGACGTTCTCGCAATGGCACTCGATGCGCGTGACACGGCGCTTGTGCGCGACGCGATCGCCGTCCTTGCTCAGACCGCGGGCGGCGCAACGCTGACGACCCCAGTTGGACGTGCGCCAATCGTTGAAGCGTTGAGCTACGCCGATCGTCGCGTCCGCCTCGATGCAGCCTTGGCGATCGCCAACAGCGCTCCGAAGCAAAGCTTCCCAAATGACTTCTCCATCGTTCCAACGCTCGCATCTGCGATCGCTGAGACCGGAACGACGCGCGCGGCAGTCCTTGGCGGCTCGATGGATGAGCGTCAAGCGATCGGCCAACAACTCACGTCGGCAGGTTTCCAAGCTGTTGCAAGTGGCGACGGTTTCGACGCGCTCGAAGTTGATCTCGTGAAGGCCAATGGCGTCGACCTCGTCGTCGTCCGTGGCGCGATCGCAGATCTCAAGGAAGGTGTCGCACGCGTCCGCGCGAGCCGCTTCACCGGTGCGAGCCCAGTGCTCGTGATCGCGAATGCGCTCGAGGGCGCAGCCGTTGAAGGTGCGTTCCGCTCCGACGATTCGATCGTCGTGTGGACCGAAGGTGGCACCTCGGAATCCTTCCGCGACGCGGCGACCAAGTCGATCTTGCAGCGCTCGGGCAGCGTCATGGATGAGGCGGAGCAGGCGGAATACGCCGTCCGCGCCGTCGAAGCTCTCCGCGGACTCGCGTACAGCGGCAACAAGACGTTCAATGTGCTTGATGCCGAAGGCGTCTTGCTCAACGCGTTGCGGACTTCGCAGGGCGGCATGCGCGTCGCTGTCGCAGAGGTCTTGGCGATCTTGGCGACGCCAGCCGCGCTCTCGAACCTTGTCGATGCTGCAGTGACGTCGAGTGGCGACGAGCAGATCGCACTTTGCGATCTCGCGTCTGCCGCTGCTCGCACTTCTGGCGGCAAGGCCGATGACCGTCAACTCTCCGCGATTCGCGACCTCATCAAGTCGAGCGAAGGCGCGGCGGCCGACGCCGCCGGCCGCCTCTACGGATCGCTCGATGCGGGCAGCGCTCAGGCCGTTGAATTGATCACCGAGTAAGTTCGCAAGCCATCAGTGGCGGTGAACGAGCAACGTGGTTTAGCCAACGTTGGTCGGAACACTCGAAAATGCACAATCACCCCGTCGAAAGGCGGGGTGATTTCTTTGTCGCGGCGGGTTTTCTCTAGGAGACGCTTGCTCTGGGAGAGGTTGGTTCTGGGCGAGGTCTGTTCTCGACGACTCTCGCTTGGCGGTCGATGGCCGGGTCGGGTGAGGCCAAGAAAGAAAGCCAAGAAAGAAGGCCAAGAAAGAAGGCCAAGAAAGAAGGCCAAGAAAGAAGGCCAAGAAAGAAGGCCAAGAAAAAAGAATGGAGCGAGAAAAACAGCGGTCCCGCCATGAAAAATGCGATCCCCAAGCAACAGAAGCAGCCTCGCGCGATGCGCGGACTGCGATCTATTCGTTCTGTTCCACCTGCGCGAGCGTTCGATCGCCAATGAGGCGAAAGCCACCCATGGGATTTGAACCCACGACCTGCGCTTTACGAAAGCGCTGCTCTACCGCTGAGCTAGGGTGGCAGGGGGCGGAGAGCATACACGAAATTTGGGTCGAGGTCGAGGAGTTTGAGTTTTGGAGCCGCGTTTGGAGACCCAAACGGGTTCTCGGCGAGAGATTTCGGCCCTCCGAGAGTTGAATTGCCGAAGTACCTCTGCGCCGAACGGAATCGGTGCCTCTTCGCAAGGACGTGTCATGGCCTCTTGGAAGTTTGGTCATTTTGTTTGCGCCGCTCGAAGTTCCGCTTCATCTGTGACCGCGGGGATGCTCGTCGCATTTTGCACGGTGTCACCATGCGCAGCTGCCGATCGGCCCACGCCTGACGCTCCCCTCAACCACGTGTCGCGCTCCGTCGCGCACCCAGTTCCGCAGCTCGAGCCGCCAGAGCGGCTCGTTCTTCGGGTGGCTGCGTCGCAGTCGCGTATTCCGCCGTGGCTGCGCCCTTCTGTCGCAGCGCTGGAAATTGACAACGCTCGTTTGAAAGTCCTCGGCCGTTCCGGCGGTGGAATCCTCGAAGAACTCCCGCTCGGTCCGTTTGAGTCGGTTGCGGTACAGCTGCAACCGATGGACCCCTTTGAGGGCAATGCACGGATTGAAGTGGTGGAGGCTCGCGCGAAAGCGTTGCGCCCATCAGCCCAAGTTGCTGTGCCGACCGACGAAGGCGCTCAGGTTGACGGTGTGTATCTCTCAGGTTCGGTTCTTGACGAGACTGGCGTCGCCATCGAAGGCTCGCATGTCTTTCTCGCGCAGACAAACGCGGGAACCTTCGGCTACATCGAGCGTTCCGAAGGCGTGACGATCATTTCGAGCGGCCCCTTCGGCTCCGGTCTTCCAACGGTCTCGTACAACTTGGCCGAACTTCCGGAAGGCGCCATGTCGCCGCCGTCGTGGACGTGCTCGACGTTGGGGCTCGAGGAAACCTACGAAGCGTTTGCGGCTTCGAGCGATGGTGGACTTGCCGGCTCTCCCGAGTGCAGACAGATTCGAGTTGCGTACGACACCGACTCTGAGTTCTTGCAGCGCTTTTCCGGCTCTCAAGACGCCGCGGCAGGCTACGTCGCTACGTTGGCATCCGCCCTCACCAGCATCTTTTCGCGCGACATCAACGCGCGGCTTTCGGTGAGTTACGTGCGATTTTGGTCGGGAAATGATCCGTGGACTGCGACAACGACCACATCGCAACTGACGCAATTCAAGTCAGTCTGGGATGCCACGATGATTCCCGTGCCGCGCGATCTGGCACATCTCCTCTCCGCTCGATCGCTCGGCGGTGGCGTTGCGTATCTGCCGGGTCTTTGCACAGCGGGGCAACAGGCAGGCTCGGGCGCGGGCGCGTACGGCGTCTCCGCAAACCTTGACGGCTATTTTCCGACTCCGCTCGTCGACAACGACGCGCAGAACTGGGACATTTTCGTCGTCGCGCACGAACTTGGTCACAACTTCGGCGCGCCACACACCCATGACTACTCACCGCCAGTCGACGGCTGCGGGCTTTCGCCGCAGGATTGCGCTGCTGCTGTCGCCGATGAAGGCACGATCATGTCCTACTGCCACCTTTGCGCGGGTGGCATGACAAACATTCGACTTCGCTTTCATCCAGCGAACATCGCAACGATGCTCGCGCGCCTCGACGCCATCGCTTGCGATTACCGCGGTATGGCGCGACCGCCTGTTGTGATCGATGATCAAACGGCGACATTCACGGCGGTCCCAGTGCTTGTGGACGTTCTCGCCAACGACGTAGAGTTCAACTGCGAGACAGTTTCGATTCAGTCGTTCACGCCAACGACGTTTGCGGGTGGAACAGTCACGCGCATCAGTGCAGCCGAACCATTCGGACGCGATCGACTCGAGTACACCATCAGTGATCCGGCATTTGCTGGAACAGACAGTTTCACCTACGTCCTCGTGGATGGTTCTGGTCAGACCGCGCTCGGCACGGTCGATGTTGACGTACAACCACTTCGAACGCCGGAGAACCCGATCGGAGCTTCTCCTGGACTTGGGGTGCGCTACTACGCGCTCGCATCGCCACTGGCGCTTCCGGATTTCGCACTGTTGCAGCCCTACTCGACGGCAGCGGTTGCCAATCTCAACTTCGCATCTTCGAGTGGAGCCTTTGCAGACAGTGGGCGGGCGGACAATGTTGGCGCTCTCTTCGAAGGTTGGATCGACGTGCCCGCCGATGGCGCGTGGACGTTCACGCTTGAATCAGACGAAGGTTCTCGACTGCTCATCGGTGGTGAAGTTGTTGTGTCGCATGATGGGCTTCACGGAATGTCCTCGCGGTCCGGCACCATTGGACTTGCGGCTGGCCGGCATGCGCTTCGCGTCGAGTACTTCGAACGAACCGGCGAAGCGGGCCTCATTTTGCGATGGCAGGGTCCTAGCGTTGCACTCGATATCGTGCCTCCGAGCGCGCTCTCGCAAGGCGGAAGTGATGAACCTGCGGATTTCGACAACGACGGAATCGTTGGCGCGAGTGACCTGTCGTTGCTGCTCTCCGCGTGGGGCACGATGAACACGACGTATGACCTCACGGGCGACGGCTTCGTGAATGCGCAAGACCTCGCCGCGCTCCTCTTTGGTTGGGCGTACTAGTTCGGTTGAGAGTCTGTGTGTCGGCCTCGGCTTCTTCTTCGGCTTCTTTTGAAGCCTCCAGGGTGGGCCCGTGCATCGACCTCCTACGAGGGAACTCGTGGCGAGAGCGGTTACACGGACGCCCAGAATCACGCCAATTTCAGGTCTACTTGCGACAGAAGGGCGACCTCGTCCGAAGAGGGTGGTCCGTGCTGAACTCCCCGCACGGATGACCGATATCGTCGAGGCCCTATGAACCTGCTCGTCCCCCTTGTTGCTGCTCTTCTTTCGTCGCCCTCCTCGCTCGATGCATTAGTCGATGCATCGCTTGTGGCACCCACGAAGGCACCCATGAAGGCACCCACGAAGGCACCCACGAAGGCACCCACGAAGGCACCCACGAAGGCACCCTTAAAGGTCACTTCGAAGGCGACGTCCACTGCGTCATCGGTCGGTGTGGCGTCTGAGCAGATCGCGCTTCCATCGATCGCACGACGCGTCGCGAGCACTGGCCGCATTCCCAAGGCTGCGGCGCATGCGACGAGCGTCATTGAAATCGACCGTGCGGCTCTGAACCGCCTCGCGACTGCGGGTGGTGGAACGCTGCACGCTTTCCCGCTTGGGCCCGCGCTTGATGTCGACCTTGAACTCGCGACGCTCGATCCGTTCGAGTCGGATGCCGAAATCGAAGTTGCCGCCATCGCGGGCACCGGCGCATCGACGCCGAAGCGCAGGCTCGCCGCAGACGTCGATCGCGGAGTGCATTTCGTCGGAGTTGTGCATGGCGCAGCGAACTCACGTGCGTTCCTTTCGTCGACCTCCGCTGGCACCTACGGCTACGTTGAAATCGATCGCCGCACCTTCATCATCTCAAGTGGTCCGACTGGTTCGCGCACCGGTATCGCAAGTTACGAACTGACGGCGCTTCCTGAGGATTTCCTCGAAGCTCCTGCGTGGACCTGCGCGACGGTTGAGCCGCCCGAACCAGTGGTCGTTGGTGACGGCGGCCTTGCAGGCACGCCACCATGTCGACAATTCCGCATCGCGTGGGAAACAGACCAAGAGTTTCTCGCGCTTTTCGGAGGCGACACGTCGGCGGCGACGGGTTATGTCGGCACACTCGCGGCAGCGCTGACTTCGATCTACACCCGCGACGTCAACGCGCGGCTGAGCGTTCGCTATCTCCGACTCTGGAGTTCCACCGATCCGTGGACGGCGACGAACACCTCGACGCAACTCGAGGAGTTCTCGGGATACTGGCAATTGCAGATGGGAAGTATCACGCGCGATCTCGCGCACTTCCTCTCTGGACGCAATCTTGGCGGCGGCGTGGCGTATCTGCCAGGCATTTGCAACGGTGGCTACAACTATGGCGTCAGCGCGAATCTCGATGGTTTCTTCCCAACGCCGCTTGTCGACAACAACGGACAGAATTGGGACATCATCGTGGTGGCGCATGAACTCGGCCACAATTTCGGTGCGCCGCACACGCATAGTTACGTTCCGCCGCTCGACGGTTGTGGTTTGAGTCCGGCGGATTGCACTGTCGCGAACGCCGATCAAGGCACGATTATGTCGTACTGCCACCTCTGCTCAGGTGGCGTGCAGAACATCAAGTTGGTGTTCCATCCGTCGAACATTCAGTCGATGGAAGATCGTCTCGCGGCGGTCGGTTGTAGTTACGTCGCAGCCACGACGCTCCCGTTTGGTGCGAGTGATCGTGCGCAAACCATCGCCGGTGTGCCTGTCACGATCGATGTTCTCGCGAACGAAATAGACTTCAACTGTGAGAGTGTTGAGATTGGAACGTTTACAAATCCTTCGCTTGGCGGCGTTGTGGAGCGCAGTGTTGGCACGGGGCCTGGCGGTCGCGATCAACTGATCTACGTCATGCCGAATGGTTCGTTCTCGGGGAACGACGTCTTTACGTATCGCGTTCGCGAAGCGAACGGCCAAGAAACGGTTGTGTCGGTGACTGTTGAAGTCACCCCAGTGCGCGTCCCTGAGAATCCAGTTGGCGACGTCCCACAGTTGGATGTGTCGTACTACGTGCTGTCTTCACCGACTGTACTACCCAACTATGCGACGCTGACGCCGTATCAATCAGGCACCGTCGCGCAGGTTAACTACGCGTCAACGACGGGGAATTTTGCGACCAGCGGACGAGCAAACAATGTCGGGGCACTGTTTACTGGTTGGGTGACCGTCCCCGAGTCTGGCGTTTGGACGTTCTTCACCAATTCAGACGAAGGCTCGCGACTCCTCATTGGAAACACAGTCGTCGTCAGCAACGACGGCATCCACGCGATGTTGGAAAAGTCTGGATCGATTGCACTCGCGGCGGGAACGCATGCGATTCGTATCGAGTTCTTTGAACGAACGGGCAGTGCTGGCTTGATTGCGTCGTGGCAGGGGCCAAACGTTGCGAAGGCGGCGATCCCCGCATCGGCGCTGTCGCGCGGTGGCACGAATCCTGCGAGCGATATCGACAACGATGGCGACATTGACGCCGCCGACCTCGCGATGCTGCTCAGCGCATGGGGACAAACGGGCGGCGCGGCAGACTTGAACCGTGATGGCTCGGTCGATGCTGCGGATCTCGCGCAACTCCTCAGCGGTTGGACGGGGTAACGCTGCTCGCGTCATTCGCCTTCGATGCTGCGTCTTTCTTCTCGGCAGCCATGCGGATCCGCGCGGTTGGCTCTGAAGGTCGAAACGGGTACGGCGTTCCATCCTGCCATGATTTGTGCAGGCTGCGGAAATGCGGAGATGTCGGAAGGCCGGACTGTCCTGCGGGAGTCACAAGAATCGCTTCGTCTTCGCGGCTTGGTGAAACCACTGATCGCTGACTTGCGCCGAAACTCGGTGTTTGCACACGGACTGTGGTGGGGTGGCCTGGAAGTGGTGCTCGTGGCATCTCTGCAAGCCGCGCAGCGGCACCAAGCGCGTCGGCAGCGGGATGACGAATGGCCGCGCGATTGACCTCGCCACGCGTTCGAAAACCTGCAGGTTTCTCGCCACTTGCGGGCACGAACGACGCAGTCGCCGCAGCATCGAGCAGTTCCTGTGTCAACGCGCTCCAGTACTGGCCACGCGGCAAAAGATGCGGCGGGCGTGTTTCAAGGATGCGAAGCAGCGCTTCGTCATCGAGTGCCATCACGATTTGCTGCGCATCGATCTCGACGCCGCGCACACGTGCGTCAGCTGCGAGCGCTTCGGCCATGGCACGTCGTAATCCACTGCGCATCGCGTCAAGAAGGACGGGTGCAGACGCGTTGACGCTGACGTCTCCGTTCCACGCGCGCAACAGTTCCACCGCGAGTGCAGAGGATGTGAGATCCGCCGCAGGCGCGCTACGTTCGTCGCTTGCATTCGACTCGTTCGCGTTCTTTGCCTGCGCAATCTCTTCCTGCGCAAGCTTTTCACCAAGCGCTGCGACGATGGCATCACGCCAACGCACAAGGCGTGGTGAACGTACGTCGAGTTGTACGCCGTGGAGATCAACTTCGGTCCAATCTTGGCGAGCACGCAGCAACTCCGCGATTCGAAACGCGCGATCGCCATGCGCTTCATCGGCACCGATGAGCGAAGCGATCGGTCCTGCCGGCGCGAGCGATAGTTGATTGGCACTTGTGAGGATGCCCTCTGCTGGATCCACGATCGTCGGCTTTGCGCCTGGATCAAGCGTTCCGCGCCATTCGGGTGCATCGCGCCACGACACGATGCGCGAGGTGCGGTCGGAGCGGTTGGGAAGCGCGCCCGCGATCGTCCATCCGATGCGGCCAGAGTTGTCCGCGACAAGGAAGTTCTGCGGCGGGCCGTGCCACCCTCGCGCTGTCGCAAGCGCATCATCGAGTGTCTTCGCATTCGCAAGTTCGAAGAGGCCGCAGTCGAGGCCACCTTCGCGGAGCGGTGCCCACCGCAACGCAAGCATCGTGCCGTCTTCTCGCGTCTCGACAATCGGCCCGAACTCCGTCGTGCGAAGCGTGACTTCTTCGGCGCTTGTTCCTGTGCCTACGCGCACGACGCGCGTCGCGAAGGGCTGGCTTCCGTTGTTTGTCTGGTACCGGGTCGGATCCGTCGGGTCCGCCTCGACAACAATCAAATCGGCGAGGTCTGCCGTGAGATTCGTAAACGCCCATGCAACATGGCCATTCGTGCCTTGCACGATGAGCGGTACTCCCGGAAGCGACAAACCTTCGAGTGTGTGTTCGGGCCACAAGAGTCGAACGCGGTACCAAATGCCGGGTGCCGTCAGCATCAAATGCATGTCGTTGGCGACAATCGCGCGTCCATCTTTGGTGCGCGAACCCGCCACCGCGAAGGCGTTCGAACCTGGATGCACGTCACGCGTTGAGATCGACTCGGCACTTGACGGTGACTGCGTGCGCGCGGGCAGTGCAGCGTTCGATCTCGCGCGCCGGAGATCGAGTGCTGCCGCGTCGGGGATCGCGATTGGTTGCGGAAGTGGCGAGCCATCGATCGACCGATCAAGCGTTCCACGACTCGAAGTGAAAAACTCGGCAACCTTCGGAAACGCAAGAAAGAGCGGAGTTCGCGCGCGATCGGCTTGCGGCGAACTATCGAGGTACCGCGCCATGCCGAGTTGAATGAGGAGAGAATCCTCAGCCTTCCACGGCGCGGGTTTCAACTTGAGCATGTTGTATTCAAAGGGCGTGGTCGTCGCGAGAAACGCGTTCACACCCTCGGCGTAGGAATCCAACAGCGCGCGCTGCGCGGGCGGCAGTGCGCCCAGTGCGCGTTGCGCGGCATCGCGCAATTGCAGCGGGAGAGTTTCGAGATCACGCGCTTTCGCTTGCGGAATAAGTTCCCAAAGTTCGCCGGCAGCTTCGCGTCGCGCAAGGTCCATTTGAAGGAAACGCTCACGTGCATGTATCCAGCCCTCGGCGCGCGCTGCATCCTCGATGGACATCGCCTGAATCGTCGGGACTTCGACGCGGTCGAGATCGATGGTGACTTCGCTCCGAAGCGACGGAATCACTGCGAACTTCGGGATCAGTTCTTCGGCCGCGTGGCTCGTGATCGCCACACTTAAGGCGAAGAATGCTGAGAAGACATCAGTCGCTCGTCGTTTCATCTTCAAGATGCTCACGGCTTCGCCTCCGCAGGATTCGTAATGAAGAACTCGGGATTGTCGGGGAGATTTGTGATGAATGGCTTCTCGTCCGCGACCCCGTTGCTGAGTCGAAAGCGGAGAATCTCACGCGCTTTGCGGCTTCCGACGTAGAGGTAGCCGTCGTGGATCGCGAGTGAACTCGTCGCATCGATGCCAGCGTCTTCGCCGATGAAGACGCTCGCTTTCCCGTCTGGAAGTTGCAGGCGAAACACCTCGTTTCGCTTGTTGTCGCTGATATAGAGGGTGCTTTCATCGGGCGCGATGAGGAGTTGAATCGGTGTTTCGATGCCGTCATTCTTCGATGCGAGCACACGCAGGCGTTCACCAGTCGCGAGATTCCATGTGGTCACCTCGCCTTTCCCACGATCAGCGACGAGTAGCGTTCCATCGGGCGTGACGGCGATCCCGCGCACCTCTTTCACACCGTGCTTGTTCATCTCATGCGAAGGTACGACGAGGCCCGCAGACTTCGTGCCGACATCGACCGCTCCCGATGACGTGAGTGGTTTGCCTGCACTCGGAGAACTCGGAGCGCCGTAACGCGTGACCGTATTCGAATCTTGATTCGAAACGAGGATCGATCCATCGGGCGCGACGGCCATGGCATACGGATGAACGAGCAATGGGTTGTCATCGCCTGTGCGCGCGAAAACGCCGACAAACGGGCGTCGTGCATCACTGGCGGGGGCGCCGAATTGCAAAATCTGCGTGTTGTGTTTCCACGCGGAAATCACCAAGAGCGTCCCATCCGCAAGTGGCAGCATGCCGCGGAGATCTTGCAATTCGCCCTCGGCATCGGGAACTTTCGCGAGCACACCTCCCGCGGACGCGCCGTCGGCGCCGAATCCGAGAACGCTCTCTTGGCCAGTGACTGGATCGCGCGCGCCGGCATCGTGAAGAGTCATGTACCACTGCACGCCGCTTGGAGTCGTTGAAGTCGAAGCAGGCTTTGCTGAATGATGGGTTGATGATTCGCCGGCATCGCCACGATCCCGATCGGCCTTGTTCGATTCGTGCGTGTGCTTCGCGGCGCTGCTGCCGTCGTCTTGTTCATGGCTCTCGCCATGATGATGGTGCTCCTTCTTCTCCGTCGGATTCGTGGCGTCTTGTGCGGGATCATCGGGGATGTCGCACGAGGTTGCCGCGATGGCGAGGGCGAGTGCGACGCTGCACTTCGCAATGCGAGAAAGTCGTAAGCCATGCAGGGAGAAAGGCGAAGCGATCGGCATTCGTACAGTGTAGTTTCATCGTTGAGTCACTCGGCTCATGAAACAGCGCGAAGGCTGTGGTAGCGTGCACGGTGTTCCGAGCGGGCTGCGTTTGTGCCGCCCTCAAATGCCTCCGAGGAGTCGCCAGATGAACCGTCGAAATGCGCTCAGTGTGTTCGGACTCGCATCACTTGCGGCACTCGCGCCGCGCGCCTTCGCACAGGACGACGCCAAGCCGTCGGTGCCCGCTGGAGCCGTCGATGCGAAGGCAGTGGCGAACTTGCTCTCGAATCCGATCTCGCTCGCGCAATGGTCGCTGCATCGACGCTTTGGTTTTGGCAAGCCCGAGGAACGCGCGAAGGACCCCGCCGATCCGATGGACTTCGCGAAGATCACGAAAGAAGAGTTCGGTCTCACACGCATCGAACTCGTGAATCAGTTCTACCGAGAGCGCATCGGCGAAAAATCACTCGGCAGCGAGTTCCGTAAGCGCTGCGACGACCTCGGCGTGAAGTGCGAACTCATCATGTGCGACGGCGAAGGACTGTGCGGTTCTGCCGACAAAGCAGCGCGCGCACAGTTCGCGGCGAATCACGAGAAGTGGCTCGCGTTCGCGAAGGAGATTGGATGTCATGCAATCCGCGTGAATGCGATCGGCGAGGGAAGCGCGAGCGAGCAGACGATTCGTTGCGCAGACGGTCTCGTCAAACTCCTCGAGGTGGCGAAGCCGTACGAACTCAACGTCATCGTTGAAAATCACGGCGGTCTTTCGTCTGATGGCGCGTGGGTTGTCGATGTCATGAAGCTTGTCGCCGATCGAAGCCGCTGCGGCACGCTGCCCGACTTCGGCAACTGGCGCGACGGCTCGGGCAAGCTGATTGACCCGGTGCGCAACGTCGCGCTCGTCGCGCCGTACGCGAAGGGGATGTCCGCCAAGAGTTACGACTTCAACGAGAAGGGCGACGAGACGCTGCTCGACTATCCAGCGCTCCTCGAGGTCGTTGCGAAATCGGGCTACAAGGGCGCGATCGGCATCGAGTACGAGGGCAAGCGCATGTCCGAGCACGACGGAATTCTCGCGACGAAGGCGATTCTCGAACGGTTCGGCTGCCGCGCGTGAGTGCTTTTCGCCGCGCGTGAGTGCTTTTTGCCGCGCGCATTGATTCGTCAACGCGCGGGTGGAGTCCAGCCATTCGGTGCGATTTCGAAGCGCGAGAACTCAAACGCGGGGCTCACCGTGCATCCGACTAGGGTCCAAGGACCGAGACTGCGCGCGCGCTGCCATGCGTTCGCGGGAATCTCGACTTGTGGGCGTTCGCCATCGATGAGCGCCGTGCCGAGGATGCGCGTTTCAGGCGCGCGTCCATGACCCGCGATTGAGAGTTCGAGTGGCGCACCTGCATAGAAGTGCCAAATCTCCGCGGCATCGACGCGATGCCAGCGATTCTCAACGCCGCTTGGCAGCAGAAAGTAGATCGAGGTGCCTGCGCCACGCGAACCATCCGCGGGGCGATCGCGCCACATCTCTCGGTAGAAGCCGCCCTCGGGATGCGGAGCGAGTTCGAGAAGTCTGATGATCTCTTCTGCCGTTTCCGGACGGTCGGGGAAGGGGATCGCTTGATTCGATGCCGTCGAAGCCATGCGCGCACCCTATACTCGCCGCCTGATTTCCGCCGTCGGTTTCTTCGAAGGTGCGAAGGAAACAATCGCATGAGCCCAGCAACGATGATCGAATCGAAGTCTGCCCGAACGCCCAGTGCCGAGACAGGCGCCATTCTTGTCACAGGTGCAGGTGGCGAGATGGGGCACGCCCTTCTCGACGCACTCGCGAAGCGCTATCACGGCGCGCGCGAAGTCATCGCGATGGATCTGCGTGAACTTCCTGCCGATCGCGCAGCGCATGCGAGTGCGACCTACGCGGGTGACGTGAGCGACCCAACTGTTGCAGAAGCGATCGCACTCAAGCATGACATCTCTGAAGTGTGGCATCTCGCGGCGCTGCTCTCGACGCGCGGTGAGAAGAGCCCGGAACTCGCGCTCAAGGTCAACGTGATGGGCAGCGCGAACATGCTGAAACTCGCGGCGGAAAGTGCTTCGCGCCGCGGGACCGCCGTCAAGTTCATGTTCCCCTCGACGATTGCGATCTACGGCGTGCCGACACTCGATGCGAAGCGCGCGGCTGGCCGCGTCTCCGAAGATCGCTGCCTCGAGCCGATCACGATGTACGGCGTCAACAAGCGCGCCGTCGAAGAGATGGGCCGCTACTACGCGCGCCACTACCGCCTGCTCGCGAGCGACCGCCTCGACTGCACCGTCGATTTCCGCTCGATCCGTTTCCCTGGGATCATTTCGGCCGACACAGTTCCGACGGGCGGCACGAGCGACTACGGCCCCGAAATGCTGCATGCCGCAGCGCAGGGCAAGCCGTACGCGTGCTTCGTGCGTCCAGACGCGCGCATCCCGTTCATGACGATGCCGGACGCCGTGCGTTCGCTCATGGAACTCGCCGACGCACCGCGGGAGAAACTCTCGCGCCTCGTTTACAACGTCGGAGCGTTCGCGCCGAGCGCCGCGGAAATCGCAGTGAAGGTGAAGGAGTTCTTCCCAAAGGCGGAAGTGACCTACGCGCCGACCCTCGAACGCCAACGGATCGTCGATTCGTGGCCCGAGGATGTCGACGATTCGGCCGCTCGTCGCGATTGGGGCTGGAAGCCCGAGCACGATTTCGACCGCGCGTTTGCCGAGTACATCGTGCCGAAGATCCGCGCGCGCTACGGCTGCTGACGCGGACGAGGTTTGGGCGTTGAGTAAGAGATCTGCAACGCACGACCAATGCTTGGTCGGTGGGCGTGAATTTGCGTGTCTGCGTCGGTGTGCGGTGTAGCGCGCGAGTTTGCAGTATTCTTGTTGACTAGTCTGACTAGTCAGACTAGTCTCGGCGCATGGTTGCACGCGTCGTCACACTCACAGAAGCCAAAGCCAAACTCTCGGAACTCCTCGACGCGGTCGAACGCGGCGAGGAGATCGTCATCGTCCGCCACGGGGAGCGCGTCGCTCGACTGCGTGCCTATCGCGCGCCGGAGGGCGGCGGCGATGTGCCCGCCCCAACGCTCGCCGAGAAGTGGCGGCGACTCCGTGACGAGTGCGCGGCTGATCGGGAGGTCGCAGCGGAGATCTTTCGGCGAGAGGGACGACCGCTGAATTGGGAGGAGTTGAAGAAGATGACCCGGGAGGGGTTGGAATGATTGTGGTCGATGCTTCGGCGGTTCTCTCGATTCTTCTTGGAGAGCCGATGGGTGAGGTCGTGCTTCGTGCGCTGCAGGGTGGAGCGAAGGGGAGTCGGAGCGCCGCGGCTTCGGGAGACACAGGCCCGTTCGATCAGACGGGCCCCTCGGAACCGAACCCAGCCACCCGGCCGGCGGCAACCTTGATCGCCCCGGACTTTCTCGCGCTTGAGGTCGCGAACTCTGTCCTTCAGATGCGCCGCCGAGCAAGGCGGCTTGGTCTGGAAGTTTCCCCGAACTCCGTGATGGGTGTTCCAGCCGAAGGTGTCGCGGAAGCGATCCGATCGCACTTCGAAGTGATGGAGGTCACGCTCGAGCCTTTCCCATTTCGTTTGGGGTTTGCTCGAGTCTGTGAACTGAGTGAGCGCTACAGCCTGACCTCCTACGACGCGCTCTATGTGGCGTTCGCGGAGCAACGTGGAGCCCACTTGCTGACATTGAATCGGGCAATGGCCGCGGCCGCCGCCGGGATTGGAATCACCCCCGTCATCGCGCTCAAGCCCGACGCAAACTGAACGGCTGTAGACTTCGCCCCATGCAATCCGCCGCGCCTTCACTCGCCGTTCCAACCTTCCCCTCGCGCACGCAGCAGATCCTCGAGACGCTTCGCCAAAGCGGGCAACTCAAGCACCTGCAGACGATCGAAGGTCCGATGGACGCGACCGTCAAATTGAAGGATTACGGCGAAGTCGCGTGCTTCTGCTCGAACAACTACCTCGGTCTCGCGAATCATCCGGAGGTCGTCGAGGCGGGCATCGCGGGCATTCGCAAGTACGGCGCGGGCACGGCAAGCGTGCGCTTCATCTGCGGCACGTTCGACTGCCACCACACGCTCGAGGCGCGTATCGCCGAGTTCTACGGCGTTGAAGCGTCGTACACCTTTACGAGCTGCTGGAACGCGAACGAGGCGATCTTCCCGACGCTCTGCGAGGCAGGCGACATTATCATCTCCGATGAACTCAACCATGCGTCGATCATCGACGGCGTTCG
>Ga0315899_10003575_pt1 | contig 16933 bp, 12 predicted proteins | sample LakEriMetagenome_2_FD_203518 | JGI IMG/M metagenome (GOLD analysis project Ga0315899, IMG submission 203518) | Freshwater fungal communities from buoy surface, Lake Erie, Ohio, United States - Buoy 4 MA112 | ecosystem: Environmental > Aquatic > Freshwater > Lake | place: USA: Lake Erie, Ohio... | reverse complement strand
GTTTTCCGCTGCTGATGCGGGATTTTTTGCTGCAAGGATCGGTACGCGAGAACGCGGCGATTCGGCTCGCGGGACAAGCACGCGTGTTCGAGAAGATCATCGCACAGGGCAAAGCGGGGTTTTACGAGGGTGAAGTCGCGCAAGCAATGGTGAACGCCGCAAAGCGCGATGGTGGCGTGCTCTCGCTCGAAGATCTGCGGAACTTCCGCGTGCAGGAACAGCAGCCGTTCATCACACGATGGGCAGGCAGGCGAGTGCTGAGCGCGCCGCCGCCCAGCAGCGGCGGCATCGTGCTGGCGCAAGTGTTCGCGATGCTGGAAACTCGGGGCGATGAGCTGCGGCGAATCGCAACCGACAGCGGACTCAACAGCGCGGCCTACGCCCACCTCGTGTGCGAAGCGCTCAAGCACGCATTTGCAGACCGAGCGCGATACTTGGGTGATGCAGACTTCGCGAAGCTGCCCTTGGACGAGATGCTCTCTCCAGAGCGCCTGCGCGACACCGCGCAACGAATCGACATGACGCGCACGCAGCCGCACGCGTCATACGGCGTGGCACAGCCACTGCGCGATGACCATGGCACGAGCCACCTGTGCGTGGTGGACGATGCGGGCAACGCCGTTGCCTGCACCGAAACGATCAACTTTGAGTTTGGCTCGCTGGTGGGCGTCGACGGATTCGACTTCATGCTCAACGACAGCATCGATGATTTCGTGACACGCCGGGGCGTCGCGAATGCCTTTGGGCTGATGCACGAGGGCCAGAACCTACCCGCGCCGGGCAAGCGACCACTCAGTTGCATGACCCCGACGATTGTGCAAGACACCAACGGCTCATGCTTCATGCTCGCAGGTGCCAGCGGCGGGCCGCGAATCATCACAGGCACACTGCAAGCAGTGCTGAACGCCACGCTGTTTGATCTGCCCGCAGAACGCTGCGTGAGCGAGTCGCGGTTTCATCATCAATGGAGTCCGGACACGTTGCAGTTGGAGCCTGCACTGCTTGATTCGCCGCTGCGGGCACAGCTTGAAGGCAAGGGCCATACCGTCACGCGACGAAGCCCGATCGCGGCGGTACAAGTGATCCGCCGACAGCCACAGGGCTGGGAACCGGCGAGCGACCCGCGCAAAGGCGGGGCACCGGCGGGATATTGAAAGCCCGACACAGAAGAAGGCTCATGCACGCGATTGTCATGCACAGCACCCAGCCGTGGCCCGCCAACGCGCGCGCGTCAATTGACGCGGCGGCCGCACGCTGGACCTGCGACGTGCGCGTCTTTGACTTTCCATACGCCCCGCACCCCAGTTGGGCACGGCTCGAACTCGCCAAGCACCTGCGCGACTACGACCGGGTCCTCGTGCTTGATCCTGACGTGTTCATCAGCCAGGACTGCCCGAATATCTTCGCACTCGCGCCGCGCACGCATGTCTGCATGGCGATGGAGCTGCAATCACTGGAAGATCGCATCGGGCCTTACCCGTGGAATGGTGCCCTTGCACAGTGGCGCAATCACCTCGGGCGACGCGTGAGCATTGAGCGCCACCTCCAAGGCGGCGTGTGCCTGTACTCGCCACAACTGCACTGGCAGACCTTCGAGAAATTACTGGGCTGGTGGAACATGCACGGTCGGTTCAGCCACGCCCCGATCTACGAACAGCCCATGTGGCACGAAGTCGGCGAACGACTGTTTCATCTGCCGATTCGTCGCATGTCGCGGCTGGTCAATCGGCACACGCGCAAACAACACGAACTGCCTCAGCACTACATCATGCACTTGACTGGCGGCGACAAGGCCCGGCGCATCGCGGAGACCAACTGGCGGGCACCGGCGCAGGAGCCGTTGCGACTGGTGAAACAGGCAGCGGGCGCAAACGCCGCCATGCAAGAGCGGCTGCTGCATTTGCTGCAAGCATCCCTTTTTCATGAAGCGATCGTGGTGCAGGGCGCGGAACTTATGAGCGTCGTCGCCCTCCTCGCTCAGACCACTGCGGGCAGCGTGACATGGGTATGCGAGGGAAGCGTGGATGCTTCACGATGCACACAAGGCGAAGGCGCGGGGCGGGTGCGTGTGGCGAGAGGTGATGCCAAGATGATTGCAATGCGTGCACGAGCGACGCTGCTCGTGCGCACGGGTGACGATGCCTTGCCTGCCTGGCAAGTGCTCGAAGCTGCGGCCGAGCACTCGCCTGTGCAGGATTGGTGGCGAAGGGCGAATGAACCGCACACGCCGCTGGGGGTTGTACGTCGGCGCGTTGCGCGGTTGCTGGAATAAGTGGCGAGCGACCGTTACGGCGTGGCGAGCAGCGGCTCAGTTGGCATGGGCACGTTTTCGCCAGCGACGCGGCGGCGAGCGTACGCAATGATCACATCGGGCACGAAGAACGCGGCGTTCTGCGCGAGGCCGGGATCGACCATCGCGAAGAACTCCTGCGACGATGAGAGTGGAAACGTGTGACGGGCGCGAACCAGACTCATGTCGAAGAAGTGCATGCGACCCGCAGCGGCAGTCGTCAGCGGCACGAGACGACGACGAAAGAGTTCGAAGCGTTCATCCGCCAGCAAGCGGGAGATGCGCGATCCTTCCTCGGCGAACTGCACTTCGACCAGCGCATCGGTCACGGCGTTGTTGTCGAGCGGTGCGCCGTTGTCTGCCACGCCCATGAACAGACCGGCGGATATCTCGACTTTGCCGTCGAGGAAGTCCTGATTGATCATCACAGGCTCGAAAGCGCGGAGGCGACCTTGCGTGGCAGCACGCTTGATGCCGTCCCGCCGCTTGCGATACATGCTGACGCGAGTGAAATGTACCACAAAGAGCGCGATGCCCACGGGAAGCACAAGCAGGCCGATGATCCCCATGATGATGAGGGTCATGCCGGGCTCGCGGCCCACTCGCGGCTCGATCAGCGTGGATGTTGAATCGCCCAGCTTGTACAACTCGCGGTAGTACTCGCGGACAAATGGCTCTAGCTGCGCTTCGTCGGCCTGCATGCGGCTCCCTTTCCGTTGGCAAGACCGGGAAAGTAGCCTAGTGCAGTCACTTGAGCACGAAACGACTCGCTACAGTCGCCACTGATGCGCTCCGAAAACTCCGACGATGCCATCGGTGATCGCCGCGCGACTTTTCGCGACGCTCTGCTTCCTGCCTGCGCATTCGCCGGCGTGATCGCCCTCCTCCGCCTCGTCTATCTCGCCTTCTTCTGCCCTTACACGCTCATCGAGGACGAAGCGCAGTACTGGGTCTGGTCGCAGATGCTCGACTGGAGCTACTACACCAAGGGCCCGGGCGTCGCGTGGACCATCGGGCTCGCGACAAGCGTGCTGGGCGACGCCGAGTGGGTCGTGCGCCTGCCTGCCGTGCTCGCCAGCGCAATCGCCGCAGTTGGCATCGCGGGCTTGGCCTTCGACATCACCCGCAGCGTGCGTATCGCGCTGCTGAGCATGATCGCGATCACCATCATCCCAGCGTACCTCGCGCTGGCAATGCTCATGACCATCGACGGCCCCCTCGTCGCGTGCTGGGTGCTCGCCGCATGGTGCGCATGGAGCGCGATGGCACGCAGGCGCTGGTGGTGCTGGCCTGCGCTCGGATTGGTACTGGCAATCGGCGTGCTCTTCAAATACACCATTCTGCTGCTGGTACCCGGACTTCTCGTATGGGCCGTGCTGCAACGCCGTCACATACGCACACCACTCGCAGGGCTTGCACTGTGCGTCCTGCTCGCAGCCCTCGCCATGCTGCCCGTCATCGTCTGGAACGCCAACAACCACTGGGCCACCGTCAACCACTTGATGGGCCACCTGGGCTTTGCAGAAGGCAAGCAACAAGCCGCGCTCACCAGCAAGTCGTGGTCGTACAACCCTGGTTGGACGCTGACGTTGATCGGCACCCAGCTCGCCATGATCGGCCCCGTGCTGGTGCTCGGGCTGCTCGAAGGGCTGCGAGCCTTTCGCCAGCGCAACACCCCCACCGTTGCTGATGCCGCATGGCTGGGCGAGAGCTTCCTGCTCGCCTGCTCGCTGCCCGTGCTCATCTTCTACTTGTTTGTGAGCTTCGTGACCGAGCCCGAAGGCAACTGGCCCATCGCCTCAGGCGTCACGCTCACGGTGCTCGCAGCCATGCGCGTCGTCCGCGCAACACAGGTCATGACTTCCGCCCGCAACTGGACGCGCTTCGTCTGGCGACTCGGCATCGTCATGGCCCTGCTCCTGTGCGTCGCCACGTTGCGGCTCGATTTACTCGCAAAAGTGCCCGGGCTTGGGTTCATCCCCGCCGGCCGCTTCACCAACGCCCACCTCATGGGCCAAGACATCGCCCGCCTCGTGCACATTCTGCGTGAACGCACAAAGCAAGAGCCCTTCATCGTCGCAAATCACTACGGCCGCGCCAGCCACTTCTGGTACTACACGCCCGGGCACCCTCGCATTTACTGCAGCAGCAGCCTCATGCCTGGCGGCCGCACAACTCCCTGGGACTTCTGGCCCGAGCTGTCGCTGCATGATCCCAGCCTGATGGGCCGCCCTGCCGTCGTGTCGGGCTTGTCGGCGTTTCATTGGAAGCAGGTCTTTGACCGCGTGGAGCGAGTCGGACTGATTGCGGGCGATCACAAAGTGAACAAGAAGGGCAAGCCCAGTCGGCCCGTCTTTCTGGCGTTTGGGTTCAAGGGCTTTCCGAAAGACGGCGTGCGCGATTGGAAAGACACCGAGGTTGACGCAGATGATGCCGAACCCGTGCAGCCTGCGCAGTTGCCGCCGCCTGTGGGAGGTACGCCGTGACCAACGTGTACCTGTCGCCCATGGAACAAGCACACCAGCGCACACGCCGACTGATGCTGGGTGTGGCGCTCGCGCTGGGCCTGCTGGTGCTGTCGCTCTATGACCGCGCAATCTGGCAGGCGCTGCTGCTGGACCCCGACAAATCTCTCGAGCGCAAGGACTGGTGGCAACTGTTTCGGCAGTTCGGCTCGCTGCTCTTCTGGCTGCTGCTGGGAGCATGCCTCATCCTGCACGACGCGCACGTCGCTCGCACCAAGCATCCGGGCGACGCTCTGGCGAAAGCGGGCGCATTGCACCGCGGGCTCATGGTCATCTTGGCCGCCGGCCTCTCAGGCGGCGCCGCAGAACTGCTCAAGGGCATCTCGCAGCGCGCACGCCCCGGCGAAACCGGCTTCTACCGCTTCGGATGGATCGAAGGCGACGTGGGCGGCTTTGGCCTCGCAAGCAGCCACGCGGGCACCGCGTTCGGCGGCGCAATCATGCTGGGCTGGTTCTTTCCCGCACTGCGATGGCCCCTGCTCATCATCGCACTGATGTGCGCAATGACGCGGATGATCGTCGGCGCGCATTACGCGACAGACGTCTACGTCGCGGTCGTGCTTTCCTACGCTGTGTGCTGGAGCCTCTGGCGGTTTGCCAGCGGCTTTCCTGGTGGAGCCAATCACCCCGCGACCTCTCGCTAAGCAGTGCGCATTCTCGACCGCTACATCATCCGTCTCTTTCTGACCAACACGCTGCTGCTGCTGGCGATTCTGTGCGCCGTCATCTTTGCAGTGGACTTCTCCCTGAACTTTGACAATTACTCCAGCAACGTGCGTGAAGCCGCGCAGCGCACGGTGACGCAGACGCAACTCGCGGCCGGCACATCGCCCCAGCTCGCGCGTGAGGCTGGTGAACAGGCAGGCAGGGACATGGGATTCCTCCGCGTGAGCCTGGGCGCGGTCATCAACGCTGCGGACCTGTGGTGGCCTCGCTTCGTGCTGCTCGCCGGCTTCTTGCTCGGGCCGTGCATGGTGGGCGGGCTCGGCTTTACCGCCGCGCAGCTCGTCAAGCAGCGAGAGCTGGTCGCCATCCTCGCAAGCGGCATCAGCCTGTGGCGCGTGGCTCGCCCCATCATCATCACCAGCTTGTGCCTCTTGACGCTGCAGGCGGCGAATCGCGAACTGCTCGTACCCAAACTCGCGCCGCTGCTGACGCGCGACAAAACCACCGCCGGACGCAACGAACTGGGCCGCCTTGAGTCTGACTTCATTCGCGATGCGCAGGGCCGGCTCATGTACATCCGCAAGGCCGATCTCGATACGAATCAGATCGAAGGCCTGTGGGCGTACGAACGCGATGAGTCAGGCCTGATGACCCGCCGCATCAACGCGCCCAAGGCGACCTACGCCGAAGGCGGCTGGGATCTGCAGCAGGGCAAGGCCCTCTCGCGCCAACTCTCGCAGGATGATGTGGGTCCGGGCACACGCCTCCGCCAAGATCGCGTGGACTTTCTGCCCACGGATATTGATCCCACAACGCTCCGGCTGCGGCGCTTTGAGGGCATGGCCAACAACTTGAGCAGCCTGCAGCTTGCGCAACTCGAAGCTCGCTACAAGCAGTTGCCCCCCACCCAGACCAACGAGCGGCGTATCGACACGTTCGAGCGCATCCGCTGGGGCCGCATCTCGTCGCTGGTGTGCAGCTTCCTCAGCCTGCTCATCACGCTGCCTTGCTTCCTGCGGAAAGAACCCGCGAACATGCTCACACAGAGCCTGATCGCCAGCCCCATCACACTGGGCGCATTCGCCTTCACGCTGGTCGGCACAACCATGACAGTGCCCGGCCTCCCGCCCATCGTCAGCGTGTTTCTACCCGCGATGATGCTGCTGCCACTGGCAATCGCCGCCGTAACAAGCGTCAGAACGTGAGAAGAACAGTGACAAGGTAACGAAGTGAAAAAGTCACAAACGCTCCCGCGCGGGTCACACTCCGCCACTCCGTCACTTCCTCACTCACATCCCACGCCGCCCAGGCGATCGATGTACGCAGCGATATCCGCAGTGTTGACAAAGCCATCACGCGTGATGTCCGCTCGCTGATCCATCATGAAGAACATGTCGATCAGGTCTTCGAAGTCCCGATCATCGGGGAAGACGCCGTCGCCGTTTACGTCGATGCCGCAGGAGTTGAGAGCGATGATCTTCTCGTCCATCAGCGTCGGCGCGCTCTTACCGTGCAGTTCCCACTGGTCGTAGGCGATCTGCCCCGCGCCGTTGGTCGTGTTCGCATCACGCAGGAACTCGATGTACTCCTTGGTGGTCGTCTGGTGATAGACGCGCACTTCCGCTCGCACCGCGGCGGGCGGCACGGGGAAAGCGGTGTCGTCCCAGTACTGGCCATCGCTGTACGCCGCAGCGACCGGCGCCGCACCCACGCTGGCATACGCCGCATTCGTAAAGCCCATAGGCGGAATGCGATTGTCCTTCAGCCACTGGTTGTTGAGCACAAAGTGGAAGCTCTCGCCTTCGGGCTTGCCGCTCGCCGCAGCGGCGTGCGCATCAAGGCCCATCTTGGCTTCGTAGACCTTGGTGTCGCCGGTGGTCAGTGTCGCCAGATCGTTGTCGTACGCGCCGTGCTCCGTCAGCAGCATGTCGTTCACGCCAAAGTACTTCACGTTGATCCACATGCGGCGCCCTTCGGGATAGCCGCTGGGCAGCTTGTGGCCGGAGAAGTTCACGATGCGCGTGGTGAGCGAGCTGTAGCCGTCGAAAGTAAGCTCAAGATCACTGGCAGCAGCCATCATCTCCTGCGAACGCTCGATGGAGGCGTTGATCGCTGGCTCAGTCAGGTCGGTTTCATAGTCGGGGTAGAGCGTGGCGACAGCGCGCAGAACCCACGTGTTGGCACCGTTGAACGTGTGCTTGCCCATGTCGGTGCGGAGCAGCGCGCCATGCACGCGGTTAGCGCCGTACCCCTCCACGCGCGGCATATGGCAGTCCTGACAGGTGCGCACATTGATGTTGTTGCCGCCAAATCGGTTGATTCCCCACTCCGGATCATCAGGCGTCGCGTTAGGGTTCTTCGGCATCGCCACCACTTGCGTCGCGAACGTGCTGTGCAGCCATTCGCTGTACGTGCGCTCCACCGGGAACATGTCGTACTTGTTCTGCGTTTCGTGCGGCGTGTCCATCGGGTTGAGGCGATAGCTCCCGTTGGCCTGCTTGCTGTAGACCGGATTGCTCACGTCGTGGCAGTTGGCGCAGATCGCCGGATCACGGTGATACTCGCTGCGCACCCAGCGGTGCGGGTTGACGGCAATGTCATAGGGCCCGCGCCGGTAGTCTTCCGGATCCCACACAAAGCTCGCATTGTGCGCGAGTGCCTCCACGCGACCATGCACCGTGTGCGTGGGCGTGGGAGATGTCAGCCCGGCGAGAATGCCCTGATCGCGCTCCGGGCTAATGCCCGGGCGATAGACCGGATCCACCGCACGGTGGCACGCGCTGCAACTGACACCTTGCAGGTCTTCGCCTTCGAGCAGCCCGCCCGTGGTATCCGCAGACACCGCGCCACGTTCCCAGCCTTGCGGCACGTGGCAGCGCAGGCAGAGTTCGCCCGCAAACGACGCGTCTTGATTCGCGATCGCCAAGGCCGCGTGGAAAATCGGATCGCGCCCGGCCTGACCCATCATGCTCGCCGACCAAAGCGTGTAAGGCTCGGTGTGCTCGTCGTAGTAGCTGTGGCAGTTGCTGCACACCTGCGCGGTCATCAGCGGCTCGACCAGCGTGTTGGGCTGGGTGCCGCCATTGAAGAAATCGCGCAGCGTGGTCGGAACAGGTGTTGCAACAGCCAAGCTCACCACGACTGCCGCTCCGGCGATGAGCGCAACGTACACGGTCTCGGCCTTGAGCCGGGGCAGTTTCACACGCATGATCCCGATCCTCCACCAGCGCAGAACCTGCGCAAAGAACGCTCTATCGACCCAAGGAACACCCTGATCCAGTGAACTGGATGAAGGAGTCTTGTATTATGTCATACGCACCCATGTGTTGCCCCGGTTCCCTCAAACAAATCCCACTTTCTCCGGATTTGCGTCCGAGAATCTGTGCTGCCACGATAACAAATCAGCAACTTCCCTTGCAATTCGCCAATCGTGATGCACATTCATGCCGTCCGCCAGTGTGATTTTGCACGCACGTCGTCTGGGTGCTTGGAGTCTGCATGCGCAAGGCCGCCGCGTATCTCATTGCCGCTGTTGGTGTTCCGGCAGGATTCGCCGCCAACGCCCACGCCCAGACTCTCGCCTGGTCGCAGCTCTACAACGGACCCAGCGAACCACCCGCCGGCGCATCCACCGGCTCCCTTGAAGACCCCCGCGCCGTCGCCGTCGACGCCACAGGTAGCATCTTCGCGGGCGGCATCACCCAGCGCTTCGAGAACGTCTCCGGCGAACCCGGCCTCAAGTTCACCGCCCACGACGACTTCCTCATCATCAAGTACACCCCCACCGGCGAGCAACTGTGGACCGGATTCTTTGACTTCCCGACGGAAGGCGACGATCAGACCTCGCCGCAGACCCGCTCAGGCGTCGACAGCATGGCCGCCATGGTCACAACACCCGACGGCGGTGTTGTCGCATCAGGTCGCGCCACCACGCGCTACAGCCCCGACGGCTTCTTCGGCTTCACGCAGGCCGGCGTCGTGAAGTTCTCCAGCGACGGTGAAGTGCAGTGGTATCAGTTGCTGGGCGATCCCGCCTTCAGCTCGTTCGCCACCACGATGATCACCGATGGCGCGTTCGGTCTCTACGTGGGCGGCACCGCGAAGGCCAACACCAATGAACAAGACAGCTTCGTGACGCTGCTCGACGGCGCAGGCGTGCCCGTCTGGACCGCAAGCGCCGGCTATCCCTTCTCCCAAGTCATCCAGCTTGTCCGAGATCCCGCGAGTGCGTGTGTGGCCCTCGCGGGAATCTCGGGCGGCGGAGCCAAGGTCGTGCGCATCGCCACCACCGGCGCAGCGACACTGCATGATGTGCCCGCGCTGGGCGAGGGCTCAACAGGCGTGAGCCTTGCCCTGACCAGCGACGGCGGCGTCATTGTCATCGGCAACGCAGGCGGTGACACCATCATCGCGAAGCTTGATGCCGCTGGCACGCAGCTCTGGAGCCGCACGTGGCGCATGAGCGACGGACGCACCGTCGTCAGCCGCGCAGTGACTGTGGACGCAGCCGGCGTGATTCGCATCGGCGGACACACAGGCAGCGCAAGCGGCAACCCCGCGGACTTCTTCGTGGCCTCGTTTGATCAGACAACCGGCAATCTGATCGCCGCTCGCACGAGGGATGTGGGCTTGAATCTCGCCGAGTTCAGCGCACGTCTGGGTGTGACGATGGAGCCCACCGGGCGCACGCTGATCACCGGACAGACGTCCACGGGCACGCCAGGCGACAACGACTTCGCCGTTGCCGTGTTTGATGGCAACGACGCGAACCTCGACTGGTCCGCTCGCTGGGCCAACCCCATCAACCCCGCACGCGACGACCGCGCCGCTGTGATCGCTTCACTGCCCTCGGGCGGCATGGTGGTCGTGGGCCGCAGCGATGGCGGCAGCACCGGCAACGACCTGGCAACCGTGGTGCTCACGCCCCCACGGCTCGGCTGCGACGACATCGACTTCAACAACAACGACGTCTTCCCCGAAGAGCAAGACGTCATCGACTTCTTCAACGTCCTCGCCGGCGCGGATTGCCCCGCCTGCAACGACATCGACTTCAACAACAACGAAGTCTTCCCCGAAGAGCAAGACGTCATCGACTTCTTCAACGTCCTCGCCGGCGGCACCTGCTGACCCTGGTGGCCCGCCCCTCCGGGGCGGGAGTCATCCAACCCACACAGCCCAGTTTCAAGCAGCGCGACCTCACCGCGCAACCACACCGCGCGCCCACACCCCTCACCGCCCATCCGTCCCCGCGCTCACGCTCTCCCACGCCGCAAGCTCCGTCGACGTCGCATTGATCTTCGTCTTCTGCTTGTTCACGGCATACTTCCCCAGCACCAAACGCAGCGGCGTGTTCTCCGCCGCAATCGCATCCAGCATCGCGCTCGCCGCCCGCGCCGGGTCCCCCGGCTGCTTGCCCGGCATGCCCGCAAGCAACGCCGCAAACCGCCCCACACTCTGCGCATACGTCGCCCCGCGCCCGCGTGACATATCGCCCTTGCTGATGAACTCCGTGCGAAACGGCCCCGGCTGCACGATCATCACCTTCACGCCAAATGCCGTGACCTCCGCCTTCAGACTCTCCGCAAGGCCCTCCAGCGCGCACTTGCTCGCCCCATACACGCCAAACCCCGCATAGTTGTTGATCGCCGCCGCGGCGGACATCATGACGATCGCGCCACTGCCGCGCTCACGCATCTGCGGAATCACCAACCGCGACAGCCGCAGCGGCGCAAAGAAGTTCACCTCAAAATTCGCCCGCGCCGCCGCCTCATCACTCTCCTCCACGCTCGCCAGCATCCCCCGCCCGGCGTTGTTGATCAGCACATCAATCCCGCGTTCCGCAATCACGCGCGCAACCACATCCTCACACTGACGAGCATCCGTCACATCAAGCTGCTCAATCGTGCAGCTCTCTGGATGCGCCTCGCGCAGCGAAGCAAGCGTCGCAACATCCCGCGCCGTCGCAACGACATGATGCCCGCGCGAAAGGGCTTCAAGAGCCAGAGACTTGCCGAATCCTGACGAACAACCGGTGATGAACGTAACGGGCATATACAACGTTTCGTTGAGATGTGCTGGTGGATTCGGAGGGCTTGGACGCCCGCACTCATACGGTCGGACGACCACTCGACGCGCTCGGTCACGCGCTCTCGCGCTCATCCCGCAACATCTCAATCTCCCGCAATATCCCCGCATCAAACGCCTGCTCGCTAAACCGCTCCGCATTCACCCGGCACGCCGCATCGCTCCGCCGCGGACAGCGAATCGTCGCCTTCACCAAACTCTCCACCGTCGGCTCGTCAAACAGCGCACCCGTCACCCCGTCCTGCACGGTGTCCAGCGCGCCGCCGGCCTTGCGCGCAACCACCGGCAGCCCGCACGCCTGAGCCTCCACCGCCACAATCCCGAAATCCTCCACCTGCGGAAACATCAGCATCCGCGCCTTGCGATAGTGCTCGCGCAGCTCCGCATCCTGCACGCGCCCCGCAAACGTGACGCGCGACACCTTGCCGTCCTTCCCCGCGCGAGCGCGATCCTCCAGCTTCCCGCGCATCGAGCCCGTCCCCACAATCACCAGCCGCTGCCCCAGCTTCTTCGCCGCATCAATCGCCAGATCAACCCGCTTGTATGGCTCCAGCGCCCCCACATACAGCCAGTAGTCTTCGCGCGAGTCACCGATCTTCTCAATCGCCGGCGTGAAATACTCCGTCCGCACAGGCGGATAAATCACGCTCGCGCTGCGCTCATAGCACCGCGTCACCTGGTCTGCCGTGTACGTGCTGTTGGCCACCAGCCGCGTCACCGTGTCCGCGCTCGTGCTCTGCTGGTCCCACCGCTGGTAGCTCTTGCGAAACATGTTCAGCCCCAGCGAGCGCAGCCACGAATCCCGCGTGTACTCACTCGCCTGCGACCACACATACCGCGGCGGACTATGGCAATAACACAAGTGCGGCACGCCATAAGGCGGCCGCAATCCCTTGATCGCCGCACTGCTGCTGCTGATAAGCAGATCAATCGGCTCCTCCCCGTGCAGCCGCTCCAGCTTGCGAGACAGATCGCGAATAGCCTTCGGATAAAACGGCATCAGCCACCGCCGCATCGGCCCGCTCGCAAGCGGCCACTTGCCCACCTTGCTCACCGTGCGAGGCGTCGCGTCAATCGCAGGCGTCACATGCTCGCCGTCATCAAACATCACAAACAGATCAACAAGCCGGTGATGCCGCGACACCACCTGCACCAACCGGTCCAGTACGCCCTCGCCCCCCCGATACCCGCACAGCCAGTCATGCGCCAAAACAATCCGCAAGGGACGTTTCGCCGCCTGCGGCATCGAAGTGTGCGAGATGACTGGAGCAGTTATCATCGTGTGGTGACAGCGTCTGGCAGCCCGTACGGCTCGCACACGACTTTCGCCGTGAAGGCTCGCCTCAAAGGATCGTATGAGTTCGCCGACGCACTCGCTCGCCCATCCGGTCCTTCTCGCTGGCGCCGCCCACAAGACAGCTCGCGCCGAGAATCGTTTCGGTCTTGATTATCGGCGATGCGCCGCCGCTTTGCCGACTTTACCCTGCCCCATCATCGATGTGCACGCCCACATCAATGGCGAACGCGCCGCCCTCATCTATCGCGACGTCGCGCAAACCTTCGGCATCGAGCACGTCTTCACCCAGGTCCGCATCACCGATGCCCCGCTCGTCCGCCGCGTCTTGGGCGACTTCGTCTCCTTCATCGCCTTCCCGCAGTTCCGCGTCGAAGACAAACGCAAAGCGATGACCATCGGCTACCTCGAAGACATCCAGCAGTTCCGCGACCAGTTCGGCGCGAAGATGATCAAACTCTGGAACGCCCCGCGCATGTACGAAGTCTTCCCCGGTGAAGCCGGCAAAGACTTGATCGCCTTCGACAGCCCCTGGCGCGTCGAGCACGCCAAGCTCGCCCAGCAACTCGGCATGGGCATCATGGTCCACGTCGCCGACCCCGATACCTGGTTTGCCACCAAATACAGCAACCCCGCCGTCTACGGCATGAAGCGCGACCACTACCCCCCGCTCGAGCGCATGATCGATCGCTTCCCAGGTCCCTGGCTCGCCGCACACATGGGCGGCTGGCCCGAAGATCTTGACTTCCTCGATGGCCTCCTCACCCGCCACCCCAATCTCTCACTCGACACCAGCGCCACCAAATGGGTCGTGCGCGAACTCAGCAACCATACACGCGGCCGCGTCTTCGACTTCTTCAGCAAGTGGCAAGGCCGCATCCTCTTCGGCAGCGACATCGTCACCATCGACGACCACCTCACGCCCAAGCCCCCCGACCTGCTCAACAAACACCCGATGGCCGACCTCGCCGACAGCCCCGTAGCGGCCTTCGACCTCTACGCCAGCCGCTACCTCACCCTGCGATTGATGTTCGAAACCGACTACACCGGCGAAAGCCCCATCGCCGACCCCGACCTCAAAATGGTCAACCCCGCCCTCGCGGAAACCCTCCCCGCCCCACGCCTGCAAGGCCTCAATCTGCCGCCCGACATGCTCACAATCCTCTATCGCGGCGCCTGCGAACACCTCCTGGGTGGCCCGCCCCTCCGGGGCGGGCGCATGCCATAACCAACATCCCCAGCGCCATCACTGACCAGCCAACAAAGCAAGCACAACAAGCCACCCGAACTCGAAGCGCCTCCCCCTCGTTCGCTCGTTCGCTTCCCCCCCTCACACCCCATCATCCTTCGCCCGCTCCGCATCCAGCCACTCGCGCGAAATCCGAATGTCCTCTTCCGCCGCGCCTCTGCGCCGCGCATCTTCCACCGCAGCGTCAGCCTTCTCCCACGCCTTCACCATGCCGTAGCACGTCGACAGATTGAGATACGCGCGAGCATCCTTGTCATGAAGCGCGATGCTCTTCAGCATCAGATCAATCGCTAACTGATACTCCTCCGCATCGATGGCTTCTCTGGATTGATACCAGTACGTATCCGCGTGATACACCCGCCACGCCCCAGCACGCGTCGGCGCAAGCTCCGTCGCCTTCACATACTGCTCCGCCGCCAGCGTCCACTGCTTCAATCTCGAATAGCAGTGCCCCAGAAACGCCACAGCTTCAGCATCATCAGGCGTCGCCGCCACGCTCTCCTGCATGTACCGCAGCGCCGCCTCGTGATCGCCCTTCTCCGTCGCTTCTCCAGACATCTGCGCCGTCACATACGCAAGCAGCGGAGCCTGGTTGTTCCACTCCTCCTCACTCAGCGGCTTGATTTGCAGCAAAATCGCACGCGCCTTCTCCCACGCACGCCGGCGAGAAGCAACCGCCGCCTGCTGCGACATCAGCGCAGTACTCGTCGCGCCAGACTTCTCCCCTCGTAACACAAACGCTTCCGCTGCCGCAACATCATCCCGGTGCAGAGCCTCCGCCGCAGCCATCGCCGCCGCGGCCGCCCAAAACTCGCGCTCACTATCAAGCCGCGGGTCTTGTGCCAATGCGATCTCATACGTCGCCAGACTCCGCTCCCACGCTTCCGCCTCATACAGCATCCCCGCCTTCGCAGCAACCGCCTTCGCATCCGACGGAGCTTCCGCAATGGCCGTGTCCATCCACGTCACCGCTTCATCAAACCTACCCGCCTCCGCAAGCTCAGCCGCGTGCATCCAAGCCGTGTACGCCAGATACTCACTCATCACCGGCCGCGAATAGCCCGCCTTCACGTTCGCGGTATCCAGCGCGACGTACGCGTCCTGCCACTGCCTCGCGCGGTAATGCGTAACCCCCAGAACGTACCACGCCTCGCCATTGAGAGGCGTCAGCTCCGTCGCTTCCTTCGCCTTCGCAACAGCCGTGACAAAGTCACCAGCCGCAACGGCCTCCTGCGCCTGCGTCTGCAACCGCGTCGCCCGCACCTCAGGCGAGTTGAACCACAGCACAACAAACAGCACCACCCCCAGCACCACCAGCGCACCGGTGGAGCCCAAAACCCAAATCAGTAACCGACGCGATGAAGCAAGATCATCCCCTGGCTGCATAACACAATCGTACCCCCCCACAGGTGGCCCGCCCCTCCGGGGCGGGCGCATGCCCCGACCGCGACACCACATTACCCGCGCCTCCTCCGCCCACAAATCGAAAAAGGCCCCGCTCTCCGCAGGGCCTTCACGTCAATCTCGTATCGCCGTTCACACCATGTTCGAGCACTCGGCGCCCGCCAGCCCGTCAGACAGGGTAACGACGTCTCCAGCGCGACGAAAAGGCGCCGCCAATCAACACAAGTGTGAGACAAGTCGGGCTTGGCACGCTGGTGGCAATTCGCAATCCAAAGTTAGTCCGCGGCAGGTCAGGACTGGCTGAACCAGCGGTATACACCTCATCAAAAGGATCACTCGCCCAAGGTGTTCCATCCGAAATACGACTCATACGTCCTTCCAGAACACGAATCGATTCTGTCCATTCTCTTGTTGCACCTGCCACATCAAACAACCCCCATGGCGACTGCACATTCGCATATGCACCAAGCGGGATGCTGTATTCAACATCGTCGGGCGTGTTGAAACCGGTATTCGCCTGATTCGCCGCACTCCCGCCCGGAAATCCCGCCGGCGGCCCGTACGTCGGAGCCAGGTCGCTCATGTGCGGATACAGCCACCACCCGCCCGTCGAACCGTCAGCATTCGGCCGATTCGGATCAAAATGCGCCGCCTTCATCCACTCGTCCCAGCTCGGAATCCAGTACCGCGCCCCCGCACTGCGCGACGCCTGATCGGTGAACGTTGGAAACCCGCCGCTGAATGTGGAAACGTCATACGCCCCACTCAAAAACGCACTTGCATCCGTTGACTTGTTGTTATGCAACCAGTTGCAATATATCGCCGCAGTGCGCCACGAAATGCCGCCCACCGGCAGCATATCAGCATTCGCCACATTCGGATTCACACGATACCTTGTCCCGGGACCTGTATACGAAGTGTCCCGTACCGCGCCCCACACCGTCGGCGTCCATAGCGTCTGCGCTGGAAACGAAATCGCATCCGGCCGCGCCAGAACCGCGTTATAAAACTCCACCCACTGCGCCGTGGTCACTTCCAAACGACCGATCGAATACTCATATGCAACCGACCCGCGCCCTGTCACCCCGATGTTAAATGGATCTTCCCCGCCATACGCCGCGTTGTTGATTGCCCCGATCCGCGAGAACTCCGCCCCGCTCAAAGGGTCCGTGAAAAACTGCGTCTGCGCACTCGCGCTCCCCGCCCCCGCGAGCCCCACCGCCAACGCCACAACCCCAGCAGCAACTTTGCTCATGCTCCAATATGCCACACCTTTCGCGGCCTGCCACCAATCCGCGCCAATTTCTTGTCCGTCGGGTGGCCCGCCCCTCCGGGGCGGCCGCAAGCCAAAACCTCCCTCCCCAAAAATCTGGCAGATTTCCGCCGAAAATCTGCCGCCAGCAGCCACAAGCACTTACGCC
>Ga0315899_10003573_pt1 | contig 16943 bp, 11 predicted proteins | sample LakEriMetagenome_2_FD_203518 | JGI IMG/M metagenome (GOLD analysis project Ga0315899, IMG submission 203518) | Freshwater fungal communities from buoy surface, Lake Erie, Ohio, United States - Buoy 4 MA112 | ecosystem: Environmental > Aquatic > Freshwater > Lake | place: USA: Lake Erie, Ohio... | reverse complement strand
GCGGCAGGGCACTGCGCAGGGTCTGGAACGGGCTGGCGTGGCACTGCAGCGCCACCGCCTCGATCAGTGCCCGCCACTGGGAATCCACCGCCGCCGTCTGCACCACCCCCTCGATCGGCCGCAGGCGCTCCGGGGCCAGGCCCTGCGGTGGTGCCTCCGGCAACCCCACCACCAGTCCGCACTGACGCCGCCCCTGCAGCCGGACCTGCACCAGATCGCCGATCCCCACCGGCAGCCCCGCGGGGTTGGCGTAGCTGAACACCCGCCCCTCGCGGCCAGCCTCCAGCCAGATCTCCAGCCAGGGGGGCGCCAAGCTTGCAGATGTCTCCGGCCATACATAGGATGGGGGCGCTGGGCGGTTGCATGGCCGTCGTCGGAACCCGCACAGTTCCGCACCAGAGGGAAGACCTGAAGTGAGTGCCTGCGGCCCGGACCTCCGTCCCTTCGCCGCAACGGCCGGTCAGTCTGCGATCACCCCTGACAGCGCTGCCCAGGCTCCGGCCATTCCTCTGCCAACCTTCCCCTTCCAGGCATCCGGCCCCGAGGCTCCTCCTGTCGTCATCCCGTCCTGAGCCGATTCTCTGCCGGGCGCAGCCCCACCTGACCCCTCCGGGATCCCAGGTTTTCCCTCCGTTCTCCGGTTTCTCGACAGCTCTGGTGTGGCGGTCAGCCCATGGACGCCACAGGCCCTGAGCGCAGCGCCCACCATCTGTCGCGGCGCCCCCTCCGCCACGTCCCACCGTGGTTCCTCCCTGCACCATCCCCCCGCATTCCGCCCATGAGTCCTGCCGCCATCCAGGCCCAGTCCGCCTCTGACACGCTGTCGGTGGTCGCCGGCCTCGCCGAAGGCACCGCTGGCTCCAGCCCCGCAGGTGGCCCGTCTGCGGCGCAACCGTCGCCCCAGGAGCCCGTCGCCGTCAAGGCCGTTGCCGCCAAGACTCCCGGCAGGACCGCCGGCGCCAAGGCCGGCGGCGGCAGTGGCGCCAGGGTGAAGTCCAAGCCCGCCACCGCCAAGCCCGCCGCCCCCAGGTCCGCCGCCGCCGGCAGCCCGGATCCGGGCGATGCCCCCGATGAGCTGGGGGATCTGGCGGCCCCGGCCGAGGCACTCCTGGCCACCGCCACCGGTCTGCCGGCGGTGGGGTCGCGCGAGAAGGACGACAGGAAGATCCTGGCCGGCATCAAGGTGGGCCCCAAAGGCGTCTACACCGAGGATTCGATCCGGGTGTATCTGCAGGAGATCGGGCGGATCCGGCTGTTGCGGCCGGACGAGGAGATCGAGCTGGCGCGCAAGATCGCCGACCTGCTCCAACTCGAGGAACTGGCGGCCCAGTTCGAGAGCGACCACGGCCACTTCCCGGACACGAAGGAGTGGGCTGCGCTGGTGGAGATGCCGGTGATCAAGTTCCGCCGTCGTCTGATGCTGGGCCGGCGGGCCAAGGAGAAGATGGTGCAGTCGAACCTGCGCCTGGTGGTGTCGATCGCCAAGAAATACATGAATCGGGGCCTCTCCTTCCAGGATCTGATCCAGGAGGGCTCGCTCGGCCTGATCCGCGCCGCCGAGAAGTTCGACCACGAAAAGGGCTATAAGTTCTCCACCTACGCCACCTGGTGGATCCGCCAGGCGATCACCCGCGCGATCGCCGACCAGAGCCGCACCATCCGTCTGCCGGTGCACCTCTACGAAACCATCTCGCGCATCAAGAAAACCACCAAAACCCTCTCCCAGGAGTTTGGGCGCAAGCCCACCGAGGAGGAGATCGCCGAGTCGATGGAGATGACGATCGAGAAGCTGCGCTTCATCGCCAAGAGTGCCCAGTTGCCGATCTCCCTGGAAACTCCGATCGGCAAGGAGGAGGACTCCCGCCTCGGTGACTTCATCGAGGCCGACATCGAGAATCCCGAGCAGGACGTGGCCAAGAACCTGCTGCGCGAAGACCTGGAGGGGGTGCTGGCCACCCTCAGCCCGCGCGAGCGCGACGTGCTGCGGCTGCGCTACGGCCTCGATGACGGGCGCATGAAGACCCTCGAAGAAATCGGCCAGATCTTCGATGTGACCCGCGAGCGCATCCGTCAGATCGAGGCCAAGGCCCTGCGCAAGCTCCGCCATCCCAATCGCAACGGCGTGCTGAAGGAGTACATCAAGTAGCGCCGGGGCAGGGGTTCTTGGACGCCGCCCAGGCCCCTGAGCCGGGCCCGCTGCGCCCTGCCGGATCGTCGGCCTGGGGACCAGGGCCCCAGGTGACGGTGGTGCTGCCCACCTTCAATGAGTGCGGCACGATCGCCGGGCTGATCGATCAGCTGCTGCTGTTGCGCGGTCGCTACGGCCTCGAGGTGCTGGTGGTCGATGACGACTCCCCGGACGGCACGGCGGAACTGGTGCGCCGCATCGCCCGCGCGGAACCCTGCGTGCGCCTGGTGCGGCGGGTGGGTCGGGCCGGCCTGGCCAGTGCGATCAAGGAGGGCCTGCTGGATGCCAGCCACGATCTGGCTCTGGTGATGGACAGCGATGGGCAGCACGAACCCGCCGCCGTGGAGCGGGCCCTCGAGACCCTCCTGCGAGGCGGCTGGGATCTGGTGGTGGGCAGCCGCTTTCACCGCGAGGCGGCGATCCGGGGCCTGAGTGGCCGGCGGGAGCAGGGCTCCAGCTGGGCCAATGCCGCGGCCCGCTTCAGCCTGCCGGCCGGCTATGCCGGTCTCACGGATCCGATGAGCGGTTTCTTCGCCCTGCGTCTCGAGCGTGCCCTGCCGCTGCTGCGCCGTGTGGACGTGAACGGCTTCAAGTTCCTCTACGAATTGCTCGCCGTCAGCCAGGGGGCGCTGCGCGCCACGGAGGTGCCGCTCACCTTCCAGCCCCGTGTTCACGGGCGTTCGAAGCTGGATCTGGCCATCTTCTGGGACTATCTGATCTCGATCCTGCACAGCCTCAGCCTGCGGATCCTGCCCCGGCGTGCCATCAGCTTCGGCCTGGTGGGCCTCAGCGGGGTGCTGGTGCAGCTGCTGGTCTGCCAACTGCTGATGGCCGCCGCCGCCATGGCCTTCGAGCGGGCCCTGCCCGTGGCCGTGGTGGTGGCTGCCAGCTCCAACTATCTGATCAACAACGCCCTCACCTTCCGCTTCCAGCGCCTGCACGGCCCGGCCCTGCTGCGGGGGCTGCTCAAGTTCCTGCTGGTGTCGTCGCTGCCGGTGCTGGCCAACGTCGGCCTGGCTTCCGCCTTCTACGACTGGATTTCGCGGGACACGCTCTGGGCCCAGCTGGCTGGGATCGTGGTGGTGTTCGTCTGGAACTACGCCGCCTCCTCGAGATTCGTGTGGAACACCCCCTAGGTGCATGATTGGCGTTCAGGACACCCGCCCGCTGTGATCCGGAGCACCCCCGCTGATCCTGCGCCCGAGAGCTCCGGCCCCCTGGGTGCGGCGGCACTGGCCGCGCTCGTGGCCGCTGCGCTCGGTGGCCTCTGCTGGCTGGCCTTCTTCAACGGCCTGGGCGCCCTCGGGCTGATGGACAAGACCGAGGCCCTCTTCGTGGAGGTGAGCCGGCAGATGCTGCGCAGTGGCGACTGGGTGTCGCCTACCTGGAACGGCGCCCTCTTCTTTGACTACCCGGTGTGGGGCTACTGGATGGTCGCCCTGAGCTTCAGGCTCTTCGGCGTCACAGCCCTGGCCGCCAGGTTGCCCGTGGCCCTCGCCGCCAGCGTGGTGGTGATCGCCAGCTTCGGTCTGCTCTGGCGCCTGGCCCCCGTCGAGCTGCCGCTGCACCAGCGCCTGGGCCGCGGACTTCTCGGTGCTGCCGTGCTGGCCACAACGCCGGCCTGGATCGGCTGGGCACGCATCTCCACCACGGACATGTTCCTGGCCAGCGCCATCACCCTGGCGCTCTATGGCTTTGCCCTGGTGGAACTGGCTCCCGCGGCCCCACGGCCCCGGCCCTGGGAGGGGCCCCTGGGGCGGTTGGCCCTGGCGCTGTTTGCCGGAATCGCGGTGCTCGCCAAGGGGCCGGTGGGGCTGCTGCTGCCGGGCCTGGTGATCGCCGTGTTCCTCACCCTGCGCGGCGGCTGGAGCCGTTGGCTGCGCCCCGGCCCCCTGCTGGCCATGGCCCTGCTGTTCCTGGGGGTGACGGCGCCCTGGTATGTGGCCGCCGCCCGGGCCCATGGCATGGCCTTCATCGGCGGTTTCCTGGGATTCAGCAACCTCCAGCGCTTCACCACGGTGCTCTATGCCCACCCGGGCCCGCCCTGGTTCTATCTGCCCTGGCTGCTGATCCTGGTGTTGCCCTGGTCGCTGCTGCTGCCGCTGGCCGTGGTCCGCACCCGCTTCTGGCGCCGCTCGTGCTGGCGCGACCTCGGCACGGCGGAGGGGCTGCCGGGATTCCTGCTGCTCTGGCTGGTGCTGATCGTGGCCTTCTTCTCGGCCGCCGCCACCAAGCTCCCCGGTTATGTGCTGCCGGCCATGCCAGCGGCGGCGCTGCTGGTGGCCCAGCTGCTCGGGCCGGGCGGGCCGGTTCGCCCCGGCTGGGGCCTCCGGCTCTCGGTGGCTGCCAACGCCCTGTTGCTCTCCCTGGGCGCGCTGGCGGCGGCCGTGGCGCCGGGCTGGGTGGCCACCGATCCGGCCTACCCCGCCTTCGCCGCTGCCCTGCGCCGTTCGGGCCTTCCCCTCAGCCTCAGCCTGGTGCTGGCGGCCGCGGCGCTGCTGTGCTGGTGGCTGTTGATCCGAGGCCGTGGCCAGCTCGTCTGGCTGCCGAATCTGGCCGGCTTTGTCGCCCTGCTCGCCTTTGTGGTGGCGCCCCTGGCACCCCTGCTCGATCGCGAACGTCAGCTGCCGCTGCGCCAGCTTCAGGTTCTGGCCGGTTCAGTCCTGCGAACTGGCGAACCGCTGTGGGTGATCGGCTATCGCCGCTACAGCACGGTGTTTTATGCCGGCCGGCCCGCTGTGTTCCTCGACGGCGCCGCTGAGGCGCGCCAGCGCCTGCGCAGCGACCCTGCCCTTGGGGGGGCGGATGCCGGCGGCACCGTGCTGCTGCTGGGAGACCGGGAGCAGCTCGAGGCCTTCGGGCTGCCACCCGCCGCCGTGGTGAACCTCGGCCAGCGGGGTGAGCAGCGGCTCTGGCGCGTGCGTCTGCGGGAGCTGGCGGGCTGATGGTTCCCCACTCGCCCCAGGGCCGCTGGCTGATCGGCCCGCTGGTCCTCCGTGTCTGTGACTGGCTGGTGCCGCTCGGCGCCCTGGCGCTGGCCTTCGTGATCGGCGAGGCCGTGGCACTCCACCATCCCCCGGCCCTCGACGGGCACCTGCTCGACTGGGTGGCCGCCCACATCAGCGGAGGTCTCCAGGACAGCCTGGTGACGGTGTACAGGCTCACCGGCAAGGCCTTCACCCCCGTTCTGGTGCTCATCTCGATGCTCTACCTGATGCGGCAGCGGCGCTGGCGGGATCTGGCCCTGCTCGTGACCTCCTGCGGCGGAATCCTGGTGCTGGTGGATGTGCTGCTCAAGCCCCACTTCGACCGGCTTCGCCCCCCGGATTCGCTGATTCCCCTGGAGGGCCGCAGCTTTCCCAGTGGCCATGCCGCCGGTTCGGTGGCGTTTTATATGGCCATGGTGGTGATCCTCTCGGTCGACCATCCGCGCCGGCGCTGGCCCCTGACGCTGGCCGCCGTTGCCTGGATGGCGCTGATCTGGCTGAGCACCCTGGTGGTGCGTGCCCACTGGCCCTCCGACCTGCTCGCCGGCGGCGCCGTCGGCCTGGCCTGGCTGTGGCTGTGCCTGGCAGGCTGGCGCCGGTTGCCCGGGCCCCCCGCGGCTGACCGGTCCTCACCCTCTGACTGACCTGGCCTTCAGACTGACCCTGGTCCTCCGACCCTGGTCCTCTGACCCTGGCCCTCTGAACAGTGTCTTGTTTCTGATGGTCACCGCCCTCGCCGAGCTGCGCGGACTGCGCAGCGCCCCCACCCTCTCCGTCGAGGAGCGCCGGACGCTCCTGGGGGAACTGCGCCAGCACCTGGGCCGCTGTGCCTGGTTCACCATCGGTGTGATGGCGCCCTCCGGCACCGCCGCCCTGCAGGCTCTCCGTGCCGCCGAGGCTGCCCTGGGCTGGCCTGTTCTGGCCCTCGATCCCGCCAGCGCCCGGCCTGAGGACGTGGAGGGGCCGGCCTTCCTCAAGGGAAACCAGACCTCCGGCCGCTTTCATGTGCGTCCGGAACCGGGGCTGGGCGAGGGGGTGCTGATCACCGGACACAACCCGGCGGATGCGGGCGCCGAGGACACCTGGGGGCCGCTGCCCCTGGATGGGTTCGGCCCGTAGTCTGGACCGCTGTGCCCGCCTGCTCTCCTCGCCGTTGATGGCCAACCCCCTGCGCATCGCCTCCCGCCGCAGTCAGCTGGCCCTGGTGCAGACCCACTGGGTGCGGGATGCCCTGGCCCGGGCCCACACCGGCCTGGAGATCACGATCGAGGCAATGGCCACCCAGGGAGACAAGATCCTCGATGTGGCCCTGGCCAAGATCGGCGACAAGGGACTGTTCACCAAGGAACTGGAGGCCCAGATGCTGGTGGGTCAGGCCGACATCGCCGTCCACAGCCTTAAGGACCTGCCCACCAACCTGCCCGAGGGGTTGCTGCTGGGCTGCATCACCGAGCGGGAGGATCCGGCCGACGCCCTGGTGGTGCACGCCAGGCACCGGGACAAGACCCTGTCCACCTTGCCCGAGGGCGCCGTGGTGGGCACCAGCTCCCTGCGCCGCCTGGCTCAGCTGCGCCATCATTTCCCGCACCTCATCTTCAAGGATGTGCGCGGCAACGTGATCACGCGGCTGGAGAAGCTCGATGCGGGGGAGTTCGACTGCCTGATCCTGGCCGCCGCCGGCCTCGGCCGACTCGGGCTGGCGGAGCGCATCCATGAGCTGATCGATCCTTCGATTTCTCTGCACGCCGTGGGCCAGGGAGCCCTGGGGATCGAGTGCCGCACAGGCGACACCGCGGTGCTGGAGCAGATCAAGGTGCTCGAGCACATCCCCACCGCGCGCCGCTGCCTGGCGGAGCGCGCCTTCCTGCGTGAGCTCGAGGGCGGCTGTCAGGTGCCGATCGGTGTGAACAGCCGCTTCGAGGGCCCCGACACCATCGGGGAGCTGGTGCTCACCGGCATGGTGGCCAGCCTCGATGGCCGGCGCCTGATCCGCGATCAGGCCCGGGGGCCGCAGGAGGATCCCGAGGTCATCGGCATCGCCCTGGCCCACACCCTGCGCCGGCAGGGGGCTGGTGAGATCCTGGAGGAGATCTTTGCCGCCGTCCGCCCCGAAGCCTGACCCCAGCCGCTCGGCAGGGGCCATCAGGCTCGAATCCGATGCCCGTGCCCTGCCGTTCCAGTGGAGCCTGCTGGCCTGGGCGGCCCTGGTGGGGGGCCTCACCGGGCTGGCGGTGGTGGGATTCCATGAGCTGCTCGGTTTCATCAACAACGGGCTGTTCGGGCCCTTCATCGAGGGCCTGCTGCGGGTGGGTCGGGGCGCTGCGGTACCGCTGCCGCCACCACTGCCGCCACCTCCTCCCGAGACCAGCACGCCCCTGACGGCCCTCCTGCAGGTGGGCCTGGGGGGCCTGGGCTTCCTGCCGCCTCCGCCGGCGCTGCCGGAGCCGCCGCCGCTGCCCGAGTCGCCCCTGCCTGCCACCCTGCCGGACTGGATCGCCCTCTGGCCGGTGGTGGTGGTGCCGACCATCGGTGGCCTGGCCATGGGCCTGCTGCGCCGCTACGGCGGCACGATCGGCCCGGGCCTGCCGAGCCTGATGGCCATGGCTGACGGCGCCCTGGCGGCCGCGCCGCGCCTGCCCTTCCTGCGTCTGCTCGGTGCCTCCCTGAGCCTGGGCAGCGGCGCCTCGCTGGGGCCGGAAGGTCCGAGCGTGGAGAGCGGCGGCAACATCGGCCTGTGGGTGGCCCTGCGGGCCCGTCTCACGCCCCAGAGCCAGAAGGCCCTGGTGGCGGCCGGCGCCGCCGCCGGCCTCGCAGCGGGTTTCAAGGCTCCGATCGCGGGTGTGTTCTTCGCCTTCGAGGGCAGTTTCAGTGCCATCCAGGGCCGCCCCAGCCTGCGGGCCGTGCTGGTGGCGGCGGTGGCCTCCTCCCTGGTCACCCAGCTGCTGCTCGGCGACGAGCCGATCCTGCGCCTGCCCGCCTATGAGGTGCGCTCACCCCTGGAACTGCCCCTCTATCTGGGGCTGGGCCTGCTGGCCTCGCTGATGAGCTGGGGCCTGATCAGCGTGCTGGCTCTGGGCCGCAGCGAGCGCCTGCAGGGGCTGCTGCAGCGCCTGCCGCCGGGACTGTCCACCGCTCTCGGAGGCAGCGCCGTGGGCCTGATGGCCCTGGTGTTTCCTCAGGTGCTGGGGGTGGGCTACGACACGATCGAGGCCCTGCTGGGCCGTGACGGCGGCATCCCCCTGCTCACCCTGCTGGTGCTGCTCGGGGTGAAGCTGCTGGCCACCGGGGTGAGCAATGCCACGGGCTTCGTCGGTGGCGGGTTTGCCCCGGCCCTGTTCCTCGGGGCCGTGCTCGGCAGCTGTTACGGCCAGTTGCTGGGGGAGAGCGGCCTGCATCTGCCGGTGGCGGAGCCGCCTGCCTACGCCATGGTGGGCATGGCCGCCGTGCTGGCCGGCAGTGCCCGTGCCCCCCTCACCGCCCTGCTGCTGCTGTTCGAGCTCACCCGCGACATCCGGATCGTGCTGCCGCTGATGGCGGCCGCCGGCCTCAGTGCCGCCCTGGTGGAACGCTGGCAGGGACTCAGTGACCCCGGCCTGCTGGGGCCCGACCCGGTGGAGGAGGAGCGGCGTCGCACGCTGGCGGCGGTGCCGGTGGCGGAGGCGTTCGAACCGGAGGCCCCCCTGGTGCTGCCGGCGGAACTGCCGGCCCGCGAGGCCCTGGCCCGGCTGGTGGCGGCCCATGGTCATTGCCTGGTGGTGGCTGACGGCCCCTGGGCGATCGGCCTGGTGAACCTGCTCGACCTGCAACGGGCGATCGCCGGTGCCGAGGGCGCCGATACACGGCTTGGGGATTGTCGCCGTGGCGAGCTGGTGTGGCTGCCCCTGCAGGCCCACCTGGCCCAGCTCGAGGACCAGCTCACTCCCAACGGCCTGCGCCAGGTTCCGGTGTTCGACGTGCCGGCCCTGCAGGTGGGGGCCCTGCCCCAGGGGCTGCCCAACGCGGGCCTGGCCCTGGAGCGACTGCGGGGCCTGGCCAGCCGTGACGGCATGGCGCGGGCCCTGGCCCGCCGCCAGACCCTGGCGGATCAGCGGGTCACGATCACGGGAGTGCCCACCTCCACCTGATCGAAGAGCTGGTGGACGTGCGCGCGCAACATGCGCACGCAGCCGTTGGTCACGGCGGCGCGGGAGGTCACCGTCCACGACCAGGCCGCCGGCGTGCCGTGGATGCCGAACTGGTTGGGGCCGCTCTGCAGGAAGCCGAGCCAGCGATCCCCCAGGGGGCCGTTGGCCCCGATCGTGGGGTGGATGCGGCCGCTCTTCGTGCTCTGGTATCGGGGATTCACCACCTTGTTGATCACGGCGAAGCGCCCGACCGGGGTGGGGGTCGCGCCAGCGCCGATCGCCACGGGCCAGCGGCCCAGCACGGCGCCGGCATCGAGCAGGCTGATCGTGCGCCCGCGCAGATCCAGCACCACGGAACGGGTGGCGCTGGAACGGGTGAGGGGAGCCGGGGAGCTCGGCGGCTCGCCCGCTGCCGCCCGCCCGGCTGCCCCCCCCAGGCCGGCGACGGCCAGCCCGATGCCGATGGCGAGTGCCTGCAGCAGAGGCGGCGACCGCCGGCCGCAACGCAACCTCGATCCGCGCTGGAGGCGAGATCGTGCGCCCCCGGATCCGGGGCGCCCGTGAGGCGTTGCGGCGCTCAATTCACCAGGGCGGCGTCGATGGTTTCAAGGTAGCGCTGCTCGCACTCCTTGACGATCTTCACGGCTTCCGCTGTTTCGAAGAAGCCATTCACCCTGCAGGTGCCGGGCTTCTTGAGATCCTTGTAGTGCTCCCAGTAATACTGGGTTTCCTTCTGCCAGTGCGCACCGAGCTGGGTGTAGCTGGTGATGTGGTCCATGCGCTTGTCGTCGGCCAGCACGGCGATCACCTTGTCGTCCACCTCACCACCGTCGTCGAACTTCATGATGCCGATGATGCGGGCCTCCACCAGGGAGCCGGGCACCAGGGGTTCGGTCACGCCCACGATCTCGATGTCCAGGGGATCGCCATCCTCATCCCAGGTGCGGGGAATGCAGCCGTAGGCAAAGGGATAGGCCAGGGATGAATAGCCCACCCGGTCGAGCTTGAGCTGGCCACTTTCGGTGATCAGTTCATATTTGTTGATCGTGTTGCTGTTGAGCTCCACGATCGCGTTGAGGCGAAGTTCGGCTTCATCGGCGAAGGCCGGCAGCACGTGCAGGAGGTTGAGCATCGTGCGGCTCGGGGCGTGGTCGATGTTCGCCATGCTGCGGCAGGGATCGTGCCGGCGCATCCTACGGATCGCCACTCAGCCCGCTCGCCACTCAGCCCGCCGCCTTCACCCCGATCACCGCAAAGAAGGGATCGCCCCTGCCGCCCAGCCACCCCAGGGGCCCCTCGGCCCGCGTGTCCTCGGCGATCACCCGCTCGATCCGCCAGCCCTGGGCGGTGAGCACCTCAGCCACGGTGCTGAGGCGGTCGCGGTCGGAGCCGTCGGTCCACACCTGGGGGGCCTTGGTGAAGAACATGCGATTGCTGAAGCTCACCAGCACCTGCCCGGTCGGCCGGGTGATCCGCAGCAGTTCGGCGGCGATCGCCTCCGGTTGCTGGAGGTACTGCCAGCCGGCCACGATCAGGGAGGCATCCACGCTGGCGGGATCGAGGGGCAGCCGCTGGTCGCGGTTGAGGTTCTGCACCCAGTGGCGCTCGAGCCGCGGGTTGGCCCGCAGCTCAGCGGCGTTCAGCCCATGGCCGATCACCTGTTCGTAGGTCACGTCCTCGGGCAGATGGCTCACCCAGCTGCTCATCAGGTCGAGCACCACCGCGCAGGGTGGGATGCGCTCCCGGTAGAGGGCGGTGAGCCGCTGGCGGAAGCCGCCGTCGAGATGCTGCACATAGCGAGGCTCGGCGTAGAAGAGCGCGTCATCGCTCTCATCGAGCTTGCGCCGCTGGGCTTCGCTCAGCACGGGGATGATCATCGGCCTGCGGCTCCCAGGCGCTCCACCTTGGCGCGCAGATAGGCGAGGAAGGGAGCGGCGGCCAGTGGCGCTCCGCTCACCCGCTCCACCAGTTCCTCGCCGTTCACGCTGCGGCCCAGGGGATACACCCGCTGCCGCAGCCAGTCGACCAGAGCCCGATCCTCGCCGGCCGCCAGCCGGGCCTCGAGCGGGCCCAGGTCGCGTTCCATGGCCTCGCTGAGCTGGGCGCTGATCAGGTGGCCCAGGGCGTAGGAGGGGAAGTACCCGAACAGCCCTTCGGCCCAATGGATGTCTTGAAGGCACCCCTCGGAGTCTGTCTGGGGCTGGATTCCCAGCAGGTGCTGCATCCGTTGATTCCACTGCTGGGGTAGCTCTTCCACCGGCATCTCCTGTTCGAGCAGGGCCAGCTCCAGCTCGAAGCGCAGCACGATGTGCAGGCAGTAGCTGAGCTCGTCGGCCTCCACCCGGATCAGGCCGGGGCGGAGGGGATTCAGGGCACGCCAGAAGCCGGTGGCGCCAGACCAGGGATCGCTGCCCAGGGCGGAGCAGAAGCGGCGATGCCAGCGCTCGGCGAAGGCCCGGCTGCGGGCCACGCGGCATTCCCAGAACAGGCTCTGGCTCTCGTGCACCCCCATCGACGTGGCTTCTCCGAGGGGCCAGGGGAAGTAGTGGTCGTCGCTGCGGGGGAGGCCCTGCTCGTAGAGCGAATGGCCCCATTCATGGGCCGTGGCCAGGAAGGCCGACAGCGGTTGGCCAGGCACCACCCGGGTGGTGATGCGGAAGTCCTGGGGACCAACGGTGCAGGAAAAGGGGTGCGCGGAGCGGGAGCGCTGGCAGCGCGCGGGGTCGTAGCCCCAGCTGTCGAGCAGCGCGCTGCAGAGCTGCTCCTGCAGGGCTTCCGGAAGATCGGCGGTTGGGCCTGTCGATCCCCTGGCCCCCGAGGCCGGGCCGGCCGCTGCGGAGGAAGCCGAGACCGAGTCCGAGGCCCCTCCCCCCTGCGCCAGCATCGCCGGCAGCGCATCCTTGAGGGGCGCGAACAGCTCGGCCAACCGGGTCTTGCTGATGTCGGGCTCAAACGGCTGGGCCAGGATTTCCCAGGGGCTGCGCGGGACGGATTCGGCCGCTGCCAGCTGGCTGGCCTGCTGGCGGCGCAGGGCGATCAGCTCCTGGAGGGCCGGGGCGAAGGCCGCAAAATCGTTGCGGGCGCGGGCGTCCTGCCACACCGCATTGCCGCGTGACTGGGCCCTGGCCAGGGCGGCCACCAGATCGGGATCGAGGCAGCGCTGCCGTTCGAGCTCCAGGCGCAGCAGCTGCAGGTTGCGGCGTCGCTGGGGCGGCGCATCGCTGCCCAGCTCGGCCTCGGCCGCCCCCACCAGCTCGGCGTAGGCGGCGCTGCTCTGCCGTTCGTGCAGCTGGCCGGCCAGCAGAGCCAGCTGCTCGCCGCGCCAGGCCGCACCCGCAGATGGCATCACGGTGTTCTGGTCGTAGTAGAGGGCGCTGCTGATCGAGCCCAGCAGGCGCGTCTGATGCAGGTGCTGGTGCAGCTGGGCGAAGGCAGAGCCTGCGGCAGGCATGGTCAGACGGAACCGATGGGCTCAGCATGGCGGCGCCGATGGCCCAGGCGCTGCAGGGTGATCAAGCCGCGGCGCTGCAGGGACGTTCAGGGCCCCACGGACCAGCTGGATCTGACCGCAACCCCCGCGCCACCAGCGGGAACAGGCGCCTTGATCGTGCTCCACACCACGATCTGGCCCCATCATCAAGGCCAGGCCGGCGGTGGTGCTGCGGCGCCTCCACGCTCACCGCCTCGGGGAGATCGGGATCTGCCGTGGGGGCCGCTGCGTTGGCCAACGGCGTTGCCGGGAGCGGCTCAGCCGGGGCGGATGGCCTGGTGGATTGCCGTGCCCGGTTGATCACCCCCGCTCCAGCCTCCCGGAAGCTTCACCAGCACCCCAGGCGATCGCGATCTGGGCCCGCTGCACGATCGAAGGGGGCCATGGGCGGGAGCTGGCAGAGCCCTGCCGTGGCTGAACCTCGTCGTTGCGAAACACCGGCGGGGGCAGCGGACGAACTCGAGACAACCTCGAGCCCAAGGGAACCGCGCACAGACCCTCGGTTCTCGGATCAGCTTCGGGAGGGTTCACGAAGGCGGCGGCGTGACGCCCTCGATCCGATCCTCAATCTCCTGGTAGATCTCCTGAAGCTGCTGGATGTTCTCGGGCGAGGTCTCCCAGTAACCGCGGCCGTTCACCTCCAGCAGGGTGCCGACGATGCGGCGGAAGCTATGGGGATTGAGATCCAGCAGCCGCTGGCGCATTTCAGGGTCATTGATGAAGGTGTCATTCGCCTCTTCGTAGACAAAGTTGTCGACGGCGCCACTGGTGGCGCTCCAGCCGAGGGTGAAGTTGAGCCGTTTGGCCACCTCCCGCACCCCCTCATAGCCGCTGTTCAGCATCCCCTCATACCACTTGGGGTTGAGAAGTTTGGTGCGCGAATCAAGGCGAATCGTTTCACTGAGTGAGCGCACCTGAGCATTGGCAGTGGTGGTGTCAGCGATGTAACTGGTTGGGGCTTTGCCGTCGTCGCGCAGGTTGGCGATCAACTTGGTGGGATCGGAATCGAAGTAATGGCTCACATCAGTGAGCGAAATCTCGGCGGAGTCGAGATTCTGGAAAGTCACGTCCGCCGTCTTGAGTGCCGCCTCGAAAACCTCGCGCTTCTGGTTCATCTCGCCAGGATTGTCAGCATTGAAGGCAAAGGTCTTGCGGGAGAGGTACATCTCCTGCAGTTCACCCTCCTCCTCCCAGCTGCTGTTCTCCACCGCCAGGTTCACGTTGGAGCTATAGCTGCCGCTGGCGTTGGAGAAAACCCGTGTGGCGGCATCGCGCAGGCCGATCCCCTGCTCGGCCGCCTGCTCGAGGGCATGCTTGCGCACGAAGTTCTGCTCCAGCGGCTCCTCGGCCTCGGCCGCCAGCTTCACGCCCTGGTCGATCAGGGCCATCTGGTTGATGAACAGGTCGCGGAATACGCCGCTGCAGTTCACCACCACGTCGATCCGCGGCCGCCCCAGCTCTGCCAGCGAGATCAGCTCGAGCTTGTTCACCCGACCGAGCGAATCGGGCACCGGCTTCACACCGATGAACCAGAGGATCTGGGCCAGGGATTCACCGTAGGTCTTGATGTTGTCGGTGCCCCAGAGCACGCAGGCGATCGTTTCCGGCCAGCTGCCCTGCTCGGCCCGCTGGCGCTCGATCAGCTTGTCCACCACCCCCCTGGCGGCGGCGATGGCCGCCCGGGTGGGGATCGCCTGCGGATCGAGGGCGTGAATGTTCTTGCCGCTGGGCAGCACGCCCGGGTTGCGGATCGGGTCGCCGCCGGGGCCGGGCAGCACGTATTCGCCATCGAGGGCCCTGAGAAGGCTCTGCATCTCCTGATCGGCGCAGATCTGCTCCAGACAGAACTGCAGGTAGGCGAACAGCCTGTCGAGCTCGGTGGCGTCCACGCTCACGAAGCCCGCCTGGCAGCAGGCCCGCAGCCAGGGGCTGGGCAGTTTGAACCCGAAGCGCGCCAGAAGATCGAACAGCCAGCCGAAGTTGCGGCGCAGGGTCACCCGGCCGTCGCTGCCGGTGACGGAGCGCACCATGGCGCCTACCGCGGCCCGGCAGGTGTCGGTGATGCGGCGGTTGAGCTCCACGTCGGCCAGCACGCCTGCATCGTTGCCGCGGTACACCTCGTCGATGGTGCGGCCGAGGCTCTCGGCCAGCAGGCCGGGCAGGCAGCGGATGCCCTCCTCCCTCCGCTCCAGGGCGGCGATGTTCACCAGGGTGGCGATCGCCTCCTCGGCGGTGGGGGGCTTGCCGATCGTGTGCAGACCGCAGGGCAGCAGGCGGCTCTCGATCTCCATCAATTGGCGATACACCGCGCCGACCACGCCGTCGCGCTCAGCGAGGCTCAGCCCGGCGGCGTCCTGCTCCGGCAGGGCCACGTCCTTGTCGAGATTGCACTGGCGCGCCGTTTCCACCACCGCATTCACGATCTGCACGCCGCGGGAGCCTTCACGCAGCTGCTGGTAGCTGCCCACCAGTTCACCCAGCTCCTTGAGGCCCTTGTACAGGCCGGCGTTCTCCGCTGGAGGGGTGAGGTAGCTGATCGTTTCGGCATAGCCGCGCCGCTTGGCGATCGTGGCCTCGCTGGGGTTGTTGGCGGCGTAGTAGTAAAGGTTTGGAAGTGCTCCGATCAGGGAGTCGGGATAGCAGGTGTCGCTCATGCCCATCTGCTTGCCGGGCATGAACTCGAGGGAGCCGTGGGTGCCGAAATGGAGCACCGCATCGGCGCCCCACACCTTCTCCAGGTAGGTGTAGTAAGCGGCGAAACCGTGGTGGGGGCTGGCGCTGCGCGAATAGAGCAGCCGCATCGGGTCGCCCTCGTAGCCGAAGGTGGGCTGAACTCCCACGAACACATTGCCGAAGTGGCGGCCGTAGATCAGCAGGTTGGTGCCGTCGCTGTTGAGATTGCCGGGGGGCTTGCCCCAGTTCTCCTCGAGACGCTCGGAATAGGGGGTGAGCCGCTCGTACTCCTCCACGCTCATGCGGTGGGCGATCGCCAGCTCCGGAGCCCCCTCCATCGCCTCCGGATCCTTCAGCACGGCCTCCATCAGCGCCTTGGGCGTGGGCGGCAGATCACGCACGTTGTAGCCCCGGGCCTTCATCTCCTCCATCACCCGGTGGATCGAGCCGAACACATCCAGGTAGGCGGCGGTGCCGACGTTGCCCTTGTCGGGCGGGAAGCTGAAGACGGTGATCGCCAGCTTCTTCTCGGTCCGCGGCTTGATGCGCAGCGAGGCCCAGCGGATGGCCCGCTCGGCGATCGCCTCCACCCGGTCCTGCAGCGTGTGGGCCTTGCCGGTGGCGTCGTCACGGCCGCTGAGCACGATCGGCTCGATCGCCCCGTCGAGCTCGGGGATGGCGATCTGCAGCGCCACCTGCACCGGGTGCAGGCCCAGGTCGCTCTCCTCCCACTCCTGGGTGGTCTGGAACACCAGGGGCAGAGCCACCATGTACGGGCGGTTCAACTTCTTGAGAACCTCGATCGCCTTGGGGTGGTCCTGGCGGGCGGGGCCGCCCACCAGAGCGAAGCCGGTGAGGCTCACCACTCCGTCCACCAGCGGGGTTTCGGGGTTGAGGGGGTCGTAGAAGAAGGCGTTCACCGGCCGGGTGAAGTCGAGGCCACCGCAGAACACGGGGATCACCGTGGCCCCCCGGAACTCCAGCTCCTGGATCACAGCCACGTAGTGGGCCTCATCGCCGGTGACGATGTGGCTGCGCTGCAGCACCAGACCGATCACCGGACCCCGTCGGGCCTGTTCGGAGAGATCGCTGCGGCTGGAGCTCCAGTTGAGATATTCCCTGAGATCCTCAAACATCCCCGGGGCCAGGGGATGCCAGATGCCCAGATCCGGGAACACCTCGGGGTCGGCCACCTCCAGCTCGGGACGGTCGCTCCCGTCCCGGGGGAACACATACCGATCGGCCAGCATCAACAGAAAGTTCCTGAGGTTGTCGGGCGTGCCGCCCAGCCAGTACTGGAAGCTGAGCATGAAGGCGCGCGCATCCTGGGCCTTCTCCACCGGCAGGTACTTGAGAACCGTGGGCAGGGTGTTGAGCAGCTTGAGCATCGCGTCCTGGAAGCCGGCGCCGCCCGCTTGCTTGCGCTTGCGCATGAAGCCGGCGATGGCGCTCTTGCTCTGGCCCAGCTGGGCCATCGAGAA
>Ga0315899_10003571_pt1 | contig 16947 bp, 17 predicted proteins | sample LakEriMetagenome_2_FD_203518 | JGI IMG/M metagenome (GOLD analysis project Ga0315899, IMG submission 203518) | Freshwater fungal communities from buoy surface, Lake Erie, Ohio, United States - Buoy 4 MA112 | ecosystem: Environmental > Aquatic > Freshwater > Lake | place: USA: Lake Erie, Ohio... | reverse complement strand
GTCGCGCGGCAGCCCGGGCCGCGTGCCGGCCGGCCGGCCGCGCAGCCTGCCGGCGCGCAGCACGCCGGCGCGGCCCGAGCCGGACGCGCCGGCCGCGCTCGCCGCGAGCATCAGGCCGGACAGCAGGTCGGCCGGGATCGCCGCCTTCGCCGCCTCGAGGACCACGTCGTCGAGCGGCGCGTCCGGGTCGCGCGGCGGCGGGTCGTCGTCGCCGGCCTCGGGGGCGTCGCGCTCGGCGTCGGGCGGGGGCGGCGGCTCCTCGGGCGGGGGCGGCGGCGCCTCGGGCGGCTCCGGCGGCGACGGGTCCGGTGGCGCCGGCCAGCGCGTGGCGCGCGGCGCGAGCACCAGGCGCGCGGCGAGCGCCGCGTCCTCGTCGGTCACCGCGTCGCGGCCGTCGAGCGCGGCGGCGGCGCGTGCCGCACGCAGCGCCATCAGCGCAGGGCGCGCCGAGTCCACGCCGAGCGCGGCGGCCGTGGCGCACAGCGCGCGCAGCACCGCGTCGTCGACGGTGACGGCCGCGAGCCGGGCGCGCGCCGCGGCGACCGCCGCGCGGTCGGGCGAGTCGGCGTCGCCGTCGCCGTCGAACGCCGTCGCGACGGCGAGCGGCACCTCGGCCAGCTCGAGCCGGAAGGCGAGGCGCTCGAGCAGCGCCGCGGCGGGCGGCGGGTCGTCGCCCGCCCCCTCGTCGAGCGCGACGACGCCGAAGCGCGCCGGCCGCGCCGCCGCCAGGCCCTCGCGCGCGACCGCGCACTCGCCGGAGTCGAGCGCCGCGCACAGCCGCGCGGCGCTCGACACGCTCACCCGCTCGGCCATCGCGAGCAGCAGCACGCCGCCGTCGGCCTCGGCGAGCAGGCCCGCCTGGCCGACCGGGCGGCCGGCCGCGAGCGTCGCGGTCAGGTCGAGGCCGCCGAGCAGCCGGTCGTCGCCGGCGTGGATCGGCACCCGTCGCCACGGGGATCCGCTCGGCAGAAGGCTTCGAAAGACAGTGAGCCATCGCTCACGCACGGGCCCGTGGCCCGCGGCCAGCGCGACGCCACCGAAGCCCCACGGGTCGACCGCGAGCAGCGCCGCGGCCCGCAACGCGTCGATCCAGCGCAGCGTCGCCAGCTCGGCGGGCGACGGGCCGGCGTCCGCGTCCCCGGCCGGATCGGCGGCGCCGGGCGCCGCGTATGCCGGGCCGGGCCCGCGCTGCGCCGCCCCGACGTCGCTCGCCTGAGGCACCGCCCCAGCCTCAGGCCGGCATCAGCTCGGCGACGACGCGCTCGACGCGTGCCCCCGAGCCGGTGTCGTCGAGCGGGTCGCGCCGCAGCCGGTGGCGCAGCGCCGACGGCGCGATCCGCCGCAGGTGCGCGTCGCCGACCACAGCGTCGCCTTCGAGCGCGGCGAGCGCCCGCGCCGCGCGCATCAGCGTCAGCTCGCCGCGCAGCCCGTCGGTGCCGAGCGCGATGCACAGCTTCGCCGCGCGTTCGAGCACCGTGTCCGGCACGCTCACCTGCGCGACGCGCTCGCGCGCCTTCAGGATCCGCCGACGCACCTTCTCGTCCTCGGCGTGCCAGCGCTCGGTGAAGCCCTTCGGGTCGCGCTCGAACGCGTCGCGCCGCTTCACCACCTCGATCCGGTCGGCCAGCTCCGTCGGCGTGCTCACCTCGACCGACAGCCCGAACCGGTCGAGCAGCTGCGGCCGCAGCTCGCCCTCCTCGGGGTTGCCGCTGCCGACCAGCACGAAGCGCGCCGGGTGGCGCACGCTCAGCCCCTCGCGCTCGACGACGTTCTCGCCCGAGGCCGCGACGTCGATCAGCAGGTCGACCAGGTGGTCCTCGAGCAGGTTGACCTCGTCGACGTACAGGAAGCCCCGGTGGGCCCGTGCCAGCAGTCCAGGCTCGAACGCCTTCTCACCGACAGTGAGCGCACGCTCCAGATCGAGCGCACCGACCACCCGGTCCTCGGTCGCGCCCAGCGGCAGGTCGACGACCGGCACCGGCACCAGGTGCGACTTGACCCGCTTTCCGGACTTCAGCTCGTCGCACCGGTCGCAGGCGCCGGGCGCGGCGGCCGGGTCGCACGCATAGCGGCAGCCGACGGTCGCCTTCATCTGCGGCAGCAGCGCCGCCAGCGCCCGCACCGCGGTCGACTTGCCGGTGCCGCGGTCGCCGAGCACCAGCACGCCGCCGACCGACGGATCGACGGCCGCGATCAGGATGGCCCGCTTCATCTCGTCCTGGCCGACGATCGCGGAAAACGGGAAGGCGAGGGCCATGTGAGGCGTCCGTGACGACTGTGGGTGTCAACCCGATTCTAGTCCCGCCGCCGCCTAGCCGGCGCCGGCGACGATCCGGGAACGACGCTGCGGCGCGACCGCAGCGATGCAGAACGGTCGCGCCGCCCCCGCACCTATACTCGTCGGCTCAGGAGGACCACAACATGATCGAACGCAAGCAGCTCTACATCGGCGGCCGCTGGGTCGCCCCGTCGTCGACGAAGACCCTCGAGGTCACCGACTCCAACACCGGCGAGGCCTGGGCGACGATCCCCGAAGCCACCGAGGCCGACGCCGACGCCGCGGTCGCCGCCGCGCGCGCCGCGTTCGAGGGCTGGTCGCAGACCGCCCCGGAGAAGCGCGCCGAGTTCGTGCAGAAGATCGCCGACGGCCTGAAGGCCCGCAGCGAGGAGCTCGCGAAGGCGATCGCCACCGAGGTCGGCATGCCGCTCAAGCTGTCGACGATCGTTCAGGTCGGCGGCCCGGTCGCCGCCTGGGCGAACTATGCGAAGCTCGCCCGCGAGTTCGAGTACGACCAGAAGGTCGGCAACTCGGTGGTCACGCGCGAACCGGTCGGCGTCGTCGCGGCGATCACGCCCTGGAACTACCCGCTGAACCAGATCACGCTGAAGGTCGCGCCCGCGCTCGCGGCCGGCTGCACCGTGGTGCTCAAGCCCTCCGAGGTCGCGCCGATCAACGCGTTCATCCTCGCCGACGTGATCCACGACGCGGGCCTGCCCCCGGGCGTGTTCAACCTGGTGACCGGCCTCGGCCCGGTGGTCGGCGAGGCGCTCGCGAAGCACCCGGACGTCGACATGGTGTCGTTCACCGGCTCGACCCGCGCCGGCAAGCGCGTGTCCGAGGTCGGCGCGCAGACCGTCAAGCGCGTCTCGCTCGAGCTCGGCGGCAAGAGCGCCTCGATCGTGCTCGACGACGCCGACTTCGAGAAGGCGGTGAAGGCCTCGGTCTCGAACTGCTACATGAACTCGGGCCAGACCTGCGCCGCGTGGACCCGGCTGCTGGTGCCGCGCGCGCGCCTCGACGAGGCCCGCGCGATCGCGAAGGCCGCGGCCGAGGCGTTCACCGTCGGCAGCGCGTTCGGCGAAGGCGTGAAGCTCGGGCCGCTGGTGTCCTCGCTGCAGCGCGACCGCGTGCTCGGCTACATCCGCCGCGGCATCGAGGAGGGCTGCGAGCTCGTGACCGGCGGCGCCGAGCCGCCCCAGGGCGTGGGCAACGGCTACTTCGTGAAGCCGACGGTGTTCGTCGTCGCGGACTCGAAGGCGACGCTCGCGCAGGAGGAGGTCTTCGGGCCGGTGCTCGCGATCATCCCCTACGACACCGAGGCCGACGCGATCCGGATCGCGAACGACTCGATCTACGGGCTGTCGGGCGCGGTCTGGGCCGGTTCCGACGAACGCGCGATGCAGGTCGCGCGCCGGCTGCGCACCGGGCAGGTCGATCTCAACGGCGGCCGCTGGAACCCGCAGGCGCCGTTCGGCGGCTACAAGCAGTCGGGCCGCGGGCGCGAGAACGGCGTGTACGGTCTCGAGGAGTTCCTCGAGTACAAGGCGATGCAGCTGCGCGCCTGAAGCGGCGCGGGGGCGCGGGCGGCCGACCGGCCGCCCCGCGTACCGGGCTTCAGACGAGCGACAGGCCCGGCTGCAGCGCCACGGCGATCGCGGCGAGGCCCGCGGCCGCGGCCGTCACCCCCGTCCCCCATCGACGCGCGTGCCCATCGGCCGGCACCAGCCGGACGATCGCGGCGCGAGTCGCGAGCACGATCGCGCACTGGGTCGCGAGCATCGCCGCGGCATAGGCGGCGAACGGGCCCATCGCCGCCGCGCCCATCGGCTCGATCGCGGCCTGTCCGTGAACGAACCCGGCGACGAGCAGCGCGCCGACGGCCGCGGGCGACGCCGACGCGGCGCCGGCGCCGCGCCACGCGAGCAGCGCGGCGATGCCCAGCAGCAGCAACGGCAGCAGCGGCTCCGCGGGCACGCTCCAGCCGGCCGCGGCCGCCGCCACGCCGAGCGCCGAACCCGCGACGAACCGCGCGACGGGCCGCACGCCCGACGGCGCCCCCGCGCACAGCACGCCGAGCGCGAGCAGGAACGCGAGCTGGCCGATCTCGATCGCCGGATGGGCGAGGCCGGACAGCATCCCGGCGATCGGCGTGCCGGGCGTCGCATAGCCCTCGGCGTGGTGCGCGACCGCGATCAGCGGTGCGGCGAGCAGCGCCGTGGCGACGGCGCCGCGCAGGATTCTGGACATGCTGTGGCCTCCCCGGAATGTATACAGTCTTGCCGCAAAGACGGAAATCCGCAACACTCGTTCCGCGACCGAACTGCTTCGGGCGCGCGTTTCCACGACGATCCGACACGGCCCGCACTGTTCCGGGCTCCGCAATGTATCCAAAGCGAGCCGAACCGCCCCCCGAAGCCGACTCGAACCGGTGCTACGCGACGCTGCGCGCGATGGTGCTGTCGGGGCGCTTCGAGATGGGCGAGCGCTTGGGCGAGGAGGGCCTGGCCGCCGAGCTCGGCCTGTCTCGCACGCCGGTGCGCGCGGCGCTCGGGCGGCTGGTCGCGGACGGGTTCGTGACCTACTCGCCGAACCGCGGCCACCGGATGAAGGTCTACACCTTCGAGGACGTGCGCGAGATCTACGGATGCCGCGCGATCCTCGAATCCGAAGCGGTCCGCCTCGTCGCCGAGCGCGGCATCGACGACGCGAGCCTCGCGACGCTGAACGACGTGCTCGAGCGGATGAACGACTGCATCCGGGCGCGCGGCCAGTCCGAGGCCCGGCTGCGCGCGCGTTACCTGCCGCTGAACCACACCTTCCACGCGACGCTGTACGGCGCCTGCCCGAACGGCCACCTGCGCACGCTGATCGACAGGCTGACCGACCTGCCCCCGGTCATCCGCAACTACTTCAACTTCAGCGGCGACGAGTTCAGGGAGTCCCACGTCGCCCACGAGCGCATCGTCTCGGCAATCGTCGCCCGCGAGCCGCTGCGGGCGTCGTCGCTGATGCGCGAGCACATCTGGGTCGCGCGCGACCGGATGCTCGGCCCCCGCGAGCGCCGCCCCGACGGCCACGCCCGCCCGGTCGCGCGTGCGCCGACCGACCCGTCCCGCCCCAGCCATCCCACCTCCGCAGGAGTGCCGCAGTGAACCCGTCCCCGATCCAGTCCTCCACCGCACGCGGTGCCGGCCGGCGCGCCGTCCTGAAGTCGGTCCCGGTGGCGCTCGCGGCGCCGTGGGTCGCGCGACCCGCACGCGCGGCCGGCGAGCTCAACGTCGTGCTCAACCAGGGCCTGCTCGCGAAGCTCTGGATCGACGAGCTGAACCCGGCGTTCGAGAAGGCCACCGGCGCGAAGGTCAACGTCCAGCAGTCGGTCACCGCGAACATGCTCGCGATGCTGAAGACGCAGCGGGACAACCCGCCCGACCTGATGCAGTTCTCCGAGGCGGGCGTGTTCCAGGCCGCCAAGGACGGGCTGCTGCGCCAGCTCAACGCGAAGAACATCGCGAACTTCGCGACCAGCCGCCCGAGCTTCAGGCTCGCCGGCGACTGGTCGGCCGGCGTCATCGACGCGGTCAACACGCTCTACTACAACACCACCGCGATCAAGACCCGTCCCGCGTCGTGGGCCGAGATGTGGGACAAGGCCAACGAGCGCAAGATCGCGGTGCCGCCGATCGTCTGGAACAGCGGCGTGCGGATGGTGACGACCGCCGCGCAGGTCGCGACCGGCAAGCCGTTCAAGGAGGCTCAGTACGACCTCGAGGCCGGCATCCGCCACCTCGCGAGGCTCAAGCAGAACGGCGCGATCGCCTTCACCGGCGCGCCGCAGGCGATCCAGATGCTGCAGTCGGGCCAGACCCCGCTGGTGCCGTTCTACGGCGCGTTCATCAACCCGGTGATCGAGAAGGGCGCCCCGATCGCGCCGTCGACCACGCTCGCCGAGGGCCTGCACGGCGAGGTCGTCGGGCTGAACATGCCGGTCAACGCGAAGAACGTCGAGCTGGCCGAGGTCTACATCAACATGAGCCTGTCGAAGGACTTCCAGCAGAAGATCGACAGCGTGCTGCGCTCGCCGTCGGCGCACCGCGACGTCGCGCCCAGCCCGCGCACGGTGGAACTGCTCGGCCCCGGCAACAACATCGTCTACGCCGACTGGAAGTTCCTGTCCGAGAACCGGCCCAAGCTCACCGAGATGTGGAACAACGTCTTCGGCTGAGCGAGGCGCGGCAGGTGGCGGCGGCGGATCCGGCACGGGGCGCGACGGCGCCGCGGACGGGTGCGTCCGCCCGCCGCGCGCCCGCCTGGCTGGGCCCGGCCTGCCTGATCGGCCCGGCGCTCGCGTTCCTGCTGGTGTTCTACGTCGTGCCCTTCGCGCAGCTCGTCGTCGAGAGCCTGCATCCGACCGGCACGGCGCGGCCCGGCACGATGGCCGCGATCGGCACCGAGCAGTACGCGCGCCTGTTCGGCAGCGGCCGGATGGTGCGCGCGCTGCAGCGGACCGTGTGGATGTCGGCGCTCACGACGGTGCTCACGCTCGCGGTGGCGTATCCGCTCGCGCTGCTGCTGCTGCAGGTCGGGCGCCGCGTCCGCACCGCGCTGCTGACGATCGTCTTCGTGTCGCTGGCCTCGAGCCTGATCGTGCGCAACTACGGCTGGCTGGTCACGCTCTCCGACGCCGGCCCGGTCAACGTGCTGCTGCGCGCGACCGGCCTCGCCGACGGGCCGGTGCGACTGGTCTATTCCGAGGGCGCGACGATCGTCGCGCTCGTGCACTACGCGATCCCGTTCATGGTGCTGCCGATCTTCGCGTCGCTGCTGCGCATCCCGGCGTCGCTGCGGGAGTCGGCGCAGAGCCTCGGCGCGTCGCCCTGGACGGTGCTGCGCCAGATCGTCTGGCCGCTGTCGATGCCGGGCGTCTTCGGCGGCACGGTGCTGACCTTCTCGCTGTCGATGAGTGCGTTCGTCACGCCGCTGATGCTCGGCTCGCCATCGACGTCGATGGTCTCCCAGGTCGCGGCGGAGCAGTTCCTCGTGCAGCTCGACTTCCCGCTCGGCTCGGCGCTCGTCGTGGTGCTGACCGGGCTGACCTTCGCGATCGTCTCGTGCTACGCGCTGCTCGTGCGCAGGGTGTTCCGCGTCCATGTCTGACTCCGGGCCGCTGCGCGCGTTCGTCTCGGTCGCCGGCTGGCTCGCGGTGGCCTTCCTGGTGTTCCCGGTCGTGCTGACCGCGGTGGCGAGCCTGGGCGGCTCGCCGTTCATCGAGTTCCCGCCGAAGTCGTGGTCGCTCGCCTGGTACGCCAACATCGGCGCGATCCACCGCGTCGGTGCGGCGACGCTGATCAGCCTCGGGATCGCGCTCGCGGCGGGCACGCTCGCCACCGCGCTCGCGGTCGGCATCGCACTGGTGCTGGTGCGCACGCCGATCCCCGGCAAGGCGGCGCTGACCGCGTTCGTCACCTCGCCGGTCGCCGTGCCGATCGTCGCGATCGGCATCGCGCTGATCCAGTTCTTCATCTGGACCGGCATGGCGTTCACCTGGTACAGCCTGGTGATCGGCCACCTGGTGCTGGTGATCGCCTATCCGGTCCGCACGCTGGTCGCCTCGCTGACGCTCTCGAACCCGTCGCTCGAGGAGGCCGCCGCGAGCCTCGGCGCGCCGCCGTGGAAGGTGTTCCTGACGGTCACGCTGCCGCAGCTCAAGCCGGGCCTGATCAGCGGCTTCCTGTTCGCGTTCCTGATCAGCTTCGACAACTACCCGATCAGCATCTTCCTCGTGCGCGGCGCGTTGACGACGCTGCCGATCGAAGTGTTCAACTACATCAGCCAGAACCTCGATCCGACGCCCGCGGCGTTCTCCACGCTGTACGTGCTCGTGCTCACCGCGGTGATCCTGTGGGCGGAGAGCCGCTACCGGATCGTGTCGCTGGCGGTTTCCCCGGGAGACGAAGGTGGCACGCGTCGAGCTTGACGGACTCCAGCTGAGCCTCGGCGGCCAGCGCATCCTCGACGGGGTGACGCTCGACGTCGCCGACGGCGAGTGCGTGTCGCTGCTCGGGCCCTCCGGCTGCGGCAAGACCACGACGCTGCGCGCGATCGCCGGCTTCGTGCGGTCGCACTCGGGCACGGTGCGCATCGGCGGCGAACCGGTCGACGACCGGCCGCCGCACCGGCGCAACGTCGGGCTGGTGTTCCAGGACTACGCGCTGTTCCCGCACATGACCGTGCGCGAGAACGTCGGCTATGGCCTGCGGATGCGCGGTCGACCGGCGAAGGAGATCGACGCGGCGGTGTCCGACGCGCTCGCGATGGTCCGCCTCGAGGCGCTCGCCCACCGCTATCCGGCCGAGATGTCGGGCGGGCAGCGCCAGCGCGTCGCGCTCGCCCGCGCGATCGTGATCCGGCCCGACGTGCTGCTGCTCGACGAGCCGCTCGGCGCGCTCGACCGCAAGCTGCGCGACGAGATGCAGATCGAGCTCAAGCGGCTGCAGCGCGAGCTCGGCATCACGACGATCATCGTCACGCACGACCAGGAGGAGGCGCTGTCGCTGTCGACCCGCGTCGCGGTGATGTTTTCCGGGCGCATCGCCGCGATCGCGCCGCCGACCGAGCTCTACCAGCGGCCCGGGCGCGCCGACGTGATGGCCTTTCTCGGACGCGCCAACTTCCTCGACGCCCGCCGCGACCCGGCGCGCGAGGGCTGGTACCGCGTCGGACCCGGCGCCGGCTTCGGCCTCGCGGGCGCCGGCCTGCCCGAGACGCTGCACGTGGGGATCCGTCCCGAGCACGTGGCGCTGCGGCCCGGCGACGCGGACCCGGACCGGGGCGAGTGCGCCGCCACCGTCGCCGACGTCATCTATCGCGGCAGCACCGCCGAGGTCGTCCTGCACGCGGCCGACGGCACGGCGCTGCTCGCCGACCGCCCGAGCGCCGGCCTCGAACTCGCCCGCGGCGACCGCGTCGCCGTCCACTTTCCAGCAGGCCACCTGGTGACCTTCGACACGAGGAGCACGACATGACGACGCCTTCCGCCGACGCCCGGCCGGACACGCCCGGGCACCACGACCTCGGCGGCCTGCGGCTCGGGCCGATCGACCGCGACGAGCATCCGCGAACGCTGTACGAGATGCGGGTCGACGCGATCCTGATGCTGCTGACCAACCCCGCCTGCGGCGCGTTCAAGGTCGACGCGCTGCGCCGCGCGATCGAGAACTACACCGCGTCCGAATACGAGACGCTGCCCTACTACGACCGGTGGATGAAGGCGATCCGCCAGCTGCTGGTGGAGCAGGGCGTGCTGACCGACGCGCGGATCGACGCGCGGATCGCGCAGCTTCGCGAGCGCCGTGCGGCGGCGGGGACGGCGCCGTGATCGCCGCCGGCACCCGCGTGCGCGTGCTCGCGCACCGCATCCCCGGCCACTGCCGCACGCCCGCGTACCTGAAGGGCCGCGAGGGCGAAGTGGTCGAGCTCGCCGGCACCTACCGCGACCCCGAGCTGCTGGCATACCACCGGCCCGGCCTGCCGCCGCGGCGGCTCTACCGCGTCCGGTTCCGCCAGCGCGACGTGTGGCCCGACTACCCCGGCGCCGCGATCGACACCCTCGACGCGGACCTCTACGAGCACTGGATCGAGGCGGTCAGTCCGCCCTCGACGGAGACGGGACGATGAGCGCGAACCACCACGACCACGATCACGACCACGATCACGATCACGATCACGATCACGATCACGCCGGCGCGCACGCGCCGATCGAGGACCACGACGCGTTCGGCGAGTTCCAGTTCCTCGAGCAGGCGATCCGCGAGTTGCTGATCGAGGACGGCGTGCTCTCGTCGGCCGAGATCCAGCGCCAGATCGAACACCAGGAGTCGCGCACGCCGGCGCTCGGCAGCGCGATCGTCGCCCGCGCGTGGACCGACCCCGCGTTCCGCGCCGCGCTTCTGGAGGACCCGAAGGCCGCGCTCTCGCGCACGCTTGGCATCGAGATCGGGCCGGCGCCGGAGCTTCGCGTGCTCGAGAACACCGAGCGCGTCCACAACGTCGTCGTCTGCACGCTGTGCTCGTGCTACCCGAGGATGCTCCTCGGCGTCCCGCCCGCCTGGTACAAGAGCCGCGAGTACCGGGCGCGGGTGGTGCGCGAGCCCCGTGCGGTCCTCGAGGAGTTCGGCCTGCGGCTGCCCGACGACGTCGAGCTGCGGGTCTCGGACAGCACCGCCGACCTGCGCTTCCTGGTGATCCCGGTCCGTCCGGCCGAGACCGCGGGGCTGGACGAGCAGGCCCTCGCCGCCTGGGTCGGGCGCGACGCGATGATCGGCACCGGCGTGCCCGGCCGTCCGCCCGCGTGAGCCGGCCGGCCGCAGCTAGCTGCCGCCCGAACCGATGCCGGGCGAGACCGGCACGCCGGTCGCGTCGGGGCGGCGCGCCAGCATGTCGATCTCGATCCGCGCGCCCCGCGCGAGTCCCGACACGCCGATGCAGGTCCGCGCCGGCCGCCGCCCCTCGGCGAAGTACGTCGCGTACACCGCGTTCATGCGCGCGTAGTCCTCGTCGAATCGCAGCAGGTACACGCGCACGCTCGCCACGTGCTCGAAGCCCAGGCCGCAGCCCTCGAGCACCGTGCGCAGGTTGCGCATCACCTGGTGCGTCTGGTCCTCGATCGACTCGGGGTACGCCGAGGTGTTCGAGGTGCCGGTGAACGGCATCTGCCCGGTCAGCATCACCCAGCCGTCGGCCTCGACGGCGTGGCTGAACGGCGCGACCGGATCGGGCGCGCCGCCGATCATGTGGAACGTGAGGGCGGACATCGGCGGTGACCTCGTCGAGAATGGGGAGCCCGCCGACGATAGCCGATCCGCGCGCCGTCCCGCAGCACGGGGCCGGGGCGGACCGCGACCTGGAGACCCCCGATGAGCGCCCCCGTTCCGTTTCGCCTGCAGGTGCCCGACGACGCGATCGCCGACCTGCGCGAGCGCCTCGCGCGCACCCGCCTGCCCGAGACGCCGCCCGGCGAGCCGTGGGTCACCGGCACCGACACCGCGTTCCTGCGCGACGCGGTCGCGCACTGGAAGGACCGCTTCGACTGGCGCGCGCACGAGGCGCGCCTGAACGCGTTCCCGCAGTTCAGGGTGCCGCTGTCGGGCATCGAGCTGCACTACCTGCACGTGCCGGGCGTGCGTGCGCCGGGCGGCCCGGAGCCGATGCCGCTGCTGCTGTCGCACGGCTGGCCGGGCTCGGTGTTCGAGTTCCTCGACGTGATCCCGAGGCTGACCGACCCGGCGCGATTCGGCGGCGAGCCGGCCGACGCGTTCACCGTCGTCGCGCCGTCGCTGCCCGGCTATGGCCTCTCGTTCGCGCCGGGGCAGCCGCGCTTCGCGGTCGACGACATCGCGCGCACCTTCCACGCGCTGATGACCGACGTGCTCGGCATCCGCCGCTACGGCGCGCAGGGCGGCGACTGGGGCTCGTTCGTCACCAGCATCCTGGGCGCCGAGTTTCCGGACGCGGTCGCCGGCATCCACCTGAACATGCTGCCGCTGCGGCGCGACCCGACGATCGTCGCGAACCCCTCGCCCGAGGAGCGGCGCTGGCTCGAGGAGCTCGCGCTCTTCATGAAGGAGGAGACCGGCTACCAGTGGATCCAGGGGACGCGGCCGCACACGCTCGCGTTCGGCCTGACCGACTCGCCGGCCGGCCTCGCCGCGTGGATCCTCGAGAAGTTCCAGCGCTGGACCGACAACGACGGCGACCCGCGCAGCGCGGTGCCGCTCGACACGATGCTCGCGAACATCTCGCTCTACTGGTTCACCGGCGCGATCGGCAGCTCGTTCTGGCCGTACTACGCGCGGATGCACGGCCCCTGGCCGATCCGCGACGGCAGCATCGGCGTGCCGGCCGGCTACCTGCAGTGCCCGAAGGAGATCCTTCGCCCGCCGCGCTCGCTCGCCGAGCGCGTGTACACCGACCTGCGGCGCTGGACGGTCTCGCCGCGCGGCGGGCACTTCGCCGCGCTCGAGCAGCCGGACCTGCTGGTCGACGAGGTCCGGGCGTTCTTCCGGCCGCTGCGGGGAGGCTGAGCGATGCGACCGGACCCGCACTCCGTCGCGCGCGCGCGCCGCCGCGTCGCGCTCGCGCTCGCGCTCGCCGGCCTGCCGTTCGCCGGCGCCGCACGCGCGCAGGCCTTCCCCGAGCGCCCGGTCAAGCTGATCGTGCCGTTCCCCGCGGGTGGTGCGGCCGACTTCGCCGCACGGGCGTTCGGCGACCGGTTCGCCGCGCTGCTCGGCCAGCCGGTGGTCGTCGACTACCGGCCCGGCGCGTCGGGCAACATCGGTGCGGAGGTGGTCGCCCGCGGCTCGGCCGACGGGTACACGCTGCTCTTCGGCAACGAGTTCCTCGCGACGAACCCGGTGGTGTTCGCCTCGGTGCGCTACGACACGCTGCGCGACTTCGCGCCGGTCGCGCGCGTCGCGAGCACGCCGGCCGCGATCGCGTCGCACCCCTCGCTCCCCGTGAAGACCTTCCCCGAGCTGGTCGCACTCGCGCGTCAGCGACCGTTGAACTACGCGTCGCCGGGCGTGGGCACCGGCCCGCATCTCTACGGCCAGCTGATCGCCCTGGCCACCGGCGCGCAGTTCAACAACGTGCCGTACAAGGGATCGGCGCCGGCCACGGCCGACGCGGTGGGCGGGCAGGTCGACTTCATCGTCTCGACGCTCGCGCCGATGCTGCCGCACCTCGCGGCCGGCCGGCTGCGCGGCCTCGCGGTGACCGGCGCGCGCCGCGCCGCGCAGGCGCCCGACGTGCCGACCCTCGGCGAGCTCGACGCCTCGCTGCCGCGCTACGACGTCTGGTACGGCGTGTTCGCGCCCTCGGCGGCGCCCGCGCCGGTGATCGCGCGGCTGCGCCAGGCGGCCGCGCAGGCGATGCAGGACGCGGAACTCGTCGCGCGGCTGCGCGGTGCCGGCTTCGACGTCGAACCCTCGACGCCCGACGCGTTCGGCGCCGAGATCCGCGGCGACCTCGAGCGCTGGGCGCGGGTCGTGCGCGACGCGAAGATCCCGAAGGAATGAGGCGAAACCCATGAAGAGCTGGCACGTCCGCACCGAAGGCGGTGCGATGAAGGTCGACCTGCGCGACGTGCCCGAGCCGCGGCCCGGGCCGGGCCAGGTGCTGGTGCGGATCCGCGCGGCCGCGCTGAACCGCGGCGAGTTCATCGCCGGCCACGGCCTGCACGCGGCCGGGGCTGCGAAGCCCGCGGGCTTCGAGGCCGCCGGCGAGGTCGCCGCGCTCGGCGAGGGCGTGACCGCGCTGCGTGCGGGCGATCGCGTGATGGGCCGCGTCGACGGCGCCTTCTCCGAGGCCGGCACGATGTGGGTCGACGAGGCGATGCGCGTGCCGGACGCGCTGTCGTGGGAGCAGGCGGCGGCGTTCACCGTGGTGCACCTGACGGTGCACGACGCGCTGATCGCGCAGGGCCGGCTCGCCGCCGGCGAATGGATGCTGGTGCCCGGCATCTCGTCGGGCGTGGGGGTCGCCGCGCTGCAGGTCGCGCGCGCGCTCGGTGCCCGGACCATCGGCCTGTCGGGCTCGATGGACAAGCTCGCGCGGCTGCGGGCGATGGGCCTGGAGGTCGGCATCCCGATCCGCGGCCCGGGCTTCGTGCCCTCGGTGCGCGAGGTCGTCGGCGAGCGCGGCGTGGACCTCGCGGTCAACCCGGTGGGCGCCTCGGTGCTCCCCGACTGCATCGAGCTGCTCGGCTTCGAGGGTCGGCTCGCGACCGTCGGTTACGTCGACGGTCTCGTCTCGGCGCCGCTCGACGTGCTGGCCCTGCACAAGAAGCGGCTGCAGCTGTTCGGCGTGTCGAACAAGATGCGGCAGATGACGCAGCGGATCGCGGCGGTGCGCGCGCTCGCGCGCGACCTGCTGCCGATGGCCGCCGACGGCCGGATCTCGCCGGTGGTCGACCGCGTGTTCGACTTCGCCGAGCTGCCGGACGCGCAGCGGACGATGGAGGCGAACGACCACCTCGGCAAGCTCGTGCTGCGGGTCGGCTGATCCCGCGAGCGGGCGACCCCGCGCCCGCCCCGTCCGCCGCGGACGTCGATCCGCGGGGTCCCCGTCCGTCGTCACCGGTCGCCGCCGTCGCGCCGACCGTCAGGAACGGCCGCGCCGGCCGACCCTGCGCTTGACACAACTCGAACGATCGTATGAAATCGAACAGTCGTTTGAATTGAAACGGACGTTCGACCTCTCTTCCGTCACCCTCCGCCACCCTCCGTCGCCCGCGACCACCCCGACCCACGACCCGCCATGGCCCCCGCCACGCCCCACCAGCCGGTCCGCGCCGACGGCATCGACGCCCGCCAGCGCCTGCTCGCGGCCGGCATCAGGCTCTTCGCCGAGCACGGCTTCGAGAAGACCTCGGTGCGCGCGCTCGCGCAGGCGGCCGGGGTGAACCTCGGCGCGATCAGCTACTACTTCGGCGACAAGGAAGGCCTGTACCGCGCGCTCTTCGTCGAGCCGCCGGTCGGCTGCGCGCCCGAGGACCTGACCGCCTTCGCCGACCCGGGCCGCCCGCTCGCCGAGGCGATGCGCCTGTTCTTCGTCGACTTCCTCGAGCCGCTGAAGATGGGCGAGGAGTTCCGGATGGTGATGAAGCTGCACTTCCGCGAGATGGCCGAGCCGACCGGCGCGTGGACCCACGCGGTCGACGCGCAGATCCGGCCGCAGTTCGAGGCGCTGCTGCGCCTGCTGGTGCGCGAGCTCGGCCTGCGCCGCGCGGACCTCGACCTGCATCGCCTCGCGCTGTCGATCGCGGGCCTCGGCGTGCACTTCTTCGCGTTCCACGACGGCGTGACCACGCTGTCGCCGACGGTGCTGTCGACGCCGCGCGCGGTCGACACGCTCGCCGAACGGCTCGCCGGCTACGCGGTCTCGATGGTCGAGGGCGAGCGCGCGCGGCGCGCGTCGTCGCGCGCGGAGGGCTGACGATGCGCATGGTCCGCGACCTTCTCCACGTTCGCGACGCCGACGCCACCGCGCAGCGCCCGCCACGCCGCGCCGGCCGCGCGACGCTCGCCGTGTCCGCCGCGCTCGCGCTCGCCGCCTGCGGCGCGCTGCCGAAGGTCGGCCCCGACTACGCCGGCCCGCCCGCCCAGCGCTCCCAGGCGCAGGCCGAGGCCGCGCGCGCGGCCCCGGCCGTGCCGCCCGACGACGACGGCTGGCAGGCGCGCCTGCCGCACGGCGGCGCGCAGGCCGACCTCGCGCGCTGGTGGGCGCAGTTCGACGACCCCGCGCTCGACGCGTTCCTCGCCGCCGCGCAGCGCGAGAGCGGCTCGCTCGCGCAGGCCGCCGCGCGCATCGAGCAGGCGCGTGCGGGCGCGGTCGCGGCGAACGCGGCCGGCCTGCCCACGCTCGACGTCACCGGCGCCGCATCGCGCGGCACGATCAACATCGGCACGACGATCCTCACCGCGACGCAGGCCCGCGCGACCGCGCAGGCCAACTGGGAGATCGACCTGTTCGGCCGCGTCGCCCGCGAGCGCGAGGCCGCGACCGCACGGCTCGACCAGCGCGCGGCCGAGTGGCACGACGCACGCGTGTCGGTCGCCGCCGAGGTCGCGGCGCAGTACCTGCAGTACCGCTACTGCGAGGCGCTGGTCGCGATCGCGCAGTCGGACGCGTCGTCGCGCGCCGAGACCGCGACCGTCTCCGAGCGCGCCGCGGCCGCCGGCTTCCAGGCGCCGGCCACCGCCGCGCTGACCCGCGCGAGCGCGGCCGAAGCGGCGAGCCGCCTGACCGCGCAGCGCGCCGACTGCGACGTCGGGGTCAAGGGCCTGGTCGCGCTGACCGGCCTGCCCGAGTCGGACGTCCGCGCGCGGCTCGCGAAGACCGCCGGCCGGCTGCCCGCGCCGCGCGAGTTCGCGGTGCGCACGGTGCCGGCGGGCCTGCTCGCGCAGCGTCCCGACCTCGCCGCGGCCGAGCGCGCGCTCGCCGCCGCGAGCGCCGACATCGGCGCGGCCGAGGGCGACCGCTACCCGCGCCTGTCGCTCGCCGGCTCGGTCGGCCCGCTGCGGCTCGAGGCCGGCCAGGTGGCCGCGACGCTGTCGACCTGGTCGATCGGCCCGTCGGTGTCGCTGCCGATCTTCGACGCGGGCCGCCGCCGCGCGAACGTCGAGTCGGCGCGCGCCGCCTACGCGGGCGCCGAGGCCGACTACCGCGGCAAGGCGCGCCAGGCGGTCCGCGAGGTCGAGGAGGCGCTGGTGCGCCTGCAGGCCGCGACCGACCGCGAGGCCGACGCGCGCACCGCGTCGGAGGGCTATCGCAAGGCCTTCGGCGCCGCCGAGATCCGCTGGCGCAACGGGCTGGCGACCGTGCTCGAGCTCGAGGAGTCGCGCCGACTGCTGCTGAACGCCGACTCGACGCTCGCCGGCGTGCAGCGCGACCGCGTCGCCGCCTGGGTGCAGCTGTACCGCGCGCTCGGCGGCGGCTGGACCGTATCGAACGAGGTTTCCCCGAAATGACTCCCTGCGTCCTCCGCTTCGTATCCGCCCCGGCCGCGCCGGCCGTCGCGCGCCGCCCCGCGTCGCGCCGCGCGCTGCCGGCGGCGCTCGTCGTCGCCGCCTTCGCGCTCGCCGCCTGCGGCCGCGACGCCGCACCGGCCG
>Ga0315899_10003569_pt1 | contig 16952 bp, 16 predicted proteins | sample LakEriMetagenome_2_FD_203518 | JGI IMG/M metagenome (GOLD analysis project Ga0315899, IMG submission 203518) | Freshwater fungal communities from buoy surface, Lake Erie, Ohio, United States - Buoy 4 MA112 | ecosystem: Environmental > Aquatic > Freshwater > Lake | place: USA: Lake Erie, Ohio... | reverse complement strand
CGGAAAATTCGGATGCTTTTGCCGCTGTAGTTTCCGAGCAAACCGGAGGAATCTCTTTCTTTAAAGGAGGAGAAATGATTCCGGCATTAACCGTAGAACGTTTGCGGGAATTACTCGAGAAAGAACAATAAGCGCGCTTACTTCCCGCCTTTTTTGATGATATCGTTAATCATCAGGCTATCCGGCTTACCTAAATACTGAATCAACACTTTAGCATTTTCAGCATACGTAGTGTTCGGATATTTGTCAATCAAATATTGATAAATGATACGAGCACGTTCTATTCCGTCTTTCGTGTGTTCTAGATGATCATCATAATTCAGTGCCGCCATCAAGCAGGCATCTGCATATCGCGGATAACCTTTATGGTTCTCCATAATTTGTTCGAGATAAATGGCCGCTTGCTGGTAGTTTCCGGTTCCTCGTGACAAATCTGCCGCACGCAATAAATATTCCGGAGTCAAACTGTCTTTTGGATAAAGTGCTATAAAATCACTGTACGCCTTAATTCCCGCCAATGCCAGCTTGCCATCAAATTGCTTGCTTCCTTTTAAAGCAGCTTCAGCATCGGTAACTGCTTTAATGTACATGTCACGTCCTGAAGCACGTTCCAGACTGTCTTTTACTTTTTGCTCGTTGGCGTTGTTGTTATTGTCACCGCATGATGCAGCTCCTAATAGTGCTGCCGTTACTCCTAAGAAAATCAGTTTTTTCATAACAAGTTATTTGTTTGGAAATCGCATTCTGTAGTTTACTTCTACGCGTCCTTTGGAGATGTCATTCAATTTACTTTGAAGCAATCGTTTGCGCAGCGGACTGATACGATCTACAAATAATTTCCCTTCGATATGATCGTATTCGTGTTGTATGATGCGCGCTGCAATACCTTCAAACGTTTTGGTGTGTTCTTTGAAATTTCGGTCGAAGTAGGTGATGTGTACCACAGATTTGCGGCTGACATCTTCACGGATTTTTGGAATGCTTAAACAGCCTTCGTTAAACTTCCATTCTTTACCTTCTTCTTTGGTAATGCGGGGATTGATAAACACTTCTTTAAATTCACCGAGTGCTTTTTCTTCTTCGGTTTCAGGATCTTCCGCGAATGGTGCACCATCTACAATGAATAGTCGAATACTTTTCCCGATTTGGGGTGCAGCCAACCCAACGCCGGAAGCATTGTACATGGTGAGATACATGTTATCAATTAATTGCTCTAATTCCGGATAATCCGGGGTGATGTCCGCACCTTGTTTTTTCAAAACCGGATCACCGTATGCCACAATAGGAAGAATCATGGCGCAAAGATACGCTACGAAACTAATTTTCAGCGGGGCATTTCCATGAAGTGTTGCAATAATATCGTTGCTGAAACTTCGTCCACCAATGCCTTATTCTGACGGTCTTTTTTCTTAACACCGGAAGCAAAAATAGCTTGTGACGCCATCTTTGACGTGAAGCGCTCGTCAACACGAACAATTTTTTTATCCGAGAACTTCGCCGATAATTTTTCGGAAAATGCATGACAGGCTTGTGTGGCGTGCGTATCCGAACCATCCATACGCTTCGGATCTCCGATAACAACTACATCAACCGTTTCCTGATTAAAATACTTTTCCAGCCAGGTAAAAATTTCGGGAGTGTTAACGGTAGTTAATCCTGTGGCAATAATTTGTAAAGGATCAGAAACCGCAATGCCGCAACGCTTCATTCCGTAATCAATTGCCATTAATCGTCCCATCGGATCAAAGATACATGCCATTGATGTATTTTCGCATCATGATGAATGAACTGCAAGCTAAAATTGAAGCCGCCTGGAACGACAGAGCGTTGCTGCAACAAACCGATACACAAGATGCTATTAATGCAGTGCTAGAACTGCTTGACACAGGTCAACTGCGCGTTGCCGAGCCACAAGGTGATACCTGGCAAGTAAACGACTGGGTGAAAAAAGCTGTGATTTTATATTTCCCTATTCGCAAAATGGAAACTATTGAAGTGGGACCTATGGAGTTTCACGATAAGATGGCATTGAAGAAAAATTATGCTGAATTGGGAGTTCGCGTAGTTCCTCATGCTTTGGCTCGTTACGGAGCATTTTTGGCAAAAGGAGTAATTATGATGCCAAGTTATGTCAACATTGGTGCATACGTAGATAGCGGAACTATGGTGGATACATGGGCTACTGTGGGCAGTTGTGCGCAAATCGGGAAAGATGTTCACTTGAGTGGAGGTGTTGGAATAGGTGGAGTACTGGAACCTGTTCAGGCAGCGCCGGTAATTATAGAAGATGGTGCATTTATTGGATCACGTTGCATTGTTGTGGAAGGTTGTCGTGTGGGTAAAGAAGCGGTTTTAGGTGCGAACGTGGTATTGACGGGATCAACGAAAATTATTGATGTTACCGGTGAAAGTCCGGTTGAATACAAAGGCTTTGTTCCACCGCGTTCTGTGGTGATTCCGGGAAGTTATACCAAAGAATTTGCTGCGGGTTCATACCAGGTCCCGTGCGCGTTAATTATCGGTAAACGTAAAGAATCTACAGATTTGAAAACTTCGCTGAACAATGCGTTGCGCGAATATGATGTAGCCGTGTAATGCGATTATTGATCTGCATTGTTGTCTTATTTTGTACTGTTCTTTACGGACAGGACAATGCTGCGCTGCGTTACGTGACGCCTTTTGATGACTTGATCCCTAAAGTGTTTCCACTGGAAGTACGACAGATAACGGATACCGTTTTTTTTAAGCGTGCAATCGGATTTAACACGTGGGCCGGGAAAACAGGCACAGCGCAGTGGAAGACAGTATGTACGAACAGAAAAGGCAAGGAGGAAATCTGTGCGCAGGGAACAACGATGATCAAGAAAGATCAAAACAATCGTCTGGTTCACTATCAGGAAATGGATGCAAGGGGCAAAACAGTAATCAAAGAAATCAGTATCCATTGGCTCATTGCTGATAAACCGAGTTTGGTGGTGCATCAATCCATTCAAGGACAAGAACGCGTGCTGGATTCTTTGGAATATTCATACAATAATGCCGGATTGGTTTCATCCATTAAACACCGAAAAATTCAAGGAACACGCGATACAACGATTACATCGTCATTGTTTTATAATAACAAGAATCAACTTATAGTGTACACACATGCGCAATACGGTGGTGTGCAAGGGACTTTCCTGTTCACGTACAACGAATTCGGTTGGATTACACGACGCGTATTTTCAGAACAACAGTCACAGGTAGTTGTAGCAGTGGATTCAGTGAGCTATCAAGCAATCGGTGATTCGTCATCGTATTTTTACGGAGTTCATTTTCTTTCTTTGGGCGGAACAGGCTCATGGATGGAAGTTGATCGATGTGTAACGTCAGGGCAACTGTATCCGCATTGGCGTGATTATTATTGGTCGGTGGATGATCGTGTGAACACCCGGTACAACTTACGAAAGAATGAATATGTGACGATTAATTATTCGAACGGGCAAGTGCAGGAAGCCGGAATTTACAGGTACAATGAAACGGTTATTGAAAGGCATTATTACAATGGATCACCCCAAGATAACGTGTATTCGTGGTCGATGGAATTAATTTATACTGAAAAAGGAAAACGGATTAAGGTATCGACGAATAACGTTGATGTTTTGGGCAACTCCGGAATACGCGAGACTCAGGTCTTCTATTATACTTCGGGAAAAAGGACAGGAAAAATCAGCCGTATTACTACCCGCGATTATCGTTTTACAATTCGATGAACTAAGCACCAAAATTGGTGTACACGGCCAGGTCCCAAAATCGGTTATCAAAATAGCCACGATCCTTGTAATGCGCCTCTTTTACAAATCCCGGGTGTTCCAATAAATAAATTGCACTCTTATTGTCGGGTGAAACTTTTGCTTCTATAGTGTGCAATTGCATTTCATTTAATCCGTAATTCACTATTGCAGCAACAGCTTCCACCGCATATCGTCTGCCCCAGAAACGAATATCCATTTCACTGCCAATCTCGGCACGACTATTTTGCACTTCAATGGAATTAAAGCCGCAGGTTCCAATTAGTTCATTCTCCCTATTAAATACGGCCCACGCAATTACTTGTTTGTTGTTGTTATTATCGTTCACCTTGTCAATAAGTTCCTCCGCTTGTTGCAACGTTTGCATATTCGGACGCGGAATGAATTCGTTAATTCTTCCATTATTGCGCATTCCGAATAAGGCATTTGCATCAGCAGCTTGTAATTGTCGTAAGATTAATCGCGGAGTTTCGATTATTGGGAATTCTTCGAAGCAGTGGAGATTGATTATAGCTTAGAATTTGTTTCTAAAGGTACATGAAGTGCTTTGCATTTGCACATTACCGTGTACCTTTGAGGCATCGAAAAAATTCTCATCATACAAACTGCATTTACAGGCGATGTCGTGTTGGCAACACCTGTTTTGGAAGCGTTACACAAACGATATCCATCAGCGTATTTGGATGTTTTAGTGCGCCAAGGCAATGAAGGATTGTTGTTGGGCCATCCGTATGTGCGTCATGTGCTGATTTTTGATAAGAAGAAAAGTAAATTGGCGCATCTGTGGAAGTTGTTGCTGGCTGTGCGTCGTGAACGATATGATGCGGTAATTAATTTACATCGCTTTGCATCGTCGGGAGTTATTGCCGGTTTTTCGGGTGCGAAGATTCGTGCAGGATTTGATAAAAATCCGATCTCCTTTCGGTACACGCATACTGCTAAACACGAAATTGGTAACGGCAAACATGAAGTGCGTCGTAACCTGGATCTGATTGCGCCATGGGTTGGTCAGGTTACTTTTCGTCCCACTTTATACCCAACGGCTCAAGACGAAAAAATGGTCTCGTTTCATAAAAGCAAACGGCCTTATGTCTGTATTGCGCCAACATCAGTTTGGTTTACTAAACAATGGGCGAAAGAGCGTTGGATGGAATTGTTGCGATTAATTCCAGCGTCGTATACTATTTATGTTTTGGGTGCGCCCGGCGATCGTGCGTTGTGTGATGAAATCATTCAAAAATCGGGAGTAACGCACGCAGTAAACTTATGCGGGCAGCTGACGTTCTTACAATCTGTCGCATTGATGAAAGACGCTAAGATGAATTACGTCAACGATTCTGCTCCATTGCATTTCGCCTCATCCGTTAATGCTCCGGTTACAGCAATATTTTGTTCAACAATTCCTGCTTTCGGTTTTGGTCCTTTGTCAGATGTGGCCCATGTTATTGAAACGCAAGAAGCCCTGAAATGCCGTCCTTGCGGTCTTCACGGACATGAATCCTGTCCCGACGGACATTTTCGTTGTGCGCTGTCTATCTCTGCAGAACGAGTTGCAGCAACGCTTCCGGCGTAAAGTAAGTGATTACCTTTGCCGCAATGAAAGAACATTTGCGACATCCTGTTTTTGCCGTTGTTTCTGAGCTTGCTGCAGAATTGAACCTGGATGCATATGTAATCGGTGGGTTTGTGCGCGATGCTATTCTGGAGCGGCCATGTAAGGATATTGATATTGTTGTGGTTGATCCGAAGCACAAAACAGAACGTCCCGGAATTGCATTGGCAGAAGCAGTTGCTAAGCGGGCAGGAGTGAAGGTGCACGTGTTTCGGAATTTCGGAACCGCACAAATTAAATTGGATGATTACGAGGTGGAATTTGTGGGAGCCCGTCGCGAATCGTATCAGCGTGAATCACGCAAACCGATTACGGAAGACGGCACATTGGAAGATGATCAGTTACGACGTGATTTCACGATTAATGCAATGGCGTTGGATTTACATCCCGATCGCTTTGCACAGTTAGTCGATCCATTTTCAGGTCTGGATGATCTCACCTCGAATTGTATACGCACCCCGCAAGATCCTGATGTAACATATTCTGATGATCCGTTACGCATGATGCGCGCTATACGTTTCGCTACACAATTAAATTATACAATTGTTCCCGAATCGTTGGATGCTATTATCCATAATGCCCAGCGCATCAGCATTGTATCGAAAGAACGCATTGCAGACGAACTCAACAAAATTATTCTTGCGCCGGTGCCAAGTATTGGTTTCAAATTATTATTTGATTCAGGATTATTAAAATTAATTTTTCCGGAAATGACGGCTTTGCACGGTGTTGAATATGTAAAAGGTAAAGGTCATAAGGATAATTTTTATCACACCTTACAAGTGTTGGATAACGTGGCACAACGCAGCAATAACTTATGGTTACGCTGGGCTGCCATTTTACATGATATCGCTAAACCGGCTACTAAACGTTTCGAACCTGAACACGGATGGACGTTTCACGGACACGAAGATCGCGGAGCACGCATGACTCCTAAGATTTTTGCTGCATTGAAATTGCCATTGAATGAACACATGAAATACGTGCAGAAGCTCGTGCAATTGCATTTGCGTCCGATCGCATTATCCAAGTCGGAAGTGAGTGATTCCGCAATTCGTCGTTTGTTATTTGAAGCAGGTGATGTCATTGATGATTTAATGATCTTGTGCGAGAGTGATATTACATCGAAACAAGAAGAACGTGTGCAGCGGTATTTAAAGAACTTTCAATTGGTGCGTGAGAAGTTGAAGGAGATTGAAGAGAAAGATCATTTACGCAATTGGCAACCTCCTGTAACCGGAGAAGACATCATGAAAGCATTCGGCATCGAACCAAGTTTGCAAGTGGGTATTTTGAAAAATGCGTTGCGTGATGCTATTTTGGACGGAATAGTTGCCAATAATAGACCTGCTGCCTGGGCATATATGATCGAACAAGGGGAGAAGTTCGGTTTGAAAGTTAAATGTGAGTACACTACGCCGAATCCTTTGGAATTACCGGTTAAAGAAAATGCAGATGAGAATCCCAAGCAATAAAGTTGCGGATATTCTGAGCTTCTTCCGAAGCGAACTCGCGGGGCATTATGAAGACGAGGAGATCACTCGTTTGGCGGAATGGTGTTTTGAGGAATTTATCGGTTGGACAAAAACGGATTTGTTGCTGAATCATGAACGCACGGTTAATGAGTCGGATTTATTAAAATTCAATTTTGCGGTAAAAGACCTGAAGCGCGGACGACCGATACAGTACTTGTTGGGTAAAGCGTATTTCCACGGTTTGGAATTTTATGTAGACGACAATGTATTAATTCCTCGTCCGGAAACAGAAGAATTGGTACAGTTGATTATTGATGAAGAGCTTGGAAAGAAAAGAACTCCCGTTATTGTTGATATCGGAACGGGCAGTGGTTGCATTGCTATAGCGTTGAAGAAGAAAATTCCTCATGCTCATGTGTACGCGTTAGATGTATCTGTTGGTGCATTAGCTGTTGCAAAACGTAACGCAACTACCAACGATGCTGAAATTCATTTTTTGCTGAGCGATGTACTGGATAAAACGGCGCACGAACACATTCCTGCTTGTCATATTATTGTTAGCAATCCGCCCTACGTAACCGAGCAAGAATCCGGAGAAATGTTGTCGCGTGTAAAGGACTATGAGCCGCATTTGGCGTTGTTTGTAAAGGATAATGATCCATTGATATTTTATAAATCAATAGCGCAACTGGGAAAGGATAAGTTAAAAGAATACGGTTTGTTGGCGCTCGAGATCAATGAACAATTGGGCTATGAAACCTGCATTTTGTTGCAACAGGAAGGTTATCATGATGTTCGGTTATTGAAAGATATGCAAGGAAAGGATCGTTTCATTCTAGCGCGTTCGTAATATGAAAGTCACCGTAATTACAGCAGTATACAATAGCGCGTCCACGATTCGGGACACGCTGGAATCCGTTTTTGGACAAGATTATTCCGATATAGAGTACGTGGTGATTGACGGTGCATCTACTGATAATACTTTAAGTATTATTAAAAGCTATTCTAATCGAATCAGTACAATAATCAGTGAGTCTGATCGCGGTATTTATGATGCGATCAATAAGGGAATTCGTGCTGCAACCGGCGACGTTATCGCAATTTTACACGCAGACGATGTTTTTGCAAATTCGCAAGTGCTTAGTCATGTAGTGCATGCTATGGGTAGCAATAATGTCGATGCGGTTTATGGTGATTTGCTTTATGTACAACGCGAAAATTTGGAAAAAGTGGTTCGCCATTGGAAAAGCGGAACGTATCATCATGGACTTTTTCGGAAAGGCTGGATGCCACCACATCCTTCGTTTTTTTTGAAACGCAGTTGTTACGAGCAGTACGGTCTATATACCGATAAGCTGGTTTCTGCCGCTGATTACGAGCTGATGTTGCGCATGTTGCATAAGCATCGTGTGTCGGTGGCGTATTTGCCAGAAGTTTTGGTGCGGATGCGTGTTGGAGGTGTGAGTAATAAAAGTGTAAATAACCGAATTCGCGCTAATCGCGAAGATCGTGAAGCCTGGCGCATGAACGGTTTACAACCCGGTTTATTGACTTTGATCAGAAAGCCATTATCGAAGCTTAAGCAGTTTATCTTTAAACGGTAAGCATAAAAAAGCCCCGTATTAGCGGGGCTTTTTTTATTAGAATTTCGCACGGACTTTTCTTCTTTTTACTTTTTGACCCTTAAATATGTTACCGTATTTCGATTTGTACAATGAACTCTTTCCTCTGTAAACATAGCTAAACTCAATGTTTGTGGTCAAGAATGAATCATTATGTGATGGATCTCCACGTTTGGATCCAGGTACCCAGTTATTGGACAATCCCGGCTCTTCAGCTTCAGCAGCAGCTACATTGGTTCGATTTGCTAATATAGCAGCCATTGATCCTGCAGGCTTATCCACATAAACTGTACTAACGTCATCTAAATAATCCGTAAATGTTGTTCTCCATGAAACATTCCAGCCAACTCGGAATTGCTTCTTAAATGTGAAGTAAAACCCCGCAGTAGCAGGAATCGCTAATACTACTTTAGAGTAGCGATAATTTTCCGTTTCCAGTGGACGAAGAGCAATCCATTCGCCCTTATAGTTCGCCTTTGGATTATGATAAACCCCGGAAACTCCTAACCCTATGTATGCACGGAACGAATTGGTGTAACGATATGTGCGACCTAAGTCATTGATCTCATAAAAGAAAAACTGTGTTTCGGCAGCAGCTTCCCACACGTAATTACGAAAACTCAAATTACGGTAGTAACGACCACGGTTACTGGATAAACTATCCGCACCACGCAACGTCGCGTAATTGATGCTACCTTTCACAGAGAAATACTGGTTGATTTTGTAACGTGCAAAGGCATTTGCAGCCTGACGAGTTTGCGTCAACTTCATATCCGCCACGAAATCACGACGAGAGAGCTCATTTCCTCCCATATCGCCCAATACATTTGCAGCACCAATTCCACCGCCAAAGTCCCAGTTATATTGCGCATTAGAAATAATGGACACAACGGTCAATGCTCCTACTAGTATCAACTTTTTCATGTGGATTCAGTTTATAGTTCACCTAATATTGCGAAGTTAACAAAATTATCGTTTTTAAGGAAGTGGCCGGAAAATCTTATTGTACTTTTAGTGTCAGATCTATGAAATCAAGAATCACAAAGTTGTTCGACATCGAATTCCCCATTATTCAGGGCGGAATGATTTGGTGTTCGGGATGGGAATTGGCTGCAGCAGTAAGTAATGCAGGTGGGCTAGGTTTAATCGGCTCCGGAAGTATGTATCCCGTTGTCCTGCGCGAACATATTCAGAAGTGCAAAGCCGCTACTAACAAGCCTTTCGGGGTGAATGTACCGCTCTTATATCCGGATATCGATAAGCACATGGACATCATCATTGAGGAAAAAGTGCCAATCGTTTTTACTTCCGCCGGTAATCCTACAACTTGGACGCAAAAGCTGAAATCACATGGGATTAAAGTCGTGCACGTGGTAGCGAATGTAAAATTTGCCCAAAAGGCTGAGGCTGCAGGTGTAGATGCTATTGTTGCGGAAGGATTTGAGGCGGGTGGCCATAACGGTCGGGAAGAAACTACAACATTGGTGCTGATTCCATTGATTTGTAAATCGGTTAAAATTCCGGTAATGGCGGCGGGCGGTATCGCCACAGGTGCGCAGATGGTGGCGGCTTTTGCACTAGGTGCGGAAGGTGTACAGGTTGGTTCGCGATTTGTCGCCTCAAAGGAATCTTCAGCTCATGACCATTTTAAGAGTGCCGTTATTGCTGCTCAGGAAGGTGACACGTCACTCATGCTTAAAAAACTCGTTCCGGTTCGTTTATTAAAAAACAAATTTGCTGATGCTGTGCGCGAGGCAGAACATCGAGGAGCATCACCCGAAGAACTGGAAAAATTATTGGGTCGTGCCCGTGCCAAAAAGGGAATGTTTGAAGGCGACATGGACGAAGGTGAACTTGAAATAGGTCAGGTTGCGGCTTTGTTGCGTGATATTCCTGCTGCGGGTGATGTCGTGCGTGCAATGATGCAGGAATTTAATGAAGTGAAATCAAAATTGTGTTCGAATAAATTATGTTAGGATTTGAACGATTTACTTTAAAAAACGGATTGCGCGTTATCGTGCATATCGATGAATCAACACCGTTGGCATGTGTAAACATTTTGTATGATGTAGGTGCGCGGGATGAAGACGAATCCAGAACGGGATTTGCGCATTTGTTCGAACACCTCATGTTCGGTGGTTCCATCAATATTCCCAGTTATGACGAACCCTTGCAGCGTGTAGGTGGTGAGAATAATGCGTTCACTACTAATGATATTACGAACTATTATCTCACACTACCGGCTGCGAATTTAGAAACTGCATTTTGGTTGGAATCGGATCGTATGTTAAGTCTGGCATTTTCGGAAAAAAGTCTGGAAGTACAGCGTAATGTGGTGATTGAAGAATTTAAGCAACGTTACCTCAATCAACCTTACGGTGATATATGGTTGCGTTTGCGCCCGCTGGTTTATAAAGTTCATCCGTACAAATGGGCGACAATCGGTAAGGAAATTTCCCATATCGAACAAGCGACAATGGACGATGTAAAAGCATTTTTTGCAAAGCACTATTGTCCGACAAATGCAGTGATGGTGGTCGCAGGAAATGTTACCGTTCCTCAAGTGAAAGCACTCGCAGAGAAGTGGTTTGAACCGATTCCGAGCGGTGAAAAACCGGTTCGCAATTTACCCGTTGAACCGCCTCAAACAGCATATCGTCGAGAGGTGATTCACGCAGACGTGCCTTTTGATGCGTTGTACATGGCTTTCCGTATGTGTTCGCGTTACGACAAAGAATACTATGCGATGGATTTGATTTCGGATATTTTATCACGCGGTAATTCCTCTCGTTTGTACAACAGATTGATCAAGGAGAAAAACTTGTTTTCGGAATTAAATGCATATGTGATGGGAGAACTGGATAACAGTATTTTTATAGTTAGTGGTAAAACAAATAAAGGCGTCTCTATTGAAAATGCCGAGCGTGCCGTGATGGAAGAACTTCATAAGTTACGCACGGAAGAGGTTACGGATCGTGAGTTGCAAAAAGTGAAAAACAAAGTGGAATCATCCATGTTCTTTGGTGAAATGGGCGTGCTGGATAAGGCGATGAATCTCGCATTTTTTGAACTGATGGGCGATGCTGATCGGGTGAATTCGGAAGTTGATCGTTATCAGGCAGTGAGTGCTTCAGCCATCAAAGATTTGGCAATGCAGGTATTCCGCAAAGAGAATTGTTCCGTGTTACATTATTTATCTCATGAGGCTTAGTATGGCAAACGAATTAAACAGAGTTATTGCTCCTGAGTTCAAAACAGTGGAAGAGGTTCATTTGCAGGAAGCAGCAGAGTTTCAGTTGGATAATGGTGTAACCGTTTATGAATTAGACGCCGGAACACAGGATGTGGTTAAAATTGAATTCATTTATCCTGCCGGAAGCGCCCATGCAGATTCGCCGGTATTGGCATCTGCGGTAAATGATATGCTCGATGAAGGTACTCCGACTCGTCAGGCAGAAGCATTGGCGGAAGAGTTAGATTTTTATGGTGCCTTTATTGAGTCTGAAGTAACACCTGATTTAGCGTCCTTTACACTATATACACTGAATAAACACATTGCGCCTACGTTGGAAATTGTAAGCGACGTTTTGCACAATGCTTCTTTCCCGGATGCTGAATTTGAAGTGTATCGCTCCAACAGAAAACAGCGCTTTATTGTCGATTCAGGAAAGGTAAATGTGTTGGCGCGTCGTCGTTTCGGACAGTTGCTGTTTGGGGATGAGCATCCTTACGGTAAAGCCACCAAGATTCAAGATTATGATACTCTTAGTACCGACCAATTGAAAAGTTATTTTAACTCACATTATGCTGCTCATGGATTAAAAATTTTAGTTGCAGGTAAAATTGAACCTGAATTGCGACGACTGCTTAATGCTCAATTTGGACAGACTCCTGCCAATGACGTGGAAAAAGATCGTTTTTCAAGCGATATCCATACTTCAACAGAACGTATACACACCGTAGAAAAGGCGGATGCCATTCAATCTGCGATTCGTATCGGACGACCACTGTTTAATCGCGAGCACGAACATTTTCCGGGAATGCAAGTGTTAAACACGGTTTTAGGAGGCTATTTCGGCTCCCGATTGATGGCTAACATCCGTGAGGACAAAGGCTACACGTACGGCATTGGTTCCGGATTAGCATCTATGAACGAGCACGGATATTTCTTCATTTCTACCGAAGTTGGAGTGGATGTAACGGCTCAGGCTATCGCAGAGGTTTATAAAGAAATTAAACGTTTGCGCGATGAATTGGTTCATGCCGAAGAATTGGAGTTGGTAAGAAACTACATGATCGGCACGTTCTTGCGCAGTACGGACGGACCTTTTGCTTTAGCAGATCGTAAGAAGGCGCTCATCGGATACGATTTGGATTATTCGTATTATGACCGTTATTTCGAAACAATTAAAAGTATCACACCGGCTGAACTACGCGATTTAGCTAATTTATATTGGCAGGAAGAAGATTTGATCGAACTGGTGGCGGGTAAAAGAAATTAAGTCCACGTAACATGCGAAAGATTCAGGATCGGATTGCTCAGTTTCGCCAAGCCGTTATCGCTTGTGATACGACACAATTGAAGCAACTTATTAAAGAAATTCAAGGATCCGTTCTTTCCTCTGAACGCTTAATAGTCGAATGGCATGACGCGTTGTTGTTCGCATGTGCTTTTCCATGCCATGTTGATATTTATAGCACTTGTCGCCATGAGCTGGACAATTTCTCGAAAGTTGTTCGAAAAGCAGTATCATTAAAACCCGGGTTATATGATAAACTGATCAATACAGGTATTACAGGATCGGTGATACAAAGTTCCTTCAGTTGGACCTTGTTGAATAATTTACACGACAAATATGGAAGTGCAGTGAAGTTTCATTCTTTCGATCCGGAAGGCCAATCGGTGAATGAACTGCTGTCTTTGCTTTTGTCGCAAGTAGAATTTGATACCATTGCCGTAGGAATGGAACAGGAAGAGTGGGAAGCACGTTTATCAAAGAGCAATTATTTGAATTCATTTTTCAAATTATGGAAACGGATAGATGGACTTTCTGTTCGCGAAAGTTTGTTTGATAGAATGAAAATGTTTGTGGAGTTGGACTTGAAAAAGTTTCCGTCCCGCAGTAATATTCAGATTCCTTGCGGACCAATCTATACGCACGATAAATTGATTCGTAAAGTAGAAGCTCGTGAAATTCTGGATACTCCACTTCAAAATCCGTTATCACTTACTAATTCTGAGAAAGAAGAATTGTTGCTGCAGTCTCGAGCTATGCTTGCCCAACTGAATCGGGAAACTGATCCGGTAACGTATTCTGATACTGATGGAGTGCAGCTGTACGAATTGGGGCGCGGGTATACCATCGCATTATTTTCCATGATTCCTGAAAGGCGCTTGGCACCCGATTCGTACATTGGATTTATGATGTATAAGAATCGGATTCCTGTTTCTTATGGTGGCGCTTGGATGTATGGAAAGCAGGCGCTGATTGGTATCAATGTGTTCGAAGCATTCCGTGGTGGTGAATCAGCCATGATTTTTGCGCAATTGATGCGTACGTATCGCCAACGATATGGAGTAACCTCATTTAGTGTGGAACCTTATCAGTTTGGCAAGGATAATCCGGAAGGAATTGCATCCGGTGCATATTGGTTTTATTACCGATTCGGATTTCGATCGGATGATAAACGGCTGACAAAATTGGCAGAACAAGAGCATCAAAAAATAATTAGTAAGCACGGTTATCGATCTTCTGAAAAGACACTGATAGCGTTAACAGACAGTACGATCACCTGGCATATTGATGAGAAGAAAAAATCGAAAAGGGGAATTACGAGTGCTGCGTCAGTTTGGAGTAAAGCTGTGACCGAACATGTAGACAAGCGTTTCAATGGTAATCGTGAATTAGCATTGAAGTATGTTTCTGAAAAACTTCAATTGTCGAACACCACCAACCATCGCCTGCATGCAGAATACGGATTGTTGCTACTGCCGCTTGAAAAAGGTGGAGATAACAGCTTTTTGTATACTCAGTTTAAATCTTTAGCACAGCTGAAATACTGTGCGGCCGAAGAGGACTACATTGCAGCATTTTATCAATTCTTTGAAAACCACACGTGACGCAATCGCTCTTACTGATCGCTCTGCTCGTTGCACACTGGTTCGGTGATTTTACACCGCTAAGTACGCCGTGGATGCTTAACGCGAAACGATTCGGTAAGCCGTTGTTTCCCATCTTTGTTCATGCAGGAGTTCACGCTGTACTTGTCGCTGTTGTGTTGTTTTTTTATTGCGATGTACGGCTTTTGGCCGTGTTGGCGGGCTTCGAATGGATCACCCACTTTTTCATCGATGTGCTGAAAGGACGATTACAATCTGTTTTTCCGGTTCTCAATGATGTTCATCGTTCTCCATTTTGGATGCTTTTTGGCGCCGATCAATTCCTGCACATATTGGTGCTGATTATTATCTCTCATTTAGCTATCTATCAGCAAATCAGTTAAATACGAATTTTAACTTGCGGTTTGAATTACGTATCTTTACTCGTTAAGTTCAACAACTGTATGAAGTTTTTTCAGCGATTATTGCTGGTATTGCTGGTATTGCTTTCGCAACGTAGTATTGCATCGCATTTGATGGGTGGAGAAATAACCTGGACTTGTCAGGGGAATGGACAATTTGTTTTCGAAATGAAATTGTACCGCGACTGTAATGGTGTGGCGCCATTGGCAAATGTTAATCTTAGTGTTTTTAATCATCCTGTAATTACTGCTATTCCGTTAGCATTAGTGAATCAGGTGGATATTTCGCCATCATGTAACATGATTGGACCACAAGTTACTTGTGCTGCAGCAACTCAACAACCGGGCTGGCCAACTTCCGCAACACCAATTGCCGGTGCAACTGAAGAATATGTTTATCGTTCGAATCCGATAACCATTGCGGGGACGCCACCCGCACAAGGTTGGATTTTTGCTTATTCCGATTGTTGTCGCAATGCCGCAATCACGAATCTTCAGAATCCCAATACAGCAGGGTTTACGTTGCGCGCCATCATGTATCCATACAATAACCAGAATACAAGTCCGTGCTACGATAATTCTCCAACATTCCTCGAAAGTCCGAAAACTATTATCTGTACCGGGTATCCGTTTATGTATAATCACAATGCTGTTGATGCGGAATTGGATTCGTTAACTTATTCTTGGGATCAGCCATTGAATCAGATTAACGCACCGCCAACATGGAATCCACCGGTAAATCCTTCCACGATTCCATTCGCAGCAACGTTTTCTTTTAATAACCCGCTACCGGGACCAACTTTAAATGCAAATAACGTACCCGCTGCGATCAATTCCAATACAGGCGAAGTTTCTTACACTTCTTTCACTAGCGGTAACTTCGTGACATGCATTAAAGTACAGGCCTGGAAATGTGGTCAATTGGTGGCAGAAGTGTTCCGTGAAATTCAAGTTGTATTGTTGGCTTGCGGAAACAATACACCTCCAACAGTAACGCCTCCGTTCCAGGATCCACAAGGTAATTTCACGATGTTCGCAGATACCGTATATGCGGGTCAATTGGTGAATTTTAGTATTCAAGCTACCGACTTCGATTTTCTTCCCAACGGTAATCCTCAAACGCTAACCATGGATGCCACAGGGCAACAGTTTGGTGCAGGATTTACGAATGCAGCCGCGGGTTGTTTAAATCCTCCGTGTGCTACGTTAGCGCCCGCGTTACCGTTGTCAGGACCGTTTGGAGTGAACACGACGTTCAACTGGCAAACCGATTGTAATCATATTTCGTATCAAAACAATTGTTTTGTACAGTCAAATACTTACAATTTCGTTATTCGTACTACGGACGACTTTTGTCCTGCTCCGGCATTGAATATTGCCACTATTTCCATTACCGTTTTGGCATTGCCTGTCGTGCAATCTCCCGAAGTTCGTTGTTTAAATGTGCAGGCAAATGGTGATGTAATTATCACGTGGGAACAACCGTTGGATACCGCCGGCACCTTCGACAGTTACCATATTTTTACTTCTACCACACCCAACGGTCCATTTACGGCATTGGATTCTATTTTTAATTATGCACAAACGAGTTACACTCACGTAGGCGCAAACGCCAATAACGGTCCGGTTTATTATTATGTTCAAACCCGCTCGGGTTGCGGAGGAGCTGTGTTTTTACCACCACTGGATACGATGAGCACCATTTATCTGCAAGCCACAAATACCGGTAATGGTGCAGCTTCTTTGGTTTGGAACAACATCAGCAATCCTGCACCAAGTTCGCAATACGGCTGGTTTAATATTTATCGGGAATATCCTGCAGGGACGTGGGTATTAATTGACTCCACGCAAAATTTGAATTATATTGATAGCATTTCGGTTTGTAATAATATTGTTAACTATCGTATTGAAATCGGAGATTCTTTGGGCT
>Ga0315899_10003568_pt1 | contig 16953 bp, 13 predicted proteins | sample LakEriMetagenome_2_FD_203518 | JGI IMG/M metagenome (GOLD analysis project Ga0315899, IMG submission 203518) | Freshwater fungal communities from buoy surface, Lake Erie, Ohio, United States - Buoy 4 MA112 | ecosystem: Environmental > Aquatic > Freshwater > Lake | place: USA: Lake Erie, Ohio... | reverse complement strand
TCGAGCTCGGGCCGTAACCGTTTTTCGCTCGACACAAGACGTCACCGTCTGCCTGGATGACCAAATGCTGGATGGTGGCAAAGTGCTTCCTGGTTGGCAAGTCAGCATCGCCGAGCTCTTTAGTCGCCTCGACCGTAAGCCATGAACTCGCCGCACCGTATCGTTCGCGCCAAACCGCGTTCAAAAAACCGAATGGCAGAAAGATCGAACGCAGAAAGATAGAAGATCCATTTTTCTGCGTTCGATTTTTCTGCCCTTAAAGTTGATCTCCCTACCTAGTGACGATCAGGAACGATACAAGGTTGGCAGAAAACGGTTCCAAGGCTTTGGATATACCGTTCAAAAATTCATGTCGCGTAAAAGACTAAATCGAAAAATGGACGCCATCGTAAGCCCGGATGACTCGCGTTATTTAGCTTTCAAAAAAATCAAAATGGCAGAAAGATCGAACGCAGAAAGATAGGAGGCTCATTTTTCTGCGTTCGATTTTTCTGCCCCTAAAGTTGATCTCCCTACCTCGTGACGATCAGCAACGAACCAAGGTTGGCAGAGAAGATTTCCAAGGCTTTTGAGATACAGTTCAAAACAGTCTGGAACCTCGATTAGTATCCGGCGGTATTGGGCACGAGTTTCGTTCTTGATCGGTGCAACGCCATGCGGGAACTTTATTCAGACACGCTATCTGCAACTCGGAATTCAAAGACTTAAAGGAAATCGACAGCACGTTAATCGGGAAAAATCCTAAAAATTGACTCTTTTGACTCTTCCCCCCTTTACGATGTTGACACACACACACACTAAGATCCACCAACATCGAGGTTGGGTACGAGGTGGTGATGCAACTGAGTGCTGTGCACTCGGTTGCTGGACGAGCGTACGCTTATAAAATTGTACGATCTGGTGCATGGGTTGGTGAAGCCTATCAAGTTGACCATGTGGAGACGGGTGCTATGAGCGAAGCTGGCGAAAAGCAGGCGGAGTTTGTTCGCTTAATCACGATTCCTAGTTTCGTGTTGTTTGTAATCGCATGCGTTAACTTTTTTTGTTTTGGCGACCTCTGGTCTTTCAAAGATAATCTTGCTCTACGGCCTGTGGCAGGTCACGCGATCTCAAAGCAACTCTCGGGAGACCAAGTAGATGGGGTGCGAGTTGACACAATTAGCGTCCGCAATCTCACTTTAGGAAGTATCCAAATTCTTGGGGTCCAAAACTCGTGTGGGCCTTGTGTCGGAAACAAGGATTTGTCGATTCCTCCTTTGGGTTCGTTGACGATTACCGCTTGGGAGAAAGCAAGCAACCGTCATCCAGTTTACAAGATTTACAGCGATATCAAACGCGACCCATTAGAGATTGAGTTGACGGATTGAATGTGGAACCTTTGTGGTATTCTTCGTAGCTTAGGCAATTGAAAGGCTGGGAAAGTATGAACAAAATTCGATTTGGAGAATTGTTTGCTATTTGTATTGTGCTAACAGCATTTGCCACGATCTCGGGGTGTGATCCAGTCCAAGTACAGAATGATCTGGATCGTTATAAGACGGCGGTGGGGGGCTGTTCAACATGTCAGGACAACTGTAACGTTAACCCTGTCTCTCCAGCAGGGAACTCGGGTTGCCAAGATACAGGGGGAGCAACGGTAACGATTGACGGCAAAACCTATCCGGCTTACTGTCTGTGTTCCTGTCAAGCACCATGGGGAGCAGGAGATCTTTCTTGCTCGTGGAATCCCAATGCACATATCCCAAAGCTAGAGCGATTGGTGAACCAACAACTAGAAGTTCTGGAATAATAGTGCGATGATTCGTCTCAATTGGCTTTGCATCCTTCTTGCCGTTGCTGGCACGCAAGTCATCGACTCGGCAAGCATTAGAGCGGGGACGAATGATCTTCCCCATAGGAACCATGTAATAGGCAAATTTAGTTTCTTTGAGGAAGAGCACTCATTCGAGTACTGGCGAGAAGGGGAGGATTTACTTCTCGAATTGGAGATGAGCTATGGTGTTAGCGAGGTGCTCGTCATCCAAGACAATGTCGTGTTCCATTTTTCAAAAATACCCCGGTCGCCACGCTATTTATTGATTTCAAACTTTTCCATGAAAAGGTTTTCTGAAGAAGAGTTTTCAAAACAAATAGGTGGTTTGTCTGCCTCAACTTATCTTTCGTTTGCAGATCCGGAATGGTATTTCCAACAGAGGATCGCTCAGGAAACGGAGCTCGGAGCCAGAGTGACGGAAAAGAAGGAGGGAGCTGGAACTCTGCAAACTCTTACGAGGTCTGAAAGTAAACAGGTCATATCTGTATGGAGCGAAGAAAAAGGCAAAGTCGATCGAATCGAATTTAAAGGCCCCTCCGGCAAGACTCTAGTTGGCTTTGAATATAATGAAAATGGGCTTGAGAAAATTCAGGAGACTCGACCGGGTGGTCTTGTACGAAGCGCAGTTTACATTTCACGTGACAACGACACCGCCTTGAAAATCGATCTGTCAAAGTATGACTATGCTCAAACAGGCTACTACCTACCGATAGGACTTGTCGTTTTCGCTATTCCTATTTTGGGATATGTCTTCTTGCTATTCCGGAACCGCTATGCAAGCAAGTCGTAAAGCAACAGGGTTTACGCTCATTGAGCTGATCGTTGTTATCGCTGTATTAACATTGCTGGTAGCGTTAGTATTTCCTGCACTTAACGCTGCGAGGGAAGCAAGCCGTGTGGGAAAGTGTAAGTCCAATTTACGACAAATTGGGCTCGCGGTCTCGCAATTTCGGACTGCTCAACGGGAATTCCCAAGTTGTGGTTGGGGAAGTAAATGGTACGCGATAAGCGACTTGGGATTCAGCACAGATCAGCCCGGCGGCTGGTTCTATCGCATCTCGCCGTTCCTCGAAGTTGAGCTTAATTCGCTTCATCCAACAGTCGAAGAGATTCAGAATTCACCAGCGTTTGATTACAGTCGTGTTGCGAAGCAGCGCGTCCCAATATTTCATTGCCCATCAAAGCCGGATCGCTTTTCTGAAAATCGTCGCGTACCCGTTTCCATGGCGCATGGTGTGTTTATCAACCAATGCCATAAGCCGGATTATGCGTTGTCGCTGGGCCCTTGGAGAACTGGTGATGTGTTAAACAGTCCCTATGGACCGCAAGAATTACAAGACGCAACTGGCTATAGTTGGCCGAATGATGGTTGGCTAGGAATTGCTAAACGACGATCTGGTCGCAAAGAAAATGAAATACTGGATGGTGAATCGCAAACAATTCTTGCTGGTGAAAAACGAATCGATCGGTTTATGACTTTGCGAGCAGGCGATGATCAACCCTATTGGACTGGATGCGGTAAGGATACTTGTCGATGGACAGCGTTCTTGGGAAGAGATTTCACATTCTTTTATGGTGCTATGACAGGATTTGGCAGCTCCCACGGGGGATTTACTGTCTTTGTCCGATGCGATGGCTCCGTCCATTCGGAATCGAATAACATAGATCCAAAAGTCCTCGACCTGCTCGGCGATATCGCCGGTGGACAGTAAGTACGAAACATTGTTTCTTACAGGGAGCATGAATCTTTGGTACGACTTTATGTTAAGCCCATTTATGATTCATCATGTAGCCCTTGAGAGACAGCAGCGAGGGAAGTGTCAACGGAGAACCGTTTTTCTTAGAAGACAGCTTGGCAGAAAGATCGAACGCAGAAAGATAGGAGGCTCATTTTTCTGCGTTCGATTTTTCTGCCCCTAAAGTTGATCTCCCTAACGAGTGACGATCAGCTACGATCGTCGGGTGGTAGGAGAAGCTGCCAGGGCATTGAAAATAGAGCTCAACAAAAATGGATGGCAAACTCTTGAGGCGCCACACCTTATTGAGTGGCACTGGAACATGCCCCTGAATATGTCAGTCCTGAGAATGCTGAGATGTGCGTTGCTTTTCAGTGTTGAGCGTGCTTTAAGTGTCCCCAGAAATTCGGAGGGTAAGCATCGAACCGCTGCTCGTGCCTGGTAGCCAGGACAATGGTGAGGTGGTCTGCATCGCAACGCTACGCAGTCGCTGAACCAGCTCAGCATCTCGGGCGAGCATGGCTTCCATCTCGGACTTGAGTGGCTCTGGTCCGTCGATGTTCAGCGATTGGTCCTGATTGACGTCAAGCTTGAGGTTGAGGCCCTCGACAGAGATTCCTAATTCTTCAGCCGTGGACTTAAGCCACTTCGTAAGTTCTTGAGCTAGCTTACTCAGCTCGCCACTAAGGGGCTGATCGCTTGTTTCCTGGGATTGCGGCTTCGTGCTCTCCGAGGGGCCACTGGTTTTCGATACGTCGGGTTGCAGAAAACTGCCAAAGGCCTGCGCCATGGACTTGTTCGCCATTTCGAACGTCTTCATGGCGACTGGCGCTGCGGCCGCCCCGACGCCCAACCAAGAGAAAGGTGTTGTCATCCAAACGTCCCATATTGCCGTCGGTTTCCATACTGAATGCTGTCATATCGAGTAGACAATCGCAAACAAATACTTTTAAGCACACGATATCTACTTCGGCAGAACGGTTCGTAAGGCGTTAATCTATTCGGGTTAGGTAAGAAAATTCGGAGAATCCATTTGTTTCGAAGAGTTTAGTTAAACGTGACATGCCGATGCTTCCGATAAAGGACGATGTGCCAAAGGGGGAAACAGCGCACAGTGGTAGTTTAGGCAACGTGCCTGCCTGAACGGAATCGCTGCGCTTCGCCAGTTAACGCGGCTTCCCCAAAAAATGAACCAGCAATCACCAACTACATTCGACAACCTGTCTCTCCGGTGCCGCGGGGTGATAGCATGCAAATGGTCTGCGGTGTTCTATCTATTCGCCCTGACTTTGGTTTCAGGCTGTGCTGCTTTTCCAGATATCAAACACAAGCCGCAGTATCACAATCCGTTTCCTGAACTAACGGTGATTGCGATTCTTCCCTTTCGAAATCAAAGCCAAGAGCCCACGCTAAGCGGGGCCAGAGTTTCGATGGCATACTACAACGAATTGCAATCGATTCCAGGATTCGAAGTTCTACCTGTTGGCGTGGTGGAAACCCAGTTAGCCTATTTCGAAACCCAGGTCATAAAGCGAACAATATCGACCACCGAAGACTTCCAAAATTTCGCTCGTTCGATCGGAGCGGATGCCGTTCTGCAAGGTGCCGTGACCGATTATCACGCCTATTATCCGCCTCGAATGACTCTTAAAGTGAATTGGTATGCGGCTAATCCCGGTTTACATCCCATCCCGGTTGGCTACGGTCTTCCATGGGGAACCAAAGAAGAAAAGAACATTCCTAACTGGGTAAAACTAGAAGCGGAACGCGAATTGGCCCGAGCGCAAATCGCGACACAAACACCGTCGATGGAGGAGGTCGGTTCGGGAGTTGCAGGCACCACAGCGGCGGATTCTGCTGGGGTTCGTCCACCTGTGGCGAATGAGGTCGAGGAATCGAATCTGCCATCTCCTAAAAAGCCCGCAGATGCACCGGAGTTAATGCCATCAGATTCGATGGATGACAACGCCTCTCAATCGGATCCTATTGCTAGCAAGTTCAAAAAAGCACGAAATCCCTTTACCAAATCAAACATACCAGTCGTTCAGGAAGCCGTGATTGCTCAAGTTGGCTATTCGCAGGATTCTGAGAATGATAACGCTGAGATCGAGGAGCCTGCTCGATTGCCAGCTAAAATCACGAGCTTAGAAAGCCAGCCCGTGCTCAAGTTGAATGAACGCGGCGAGTTTATACTCGATTCCGCACCCGATACCGAAAGTGACTCGGTCACTAACGATGGTGACGTTGTGTATAGTGAAGATTCGATTGGGATGATTGGAGAAGCCTTGCCAGCGGATTGGCCCGATCCAAATGGCTTCATTCCTCCGCGGCCTCAGGTCGAACGCCCCATGATTCGGCCCCAATATGATGCTGTGATTTCACATATGAAGGCCTATAACGGAAATGACGAAGATTTCACGCAGGCACTTGAGGACTATTATTACTTTAGTGACGACGCTCGCGTTGGGGGCTGGCAGACGTATCTCCAACGCAGCGAAGACTTTATACGTTTCTGCTGTCATCAGCACATCGTCGAAACTCTCGGCAGTCGCGGCGGACAACTTAAAAGTCGCCTGAATGTCCGCTGGCCAATTTACCGATACGTGCGTTAGTCGCAACTCCAGGCACCGTTGCGACCTGAGTCACACGGCACTGTGGCTCGGCACAACCACGGGCACGGAGGAACCGCTCGATGAGTAGCGAGGTAAATGTCGTCGCGTTAGTGCGCGGCGAAGAGCAATACATTTTTATGTTCGACGAAGAGAATCGAACCGACACGCTTAGAATGTTGGGAAGATTTGCTGCGGACCCAGAACTGTCCTTCACGTGGTACGACGCCGCGATTTTGAGCCAGCGGATTCGCGAGATTATGCCGGCCTCTCAAATGAAGACGGTCAAGCTTAAGGGAAACAATCCTAAAGCGACGCATAGCATTGAGATACCAGGCAGCACCCCGATTGCTAGCAGTGCACCTACGTCCCGGGTGACTCCACAGCGATTTTCGTTTGACCGATAGCAAGCGATGGGGCTGACAAGCGGTCCAGGCCCTCAGGCCGGGCTAGGTAAACGAACTGGGCTATGCCCCTAAATCCAAGATAGCGCAACTTCAAAACGCGTCGTCGAGTAGGTTCCCCAAGTTGTTGCCCCTCGTTCGGACTGAGGGTAGGGATTTCAGCCGTTCTCCACGCAAGGTTATTTCCAAGTTGCGGATCGTGCCAATGGAGCTGATTAAGAAGCAACTTGCTCGGAGATTCTCGCAATCCAGCTTTGGGTCGAAATGACTTCGCTGATCATCATTTGCTGAGCGCAAAGAATGGATCTTTGGAGTTCTTCTGCTTTTACCTTCCCTGCCGCGTTATCTAGATCGAGGGTGCCTGTCGCGTCGGCGAGGAATTCGACCTTGTAACCTTGATGCATTGCCTGCCTAGCCGTTGTGTCGCAGCACATGTGAGTCATATAGCCAGCTATGGTCACCGTTTTAATGCGGTGCAATTGAAGCCAATTTGCCAGCGGTGTATCAGTAAAAGCACCAGGCCATTGTTTCTCGATAAGGATGTCGCATTTGCGCGCGGAAATTTCGGGATGCAGCTCCCATTGCGATGATCCCTTTTTGAATATTGGCGAATCCGGAGATGGTTGGTGATGTTGGATCACCGCGATGGGGATTTTCTTTTGTATTGCTGCGTCGTAAGCGGCGAGAATCTTTTCCAGGTGTCCAGAGGGATAGGTAATAGGAAGTGCTCCGGAAAAGTACTCCTTTTGCACATCGATGACCAGAATCGCACGACTCATGGAATAGTTACCTTTGCAAGGTTGGTTGAGAGGATTGCAGAAGGGCTGACAGGTGATTTGGACTAGGTCGAACCGACGTTACGATGATCCGATTGCGGAACATTGAAGTACTCGGGGGCAATGGCCTTCAAGTGATCGGCGCATTTTTCCACCGTGTACAAAATCTGCTGGTTCGAATGTGTCGCATTGATAAAGAATCTCAAACGTGCTGCTGATTCCTCTACCGCAGGGTACAAGATAGGTTGTACGTTGACACCGGATTCATTCATGCGTCGGCTTAGGAGCAGAGCATGCAGCGAGTTGCCAGTAATGACAGGAACCACGGGGGTGTTGTTGCTCTTGCCCGTATTGAGGCCACGTTTTTTGGCTTCGTTAAGAAACAAATTGGCTGCTTCGTGGAGTCGGGATACTCGGTGCGGTTCTTTGGCTAGAACTTTGAGCGAAGCCAATGCGGCTGCAGTGTTGGTTGGAGAAAGCCCGACGCTGAAAACAAATCCTGGAGTGGTGTATTTTAAGTACTCGATGAGTTCCTTGTTTCCCGCAATGTAGCCACCGCAAGACCCAAACGATTTGCTGAGCGTGCCCATCCAAACGTCGACATCTTTGGGGTTGATGCCAAAGTGTTCGCCAATACCTCGGCCGTGTGACCCCATGGTGCCGATGGAGTGCGCTTCGTCTACCATGAGCCAGCACTTGTGCCGTTTGCACACTTCAATAAATTTGGGCAGCTCTGGATAATCACCGTCCATGCTGTAGACCCCTTCGACGATAACCAGAACGCGACGGTAGCGGTTGCGGAGCTCTTTAAGTGCTTCCTCTAGTGCTTCGTAGCTGTTGTGCTGGAAGGCTCTGCGGCGAGCGCCAGACAGCATGGCACCTTGAACGATGCTGTTGTGAGAAAGTGCATCGTGGAGGATCAAATCGTTTTGGCCGACGAGATGTCCGATGACCGTTTCGTTAGTGGAGTGGCCACCAACGAGCACGATCGAATCTTCGACACCAATCCACTTCGCGATTTCTGCTTCTAGTTCGCGGTGAATATCTTTTTCTCCACTAACGAGCCGTGATGCCGAGACGCTAGTGCCATATTTTTGAACCGCATCGATCACCGAACTTGTGACCGTTGGGTCTCCACTCATGCCCAAATAGTTGTAGCTGGCAAAGCTGATTAGTTCTCTACCTTGGACAACAGTCGTATCTCGCGTAACCCGTTCGTGGACGCTGAAGTATGGGTTCGGTACACCTGTTAGTTCAAACTGAGTCATCGTTTGTTTGAGGCGACGATACTCAGGGAGTAATTCAAAGCGATAATCTTCGGGAGAGATTTCTCTTTCTTCTGGTTCCGTAGACTTGGTAGCTAGGGCGCTCGTTGAGATTCGATCCTTACCAAAATTGGTTTCGATCGCTTCAGCAATTTCGCGTACCGTTTCAATTTCTTGTAAGACTTCTTCTGGAAACCGACCACCGACGGCATTTTCGAGTGTGTGCGCAATCTGTAGTCGCTCGAGGCTGTCCAGCCCTAAGTCGACGATAACGTTGGTGTCTAGATCAAGAAGTTTTGCGCGTTCTTGGGCGACTGCTTTGACGGCATGACGGACCAACTCGACCACTTCTGGATCGGGATCTTTGGTCTTTTTTGATTCAACGCGATTGAAGCTGCTTTTCAGATCGTCAACGGTTGCAGCCGCGATCATTGGAGACTGTTCCGGGAGATTATCGTCCCACGATAGCCATTGATGAATGACTCGCAGCGAGCCTTCGCGGAAACCCTTTAAGCAGGCGTGACGTTGAATTTTACCCGAGGATGTTTTTGGTAGTGAGCCTGCACGAACCAAGACGACCGCGTCTGGCGGGAGCTCGTGTATTTGTGTAACGGCTCTCCGAATTGAGAGAACAACCGGAGCCCAATCGGCTTCGAGAGAACGTTGTACTTCGACCGCGATGATGAGTCTTTCCCGTGGACCAGAGTCGTCGGCAAAGGCAGCGGCCGCTGAGGACGAGATCGATTCATGGCATTGCTCGACGGTTTCTTCGATATCCTGGGGATAGCGATTAACACCGCGGACAATAATCAGGTCTTTGACTCGGCCTGCTACATAGAGTTGGCCATGGCTCCAGAAACCGAGGTCTCCTGTTCTAAGGAACGGGCCTTGGCCATCAGCGGTAAAGGCTTTGAACGTAGACTCTGTTTGCTCAGGTTTTTCCCAATAGCCTTGCCCGACACTAAGGCTTTGTACCCAAATCTCGCCGATGTGATCTGGACCGAGCATACGCTTAGATTCGGTATCGACGATGACAACACGTTCATCAGCGGTTGGTTCGCCGCAGCCAACCATACCCCGAGCGTCAGGAGCATCAGGTGCAGTCGGGGCCACCATTCTAGCATCGAGTTTTCGACTATCGAACGTTCGAATAACGGGTGGTTCCGCAGCAGGGCCGCCGGTAACAATGAGGGTCGTTTCTGCCATTCCGTAGCACGGGAAATGACTGGTGTGTTTAAATCCGCATTGCCCGAACTTCTTGCTGAACATTTCCAGCGTGTTGGCTCGAACCGGTTCGGCTCCGTTAAACGCTAGAGCCCAAGACGAAAGATCAAGTGCCTCTAGTTCATCTTCTTTAACCTTGTCAACGCAAAGTTGGTAGGCGAAGTTTGGACCTCCGCTAACGGTCGCGTTGTATTTTGTTATTGCGTTGAGCCAACGTACAGGGCGTTGCATAAATGCCATTGGGCTCATCAATGTCATGGTCGCAGACATATAGACGGGGGAGAGCACTCCACCCACCAGCCCCATATCGTGATAAGTTGGGAGCCAGCTTACACCGCGATCGTTGTGGTTGTTTCGAAACAGAGCTGAGATCATCATGCAGTTTCGAACTAGATTGCTGTGGGTCAGCATGACCCCTTTTGGTTGCCCTGTCGAGCCAGATGTGTATTGAAGTACCGCTAGGTCGGTCGGATTGATCGGAAGCTCCTGAAACTGAATTGCCGTGGACAGGTCGACCGAGTCGCTAGCAATCAGGTCCATCGCACCCGTTTCCGCTTTGGTCGCGTCATCTTTTACGATCTGTTCCAGGGTGTCGGATGTGGTTAAGGCAAACGCCGCGCGGCAATCTTGAGCAATTCCCAAAATCCGCGCCCCCTTGCGGCTGCGTCGTGGTGGGAACGCAGGCACGGCGATGCAGCCAGCATACAAGCAGCCAAAAAACCCTGTCACGAACTCCAAGCACGGCGGGTACATCATCAGGCCACGCGACCCTGGTTTGTGCTTCTCCAGGATTTTGATGGCGATAGCACGAGCTGCGTGATCCAGCTCTGCATAAGTTAGGGACTGTTCACTATCTGTTTCACCGTCGCTATAATAGAAGGCCACCTTATTAGGGAAGATGTTGGCCCAATATCGGAGCGCGTCAACGAGATTGGTGGATGGTGGTTGGTAGGGAGCCTGTAGCTCTTTCAAATCCAGCACTTGATAACCCTCAAAGCGACATCGAAAAAAACCGCACAAAGCCTCGCGGCAGTTCCGATTGAACTCGGAATAGCTCGTAGGTAGTCTATATCGACCAGGCAATCTGGAACGGAAAACGGTTTCTTCAAATAATTGAAGAGATGGTTATACCTGCGAAATTCAAAACCCGGTACACCCTATTTGCCCGGGAATTTGGGGTTTTGCAATTGAAAAGGAAGCTAAAAGGTGAGAAAAACTCTCAGAGAAAGCCCTTGTGAACGAACTTGCTCGCCGATATACTCTCGCACCTTTAATTCCTGGAAAATGTTTAGTAGTTTAGGAATGGGGTTACCCGCCCTTGGATTTCAACTTGTGGGCTGGGTTTCTGAGGATTGAGGCGGCTTTCGGAGGTTTTCTCCGAGTGTTTCCTCGACGAACAGAGCCTTCCTCGACAAATCGAGCGGTTAATTCATCACCTATCGGATCAGCATAATGGTAGCACAACCAAAAACTTACGTTGCAAAACCCCAATCAGTTCCACAAAAGTGGTACGTCGTCGATGCGACTGATTGCATCTTGGGTCGTTTAGCTAGCGACGTTGCGATGGTTCTAATGGGAAAACATCGTCCTGAGTACACCCCTCACGTAGACACTGGCGAGTTCGTCGTTGTTATCAACGCGGAAAAGGTTGTCATGACGGGCAACAAACTCCAGGTTCGTCACTACGCTTGGTATAATGGCTACCATCGCCAAAAGATGGAGAGCTACGCAGAGCGACTAGAACGCAAGCCAACCGATTTGGTCAAAATGGCTGTAAAGCGAATGTTGCCAAAGAATTCTCTTGGACGCCACATGTTGGACAAGCTTAAAGTGTATGCTGGTCCAGAGCATCCTCACCAAGCACAAAACCCGATCCCAGCACCTTTCGGCAAGCACGTCTAATTGCCGTCATCTCCACCAATCCGTACAACGTTACTTAGCAAGCATTTAGAGTCATTCTATGGTCTCAGTTAAAAAAGATAAAATAAGTGGTGACACTCTGGGTACGGGGCGTCGCAAGACGTCGGTCGCTCGTGTTCGCATCCGTCCTGGTACTGGCAAGATTACGGTCAATGACCGAGAGTTCGAAAAGTATTTCCTCAACGATTCCGAGCGACGCCAAGTTATCGAGACTCTCGATCACGTCGGATCACGTGAGTCGGTAGATGTCTTCGTTCGAGTTTCCGGTGGCGGAGTTAACAGCCAAGCCGGTGCCGTTCGAATGGGATTGGCCCGGGCTTTAGTCGGAATGAACGAAGAGCATTTCCTTCCTCTCCGGGAAAACGGTTTCTTGACTCGGGATTCCCGAATGAAGGAACGAAAAAAGTACGGTCTCCGAGGTGCACGCCGAGGCGTTCAGTTCTCCAAGCGTTAATCCTATGTGGTCCTCCCCGAATTCGGGGCGACTGGTTCACGGCGATTTTTCACGGCGACCCGAGGCTTTCCCCCTCGGGTTTTTTTATTGCCTGATGTAATTTATTGGTTGAGCAATGCAAAACACATCGACGTTCATCAATCGAGAACTTAGTTGGCTAGAATTCAACCAGCGAGTGCTTGATCAGGCGCAATATCAAAAAGTTCCCGTTTTAGAGCGACTCAAGTTTCTGGCCATCACGGCCAGCAACATGGACGAGTTCTTTATGGTCCGTGTCGGCGGGTTGCAGATTCAGGAATCCAAGGGGCTTCACCAAAAGGATTTCAGCGGGCTTTCTCCGAATGAACAGCTTCAGCTGATTTACGAACGAGTGAATCAAATCATTCGAGATCAGTATGCGTGTTTCTTAGAACAGATTGAGCCAACACTCTCGGCAGAGGGAATTGAACACGTTCTAGTGAAGTCGGCCTCTGCGCGACACCGCGAAACGTTGTCACGGTTCTTTCATGAGAATATTTATCCGGTGGTTTCTCCCATGGATATCGATCCAGAGGGTGAGTTTCCCGTTCTAGCTAACCTGGGGCTGCACCTAAGTGTTCGAATGTCGAGTGGCGAATCGGAGCATCCTCATCGATTCGCGATCGTACCACTCGGTCGAGTGCTTTCTCGGTTCATTACGTTACCCCGCGACAAAGGATATAGCTACGCGCTCTTAGAAGATGTCGTGTCGGAGTTTATGGATCAGTATTACCCGGGCAAGCGTATTGAAGAGTGCATTGCCTTTCGCGTAACTCGTAATGCCGATGTATCGGTACGTGAGGATAGTGCTGCCGATTTGATGCACGGCATGGAAGAGGTTCTCGACTGGCGACGCTCTGCTGATTTTGTACGCCTCGAAATATCATCGCATGCTTCCGAATTAACTATCGACTTTCTCAAGCAGCATTTAGAGCTGGTTGATCGAGATGTGTTCCGTATTCCGGGACCTTTAGATCTTTCTAGCATGATGTATTTGGCGGATATCGAAGGCTTTCCAGGTCTTCGAGATACACCATGGATCTCGCAGCGATCGCCATCCATCGATCCCACCAAGAGTATGTTTTCGCAAATCGCGGAAAAAGACATTCTGCTTAGTCATCCCTATGAGAGCTTTGAACCCGTAGTCAGATTCATTGAAGAAGCGTCTAACGATCCTGACGTGCTAGCCATTAAACAAGTTCTCTATCGCACTAGCCGAAACAGTCCTATCGTTCGAGCTCTCAAGGCTGCTGCCGAACGCGGAAAATATGTGACTGCAATCGTCGAACTGAAGGCACGGTTTGACGAGCAGCGAAATATTGAATGGGCTAAGGAACTCGAAAAAGCTGGAGTGCAAGTCATTTATGGCGTCCGAGGACTCAAGACTCACGCCAAGGTTTGTATCGTCGTACGACGTGAGGCCTCCGGCATTGTTCGATATGTTCATTTCGGAACGGGCAATTACAACGAAGCCACTGCTCGTATGTATAGCGATGTAAGTTATCTAACATGCAATGAGTCCCTCGGAAGAGATGCTAGTTCGTTTATTAACGCAATAACCGGATACAGTCAGCCCTTACCATACGAGCAACTCGATTCTGCTCCGTTGGGACTTCGTAAAAAGGTGCTCTCTTTGATTCGGGCTGAGACTTCCAATCGCAAGCTCGGACAAAAAGCGTATATTGCGGCCAAGATGAATGCCTTGGTCGATCCGGAGGTTATCGAAGCTCTTTACGAAGCCAGCCAAGCTGGTGTTGTGATCCGTTTAAATGTGCGAGGCATCTGTTGCTTGCGACCAGGTGTCCCTGGGTTGAGTGAGAATATTACAGTGGTCAGCATCGTCGATCGATTCCTAGAGCATGCGCGGGTTCTCTACTTCTATCATGGCGGGGACGATAAGGTCTTTATAAGCAGTGCCGACTGGATGAGCCGATCTTTTGACCGACGTGTAGAGCTATTGGTCCCAATCGAGGAAAAAACCTCCAAGTTGCGATTAACCAATCTCCTCGAAGGTTACTTCAAAGACAATCAGAACGCCTGGTATTTGCAGCCAGATGGTAAGTACCAGCGGATCGAGCCCGTCGCCGGTCAGTCCAAGTATCGTGTGCAAAAGCACTTGTACGAAAACGCCGTCCAGGCGATCAAGGACGCGGAGCACGCCGCCCGCACCACGTTTGAGCCCCACACCGCCGCCGGCCTCTAATCGCTCTCTCCTAGCCGATCTCGCCAAGAGATTGGGAGGATTGATGATTTTAGATTGCCGATTTCAGATTGGCCATTCTCCCCGTAGCCAATTCTCGCCAAGAGATTGGATGCATCACTGGCGAGCGCACCCCATCCGCTTCCCGTAGTGGACGAGGCAACGAGGCCCGACTGCCCGGCACGAACCCCCTGGCCTAGCACGTACTCACCCCACTCCAGCCTATTGCTCGCCCTCGTTCTTGCAAATGGCCTCATTGCTTCGTCCACTACAACAGCCGGCCACGGCCTCCTCCAAGGTCATGTTTTCCCGGCGTACTCTGCCGTAACTGCGTCGCTTTGCGACTTGTTACGGCCTACAAAACTATTTCCTAGAATCCTTCTTTTTGCCTGAAAGATTCTGCGGTCTCGGCTGTGGTAATGGGTAAGAACAGCAGACAATAGTCACGACGACGTTGCTGCACCGCAAATGGTAGCATTCCACCGCGGTCCATTCCCCTTCTCGCATCAATAGGAAACATGGGATGCCAGCGAATCCAGAGACTCGAGAAAGCCTAATCCTGCGTCTGCCGAAAATGTCCGACGCTGGTGCATGGCGAGAGTTTATCGAGATTTACGAACCGCTCATCTTTCGTTTCGCCAAACGTCGAGGCTTGCAAGAAGCCGATGCTCGCGAAGTGGCCCAAAACGTTTTTATCGCCGTCGCGAAAGCCGTGGAACGATGGAAACCGGATCCGGAGCAAGGCAAGTTTCGCGCCTGGCTGTTCCGCATCGCCCGCAATCAGCTCGTGAACCATGTCACCAAACATAGACGCGACAAAGCGACGGGCCGTACCACCGAATGGAAGCTGCTTCACGATCTCTCCGACAGTTCCACGGCCGAACCGGATGCGTTACAGGATTACCGTCGAGAGATGTTTCGATTAGCGGCTGCTCAGGTGCATGAATCTGTTTACAAGGAAACATGGGATGCCTTTTGGCGTACTGCTGTTCTCAATGAAAATGTCGAAAAGGTGGCCAGCGAACTAGGCCTATCGCGAGGTGCAGTCTACATCGCCCGCAGTCGAGTCACCGCCAAGATACGAACCCTCATCGAGCAGTGGGAGAATGACGATGTCCTCTAAACCACACTCTTTTGACAACACCAAAACAATGCAATCGCTAAAAAGCGGACTTGCTTCGCGAGTTTGTAAATTTGATATCCTTGCCATCTTCTCCGACAAGATCGATTCTCATAGAACCAAAGAGATCGAATCCCATTTAGAACGATGTTCTGAATGTCGGGCTGCGTTGGAACGCCTCGATTCATCGACTCCCGATTGGTGGGATGATGCCAAGGATTCTTGGCTGGAAGAAGATATTACCATCATGCCTCCGAGCCAAAGATCAGTCGTCACACTCGAAGTTGGCATAGACCTGCCCGAGGATACGCCGCTCGAATTGGAGCGAGTGTCCCTCAATTTTTTGGAGGAGCCATCTCATCCAGAGTTAATGGGGCGACTAGGGCGTTTTGATATTGAACGTGTCATCGGTGTCGGTGGCATGGGCATCGTTCTCAAGGCGTTTGATACCGAGCTTCATCGCGTCGTCGCCTTGAAAGTCCTAGCAAGACACTTGGCCAACAATGCCTCAGCTCGCAGACGTTTCGCCCGGGAAGCACAAGCAGCTGCTGCAGTGTTGCATCCCAACGTGATTCCCATCTACAACGTGGAGAGCGAAAGCGATAATCCATTCTTGGTCATGCAGTACGTCAACGGGCAATCGCTGCAAGCCAAAGTGGACGAACAAGGCCCGTTGTCCATTGCCGAGGCTCTTCGCATAGCCAAGCAAACGGCAGCGGGATTAGCGGCCGCTCATCAACAAGGGCTGGTGCACCGAGATGTGAAGCCAGCCAACATATTACTAGAAGAAAATGTTGATCGGGTGCTGTTAAGCGATTTCGGACTTGCTCGTGCTGTCGATGATGCCTCGTTAACACGTACGGGCATCGTAGCGGGAACACCTCACTACATGTCACCCGAACAAGCGCGCGGGGATGCATTAAGTTTTGCCAGCGATTTGTTTAGTCTTGGGAGTGTCATGTACTTTATGCTGTCGGGGCATCCACCCTTTCGGGCCCAAAACGCAATGGGAGTGCTCAACCGAATTTGCCACGATCCCCATCGCCCACTCGATCAAACAAATGCGTCGATACCCGTCGAGGTGGCTGCCATCGTCGATCGGTTACTCGATAAGAATCCGATCGATCGCTTTGCTTCCATGTCGCAAGTTGAGCAAGAGATGGATTCCTTGCTTACAGCTCTTCAGGCAGGTGGCTTATCCCTGCGACGAGATAACGTACGGAAGCAATCGGATATCGGAAGTGAGAAAGCGTTCCATTGGAAACGTCCATTAACCTGGTTCCGAGCCAAATATGTTCGGTCGACAGTAATGCTCGTTGCTGCATCGATCGTTTTGTTTGCCTGCTGGCGTGTTATGCCGGAACGATTAAGATCGAAAGACAATTCCATCAGCGGTTCATTGAATTCGCCTGTG
>Ga0315899_10003567_pt1 | contig 16953 bp, 12 predicted proteins | sample LakEriMetagenome_2_FD_203518 | JGI IMG/M metagenome (GOLD analysis project Ga0315899, IMG submission 203518) | Freshwater fungal communities from buoy surface, Lake Erie, Ohio, United States - Buoy 4 MA112 | ecosystem: Environmental > Aquatic > Freshwater > Lake | place: USA: Lake Erie, Ohio... | reverse complement strand
GGGTGCTGGCGATCATCTCGTATCACAGCGGCGAAGACCGGCTCGTGAAGAACGCGTTTCGTGAGTGGAGTACCGCCTGCGTCTGCCCGCCGAAGCAGATGGTCTGTACCTGCCGCGGGGCACCGCTGGGCGAAACGCTCACCAAGCGCCCCATCAATGCCGGCGAGGCCGAAGTGGAGGCCAACTCGCGGGCGCGCAGCGCCCGACTGCGCGCGTGGAGGCGCGCGCCGTGATGGCCACCGCCACGCGCCGACGTCGCACGCCCCTCAAGGGGCGCGCCGTGGTGGCACTGGGACTCGCCCTGTTTCTGGCGGTCTCGACCACCGTGGTGTGGCGACGCTCCACGGGGGTGCGCACGCTCACGCGGATCCAGCGGTTGCAGGAGGAGCGGCGCTCGCTCATGGCGCAGGAGAAGTATCTCGAGAGTCAGCTGCGTCGCGCCACGAGCCGGCGCACCGTGGTGCAGGAAGCGCAGCGTCGCTTGGGCATGGTCCGCCCCGGCGAGGCGCAGACACGATTCATCGCGCTGCCCGTGGCCGCCGACCGGCGTGTCACCGATGTCGAAATCATCGACAGCGTACCGCCGCAATGATCGGTCCGTTCTCGGGGCGAAGCGATGCGCGTCCCGCCCCCTCCGTTCCCGGTTCGCGGGCGCCGCTGGCGGGGGCCGCCGCCGATGGCGAATCGCAGGGCCCGGCCATCAGCCACGCCCGGGCTTCGGTGGTGCACATCAGCCTGGTCCTGTTTGCGGCGGCGGTCGTCGCGAAGTCGGCGCAGCTGCAGATCGTGGCGCACGAGCGCTGGCGGAAAGAGGCGGAACGCCAGCATGTCGTGGATGTGCAGGTGCTGCCGCCGCGTGGGGCCATCCTCGATGCCACCGGGACCGTGCTGGTCGAGACGCGCGAGGAGGTGCAGATCATCGTCGAACCGCACAAGCTGGGGCTCACCCGGCGCAAGGGCGTCGATGGCACGGTGCGAACCGTCGACTCGCGTGTTGCGCTCCGCAAGGCGTTCAAGGAGCTGCGGGTTCCCGACAAGTGGGTCAAGCGCGCCTTCAATCGCCGCGAGTACAAGTGGGTCGAGCTGCCCATGCGCTTCGCTCCCTCGGACGTGGCGCGGCTCAAGGGGCTCAACGGCATCCGGCTGCGCCCGCGACTGGAACGGGTGAACTCCACGCCCGAGGGATTGCGCGGCATCGTCGGGCTGGCCACGGCGAGCGGCGGGGCGATCAGCGGCATCGAGCGCGAACTCGATCATCTGCTGCGGGGGGAGGCCGGGCGTGATCCGCTCGTGAAGGATGGACGAGGCGGGCGACTGGGCTCTCCCATGCTCACGCCCGTGGCGGCACGGCCGGGGAACAATGTCGTGCTCACCATCAATCAGCAGCTGCAGGAAATCGCCGAAGAGGCGCTGGCCAACGCGCAGCAGCGTACGCGTGCCAGCGGCGGCGATGTGCTCATCCTCGACCCGCGTGACGGGGCGGTGCTGGCCATTGCCGGCGCCCGCAACGGCAAGGCCACCACCGGGAACGGCCTCACCGAGGCGTTCGAACCGGGGTCCGTGATGAAGCCGTTCATCATTGCCCGGCTCCTCGATCTCAAGCGCCTCACCCCCGACCAGCAGTTCAACACCTTCAACGGACGCTGGAAGTACGGCACCCTCAAGACCTACCAGGACACCCACGAAGCGGCGCAGATGTCCGTGCGCGACATCGTGCGTTTCTCGAGCAACATCGGGACGGTGCAGGCCGCGCTCAGGCTCAGCGACGCCGAGGAGTACGAGGCCCTGCGCGATTTCGGCTTCGGGGTCCCGACCGGAGTGTCGTACCCGTCGGAATCGCGTGGCAGCCTGCGCCTGCCACCGTACTCCGACCTCGATCATGCCCAGATGTCGATCGGGTACGCGATGAACGCCACGCCGCTGCAGATCGCTGCCGCCTATGCCGCCATCGCGAATGGCGGCGAACTGCTGCAGCCGTCCCTCGTGCGGGAAGTGCGTGACACCGAGGGCGCGGTGCTCTACCGGCACACGCGTACCGTCGTGCGGCGCGTGCTCTCCCAGGAGGTGTCGGCGCTGATGCGCGAGATGCTCAAGAGCGTGGTGGACAGCGGCACCTCCACCGCCGCCGACTTGCAGACCTTCGATGTGGGGGGCAAGTCCGGTACGGCGCGACGCGTGCGCGACAATGGCCGCGGGTACGACATCGGCAGGTACAACTCGAGCTTCGCCGGGATGTTCCCCGTCGACAACCCGCAGTACGTCATCGTGGCCCGCCTGATCGATCCGCAGGGTACCTACTACGGCGGGCTGGTGTCGGGCACCATGGTGAGCGACCTGTTGCAGTCGGCCATCTCCACGCGCAACGCCTCGCTCGATCGCGCCGAACTCGCCCGCATTGCCCGACCCATGGTGGCACCGGCGCCCAAGGCCCTCACGCCGGCGCAGCAGGTGGCGGCCCAGCGGGATTCCGCCCGCTTCGATTCACTGCGCGCCCCGGAGCCGCCCAAGGCGGAGCCCGTACCCATGCCCTCGCGTATCGTGGTCGAATTGCCATTCGCGGCGCCGCGCGAATCGCGGCGCACACCGTCACCGGCCGTGCGCCCCGTGCCATCGGTCTACGGTCTCACGGCACGACAGGCGGCGCGCACACTGTATGCCGCCGGCTTCCAGGTGAACCTCGTGGACGGCACGCACGTGCGCACCCGTCCCGCCGCCGGTGTCGTGGTGCGCACCGGCTCCACCGTGCAACTGGAATCGCCCCGATGACTGCTTCCCGTCCGCCGGCCGTGCCGGTGGCGCTGCTGGTCGACACGCTGCGGGAGGCCGGGCTGCTGGTCGGCACGTCGCCGCTGCTCCCCGAGGTGCTGCACGACCTGGTCGACGACAGTCGGCGGGTAACACCCGGTGCAGCCTTTGTGGCCGTACGCGGGGCGGCGCAGGACGGGCACGCCTGGTTGGCCGCCGCGCAGGCGGCGGGGGCCACGCTGGCGCTCGCCGAAGATGCGGAGGCCGCTGCCGCCGTGTCCCTTCCGGCCCTCATCGTGCGCGATGGACGTCGTGCCGCGGCGCTCGCGGCGGCCGCCTTCCACGGATTTCCGGCGCGCGCCCTCACACTGGTGGGCGTGACCGGAACGAACGGCAAGACCACCACCGTGGGCCTGCTGCGCCATCTGCTCGATGACCCGCACCAGCCCGCCGCTTCCATTGGCACGTTGGGCGTGCTGCTGGGCTCGCGTGGCGAGAGCATGCCGGGCGGGCAGGGGCTCACCACGCCCGGGCCTGTCGAGCTGCAGCGCGTGCTGCGGGCGCTGGTCGACCGCGGCATCCGCGCGGTGGCCATGGAGACGTCTTCGCATGCCCTCGATCAGCGTCGGGTCGATGGCCTCGCCTTCGCCGCCGCCGTCTTCACCAACCTCACGCGCGATCACCTCGATTATCACGGCACCATGGAGGCCTACCGCGCCGCCAAGCTGCGCCTCGTGGGGCTGCTGTCGGCCGATGGCGTGGCGGCGTTCAACATCGACGACCCGTCGTGGCGGGGGATCACCAGTGCCCCGCGGGCCGTCACCTTCAGCGTACACGATCCCGGCGCCGACGTCACGGCGCGCGATATCCGGTACCACGCGGGTGGCAGCCGCTTCCTGCTCGTCACCCCCACGGGCGCGCATCCGGTATCGCTGCCCCTTATCGGTGACTTCAACATTGCCAACGCCCTCGGGGCAGCCGCCGCGGCGCTGGCGGTGGGCGCACCGGTCGCCCGGGTGGCCGAGCGGCTGTCGTCGGCGCCGCAGGTGCCCGGACGACTCGAGCTGCTGCGCACGTCGCCCACGGTGCTGCGCGATTACGCGCACACGCCCGATGCCCTCGATCGCGCCCTGCGTGCGGTACGTCCCTTTACGCGGGAGAGCGTCGACCGCGCGAGCCGGCTCATCGTCGTGTTCGGCTGCGGCGGTGATCGCGACCGCGGCAAGCGCCCCGAAATGGGCCGCATCGCCGAGGAGCTCGCGGATGTGGCCGTGGTCACCAGCGACAATCCGCGCACGGAAGACCCCGAACGCATCCTCGATGACATCGCGGCCGGTATGTCGCACGGCACCCGGGCGCGCATCACCGACCGTCGTGAGGCCATCGCGCACGCGCTGCGCATCGCCGGACCGCACGATGTGATCGTGCTGGCCGGCAAGGGGCACGAGACGTACCAGATCCGCGGCACCACCACGTATCCTTTCGATGAGAGCGTCATCGTGAACGAGCTCGCGCGTGACCTGCAGCTCCCCGAGCCTTCCACCGGGAGTTCGACGTGAGCCCCTTCACCACGGCCGGCACCGCGTTCGATGCCGTGCCGGCGCTTGCCCCCGATCGCGCCCACCCCTACTGGACGTTCGAACGCGTGGCGCAGGCGCTCGGCACCGGGCCCGCCATGCCGAATGCGCTGGCCGGTATCTCCACCGATACCCGACAGATCGCGCGTGGTGACCTGTTCGTGGCGCTGCGTGGCGATCGGTTCGACGCGCACGATTTCCTCGCCGCGGCGAAGGCCGCCGGCGCGGCGGCGTTCGTGGTGAGCGATGCCTCCCGGGCGGTGGGCCTCGGGGTACCCACGTACGTGGTCCCCGACACGCTCGTGGCCCTTGGGCAGCTGGCCACCGCGTGGCGCAAGGCGTGGGGGCGCACGGTCATCGCCGTGGCCGGCTCCAACGGCAAGACGAGCACCAAGGAGCTGCTCAAGGCCGCGCTCGGACGCACGCTGCACGTGTACGCCACACCGGGCAACCTCAACAACGCCGTGGGGGTGCCACTCACGCTGCTCGGCATTCCCAGCGAGGCGGATGTGGCGGTGGTGGAGGTGGGCACCAGCGCGCCGGGCGAGGTGACCGCGCTGCGCGCGATCGCCGGCCCCGACGTGGCCGTGCTCACGAGCATCGGCGAGGAGCATCTCGAGGGGCTTGGCGATCTCGCGGGCGTGCTGCGCGAGGAGTGCGACATCTTCCACGGTGTGACCCTCGCCGTGGTGCCTGCCGCGCACCCGGAGGTGCTGCCGCTGGCGCACACGCGGGCGCAGGCGGTGATCGCGGCGGGACTCACGGGGAGCGGGCAGGTGCCGGAGGCCTGGGGGCTGGATGCGGAGGGACGCCCGTGGCTCGAGGTGGACGGGACGCGCTTCGCGCTCACGGTGCGCGGTGCGCACCAGGCCGCCAACGCCATGCTGGCCATCGCGACCGCGCGCGCCTGCGGAGTGCCGCTGACCGATGCCGCTGCGGGACTGGCCGAGATGCCGGTGCCGGGGATGCGGGGCACGTGGGAGCCGGTGGGAGACGCCATCCTGCTCAACGACGCGTACAACGCCAACCCGGCGTCGATGCGCGCCGCCATCACGCTGCTCGGCGATGTGGGGCAGGGACGGCAGCGCGTGATGATTCTGGGCAGCATGCGCGAACTCGGCGCCGGCGCCGCGCAGCTGCATCGCGACATCGCGCGATTTGCGCTCGACTCCCCGGCCGAACTGGTCGTGGGCGTGGGCGCGTTTGCCGACGCCCTCGAGGCGCTGGCGCCCGGCAATCCTCGCGTGGTCACCAGTACCGACCTCGATACCCTGTGGGCGCAGCTCGAGCCGCGACTCGATCGGCGCGCCGTCATCCTGCTCAAGGCATCGCGCGGCATGCGACTCGAACAGCTCGTTCCGGCCATCACGGCCTGGGCCACCGCGTAACCATCCAGCGTGCTCTACTTCCTGCTGCAACCGCTCGCACGTGATGTCAGCGTGCTGAACCTGCTCAACTACATCACCGTCCGCGCCGGCGCCGCCTTCGTCACGGCGCTGCTGGTGTGTTTCCTTTTCGGGCCAGCCATCATTCGCCGCTTGCGCGACATGGCGGTGCATCAGGTGGTGCGCGCGGGCACTCCCGACACGCACGCCGGCAAGGGCACCACACCCACGATGGGGGGCTTCATCATCCTCGTCGCGACGTTCCTGCCGGTGCTGCTGTGGGCGCGGCTCGACAATCGGTATGTGGTGCTCGCCGTGGCCGTCACGGCCTGGATGGGGGGCATCGGTTTTCTCGACGACTACCTCAAGCTCAAGCAGAAGCGCGAGGGCAAGAAGAACGAAGGGCTGGTTGAGCGCTACAAGCTCGCGGGGCAGGTGATCTGTGGTTTGGGGCTCGGCGCGTATCTGCTGCTCGATCCCATCTCCACACTGCCCGGGGCGAGCACCACGCTGCCGTTCTTCAAGTACATCCTGGTCGTACCGGCGGTGAGCTGGGCGGCGTGGCTGTACATCCCGTGGGTCACCTTCATTCTCACCGGCGTGAGCAACGCCGTGAATCTCACCGACGGTCTCGATGGACTGTCGTCCGGTCTGGTGGCCATCGCCGTCCTCACGCTCGGCCTCTTCGCCTACGTGCTTGGCCGCGTGGATACCAGCGGGTATCTGCAGGTGTTCTACCTGAGCGGCGCCGGTGAGCTCACGGTGTTCTGCGCGGCGGTCGTGGGCGCGTGCATCGGCTTCCTGTGGTACAATGCGCACCCGGCCCAGGTGTTCATGGGTGACACCGGGTCGCTCGCCCTGGGCGGTGCCGTGGGAGCGATCGCCATTCTGCTCAAGAGCGAGTTCCTGCTGCTCTTCGTGGGCGCGGTGTTCGTCGCCGAGACGGTGTCGGTGATTCTGCAACGGACCATGTTCAAGTATCGCCGCAGGAAGTACGGCCTCGAGTACGCGCAGAAGCATCGCGTGTTTCTTCGCGCCCCCTTGCACCATCATTTCGAGATGAAGGGATGGCCGGAAACACAGGTGGTGATCCGCTTCTGGATCATCGGCATCCTGTGCGCCATCCTCGCGCTCAGCACCCTCACGCTGCGCTGACGGAGACGCCATGTCGAACACTCCCCAGGAAGTCGCCGCATTGGTGGCTCGGCGCCTCGCCGAGCGCACTGGCGAGTTCGCCATCATTGGTCTTGGCCGCAGCGGGGTCGCGGTGGCGCGCCTGCTGCGCAAGGCGGGCGTGTCGGTGTATGCGTCCGATGCGGGGAGCACCCCGGCGCTGCGCGAGGCGGCGGCACTGCTCGAACGCGAGGGCGCCAGTGTGGACGTGGGCCAGCACAACCTCGAGCGCGTGGCGCACGCCGCCGTCCTGGTGGTGAGCCCTGGCGTACCCCCGTCGGCGCCGCCGCTGCGCACCGCGCTGGCCGCCGGCATCCCCGTCGTGAGCGAGGTGGAGGTGGCGCTGCGTCTCACCCCCGCGCTGCGCTACATCGCCACCACCGGCACGAACGGCAAGACGACCACCACCGCGATGGTGGGGCATCTGCTGCGCGCGCTCGGGCATGACGCCCCCGAGGTCGGCAATATCGGCACGCCCGTGTCCGAACTGGCGCAGCGGGAGCATCCGCCAGCGTGGGCCGCGCTCGAGATCTCCAGCTTCCAGCTGCACGATACGCCCGGCCTCCTCCCCGACGTTGGCGTGCTCACCACGCTCAGTCCCGATCATCTCGATCGCTACGACAGCGTGCACACGTATTACGCCGACAAGAAGCGGCTGTTCGCCAACGCCACGATGGCATCCCGCTGGGTCACCACCGCCGACAACACCGACGTGCACCAGCTCGTGCGCGGGGTGCCGGGCCAGTGGTACCACTTCTCGACGCAGCGCTGCGATGTGGATGCCTGGCTCGATCGCGAGCGCAATGAGCTGCACGTCATGGGGGCCCCTCTCCTGAAGCGCGACGACCTGGCGCTCGCGGGGGATCACAACGTGGCCAACGCCCTGGCGGCGCTGCTCGCCGTCATGGTGGCCGACGAGTCTCACCGCACACCGGCGGCGCGGGCCACGCTCGCGCGTGCGCTCCGCGAGTTCCGGGCGCTCGCGCACCGGCTGGAACCCGTGGGGGACTATGCGGGCATCCGCTGGATCAACGACTCCAAGGCCACCAACGTCGCCTCCACCCAGGTGGCCGTGGCCGGCATGACACGTCCCACCGTGCTGTTGCTCGGTGGTCGTCACAAGGGCGAACCCTACACCACGCTGGCACCGGAGCTGCGCCGAATCGCGCGCGCCGTCGTGGCGTACGGCGAGGCCGGGCCGCAGATCGCGGCCGACCTCGCGGGGCCGCTCGAGGGGCAGGTTCCGGTGCACCTGCTGCCCGCCGGCACCGACTTCGAATCGGTGCTGCGCGTGGCGCGCGGGGCCGCGCAGGCCGGTGATGTCATCCTGCTGTCACCCGCCTGCTCGAGCTACGACATGTTCCGCAACTACGAGGAGCGCGGACAGGAGTTCGCACGACTGGCGCAGGGCATCGCATGACCGGCCTCGGCGCGACATTCGACCCGGCTGACGCGGTCGGCGGGGGCGGCGGGAGTGCCGCGCGCGCCTCGGCGCTGGCGGGGACGCGCGAACGGTGGCGCATGTCGCTCGAGGGGCGCGCCCTCGTGCTCGTGACCGCCATCCTGCTCAGTGTGGGACTGGCGGTCCTCTTCAGTGCGAGCGCCCTCGTGGCCGTCGCCAAGGATCAGCCCGGCCACCATTACGTGCTGCGGCAGGCCACCGGCGCGCTCGTGGGAATCGTGGCCTTTGCCGTGCTGGCCAAGATCGATGCCGAACGATGGCGACAGTTGGCCTGGCCGCTCATGCTGCTCAGTATCCTGCTCATGATCGCCGTGCTGTTCACGGGGAAGGTGAACGGCTCGCGGCGCCATCTCTTCGGCGGATCCCTGCAGCCCTCCGAGTTCGCCAAGTTTGCGATCCTCGTGTGGACCCCCATGCTGCTGGCCAAGAAGGGCGAGGTCGTACGGCGCGTCGGCAAGGGGCTCATGCCCTTCGCCGTCGTGATCGGCACCCTCAGTGTGCTGGCCATTCTCGAGCCCGACTACTCGGTGGCCATGATGTTCTGCCTGCTCACCGCCGTGCTGCTGTTCGTGGGTGGGGCGCGCATTGCGCATTTCGTGATGTTCGGCGCGCTCGGCCTCGCGCTCGTCACCTTCCAGCTGTCGCAGAGCTCCTACGTGCGGGAGCGCATTCGCAGCTTCATGGAAGGGGAGCAGGCGTCGAGCGAACGCAAGAGTCCCACGGGGGATCAGCAATACCAGTCCTTTGTCGCGGTTGGCTCCGGTGGGCTGCTGGGGGTGGGCTTCGGACAGGGCAACCAGCAGCGGGGATGGCTTCCCCTCGCGCAGAGCGATTTCATCGGATCCGTCGTGGGCGAGGAATTCGGGTTCGTGGGCCTGGCGGGCATCACGGTGCTGTTCGCCCTCTACGGGTGGTTCGGCTTTCGCATTGCCAGAAACGCCCGATCTCCGTTTCTCACCCTCGTGGCGGTGGGGCTCACCTTCACCACCGTGTTTACCGCGTTCATCCATCTCGGCGTCGTGATCGGCCTGCTGCCCAACACCGGCCTCACGCTGCCGTTCGTGAGCTACGGGCGCTCCAATCTCGTGCTCACCCTCGCCATGACCGGCATTCTCGTGAACATCGGCAGTGAGCGGGAGCGGGTGTACGGCGTATCGGCCACCGATCCGCTGGTGGCGCCGCGTACGTGAGGGGCGTTGCCGTGAGTGCATGCCCGTGAGCACCCGTGTACTGTTCGCCGGCGGCGGCACCGGCGGCCATCTCTATCCCGGTCTGGCCATTGCCCGGGCCCTCGTGCGACTCGACCCCGCGGTGCACCCGCACTTCATCGGCGCTCAGCGCGGGGTCGAGCGCGACGTGTTGCCCACGGCGGGGTTCCCGTACACGTTGCTCGATCTGCACCCGCTCTACCGGCAGCGGCCGTGGCAGAATTGGCGGACGCTCGCCGGCGCGGTTTCGGCGTGGCGTGGGCTCGGTGCACTGGCGCGCGAGCAGCGGCCGGCCGCGATCGTGGGGACGGGCGGCTACGCGGCGGGAGTGGCACTTGCCTGGGGACGCGGCCACGGTGTGCCCACCGTGCTCCACGAGCCCGACAGTCATCCTGGCCTCACCACGCGCGCCTTTGCCGGCGGCGCCCGTGCCCTCTATCTCGGCTTTCCCGAAGCCGCCGCCCGCCTTTCGCCCGCTGCCGGCGCGACCGTCCACGCCTTTGGCTGCCCCATCGAACCACCGCCGGTGCCACGCCTGGCGCAGGCGGAGGCACGGCGCGCGTGGGGGCTGCAGGAGGCCGCATTCGTGGTGCTGGTGGTGGGGGGCAGCCAGGGCGCGCGCGCAATCAACGAAACGGTGGCGGCGTGGGTACGGCGCGGGCTCCCGACCGGCCTCGGACTCATTTGGGCCACGGGCAGGCAGCAGGCGGCGGCATATGCAGAGTACGAAGGGCCGCTGGTACGCGTTCGCCCGTATCTGGCACCCATCGCGGAGGCGTATGCCGCAGCCGACATGGCGGTCTCGCGGGCCGGTGCCATGTCCATTGCGGAGCTGTGCGCGTGGGGCATTCCACCAGTACTCGTTCCACTTCCCACGGCGGCACAGGATCACCAGACGCACAATGCGCGCGCCACGGCGGAAGCGGGCGCAGCCATTCACCTGCCCCAATCGGAACTGACGGCGGAGCAGCTTGATCGCGCCGTGTGCGAACTGCGCGACGACCCGGTGCGGATGCACGCCATGCAGCGCGCGGCGGCGCGGCGCGCGCGCCCCGATGCTGCCAACGCCATCGCGCGCGACCTGCTGCGTCTCCTCGGCCGCACCGCCTAGTCGGCGAGCGGGTACCGGCTCGACTGCAGTACGCGCCGTCGGGCGAGTCCGCCATATTTCCCGCATGTCCTCCCCGCCCCCCGACTCGCGACACCACGCACCCACGCGCGCGCTGCTGCTCGATACGGCCGATCCGCGGCCGGTGCACTTCATCGGCATCGCCGGCGCGGGCATGAGCGCCCTGGCCGAACTGCTCGCACGCCGCGGCGTACCGGTGCAGGGCACCGATGCCAACCCGGCCGGCGCCCCCGATCTCGCGCGCTACGGAATCACCGTGGCGCCGCATGATGTGCACATGGTGGCCGCCGCGCGCGCCATCGTGTACTCGTCGGCCATTCCGGCGGCGCACCCCGAAATGCAGGCCGCCCGGGCCGCCGGTCTGGCCGTGGTGCGGCGAGCGGAAGCGCTGGCCGATGCGGTCAGCGATGGGACGCTGGTGGGAATTGCCGGTACGCACGGCAAGACGACCACCACGGTCATGACCACCGAGGCACTGGCGAGCGCCGGTCGTGATCCCACTGGCGTGGTCGGCGGCCGGGTGGGACTCTGGGGAGGCAATCTCCGGCTGGGTGGCTCCACCTACGTGGTGGAAGCCGACGAGTACGATCGCTCGTTCCTGGCCCTCCATCCGGACGTGGCCGTCGTGCTCAATGTCGAGGCCGATCATCTCGACATCTATCGCGATCTCGACGACATCACCCGCGCCTTCGAGATGTTTCTCACGCCCGCGCGCGCGCTGGTGCGCTGCGCCGACGATGCGGGCGCGATGGCGTTGCGGGTGGCCACCAGTCGCGACGTCATCGCGTATTCGGCCACGCTGCCTGGCACCGCACCGGCCCCGCAGGCGGGCGATGCGCGCCTCGTGGCGCACGACCTCGTGCTCGATGGCACTGGCGCCCGCTTTGTCGTGCACTTCGATGGGGAAGCACTTGGGCCGGTGCGACTCGCCGTGCCCGGGCTGCACAACGTCCGCAACGCGTTGGCGGCCATCGGCGCCGGGTTGTCGCTGGGGGCGACGGTTGGCGACATGGCACCGGGGCTCGCCGCGTTTCGCGGGGTCGAACGCCGTTTCCAGCGCCTCGGACGCGAGCGTGGCATCGACGTCGTCGACGACTATGCGCACCATCCCACGGAAGTGGCGGCCACCATCGCGGCCGCGCGCCACGCCTTTCCGGCGCGCCGCCTCGTCGTCGTCTTTCAACCGCATCTCTATTCGCGCACGCGAGACCTCCAGGCGGAGTTCGCGGCGGCACTGAGCGCCGCCGATGCCGTGCTGTTGTGCGACATCTACGGTGCCCGCGAGACCCCGGAACCGGGGGTCACCTCGGCGCTGATCGGCGGGCGCATGACGTCGGGGGTGCTGCGCTGGAGCGGTCCGCGCCAGGAGGCCGCCGCACACGCTTACGCCCTCGCCGGTGAGGGAGACGTCGTGCTCACCATGGGGGCCGGCGACATCACCCGGACTGGCCCCGAACTACTCGAACGATTGCGCGCCACGGCGTCGCACCACTGACCATGGCGGCTGGCATCCTGGACACGGGTGTGAGTGCCCCGAACCGCTCCGGTGCCGGCGAACCGCCGCGCTGGCAACGGCTCGCACGCGTCACCCTCATCGCCTGCGCCGTGGGAGCCACCCTGGCCAGCCCGTGGTGGGGGCCGCGCGCGCTCGCCCGTCTCGACTTCTTCCACGTGCGTCGCGTGGTGTTCGAGGGGATGCGCTACACCCCGCGCGGCGAGGCGCTGGCGCTGCTCAAGGTGGACACCCTGCAATCGGTGTGGCAGGAACTCGCGCCGCTGGCCGAGCGGCTCGAAGCCCATCCGTTGGTGGCGAGTGCGCAGGTGGAGCGTCAACTGCCCGGCACGATCCTCGTGCAGGTGGTGGAGCGGGAGCCGGTGGCACTGGTCCGGCGCAAGGACGGACGCCTCGACCCCGTCGACGGCGCCGGCCATCGGCTCCCCATCGACCCCGCCCGGGTACCCATGGACGTCCCGCTCTCGGCCACCGCGGACAGTGCGCTCATGCACCTGCTCGACGGGCTCCGGGCCACCGAACCGGCGCTGTATGGCCGGGTGGAGCGTGCCGAGCGGGTCAAGACGCGGGGAGCGCCCGACGAATTCCGGGTCAAGCTCGGTGAGGTGACGGTACGGACCACCCCCGAGGTGACCGTGGACCGGTTCAAGGACATATTACCGGTGGAAGCCGACCTCGCGCGCAACCGCCTGCGCGCCGTGGAGCTTGACCTGCGCTTCCGTAACCAGGTGATCGCAAGACAGCCATGACGTCCGAAGCCATCGTTGCCGCCCTCGATATTGGCACCGCCCACACCACCGCCATTGTGGCGGCGGTGCATGGCGACCTGCCGCGTGCGCCGCGGCTCAAGGTGCTGGGAGTGGGGAGCACCCGCACGATGGGGCTGCGCCGCGGAGTGGTCAGTGATATCGAGGAGGCCACCCGCAGCATCCGCGCCGCCGTCGAAGAGGCGTCACGGGTGGCGGGCGTGCAGCCCGACGGACTCTACGTGGGCATTGCCGGAGAGCACGTGCGCGCCATGTGCTCCACGGGCGTGGTCGCCATCAGCGGCGACGAAATCACGCGCGCCGATGTGGACCGCGTGAACGAGGTGGCGCGCGCCATGGCCATTCCGCAGGACCGCGAGCTGCTGCACGCCATTCCGCAGGAATACCGGGTGGACAAGGCCGACGGCATTCGCGATCCCGTGGGCATGATCGGCACGCGCCTCGAGACCGAGATGTATCTCGTCACCATCGGCAGCGCGCCGGCGATGAACCTCCGCAAGGCCATCGAGCGGGCCGGATACAAGTCGCGCGAGCTCGTGCTGGAACCGCTCGCGAGTGCGTTGGCGGTGCTCACCGAAGAGGAGAAGGAGCTGGGCGTCGTGCTCGTCGAGCTCGGCGCCGGCACCACCGATCTCGCCATCTTCCACGAGGGCAAGATCCGGCATCTGGGCACGATCCCCTACGGTGGCAACAATGTCACCAGCGACCTGGTGCAGGGGCTCGGCATCACGCAGCACGACGCCGAGCAGCTCAAGGAGGCGTACGGCTGCGCGTACGAGCCGCTCATCGACCCCGCGCAAGTCATCGCCATGCCGCCATCCGGTACGCACGGCGAGCGGCACATCTCGCGCGAGCTCATGACGCACATCATCCATCAGCGGATGGACGAGATCTTCGACAAGGTCGTGCGCGAGGTGCAGCAGGCGGGCTATCAGGGCAAGCTCAACGCCGGCATCGTGCTCACGGGAGGCGGATCGTCGCTCGAGGGCATCACGGAACTGGCCGCCGATGTCTTTGGCCTGGGGGTACGGGTGGGGATGCCGGGGGCCAAGCTGGACGGCCTCGTGGAGAATGTGGCGGACCCCCGCTTTTCCACCGTGACCGGACTGGCGCTCTACGGCGCGCATCGCGCCGCGCTGGGTGGCGTCGTGTCCCGTCGGCCGTCACTCAGTGGTGGCGGCGTGGACAAGCTGGCCACGCGGGTGAAGACCTGGTTGCAGGACTTCTTCTGATCGTAGCGGTGTGGGCGCCGGTCACACTCCGTGATCGGCGTTCGCATATGCAGGCTGTCCAGTGTGTCGGTCGGTCGCCCCTTCCTGCGCCCCATGACCTCATTGCTCGACCAACTGCAGTCGTCGTTTCCGGCCACGTACGCGCTCGAGCGCGAGGTGGGCCGCGGCGGTATGGCCACCGTGTTCCTCGCGCGCGACGTGCGCTACGACCGGAAGGTGGCCGTCAAGGTGCTCAGTCCCGAACTTGGCGCGGTGCTCGGGGTCGAGCGGTTCCTCAGTGAGATACGCGTGACGGCCACGCTGCAGCATCCCAACCTGCTGCCGCTGTTCGACAGTGGAGAAGCGGACGGGCTGCTGTACTACGTGATGCCGTTCGTGGAAGGCGAGACACTGCGGGCACGGCTCGATCGGGACAAGCAGCTGTCGGTGAGCGAGACGATGCGGCTCGGTGGGGCGATCGCGAGCGCGCTCGACTATGCGCACCGCAACGGTGTCATTCACCGCGATCTCAAGCCGGAAAACATCCTGCTGCAGGACGGCCAGCCGCTCGTGGCCGATTTCGGCATTGCGCTGGCCGTGAGCAACGCCGGCGGGACCCGCGTTACGCAAACCGGACTGTCTCTCGGTACGCCGCAGTACATGAGCCCCGAGCAGGCCACCGGCGACCGCGTGATCGATGCGCGCAGCGACGTGTACGCGCTCGGCGCGATCCTCTACGGGTGCCTCACCGGCGAGCCGCCGCACACGGGCACCACCGCGCAAGCGATCATCGCGCGGCTGATGACCGAGGAACCGCGCGCGATCAGTGCGTCGCGCCGGAATGTGCCCCCTCACGTGGAGGCGGCGATCCGCAAGGCGCTCGAGAAGCTCCCGGCGGATCGGTGGGCGACCACGAAGGAGTTGGCAGACGCGTTGCAGGATGCGTCACGAACGGCCGCCATTGTCGCAGCGGGCACCACCAGCACGGCGGGGCCGCGTCGCACGCGTGCGCTGTGGCTGACGTCGGCGCTCGTGCTGGTCGCCGCTGTCGGCGGCTATCTCGGTGGTGCGCGCAGCGCGCCGTCCGCGGAAGCGGACGCCGTTCGATTCGCCGTCGCCTTGCCGCCGGATGTCCGGGTCACTTCTACGGTGGGACTCAACCTCGGAATCTCCCGTGATGGGCGGCAGGTGATGGTGGTGACCGAACGCATCGGGCAGGCCGGTGATCCCGTTGTATACGTGCGGCATCTCGACAGTCTCGACGCGCTGCCGATCGCTGGCAGTGAGAACGGTTTTGGACCGGTGTTCACACCGGACGGCAAGAACGTCATGCTCCTGCGTACGGAGAGCGACCAAAAGGCCGTGTTTCGCGTTCCGCTCCAGGGCGGAGGGCCCACGACGCTGCTGGATTATCCCGGCTCGCTGTTCGGGGCCTCGTGGGCGCATGGCGACTACTTCGTCTTTGCCCCCGCCTCCACGATCCAGCGCCTCGGCATCGGGGAACAGAAGGGGCGCGTGATCGCCGACATCCGCGACGTTCCTCAGGCGACGTACTTCTCGAATCCGTTCACGTTTCCCGACGGCAGGACCGTCGGTTCGCGGATTCACGTCGGCGAAGCCGACAAGCTCGTGCTCATGCCCATCGACAGTGGTGCGGTACGGGTGATCGATCTCGAGTTGTCGAACGTCGTGGGGTATCACGACGGGCATCTGTTCTTCGGGCGCTTGGACGGCTGGATCTACAAGGTGCGCTTCACGCTCCCGACCGGGGAAATCGCAGGGGTGCCCGAGCGCGTCATGGGGGGCATCAGCGCCAAGAGTGCCGGCGGGCTCAATGCCGTCATGGCCGCCAACGGCACGTTGGCCGTGTTGCGAGGATCGGTCGGTGGGGACGTGCAGTTCGTCTCGTTCGACGGGACCGCACGACCCGTGGAGACCGAGCGGAAGCAGTACCAGTCCGTCCGCTGGTCGCCCGACGGTCGCTTCGTCGTTGCCGAACTGAATGCCGCGACGTCGCAGAGTTTCACCGACGAGTTGTGGCTCATCGATCCGCAATCGGGGGCGCCCACGAAAGTGACCAATGGTGTCGATGCGGTGTGGTCACCCGACGGAAGACAGCTCGCGTATCGTACGAGCAACGCGACGGGCACCATGCCCCGCGGGGTGTATCTGGCGCCGGTCGACGGCAGCACGCCGCCGCGCCGCGTGATCGCGGGTCTGGGGATACCACGGGCCATCCTTGCGAATGGCACGGTCCTGCTCATCGAACGCCCCGACGGGTTGTTCACGATGCCGGTGAACGACACGTCGTCGCGAACGCGGATGATTGCCGAGGGGGAGTCCGCGCGTGACGCACGGGTGTCGCCGAATGAGCAGTGGGTGGCCTTTCGCTCTCAGCGCAATGGGCGCGCCGATCTCTTCATCAAGGCGCTCGCCCCCGGCGGTGCCGTGACGCAGGTGTCGGTGCAGGGGGCATCCGGCGCCTCGTGGGGTGGCGACGGGCAACGGCTCTATTACCGCAGCGGGGGCACGCTGTGGCGGGCTACGCTCGCGTTCAACGGGGCCAGCGCCTCGATCGTGCAGCGAGACTCCGTCACCCAGATCGGTGACGTGTGGGACGTTCATCCCACCAAGCCCGAAATCGCGGTCCTGCAGGATCGTACCGGCGAGTCGCAGCTGCAGGTGTTCACCGGGTGGGCGCAGCAGCAGACGGGACGGCCTCGCTGATCAACGGTCGCGAACGAACGTCGCCCGGTACGTCCGCGTAACTTCGATGACCGTCG
>Ga0315899_10003566_pt1 | contig 16954 bp, 11 predicted proteins | sample LakEriMetagenome_2_FD_203518 | JGI IMG/M metagenome (GOLD analysis project Ga0315899, IMG submission 203518) | Freshwater fungal communities from buoy surface, Lake Erie, Ohio, United States - Buoy 4 MA112 | ecosystem: Environmental > Aquatic > Freshwater > Lake | place: USA: Lake Erie, Ohio... | reverse complement strand
GATAAAGGACAGGAAAAGAACCTCGAAAATTCTGAGGTCGACCGTAAGCCCGTCTTCCTGTCCCGACTAAAGTAAACTCTTGGGCGGAGTCAAATTCGCGAGACCACTCGACATAATTACATACCAAAAGATCTAGATCGTTATCCTTGTCAAAGTCGAACCATCCACAGGCAGAACTCCAAGCTTTGGAATCGCCAGCGACCCCAGTGCTCCCGGTTACGTCGACGAATTTTCCGTTTTCGTTTTTAAAGAGCTTGTTTTCGCCAAGGCACGAAATGTAGACATCAACATTGCCGTCGTTGTCATAATCGCCGCAAGCAACCCCCATCCCGTAGACTGTAACCTCTAATCCAGCTTGCTTGGTTACATCCGTGAAGGAACCCTTTCCATCGTTTTGATAAAGCTTGATTGGTGTTGGCTCACTGGCGACCAAAGCGGGATCCCAATGGCAACAGTTGACGAGCAGAATGTCTTGGTGACCATCATTGTTGTAGTCGAGGAACGCACAACCGCTACCCATCGTCTCAGGTAGTAACTTGTCCCCTTTAGCTCCGGACGTATGAACGAAGTTTAATCCCGATTGAGCCGTTATGTCGGTCCATTTAACTTTGGGGGCTGACACCGCTGATTTCTCACGCCCCTCGGGTTTAGCAATCTCTGTTGGTTCCTCAACAACCACCTCTCGTTTTGGCTTCAGATACCAATACGAGCCCGCTATTACTAACCCCATCAAAACGAAGACCAAGATTGAGCCTAGAAAAGCTCGACCGATTACAGCATCATCCTGGTCTTGGTCGCGTGCCGGATCATTGACTTCATTTGGTTTTGACGGATCACTGGCCATTCGCTTCAGCTAGTTCTGGTTTTAATGTTGGTTTCAGAGAGTAAATTACGACAGACTCTGCGGCCGCATTGGCTGCAGGATATTTTTCTCTCGCGATGCCGACCGCTACGCCTTGGGCGTTATCGTCGGGTTTGTATTTGGCGTGCATCTTTTTATGGATGAGGGCTTTTTCATCGTCGCCGAGGGCAGTGTAGACCAAGCCGAGATTGTAATGCGCATTGACATTTTCGACATCAATTACAAGCGTCCGCTCAAACTGCTTTGCTGCCTCCTTGAGAAGCTCTTCGCGTTTAGCTTTTTGGCTCGGTGCATGCATTTGTTCGGCACGATCGAACACCGTTCGTCCTAAGACATTTAATACTTCGATGTCTTTACTAAAGTCGAAACGTCGTTTCTTTCTCTCTTCAGTCGTCTTGTCGACAATCGCCCTGAAGTTAGATTCCGCTTCTACCAATCGGCCTTGTTCGCGATTGACCAAGCCGCTAAACCATGCGATCGACCATTCAGGTGCTGCCGGTTCTTTCATGGCTGCGGCCCGAAGAACAGCATCTCCCGCCTCATCGATCCGTCCTTCTCTAAGGTACACTCGGGCTAGATTGATTGGCCCATCAAAACGGTTCAAGCCCTCAACAACTTTGAAAGCGGCCTCGGATTGCTTAAGTTCTGCTTTACCCTCAAGGAACAATCCAATGCCGTAATCGTTCCATCGTTGCCACACGGGTATATCCCTCGCAGGTTGTGAAGCGGGTGGATCAAAGCCTTCTACTGCGAACTCTACTGAATCCTGGGCGAGCGTAAGAATCGGCAAATTATTGACGTAAGTACCATCGTTTTGGAGGCCAGAGTTAGAAACGTTAACTCCCGTCTCAATCTTATCCATATCGGGTGTACGCGATTCCGCTAGCCGCTTGTGAGTGATCTCCATATACTCGTAGTCAAATTTGCGATAGTTGAGTTTCACCGTCGCCTTAATCGTACCCGCTACACTCTCAGGAACTTGAAAGCCGTAATGAACAACCTGACCAGCTCCCGGTGGGATTTGGTGGTTGTATAAAGGAGTGAAGATATCGCCAGCATTGCGGCGATTGATTCGGTTGCCGTGGCGATCCAGCATGAATACGTTGATAAAGTGGGAATAAGGATCGACTGCTTTTCGCTCATCCATCCCACCACTTTGGGCGATCACTTTGCCGCCGCTCTCGAGGGTGACCTCAACCCACACTTCGTTTGAGTCAGCAGTACCCTGAGTGAATTCGTGTCCCATCTTGAGAGTTCGGATGACCGTTTCAAGCAAGTAAGAATCGCCACGTTTTAAAACAGGAATTTCTGGCCGAATTGGTGCGATCAACTTGCCATCAATCGTTCCCTCTTCCTTGATGCCAAAAATATCAATCCGTACGACTCCATCGAGGAATTTTTTATGTTTACCCTCGACTAAATCCCAGTAACCGCGCAGAAATGGAAGTCCCGAGTTGCCAGATGCAAAGTTGTGGTCGTGAATCGTAAGCTTGCCAGAATCGTCGTTTACTTTGGCGCCAAAGTCGTTGGATTCGACCAATCCCATATGACATTGACTGCAATTGTTTTTCGCGGCTTCTGGATAATAGAAGCTTCGAGCCCCATGACCAGACACACCACTCAGCAACCAAGAATCATAGTGGTTTTGTCCGCGTAGGAACTCTTTGTACTTGTTGAGTTCGTAGGGCAAATGCACCTTGTGACACGTTGAACAGAACTCTGCACTCTTGTGAAAGTCTTTCAAGAATGTTTTCTTGTGAAACTCTGGTTTGGCTTTGATCAGCTGATTGTTGATCCATTGAAGAAGCGGGTTCTTGCTGAAGGCGAATGGATAGTGCAATGAGTCCTCGATAACGAAATCTGCGTTGCCCCGAGTTGAGTTGACATGCGTAATGGCATGGCAAGTCGTGCAGGTAATACCAGCTTGCGAGGTGGGATCTCTTACGTCATCGTAATGAGGATTGTCGAATGCTCCACTGAAAAAGGGCACGGGATCGTGACAGCCTGCACAGAATCGTGAACCCTTCATGTTGCCATCCAGTTTCATTGAGACTTCGCGAGTCTCTCGGATGCTGACTAGATAAGCGGGGTTGTTAAAAGAACTAAACCGGTGGGCGCTGTGCTCCCATTGTTTGTAGGAATCTTCGTGGCACTTGAGACAATACTCGTCATTATCCAAATTCTGGGCGGAGATGAAGCCACCATTTGCCGTGCGGGCCAAAGAGGGTTCAAAGTATTTTACTCCCTCAGCAGAAACGACTTTGCTCCATTCACGAGGATCCTGGACGTGCAAAGAAACCATCACACCCACCGAAACGATGGCGACGATTCCATAGGCGACGCCCAGCTTCCATTTGATCTTTTGCCCGACGAGCCGGTGAAGCCAGTAGAGCCAAACCGCTACCAACGGGCTGATTACGTGCGCCCAATAAACCACCGAACGAGAGGCAGGATGTTTAAGGTCAAACACGCCACCAATTCGGACCAATAGTAATCCCGAAAACAACACCACCAAACTGATGCCGAATAGAGCGTAGCCAACACGGATGGCTCGTTTGTTCTTTCGCTTTCGGGCTGTTATTAAGTGAACAATCCCAAACACCAAAAATGGGGCTAAGAACACCAATCCCAAGCCCACATGCCCCAGGAACATGAACATGTAGAACTGGTTTTGGTAAGACTCGCCACGTTGCCATTCGAGGAACGTGATGGTTGCTAGGTACAGGGAATTAGCGACTAATAGGGCTAGGATCGCGAATAAAACGTAGAGCAACCGTTTGAGCCCCGGACCAATCGCTGGTACATAGACTCTTTTTTTGGGAGGGTTAGGGGATTTTTCTGGAGAAGTAGTCATGCCGGCTGACAGCGATATTTATGAGAGTAGATCCCTAGACATACTAGGGAAAAATCTTCGCCGCAGATTTATTTGCGACGTCGATTGAGAACAAGCTTTTCAGGTGAGGGTCAGCAACAATGAGATTGCCACCATCTCTAGTAATACCGACAGGATTCTTGAGCGGTTCACCAGAGATTAATTTTTCTGGTTCTGATCCAACCTTTACTTTCCAAACTGCTTTAGCATAACCATCGCAAAGGTAAGCATTCTCCTCGTCATCGAGAACCAGTTGGTTCGGAAACTCGAAAGGGGTTCCTTTGACAATGATTTCAGCCGATTTGTCAGGCGAATACCTGACTAACGAATCGTTTACGTTGGCCAGAATCCAAACTCGGTCTTTGCCGTCGATCGCGATTCCGCGAGGTGGTGAGCATTTGACAAATTCGGTGACCTCTCCGTTGGAAGTCGGGACTTTGAAAACAGCACTTCTTTCGAGATCCGCGACGAAAAGGTCCCCTTTGGAATCAATAACGATCCCCATCGGAATACCGATGTAGCCATTGGTAAGTGGCTGCGGCTTCCCTTCGGCATCGAATTTGTAGACTTCACGGGTAGACGAATCCCCCGCAAAAAGGGTCCCATCTGCACCGATAGCCAAGCAGCGAACTGCATTCAGAGGGGTACGGAATTTCTTGGAGCCTTGGAAGTAGATCGTGGCTTTCCCATCAGCGACCTTCCAAATTCCTGGGAGGTTGCGATCAGCGACGTACATTTCACCGCTAGGCGCTTTGACCACCGCCAGCGGATATTGCATTTCCTGGGCGATTATCGTCTCAGAAAAAATCGCCGTAAATCCGCAAAGGGTGACGCAACACAACGAGACGAACTGAGAGAGGGTGGATCGAATCATTAAAAGTCCCTGATCTGGTTCCAAAACGATGGTTCGTCTTGGTATCTAGTTTGATATTGTTTTAGGAATTCGACGTGGGCTGGCGTATTGGGAAATTCCTGTTCCGGTTCATAAGGATAACGAGCCATACCACGAAATGGCAACGGCCCCGAATCCTGACCTTGTATTGTATTCAAATCTGCGTCTTTATCCCAACCAACATTGTAAATGATGAAATCGCGGACCCAGCCGGGGGGTAAAATCGTTACATTCGCTGAAAAGCGAACCGTCATCTCGTCTCCGGCTCCCATTACAACCTGCAAATCGTCCGCGTCGGCGATGAGTTTGGTCACATCACCATATTTGGTAAATGCTCCGGTCATCGGCGGCCAGATCGACTCTTTGGTAACGCTGTTGTACTCATATCTCTTGGGAGCATTGCCCGGTTGGGGGATCAATTCCGAAAACCCTCGATAATGTAAATCCGCATCTTGAAGCTCGAGCGGGGTGACAACGAACGAGTCTGATCGTGGTTCTCGCTCGCCACGTGTGTAGAACACCTCATCCCAGCAGAGTTCCATGTTGGAAACGAGCCGAATGCGGTGATCGTCACAAAGGAAGACGTCCGTCAAATCGATGGCAATGGTTTTAGTTTTGCCCCCTGGGAACCCGGCATAGGGGACGACTTCCACCCAGTTACCAGCGGCATCGGGCACTTGGATCGACGGCGGCTGCAGCTTGGGCTTGAGCGGATTCTCGTCACTTGCCAGATTGAGCGATGTACAAGTTGGGAAAAGCCATCCGGTCATATAGAGCACAATATCATCGCTTGATTTGGAGGCGGAATCACTCTCCCCATCTTTTCGGAAATCAATCTCAAGCCAATGGGGTTTCGTGAGACCTTGGTTGTAGCCTTCAGTCCAAGTTCTGGTGTAGCGTTGATCTCGTTTGTTTGTCCACTCTCTTAAGTCGTTTCCATTTTGATCCACGATCGATTTTGGGTACAAGCGATTTTCAACAGTACGTATTTTGAATTCGCTAATTTCAGCTGGACCTACTTTTTCGTTTGTAAAGACATCGATCTCTTTGGGATGGTCGACGGCTAAGAGTTTGACGGAATCAAAGTATGCCGCCTCCCAAAGTTCTTCGGTTATCTGAAGAACATAAGAGTCGTCTTTAGGCTTGAGTAGCTGGCCATCGATTTTGAGGTATTCCCAATCGCGAGTGGGCGCGGTCACTCCGGCGGCGAATTGCAATCCGATTGGAGCAGCCCAAAGGCAGTCGGTAACAAACTCGAACCGTTCTCCGTTCCATGCATATAGATATGGGCAAGACCCGCCCAGATTCTGTTGATCAAAAACAGTCACCCGGCTGTCCACATTAAAGATGTTATTAGGAATGCCGTTAGTCCATATGACTCTGGCAATGTCCGCTTGATTTTTCGGCCCCAGACCGAAACGTGTTCGAGTGCCACGAACTGCTTGCGCTTGATAGGTGCCATTAGACTTAATCTCAATCATCGAACCAACTCCGTGCATATTGCAGCGTGCACGTGGATTCTGGCTTCCATCCTCATCAGCCCGCAAGACGATCTCAAGCTGGTTGTTCTTGTTGCCTCCATTGTTACGAAGCCATTTCAATGTTCCTGTTTCCATTAATACGATCAAGTCATCATCTCGATCTAAGTCAAAATCGATGGATACAACGTGTGAAACGGGATCCGAAACCGAGATCGCACTACCGTCAGAACTTAGTTGGTAGTCCGCACCTCCGCGATGAGCCTGAACGCCATCTTTGCCCCACGAAACGACGTCACTGAAAGTATCGTTGTCCCAATCAAAAACGAGGATTCCATTCGTATTGACATCCGACAAGCGGGTTGCGGTGTTTGGTTGCCAAGAACTTTGCCCAACAGATCGCATTGTCACTAGAGTTAAACCCTTGGCGCCTCCCATGACGATATCCCAACATGCATCGCTATTTGCGTCGATTGCTTCTACAGCTTGAGAGCACCCCTCCGATTCTCGCGGCCAACTGATGTCTCGGATCACATATCTTCCATGAAGATTACTTGCGAGCATTGTCGGTCCTGTGGTTTCACCACCAAGCAAGAAATCGTTCAATACGTTTCTGTCTAAATCAAGAGCCAGAATGCTTGAGGTCGGTTGGTTTGCTTTAGGAATATTGGATGTGCTAGTAACATCAGCAAAAGTCCAATTGCCTCGATTTGACCAAATTGACAATCCAGAATTGGAAGAGACTATCAAATCCAAATCGGAATCGTGATCCATATCAATAGCAACAACTTTCCGAACTCCTTTTAGCTTAGCCATCTCATCAGATAACGGACGTACATTTAGTTCACGAAGGCCAGTTGGTTTGTTAAGAACGTTTTCAAAAAGGATGAGACCATCATTACCGTAAGCTAGCAGGTCAACGTCAGTGTCAACAAATTCATCCGCATCCTTCTTTCTCTGATCGATCGGGATTGTAGAAGGTAATGGAGATGGTGGAATTTGCTCGCGACTTCTTTGAAAATCCCGATCTAAATCAACCAAGACTAGACCACTAATGGAGGCCTCAACGGGGCTGGAAAGAATCTTTTTGGGTGTGTCAGATTTAGTGAGGCTCCAGGCCTCGACGCTATCGCCCGCGACAAAGATAAGATCCAGAATACCATCCATGTCGATATCCTCAGTCGCTATTGTTTTCACGTTAGCCACGTTTGGAAGTGGTGAATCTATTTGTTCAAATCTCGCGAATGAGTCGCTTCGTCTCCCCTTGAGCGCTGGGGTTAGCGATTCCATTTGGATTAGCGCGTATTCAAGTGGATCTTCTCGTCGCAGATAAAACAAATCTTGTTGGTACGCTATTTCAACGATCAAAACGTTTTTCATGCGTACCGCATGCCCTTGAGCGGCTTGCCAGTTTCCCTTTGCAATGGCATCTTTGGCCATGTCGAGTAATTTTGGTATAGGGGCACTACCAGGAGCGTTGAGAGGTAGAAAGAGTGTGCGACAAAGATCCAATTGCTCGGCACATTTAGGATCTTTCAGCCTTGCCAAGATTTCCAAATAGAACGTATTTAATACAAGATTATTTGATGATTGCTTCAGTCCCTTTTCCAGTAGGTAACGAATTTCAGGATAGTTGGCCTCCTGATTTTCAGGAAGCAAAAGCTCTACTAACTGAAAACATGCATCTTTACCAGCATTGGGTTTAGAACAGGCTTCTCTTAATAGATTGATTGTTTGAGCGTAATCCCCTTTCGGTTGATACAAACGAGATTCAAGTATCAATGGATCGGATGCATCGGGCTGAAGAGACTTCAAGTTCTTTATCGTCTCGAGACATTCTTTTTCGAGTTGCGATGCCTTGTTTGTATCGCCGGCCTTTATGGCGTTATCTATTTGAACGAGCAAAGCAACAGCTAAATTCTGATGGGCACTAGGATCCTTTGGGTACTGTTTGGTTAAGCTTCTGAAACCGTCGATAGCCGAATTTACCTTTGTTCCCGCCTTATCATCCGATGCCTTATTCTCGAGGAAAGCTAAAGATTGATCTCGCAAAGAAATCCACTTGGACTCCACGGCTGTATTCTTCGGTTGCTCGCTCTCACTCCAACAACCGGCAAGGAGCGGTAGATACAACAATGTAAGCGCCGTGCGTTGGATCGTATGGGATTTTTTTTGATGGTTCATCGCGTTTTCGGGAAGAGGCATTAGATTGTGGTCGAAGAGGAGTGTTGGTCCGTCATGACCTCTATACGTTTAGTCTATCAATCGCGTTTGTTTTTCGAAGCGGAGCAAGACTAGCTATTGCGACCAAACTCCAAAATAGCTTTAAATCCTGACAGAATTCAACCCTTTATCGGGGTCACCGACGCAAATTCTTCGTAAGTTGTTTCCAGCTCGTGAGCTCGATTCCTTTTTTGATAATGCTCTCTTTTTGCTCCGGTTGACTGAAAAGTTCAAAGTCTTGATGTCGACGCTTATGGCTAGTCGTAATGGCCTCGAGTTCCGGGCCGTCTAAAGCCGAGTGGATAATGAGCAGACTGATGCCATCTTTCAAATTGTCGATGGCATCGCTGTATATCGTTTCTCGTACAACCAAATCGTCGGGGCCATAAAACTGAAGTAGATAATCTAGCACGGGAAGTTTGCGTTGGTCCATTTGGTCAACCGTTCGAGCCATCGTCGCTGCAAAGTGCGGGTATTCACTCTTTTGTTCTTGAGACATCGATCGCAGCCATAACATCGGAAGATCGTATTCCATCGCGAGTTTGATATACACCTCCACTATATCCAACCGCGACATCACAGCTCCCATGTGAGTATCCAAATGACTGATAGGAACGCCGTGTTGTTTAGCAAGCTCGATTTGAGCACGCAGTTCAATCTCTACTTCGCTTGCCTTAGCATGCTCGGCGACTTGCGCGACACCTTTCCACAAGTAACCATCCGGATCGACAAGACTCGGTACTTTGTCACGCCCTGCAACCGGGCCCCAGCGATAGCCGGACCATTCGGAATTCAGGGTTAAGTGCACGCCGTAACAAAACTCTGGGTGTTGTCTCGCGTAGTCGGTGAACTCCTTGGCCCAGGAACAATTCATCATAATACTCGTGGACGTAACCACACCACTCTCTAGAGCGCGGATGGTGGCAACATTGGCCGCGTGGCACATGCCTGCGTCATCAATGTGAACGATTAACTTCTTCTTCAACTGCGAATCGGCTGCCGTCGATACGGAAGAAAACATGCTCAACAATGCGATTAAAAAGAGCCCAGACCAGGAAGAAAACCCTGGCTTTATGGGTCGATTCCGTTTCGATCGATCTGGCATGATAACCTCGTCATTCGTGAAAGCTGTTTATTACGTTATGCTCTGAGTCTACCATGTTCAAAGAGATTTGCATTTGCATTTGCGTTTGCAGTTGATACGTCAGTGACGACGGCGAGTTCACATGGAGTTCGTTGGGGACGCAAAGGCTAGATGAGAAAAAATCTAAATACGTGATCAGCAAAAAAACTAGGATTCGGTACAATCCTGAGGGTTGCCCGCTTTTCTATCTAGTTTCCGCGTTCCCAACAGATTTTCATGACCTATCAACCTTGGATCGATAACCCAAAGTGGCAGTCGCTAGTGGTCGACACGTACGCAGAGGCATTTCGCAGTTTGTACGGCCGCGTGCTGGTAACCGCACGCGATACAAAGTGGCTCATGGCGGCTTGCCATGCAGCGACAGGCCATGCCAGCAGTACGATTTTATGCGATTGCGAGGCAGGGATCGAGCAAATCGTAGACGGACGTTCACCCGGTCAGGAGACACCAGACGGTCGCGTTGGTGCGTATCTTCAGTTTCACGTGCCAAGATTCCGCAAAGATCGCGTAGAGCACTTGGAGCGTGTCATGCTGGCCCGTCTTAGCCAAAATGTTTTGACTTGTCCAACCACGCGATGCTTTAACGCTTTAGAAACCGACCCTTATTTTAAACTCGGGCGCAAGATCGCATTCTTTGGCGATGGGCATCAACGTCGGACGGAGATGTTTCAACAAAAAGGATGGACCATTCCGACCCTTGGGGGCGAGTTCTTTTTGAGTCGCAGGTTTGGGTACGCGGATGGAATCATGGGTGGGAATCTTTGGTTCCTCGGATTTTCTGAGGAGGCCGCTATCTTGGCTGCTGAGCGTGCCGCCGAAGCCGCTGACAAGCACCCGGATGTCATAACGACATTTCCCGGTGGTGTAGCCGCAAGTGCGAGCAAGGCGGGAAGCAGTTATAAGTTTCTCATCGCCAGCACGTTTGCAGAATATTGCCCGACCCTTAAGGATAAGCTCGGGGATCGTTCGCTAGTTCCTGAGGGCGTGGTTTCTATTATGGAGATCATTGTCAATGGATCGACGCTAGAACAAGTTGCGTCGGCAACGTACGCTTCGATTGAAGCGGCGCTGACGGTTGATGGAATCCATAGCGTCAGCGCCGGTAATTATGGAGGTCGGCTCGGCAAATCGTTTGTGTATCTTCATCCCCACCTGCATCCCTAAGATTCGATTCGCACACGTTCATGATTGAACAGCAACCAGGAATAGATCTTTACTACGTTCGGATCCCCAACGGTCAAGAGTTTGGACCTGCCGATCGCTCAACCATTTTGGCCTGGGAGACACAAGGAAGGGTTAACGATACTTGTCAAATTCGCTCTCAAGATGGAGGAGAACTCATTGGATTCGCGCTCTGGAAACAAGACAGCTATGCAACACCCGTCCCAACAAGCAGTCCAACTGGTTCACCTCGATATTCGAGTGCCAATGTCTATGGAGATCAAATAGGTCGAGTTGTGGTCCCTGCCAATCAGTCGGTCGCACCGGCACGAAGTCGTGCGACGACGGTTTTGATCTTGGGGATTTGTTCCTGGCTGTCATGCGTGACATTTTTCGCATCACCCGTTTGCGCTTTATTTGCGATTGGATTTGGGATTGCCGAATTAGGGAGAATCAAGCGAGGGGAGATAAATTCAGATGAGCGTCATATTGTGTGGATTGGAATAGTCCTCGGCGTTGCGAATCTCTTATTCGTTGTTATTTTCACCGTGTTTGGGTTGATTGCGGCGTTCATTCCATGAGAATACATCCATAATGCTCAGGGGGTTTTGTTTTATTGATTGTCATTGGAACCGGTAGATCCAATGGTAAGGGCGTAAAACCCTGATCGATTTTGTTTCGAACTAAACTCGTTTCGGATAGAACTGTGAAACTCATTATTGCCATTATCCAACCAACAAAGCTTGAAGAGGTCAAAGAGGCCTTAACGGAGGTTGAAGTGTTTCGACTTACCGTGCTCGATTGTTTGGGATTCGGGCGACAACGAGGCCAAAAGTCGGCCTTTCGCGGACAGGACATGTCCATCAATTTAGTTCGGAAAGTCCAATTGCAAATTGCGGTCAATGACGAGTTTGTCGAGCCGACCATCAACGCCATCCTCACAGGCGCTCGCGACGGGGAGAAAGGCCAGATCGGCGACGGTAAAATCTTTGTTGTACCCATGGATGATTGCATTCGAATTCGAACCGGGGAGCGGGGCCCCGAGGCGATATAGCCGCCGTTTCTGATTTCCCTTTTGTTAGCGCCTTGCCCGGAGAGGCTCAATGCTGGCATTACAGTTAGACGGTCGAGGGCATCCCCGTTCTGATTTCGGTGCTTTTTTTAATGGTTACGGGAACTGGACTCATTTTTAGGACTGGGCTGCCGACATAAGGATTAACGGATAGGTTGGATCCGACAATTGAAGCGGAAGATCCAGCGGCAGGGTAGCTTTCCTAATTGGGGTAGGGTCTAGGCATGGCTAGCAAACGTAACACCAAGCAACCCCAAGGACAGGTAAGCTTGTTGGACCGTTTGTCGGAGTGTCGCGTGAATTCGATTGCTGAATCGACTTTGCAACGAGGCGAGCATCCCGAGTTAGACCTCGAGGAGGGGATAAGGAGGGATCTGGAATGGTTGTTAAACTCCACTTCTTATTCGTCGGTCAAAGATTTGAGCCCGTGGAAGCATGTTGAGAAGAGTATTTTCAATTTCGGGGTTCATGTAACTGCGGGCAAGTTGCTGACGAACGCAGATGCACCTCAGATCGAAAAAGCGGTGCGTTTGGCGATCTGTCGCTTCGAGCCTCGCGTTCGTCAGGAAACGCTCACGGTAAAGGCGTATGCGGAAGAGATAAACCCTCATCGATTATCCATAACCATAGCGATTGAAGGCGAATACATGGGAGCGAGTGAGTGGAGGTCCTTTAGTATGCGGCTGAGTATGGACTCCGAAACGGGAATGATTCAGCCTGCAAACGCTAAGGCAGTTTGACTTAACTACAAAAGCGAAAATCGAAAAACTAAGCATGGATGCGTTATTCCTTGAGCAGTACGATCGCGAGCTAGCGTATCTTCGTGAAATGGGGAGCGAGTTCGCTTCGCGTTATCCGAATTTGGCTGGTAGATTAGGAATGGATCAGTTTCATTGCAGCGATCCATTTGTTGAGCGACTGTTGGAAGGTTTCGCTTTTCTGACAGCACGCATCCATAGGCGGCTGGATGCAGAATACCCACAATTCTTGAGAGGTTTTTTCGAGGCTGTCTTTCCTCATTATGTTAGACCCATTCCCTCGGTGGCGATGTTTCAGTTTGAGCCATCGGCAAACGAAGGCTCTTTGGTAGAGGGATATAAGATTGATAAGGGGGCTCGGCTGATAGCTTCTCCAGTTGATCGCCAACAGACTGGTGTCAGGTTCGACACGACAGCATCGATCGAACTATGGCCGATCAAAATTCGAAGCGCTCAGTTTGTGTCGCGTGATACAGTATCTCCGCTCGCGATTCCTAATTTATTTCATAGTTCATCCATTCGCGGCATCCTACATTTAGAGCTCGAGACAACGCTTCCTGCAAATTGGAGTGATCTTTCTTTAGATCGACTGAGATTACATTTACGTGGAGCTGAGGTTGCGCACCAGCTATTCGAGTCCTGTATTGCTCATACCGAGTTGATTGCGGTGGCAGGAGATCAGGAGTTAAGAAGTCTGGAGCAACAAGCCTGGCGCATTCTTGATGAAAAAAGTGTTCACGCTCCAGGTTTTGAAACCAGTGAGCAATTATTTCCAAGTGAATCACGATCATTTTCTGGCTATCGTCTGTTGCAAGAGTATCACATCATGCTTGAGAAGTTTCTATTCGTAGAAATTCGCAATCTACGTGAACACTTGCGGACTGTGCAAAGTCGCCGACTGAATCTGTTATTGGGAATAAGCTCCATTCCAGGGCGAGCAATCGAACGGACCAACGCCGAGCATATTGCGTTGCACTGCGTCCCTGCGATAAATCTGTTTAAAAAACGGACAGATCGCATCATATTGGATCACTCCCAACACGAGCATCATTTGGTAGTGGATCGTAGTCGCCCTCTCGATTACGAGGTATGGGGGATTGAATCCATGGCTGCCCATATGACCTCATCCCCAATCGAAACCGAATGTTTACCTGTCTATGCACCGAGCCATTCCGCGAATCCGGATGCAAAAGCACCGCTATACTTCTCGACAGAACGCAGACCGAGGTTGTTGTCTGCCGCTAGTAACTTTGCGTCGAGAAGTTCGTACGATGGGACAGAAGTCTTCGTGAGTTTGACCGACGCATCGCAAAATCCTTCGCGGCAAGATTATCAACAACTATCCAGCACGGTTTACTGTACCCAACGCGATCTTGCGATTTTGCCCCCCGCCCGCGGGTGGCGAAACGCGTTTCAATTTGAAGGAGCGGCTCCCATTGCCAAGCTGGAATGTATCCAGATTCCGACAACTCCTAAGATGCCGCTGGTTAGCGATGATGGGGAAGTCGCATGGCGATTGGTTAATCATTTGAATCCACACTACACCTCGCTCGAAGATTCGATCGATGGCGGGGCTGCTACCCTTCGCGAGTTGATGCGTTTGTATTCTCATCAAGAAAACACTCGGCTTCGCTTCGATGGAATAAAAAATGTCCGCCACGAGGCTACGGTGGCACGCGTACCAATCAGCGGGCCGCTCACCTTCGCTCGAGGAGTAGATGTCGAAATAACCATGGACGAAACGGCATTTGATGGTGGTGGTGCATTCCTGTTGAGCGCTGTGTTAGAAGAGTTTATCGCGAGATACGTAACGTTGAATAGCTTTACTAGAACCAAGCTTGTTACGACACAGAGAGGTGCTGTGTACGAGTGGCCACCACGAATGGGTACCACTCCCGTTCTATGATAGGAACACAATAGGTTTGGTGGTCAAAGATGAGAAAACGGACTCGATAGGCAAGAACGATGGACGAAAAGGAATTCAGCCAAGAAGACAAATCTGTTGTAGTGGGTGGCGACATCAAGCTGCCTGCAATCGAGGCTACACGGTATTCCTTTTTCCAAGCAATGCGCGACATCGAAATCGCCAACAACGATCTGCCACGGATCGGTCATGCATTGAGTCCGTCGCGGGAGCCAGTGCGTGTTCGGCAATCGACTGAGTTAGGTTTTGCTCCTCACACTGTTTCCAAGATTGTCCGAAAAGAGTCAGGAGCGGCGGAGCTTGAGCAAAGATTTATCGGGCTCCTCGGTCCTGGGGGCCCCTTTCCGATGCATTTGTCGGAGTTGGTGAGAAATCGTTCGCGACACACGGGCGATGACGCGTTGCAAACTTTTCTAGATTTGTTTCATCATCGAATCGCAACTCTTTTTTATCGGGCGTGGAGTTCATCGCGCGCGTTTGTTCAAAGCGATCGACCGGATGACGATCGCTGGCAATCGTATCTCGAGTCCCTGGTGGGGATAGGCTTTCGATCTGGTTCGAACCGAGATGCATTGCTTGATTCAAGCAAAACATTCTTCTCGGGGCATCTCGCTGGACTGCGACGAAATCGAGAGGGATTAGAATCGATTGTGCAGGGTGTTTTGAATGTTCAGACACAGGTGCATCCATTTGCTTTAAGATGGTTGCCATTACCACTTAAAGAGCGTACGAGTCTGAGACGAAACAATCAGCTTGGTCGCTCTTCCGTTTTAGGTGAGAGGATTCCAGATCGCCAGAGCAATATCGACATCAAGATCGGGCCCGTAGATCAAACGAAGTTTCGTGACTTTTTGCCTGGTTCCGATGTGAGAAACGTTTTGCGAGATATTGTCAGGGGCCATTCGGGGCTTTCGATCGATGCTCGCGTAACGGTTTCTGTGGTACGAAAACAATCGGATGCGGTATCGCTTGGGAATGCAGGTCAGTTGGGCCGTACGGCTTGGATTGGTGGTCGAGAATGTCCACAAACACGCGACGATTACTCGTTCGATTTGCATGCGGTTGGTAAGGAATCCAATTCCAAGCGGATTTCTGAGACAACAGCGAGGAGGGCAGCATGAGCTTACCTCAGTCGTCTTCTACAATTCGGATCACGACTCCTTTAGGTGCTGACGTACTTGGAGTTGAATCATTTCATTGGACGGAATCACTGGGGCAAGGCTTTTCGGCAACGCTTGGATTGCTTAGCGATGAGTCGGATCTTGACCTGAAATCGATCCTGCATAAATGTGTGACGATATGGTGTGCCACCAACGATAAGGCGGGAATTTTCTTAAACGGATTCGTTTACCGGGCGGAGAATTTGGGAGCAGATGGTACCCATTTTAGATATCATTTGCAGCTATGTTCCTGTATGGAATTGCTTGGTTTTTCAGGCGGATACCGCGTTTTTCAGCAGATGTCGACTATTGACATTGCGAAAAAAATCTTCGAAGAGCGAGGGCTTAGTAGCAATCTTCAAAGCAAAACGACTCAGGTCTATTCTCCGAGAAACTATTGCGTTCAATATGGGGAGTCCGATCACGATTTTTTACAGAGACTATTTGAAGAGGAAGGGGTCTATTACTACTTCGAGCACCAAGAGAAGCAACACGTTCTTACCTTGGCGGACGATGTGTCCGCGCATCTTCCTGTACCAGGTTATGAAACGGTCGAATATCGTCTAAAGCTGCATCCTGGGTCTGATGAGTACCTATGCAACTTAAGTACGAGTGTGATTTACGGAACTGGAAAAATCTCTCTGGGAGATTACGACTACGAAAAACCAAGTTTGGCACTTGATGCGGTCAAGATAAGCTCTGCAGTAGAGACTCCATTAGAACGATACCATTATCCAGGGCGATACGCGACCGCGGATGTGGGTCAAAAGGCTGCTCAGATTAAGATGGAAGCCATCGATGCTCGTCGAGAGCGGGTGACTATCAACGGAAATACCAAAGGACTGAGAGCAGGTTGTACGTTTAAGCTTGCTGACCATCCTACGGAAAGTCTCAATACAGAGTACCTCACAATTTCGTCTGGGTTGTCGGTACACAATCGAGGATGGGCTACCGGAGAAGCAAATCATTTCGAGATTTCTACTACGTTAATGTGCCAGGCAAAGACAGTTCCATTTCGTCTCGAACAAAGTACTTCAAAGCCTCGCGTCTATGGACCGCAAATTGCAAAGGTGACCGGAAAAGCGGGCGAAGAAATTTGGACCGATTCACTTGGAAGGATAAAAATACAGTTCCCGTGGGATAGGCTGGGGACCAAAGATGAGAATAGCTCGTGCTGGGTACGAGTCGCTCAACTTTGGACCGGGAACACGTGGGGAGCATTTTCACTGCCGCGAATTGGCGACGAAGTCGTAGTGGAGTTCGTCAATGGTGATCCTGATCAACCTCTGGTAACTGGCCGCGTTCACAATGCTGAAAGAATGCCCCCGGAAACGTTACCTGATGCTCAAGCGAAAACAGTGTTTCGGACCAGAAGCACTAAGGGGGGCGACAATACAAACTTTCACGA